>Ga0209172_10002245_pt1 | contig 35196 bp, 30 predicted proteins | sample LarsenN4metaG_FD_184113 | JGI IMG/M metagenome (GOLD analysis project Ga0209172, IMG submission 184113) | Hot spring sediment bacterial and archeal communities from British Columbia, Canada, to study Microbial Dark Matter (Phase II) - Larsen... ... | reverse complement strand
TGAGGAGCGGATGCGACAGGCCGAGCTCGGACTGGAGGTCGGCAGCTATCGCCACGCCGGGAAAACGGTCGACTGCAAGGAACAGCAGCTCGGTGTCCCGCTCCTGCTTGAGCAGGTTGGCGGCGTTGACGAGCGCACCGGTCTTGCCCGCGCCTGGATCACCCGTGGCCAGCAGCGACCCCGCTCGCATTGCAGCCGTCAGCGGCGCGTCGCTGGTCCGGCCGACAGTAACCCCGCCACTGATCGGCAATTGTGTGAAGCTTCTCAGCCGCGCGAGCTCGTCGGAGGTATGTGCCCGAAGTCGCTGGACATCGTCATCGAAGCGTGGCGCACCGACATCCACATGTCCCTTGGCGCGAAGGGCACGCAGCAGCCCGTTGCGGTCTGCCGGTGCACCCGAGCCGATCAGCCCGCGAACGATGGCTTTGAGATCGCGAAGAGGCGCCTCGCCTTGATGGTCGCCGCCGTAGAGGTGACGGCCAATGAGGCGCGACGCTTCGCGCCAGTCGTTGCCCCCTTCGTCCATCGAAAAACGCTCGACCCGGAACAGTCGCGCCATGGTCACCAGATCCTCATCGTCGATCGGCCCCGTTGTCTTTTCCGGCCAAGCAGATCTCGCGACATTCTCGAAGGCAACGAGCGCGTCCTGCTGCCGCTGGTTGCCGCGCGCCTTGGTCGTCGACCAGTCGCCCCCAAGCGCGAAGGCGCGACAGGCCTCGTGCAGCCGGTCGAGGCTCCGCGGCGCAGTGTCCTTGACGGCAAGCACAGCTGCAGTGCGAACCGGGTCGAGGACGACGCCGCGTGCCTTCGCATCGGCGACCAGCTCGGCTAGCTGGGCGACCGTCTTCCCGAGAGGAGAATCGGCGCGGTCGCTGATGCCAGCGTTGGTCTTGGCCTGGAGATGGATTGCGCCACCGTCACTCTGCAAGCCTTCGATGTCGTCGAGCGCGTCACCGGTCTCCAGACGGAGGCCTTCGAGCGTCGGTGTCGGGCGTATGGCGAAGCGGGTGCCGACCGGGATGCGGCAGAGGAGATGGACAGCAAGCCAGGTGCCGACAGCGGCCTGGAAGTCCATTCCGCCTTCGCCGGCCCTGCCGCCTGCGCGCAACGCTCGTCGACGCGCGCCGGCAACTGACTCATTCATGGCATTTGGCAACTCTGTGGTTTCGGTATCGGTCGCCACGCGCAAACTCCAGCCACGCTGCCCACACGCACACATCATCGCGGCCGGACAACGGTCAGTTCGGCTCGTAATATGGGGGTGGCAGCTAAGAAGATCGAGGGGGTGAGCTGTGGGGATCGGTCCGCTGCAAATAACAGCGGCACGCTATTCGAGAATGCATTACTGCAGCACATAAGATACGAAGAACGATCCACCACGGCGGGCTCGGACGTCTGAACTGTGAGGGAAAGCAAGGCAGATGCCCCTAGAGAATGTCACCATAGGCAGGGTCTGCCTGCATGAAGTGCACCGCCGGCCGCAGGAGGGACCGCAGCCGAGGCCAACGTATGGTAAGGGGCTGTTGCGCCTCGACGCGCGCGCTACCGAGGCGTTTCGTAGCCGGGTGATTGCCGCGTTCAAGACGAATGCCCAGTGCATGGAAATGGCGATTCGGGAGTTCGGCGCCGGCAGCGTCATCGAACATGGCGCGGAGCTCGTCGGCAAGACGGACGCGCAATTTATCGACCACTCGCAGGTATTCGCCGACGCCCTCGCCAATGCCCAAGGATCACGGCAGATCCCGGGCGGGCTGATGGTCGTGTTCGACGGAACGCTTGGCTACCCTGCGACCCCATTCTTTGGACTGATGAAAGCGGAGCTGCACGAGGGGTTCATCAAGACAGCTGATCTGCAAGCTCGCTTCGTGGACGACCTGTTCCTTAGTCCGAAGACAAAGCTGTACAAGATCGGGCTGTTCATCAGTGGCGGAGCGAAACAGCGCCCGGAGCTGCCTGATGGGTGGCGAGCGATCGTTTACGACAGCGCGATGACATCAATGCAGCGCGATGCCGCTGCCACGTACTTCTACAGCACGTTTTTGGGGCTCGATGTCCCGGAGGACGCGGCGCAGCAGGTGCGGACGTTTTTCGAGGAAACCAAAGCGTTCATCAAGGCCAGCCCGCTTCCCGAAGAGCAGAAGGTCGACTTGTTTAATGGCCTCTATTCGTACCTGAAATACGACAAAGGCAACACGATCCAGACCTCGCGCTTCGCAGGGACCTACATGGACGGTCCGGTAGCGGACGAATACCTCAACCATATGCGGCAGCGGAAATTTCCAACGGCAGCCATTGCGAAGGATCTCTCCGAGGTTGGAGGCGTGCTCCGTTGGCGCAAGCTCAAGTTTCCTCGCGCGATAACGCTTTCCGGTCCGCCGGACGCTGTGCAGGACCTAGTGACGGTCGACTCGGTCCGCGGCAAAGACGGCCAGCGCTGGACTCGTGTCACGATCAGGGGCGAGTTGCAGGGGCAGGAATGACCAAGGAAGCTGACTTCCTGCAGCGATGGTCAATGGAGCAGGCAGCGCACCTCGCCTGGGGCAACATGATCTGCCGTGTCGTCGCGGAAAGACTCGCGCCTATCATCGCGCCCGTGCCTGCGGATTATTTCCTCAAAACGCGGGGCGAACCGCGTCTGAAAGATGACCAGAAGCTCATAGAGAAGGCGTTCTACCGCAATAAGGGGTATGCGAACCCGTACGACGACATCACCGATAAAGTCGGCACGAGGTTCGTCGTGCTGCTGGGCAGCGACATTAGGAAAGTCGAGCAAGCGCTGACATCGGTCGAGGGCTGGACACTATCGAAGGACCGCGACTATGAGCAGGAACAAAGCAAGAACCCGCTCAAGTTCGACTATGCGGCAGTCCATTTCGTCGTTCGACCTGATCGGGATGTGTCGCACCAAGGCATTTCAATTCCAGCAGGGACGCCATGCGAGGTACAGATCAAGACCCTGCTTCAACACGCTTACAGCGAGCTCACCCACGACACGATCTACAAACCGCAGATTCAGGCGACCCACTTCATGCAGCGCGATGCCGCCAAGGCGATGGCGCTGCTTGAGGCAACCAACGACTATTTTGAAAAGGTGGCCCGCGATGTCCACGCGGCGCTTGCCCAGGTCCGGGCCATGACCGCGGAATTGTCCGCAGTCTATCGCGAGATCGTTGGCATAGAGCCAAAGCCCACCTCACTGGAAGGCTTACTGTTGGACGCGTACGAAGCGACGGCCGAAGACTATGTCGATCAGCTCCGCTCGTTTTTGGCGGACAATGGCTTCATAGCGGAGCGGGTGCGGGAGCGGGTGTCAGCAGGCAACCCGATCTTCACTCAGCCGTCCGTGCTGCTGGCGTATATGGCCGTGCGAAAGTCAGCACGCCTCGCTGTCGAGCGCTGGCCGCTAACTGAAGGCGAGATGGAGCCGTTGCTCAACGACTTGGGCGAGAGCATCCACTAAGCCGCCTTCTTATCTCCCAAGCAGACGTTCCGGTTTTCAGGTCGGCCCCGACGAAGCTTGCTGGTCCGCTGTTGGCGCAAAGGGGACTAAAGCGGGATGCGCGTGACCCTCGTGTAGAGCTTCCCCGTCGTGCGCTCGAGATTGGCTGAGGACATTCGCCATTGCGGCCGGACTTTCGGCTCACCGTTGGCATACAGGCTGTCGGCCGGATCGTAGTAGATGAGCCCGGCGTGGATTGCTCGCAGCAGTCGGAACACTTCGGTCCCCTCTCCCACGAGCGCTTCAGGCGCGTATCGATACTGCACCCCAGCTGCGGTCTCGCGCGCCTCAGCAAAAATGTAGAGAGCCGAAGCATGCTTGGCATTCCACGAATTCGCGAGCCGCTCGAGTGACCAAGACGCGACGATGTCGCCGGTCGCAGGGTCGATCATTTCGACGGCAATGCCGGCGTCAGCATCAAACGTGTCAGCCGCCGCGTCATAGCCGTTCACACGGAGCTCAAATCCGGTGGAGCTGCATGGCTTTCCAACTCGATGAAGTCCGGTGAAACGCCGGCTGCCGTCATCCTTGACTGAGGGTCGCCCGTAGTGGGCCATGAATTCGCGAAAGCTGTGCTCCCCCTGAAATCCGCCATCCGGCGTTGGCGTCATCAGACTTATGCGACTGCCGCGGTAGCTCTTGACCTCATAGCCGTAAGCATCGGGCTCCTTGGCTGCATTGGCAGCGACACCGAGCAAAGCTTCGAGCGTGTAGCCGGCGCCCTGATTGCCCCTGAAAGGCACCGGTGCCGCTGCTCCTGGTTTCAGGATCACCGACGGATGCCAGCCGGCCGCCACGATCGCGCGCAGTTCGCCGATAAGCAGATCGAGCGGCGCAACACCGGCGGCTGCGGTTGTGGACAGGACCTGGAATATTGGCACCGCCGCAAGCACCGGCAGTTCGGGAAAGCTGCTGACCAAATGATCGTCGCGCTCGGTCAGGATCGTGCCGATGACCGTGCCGGACGGCGCTGTCCCCAGCACCAGGATCCTCTTGCCATACTTGGCAAGAGAAGTGCGGCGCAGAGCATCGGGTGCGGTGTCGCACCCCGTCAGGAATCCCGAGAGCCGCGCTTCGGGATACTGGAAGTAGTCGATAATGCGCGCGCCGGGGACGCGCTGCAGATGGCCGTTGTGGCCTATCCAAGCGAGATCGATCAGCGCTTCGAGCTTCGGCTTGCCGCTGCTTGATCGGCGCTTCGCGACGCTCTCGCTCGCTGAGCGCTCTACGATCCTCGCCGGGAAGAGGTTCAGGATACCGTCGATGCCTTTGCCCAGATAGATCTGGTTTTTGTCGTTATCCTGCCTCGGCGCGAGATGTTTGACGTAGAGCGTCCGCACGCCGTGGCTGGCGAACAGGTGCTGGAGCTCTTCGATGGTGCGCACGGGCATGCAGCGCAGCATGACGCGCCATCATTTCCGCCGCAATCCTTCGCTAGTCGCTCCCACGAATTTCGCCGCTTGCGTCCGTTCCGCTGAGCCAGTCGGCGATTCGTGACAGAAGTTTGTTCTGATTGAGCCGAGATCTGCCGGTAATGGCACACTGCCAGATGACGAGGCGCCTCCACCCGAGCGCTACCGAAGCTTGCGCGTTTCTCAGCTCCCGATCGACGTTAGCAGTGAGTTTCCTCTCCCAGAACTCTGCATTGTCCACAGGGCGCCTTTTGACCAGATGACAGTCATGCGCGTGGAAGAAGCAGCCGTGCACTTCAATGAGCGCGTTCCATTTGCGCAGGGTCAGATCTGGTGTCCCGGGAAGGTCCCGGCGGTGCAGGCGATAACGGTAGCCGGCGCCATGCAGGAGCTTGCGGACGATCAGTTCCGGTTTGGTGTTCGCCGACCGAATCGCCGCCATGTTGCGGCTGCGCGTGGCGGACGGCCTACGCGGCTTTGCGGCGTTTGCGGCCACGCCGCTCCTTCCGGTCTATCTCGAGCATTTTTTTCAGCGAGGGCTCCATGTAGCGGGCAATGGCTTCGACTACGGGGACGACCACGGCATTACCGAACTGCCGATAGGCCTGTGTGTCGGAGACGACACTGGTGTCCCACCGTCGCTCACCGCGTTCAAACCCCATTAGCCGGGCACACTCGGTCGGCGTTAGACGACGCGGTCGTGCCCCCTTCTGTGCGACAAGAATTTCTGACCCGTCTTTGTGGTAGCGCGCGGACAATGTGCGCGTGACACCATTCTCATCGAACAGACTGTAACCAAAACCGTTGCCAGCCTTCTCGTGCTTGGCCCGATAGTCCTGGAGGTAGGTCCAGAGCTTTTCAGTCAGGGTATATTTGGAATCGACTTCGTTATGGCCCTGCAGGATCGAACCAAGCTTGGGCCAGTCCGCTTCCTTTGCGATCACGGAGTCGAACCCCTCGAAGCTGAACCCCACATCCTTCCGGAAGCCGACGATGAAAATCCTTTCCCGGTGCTGAGGAACCCACGGCATTGAGCTGATGACGCGGCAGTCGATCGCATAATCGAGATCATCCTCCAGGGTCCGGCGGATCACCTCGAAGGTGTTGCCGCGATCATGGCGGGTGAGGTGCTTTACATTTTCCAGCAGAAACGCCGCAGGGCGATGATGACGCAGGATGCGCTCGATCTCGAAGAAGAGGTTACCCTGCTTCTCGTCCGCGAACCCATGCCGGCGGCCGAGCGAATTCTTCTTTGAGACACCTGCCAGCGAGAAGGGCTGGCATGGGAATCCGGCCAGGAGAACTTCGAAATCGGGAATCTTTGACGGGTCCGCGCCATAGGGCCGGATGTCGCCGGCCATCACATGTTCGTCGCACTCGGGGAAATTGCGCGCGTAAGTCTTCTGCGCATATTTATCCCACTCACTGGTAAAGACGCACCGGCCCCCGATGGCTTCGAAGCCGAGCCTGAGGCCGCCAATCCCAGCAAACAGGTCGATGAAGCGGAATGCCGGCGCTGGCCGGTTATCGTTGCGTGCGTCCGCGATTTCACGGACCTTTTCATCGACCAGCTTGGGAGGTGCCGTCTCGCCGGCGATGTACCTGCGGATATGTCGCTCCGTGACACCAAGCCTTTCCTCAGCCTCGGCCATGGACAGACCCGACCGGGCGAAAACGGTGGCAAATGAAAGTGGCTCAGACAACATCGCCTCCGGCGGGACTCTTTCGGACACAATGGCCTCCTGATTCCCGCCGATCAACTGACGTTGGCTGATTTATCTGTGGAAAAGTTCAGAGGTCAGGCGAGGAGATCGGACGCACTGACAGCCAGTGCCAGGGCGAGCTTCTCAACAATCACGATCGTCGGATTACGGGACCCGCGTTCGACGTCGCTAACGTACGTGCGATGAATCCCTGCTTCGTCGGCAAGCGCCTCCTGGCTGAGTTCGCGCTCAAGGCGGTACCTACGGACATTCCGGCCAAGGCGATGTCTGACATCCACCCCGCGACATGAAGGCCGATGTCGACGATCAATCTACAGACGATGAGTGACAATTCGTTTGACTGACGCTGTCCCTTACGCATGGTCGATGTCTCTTATCGTCTACAAAGGCCGCGGCTATGCGTATCATGATCTTTTCGGCGATTGTTCTCGTGGTGACTGCTCCGGCTGCGGCGCAGCAAACGCTGAGGGACGAGGATCTGTCGGCCATCGCCGAGAAGGTGAGGCAGTTCGCACCTCGCGACCAATTCGACGCGCCGCCCCCTCAGCAAAGTCTGGCGGGTCGGCGTTTCAGTTATACGATTGAACCCAAACCGATTGGCCGCGCGACGAATTGCGAAGCATTTCCCGAATGGGTCTATCTGCCGGCACAGGGCCGCCTGAACTTCTCGTGGAGCTCGAGCCTGACCCTGACGTATAATTTGTTGGGCGCAAACGGCCCCGTGTTCCCGCCGACGATGACTAGGCCACGCAATGCCGAGCTCACCTTTCGAAGCTTCACATGCGTGAAGAGAATTGAGCCCAGCTACACCGCCACCAATGCATTCGGCGCTCAGTTCACGATCGAAAAAATGACGGACGTCGTCAGTGCGATAGCCGATTTCGAGCCACTGGGCGCCCGGCTGGCACCATCGTCCTGGGAAGCGAGTGTTTCGGGCGACGCGGCACGGACAATGGTGGCAAATGCGCGGGTTCGTGTCAGCGGAACGCTTGCCGACTGGTGGCCGGGAACCAGCGTTGTGTGCGGCCGCAAGCGCCTTGAACCGAGCATTCGTTTGCCATTGGATCGAACGACGGATCTCTGTCTGATCCGTGGTCGCGTCGAGCGGATCGAAGTCATCGACCAGCAGACCGGCGCCGTACTGTATTCCGTGGAGCCATCCGCGCGTCGCTAGGGCCTTGGTTGCGCATTAGGCGGCGGACAAACGAGGCGGCAATGACAGTCCAACCCACCCTCGTCACGCGGGACGAGCTCTACACCCTGGTATGGCAGAGCCCGGGTACTCACCTCGCGAAGCGCTTTGGCGTCAGCGACGTTGCCCTAGCCAAGATCTGCCGCAGGCTTGAAGTGCCCCGACCACCGCCCGGCTGGTGGGCGAGAATGGCGGTCGGCAGGAAAGCAAAGATCGTGCCACTGCCAGCCGCCAGGCCAGGAATTCCGGGCCGTATCGAGATCCGGCCAACGTCCAAAATGACTAACGGGCTGCGCGAACGCATTCGCGGCACGGCAGACAGATTTGGGCCCATCTCCGTTCCTGACCGCCTCACTCGTCCGCATGCCGTGATTGCCGGCTGGATCCGAGACCGGCGCGAACGGCAGGAGCGGGCGAAAGACGAGAGGGAGCCCGGGCGTCGAAGTCTTTATTCGGTTCCGGACTGGACCGGGACCGAACGACGGCGGCATCGTGTCCTGCATGCGATCTTTCGCGCGCTGGAACGGAGTGGCGCGGAGATACGCCAGGACGATCGAGGCAGGCTGACTGCGATTCTGGACGGCGAGCCGATAGCGTTCGAGCTGCGTGAGAAGCTGCGTCAGGTCACGCGGCCGCTGACTGCTGACGAGAAACGCTGGGAAACCTGGAACAGGAGCGGTGTCCGCAGGGAGCTTGAGCCGACGGGTTTGCTGCAGTTCACAATCTCCGCCTGGACCGACGAGTCTGTGCGCAAGATTTGGCTCGAGAGCCACAGCCGGCCGATCGGCGGAATGCTGCCGGAGATCGTCGCGACTTTCGTCGTGCTGGCGCCGGTTCTGGCCGAGCGAACGCGGCAGCGCGAGGAGGCGGCGCGGAGATGGGAAGAGGAGCGACGCCGGGCGGACGAGGAACGGCAGCTGCAGCGCGAGGATGACAACCGCTGGCGGCGGTTTCTGGAGATTGCCGGCGACTGGAAGCAGTCGGCACTGGCGCGCGAGTTCATCGCCACATTGCAGACCGCCAGCGCCTCCATGAACGATCAGATCGAAGGCCGCAGTATTGCCGAATGGCTTGAATGGGCGGAGAGCCGGGCGGCGGCGATGGACGCGACGCAGCAAGGTCTGGAACAGCTGTTCAGCAACGTTGGAGCTGTTCGCGCGTGGACTTATCGCGGACTGGATTAGTCCGAGCCTGAGATCGGGACCGCATCAGCTCGGGAACCGAAGCGAGGCGCCGGTCGTGTCGCGCTAACCGTCGCTGCGAAATGGCTGTGACATTCACGCAACTCACGGTGCATTTCCGATCAAGGCCTGTTGTAAAACTGGTCACGAAATTCCCATCTATCCCGTTGCAGATGGCTCGTTCCACCGGCCGCACCGCGAAACCTGTGACGAGGGGTGCAAGCGGTGCCTGGGGGCGAGCGGCCCATCCGCTCGATGAGGTTAAGGAGACATTTCCATGGCCAAGTCGACAAAGATCGGAAGGAGCGCCGTCAGCGGTCGTTTCATGCCGGTCAAAAAGGCTCAGGGATCGCCAAAGGCGGTCGTTGAGACCATCAAGCGCGGGAAGAAGTAAGCTAGCCGGCTGACCTTCAAGCGCGAGGCTGGTGTGGCGCTTGCACTGCACCAGCCTCAATTGTCAACGAGCACCGAGCGCCCGGCGCTTGGCGTGCAAACGGGGTGGGGAACGCAGTTGGCGAAGGGAAAGTCGGGGAAAAAGACGACTGTTCGCAAAAAGGCCGGCCGGGCGACACGGGTCGCAAAGCTGGGTCGAGATGCCGCCACAGGTCGGTTCATCACAAGCGTGACATCTGATCGTCCGACCCCTCGCCCGAAGCCAAAGAAGTAGGAGCAGGAAATGAACAACAGAAATCAGGAAGGAGAAGGTCGCCGCGGTGGCGGAAGCGACGGCCGCGGATCACCGGAGCGCGGGACACCTATCCGGGACAATGCGAAAAAAGGCGACAACACAGTCTCCTATGATCGGCCCACGCCACAGAAACCATCCAAGGACTGAGCGCGACCTGTGTCAGACAGTGCTCCTGACAGACACGATTTGCTTTTCGCCGCTGAGATGTCAGCGCGATACCATCGGCGAAGGGCTGCCTTTCTCGAAACGACGAATAACTCGCTGAATTTCCTGACGCTGGCGGGCGGCGCCGGCGCGTTTGTCAGCCTTTATGGTGCAGGCACCGGGATCGCGAAGGCGCTTGCCCTTGTGCTGGCTCTCATCGGGATCATCCAGATCGTCTTTTCGCCGCAGGCGAATGCCATGAAGCATAAGCAATGGCTCATTCAATGGTCGGACCTGATACGCGAGATCGCACTCACGCCCTCGCCGACACCACAGCAGCTTGATGACTGGCTGCGCAGAAGGGTCGCAATCGAAACGGAATGCGTGGTTGAACTGAGAGCACTCCAGGCGGACTGCTTCAATCGAACTTCACGCGCGATGGGGCTGGAAGAAACGCACAACTACGAACTGCGGTGGTGGCACAGGATGTTCATGCAGGTGATCCGTTTCGAACATGCTTTCGAACGCCTGCCGGCACACGCTGATGCCTCACGGTCTGCCTGACCGGCAAAGGAGGAACAACATGGCTAGGGAACCCGACTGGCTGGATCCCGCGGGCCTGCAGATTTGCTGGCTCAACGACAAAACACCGCCGGGTCTCTTCTCGGCGTCGGGCGGCCTAACCGTATGGGTAGTTGATACTGTCGACGGGCCGCACGGCGTTCGCCTTTCGGAGGGCGACGGCCAGTTCCTCATCTGGAAGCTTGAACCGGGATTCAATCACAGCGGCGTCCATCTCGGCCCTGTGGAACTGCAGCTCGATGTGCGCACAATCGAAATGCCGGATAACATGCCGGAAGCCGGTGATCTCGACCTTCAGGGCGACACGGTTACGCTCATTGGGGCGTCCTCTCGTGGCTATATCCGCGCACCGACGCTCGTTGTTGGGCGGCTGTCCCCGGCGGGAGAACATCCGCTCAGTTTCCGCTGCGCGCATTGGTCGCTGGTCAGGGTCAGCGGGGAAGATCGCAAAATCGTATTTGAGCACCCTTCAGGCGCAGATCCAGAGTAACGAGGTAAATGTGCTCCTTCGGTTAAGGAGTGTGGGGGCACGATTCTGAAGCTGCGGCGTCAGGACTCGAACCGTCGCTTTACATAAGATCACGTCGCGCTGCGCCAAGGCGAATGCGCCACAGGGCTCATTGGGCCACACGTGTTTCTGGTATTCTGACTGACGCAATTATCCTTACATTACTTTGTATCACAACACTTTAGTCAGACGGGGGCAGCTCAGCCTTAGGTGCGGGTACAATTCCCACGATTTTAGCTTCATCGATTGTAAGAGCATAACTCTGAAACGGTCCTCCAATCTTCTGAAATCTACCGGACGCTACAGCACGTACTCCGTACCGCTGCTCAATGGTGGAACGCTTATATGCTTCTGTTAGAGTCCAGAAGAGCGTGTTCTTGCCGTCTTTTGGTGAGCGGTCCTCAATTACGTCGATTGTCGCCTTTGTCGGACAGCGCTTATCGGTAATGGCATAAGTATGTTCGATGCCATCTGAAACAAAGACAGCGTCAAGCAGTATCGAAGTGCCATCGTAGATATCGGCCTTTTGGACTACTTCACAAGATGAAATGGCCGCGGGGGGTACGCCACATGCTGCGAGCATGAGCAAAATTGCGAATGGCCAACGTCGGTTCACCACGGCTTGACCCCTGGACAGTTTCCTCGAGTGCGGCAGGCGTTCTGCCAGGCATTAACGCGAGCACCCTCTTCCATTTTCTTTTGCTCGGTACTTTTACCCCAATCAGGATCCCACAACGGATATCCGCCTTGGCTTTCCGCCCCAAGGGCCCGGTCAACCAGGCCTTGAACGGTGTACGCACGCCGCTCTGTGTCATATCGCTCTTGAGCTGTTCTTGGATTCCGACCGCCAAGCCTGTTCCGCTCGTCATATATGTGTGTGCCTTCGTGAGCCGCCGTCCCACCTGCAGATCCAATGCTTGCTCTACGAAAGTCGGCAAATGTTTTAATTTGAGAGTTGATGGTCACAGTCGTTATTCCGTTCTCAGTAGATGTTTGAGCAACCCGCGAAATGTCACCCGATCGGACGACGACGCCATTCGCCTCACCAGTCGCCCCCCATGCCTTTAGGCTTTGTGACAATCGTTCAGCGTCTTTTCCACTCATGTTTGTTAGAGCTTTTTGAGCTTCCTTTAGAGCTTGCGCGATCACATCGCACTGCGGAGATTTCTTTTCGGCACAAGTCCATTCGCCGGTTGGATCCGAATTCGAAATCGGATTGTTCCCCACATATGAATACAGATTGACCTGATCATCATATCCTACCGGATCCACCTGCAGGAATCGCCCCAAAATGGGGGAGTAGGCCCGCGCCTTGTAGTGCCAAAGCTGGAGCTCAGCGAGCCAGATCTGGCCCGTGTACCCAAACCGTCCGCTGAACCCGCTCTGCGGCACTCCGTATTCATCATATTTGCTGATTGTAGCGTCGCCGCTGCCGTCGCTGATCGCGACAATCGAGCCCTGGTGGTTCGAATGTAGGAACTTGCGCGTCGCCAGTGTCGCTCCATCATACTGGACGGTGGGGTCGTCGACTGCAACGCCATGGACGTAGCGTTTGGTTGCATTGCCTGAAACGTATTCGGCAATCAGTTCGTCGCCATCGTAGAGGAATCGCGTGGTCGTCGCGCCTGCGACCTCGTAAAGCCGACCGAGCGGATCATATTTCAGCGTCGCCGTTTTGCCGCCGCTGGCGCTAATCAGGCGGTTCTCGACGTCATAGCCGTAGGTCGTCGAGGAAGGCGTACCCGGCTCGAAAGTGAGATTTCCGTTTTCGTCATACTGATACGCACCGCCGGCAACCGAGGTGTACTGGTTGAGACCGTTGACGCTGTAGCTCTGGATGGCCGGTGTAAGCGCAGTATAAGCATAGCTGTCGTTGCTCAGCGCACGCGTCAGGATCTGGCTGGCGGAATTGTACGTAAACGTGTGCGTGATATCGCTCGCCGTCAGGTTCAGGTCCTGATTGAGCGTCCACAGCCGCGAGATGCCATCATAAGTGAAATTCGTGGCCGCGCCGTTCGGCCGGGTTACCTGCTGCAGCCTGCTCGGCGTGTCATAGGTGAATGTCGCGAGGCTGGTCGAACCATTCTCCTTGATCGCCTTGAGCTTTGAGGCATCATCATATTCATAGGTGAAGTAATAGGGCGTGGGCTGCGGGTCTGGATGCGTGACCCGCGTGCGCCTGCCGGCTGGATCATATTCGTAATTGAGCCGGCGGGCCGTGCCCCCCATGTTGCTTTCTGACCAGAGCAGCCGCCCGAGGGCGTCATAATCGTTGCTGATGCCCTCGCTGCTCGCGCTGAACAGCGCCGAGGTCTGCGCGCCGAGACTGTTGTAGGTGTAGGCGACGTCGCCGTCTGTGCCCGGTACATTCTTGACGGTCATCCGGTTGAGCAGGTCGTAGGTATAGCCGATGATCTGCCCATCACGTTTGGTCAGCTGCGTGCGGTTGCCGTTGTTGTCGAGCTGGTAGGACTCTTTGTCCGTGGCGCTGACGGTTTCCGGATTTGTCTTGTCGGGGAACCGCCATTCGATCTGGCGGTCGTGACCATCATAGACGAACTGCGCTTTATACCCGCGCGCGTCGGTCAGGGACTCGCGCTTGCCATTGAGCGTGTAGCTGTAGGTCGCCTCGTCGGCCTGGTCTTTCGTGCCATAGCCCTCGGTCACCTTGATGAGCTGTCCGGCAAGGTCGTAGCTGTTCTTCGTGATGCGGTCGGGACCCTGGCTTCCCTCGGTATCCGGCGTGCAGGCGGACGCCGGCAGTGAACCGAACTCAGCCGGGTTCATGCGTACGGCGGTGCAGTCGAGGCGGCCAAAGGTGTCGTAGCTGTACTGGGTGACCGCGCGGATCGTCCCGCCGGCTTCCTTCCTGACGACCTTGGTCTTGCGGTCGAGCGCGTCGTATGTCGTCTCCTCGCTGTCGACGAGAGTGAACGTGTTCCAGCCGGTCGCCTGGTTCGGGAGCGTGACATTCTCGACTTTGATGAGCCGGCCGGCGTCGTCGTACGTATTGTTAGTCCCCACCGGAACCCCGCTCCCAGCGCCATCCGGATCGGGGCCCATGGTCGCGGTGACGCGGCGTTTCGCATCATAGCGCCAGCGGCTGATATCCACCGCAGGGCTGAGCAGGGCGCCGTCCTCGGTCAGCTTGTCGCCATTGGCATCATAGGTCCATGTCGTCGTGGCAGTGGGACTGCCGTCCCCGGCCGCGACGGTCTTCGAGATCGGCAGCAGGTTGTTGGCCGTCCCGCTCGAGGGATAGATGAATGTGGTCTTCGTCTCGTCATCGGTACCGACGCACGACGGCGCCGTGCCGGTGCGGCACTCGGAAATTTCGGTCAGCAGCCAGACGAGGCCGCCGTTGACGAATGTACCCGACGTGTTCTTGTAGCGCGCCTGGAACTGCTGGTAGGTGTAACGCTTCTGTGGGCTCGGCAGCGGTCCGGCGCCGTCCGGATCGGGCATGGTTTCGGTCAGGATCAGGCCGTGCGTCCCGGAATAGCTGTACGTCGTCACCGCGTTGCGCGGATCGGTCATGGTCTCCGGCTTGGCGCAATTGAAGTTCACGGTGCAGGTATAGGTGAAACCAGTGGTGAGGGCGGGCTCGGAAGTATTCGTGGTCGCCACCCATTTCCGCTGCGTAAGCTGGCCCTGCGAGCCGTAGCTGAAATACTCAGTCCGGCCACTTGGCAGCGCTTTCGACATGAGCATTTGGTGCGGCGACGTTCGGCCGCCCCAGAAATCCAGTGTCGTGGTTCGGCCAAGCGGGTCCTTGATCTGGACGGGCGCGGGCGAAATGAACTGAGGCGACATCGAGTTCAGCTGATAACTGTCCCAGACCAGCGTGGTTGTCGCGCTGGCGTTTTCAGTCCAGCCGACGCCTCTGGCCGATTCCACCGGGACCGGTGGGTCCGAGATGTTTTCATGGTCCTGGTAGGTGTAGGCAATCGTCCGGCCGTCGGAGAACTGCTGCTGGCTGACACCATAGCCGGTGTTGACCAGGGTCATCGTATTCACCAGCCACGGCGTGCCGATGCCCGGCTTGGAATAGCTCTGCGTATAGGGCGCCGTCGTGAAGTTATTGGCAATCGTCCAGACCTTGCCGAGAGGGTCGGTGATGGACGCCAGGCGGAAAGTCGTACCGGTGTAACCATAGAGCACGGTCTGAGCACCGGCAGGGCACGTGTTACCCGTCGGCGGTGTGGTCACGCTCGTGTTGAACACGCAGGCCTTGCTGATCCGGTCGCTGCCGCTGCCGGTATATTCGAGGATCAGCTCGTAGCCGGTATTGCTTTTGACTCGCCGCAGACGCCGCGTCGTGTCCTCGGAATCGCCGCCACTGTCATAGGTGAGCGTGTAGACGATCCCGTCCTTGCGGGTGATTGACGACACCCAGACGTTGCCGGTGTTCTGGCCGCCGCTTTCGAACAGATAGACCGTGCCGTCATTGGCCGTGAAGCGGTACGCCGATGTCGGAAACCCGACATACTCCAGCTTTGTGTAGCCCGGCGAAGGGAGACCCTGCTCCCAGAATACCCCCGGCGGGTCTTCCAGATAGCTCTTCGAGATGGCTCTGCTCTGAAGTTCCCAGACAATGGTGCATGGGTCGGTCGGTGCGCTGCCGGGTGCCCGTTTGCAGTCGCGTTTCAGATAGTAATGCCAGTTGGAGCGGAACGGCCTGCTCTTCTCATTGTGACGGGTGAACGTGATCCCGCCATTGGCATCCGACCCCATGGAGAGGTCGGTCGATTCTCCTGTGTACCTGCCGGACGCCATGTCGACGCCGCCTGGACTGATCACCGCGGTCTCGGGGGGCAGCAGCGCCGGCTGCGTCTGGGCGAGTGCCGGCAAAGAGAGCCCGCATGATGCTATTGCGAAGGTCAGCCTGCGCAGCGTCGACTTGCCATGCCGCATCCTCTGCCGCGGCGGCACCGGGTTCAGCAGTTCGGGCATGGGTCCTCGTCATCATCGAAGATTGTGCCGACGCCCTGGGCGTCGGTGATGTCAGCCCCGGTCGTCGGGCTGGACAGGTTGAGGAAGAAGGTCTCGGTTTCCTCGAAATTGGTGTTCTGCCGCGTGGCGATTACTACCGTTTTGCTGGTTTCAGAGGATGTGAATGTCAGCGTGCCCGAGGCCGCGAAATAGTCGCCGCTGTCGGCCGTGTCGTCGGCGGTCGCATATGCGACACTGCAGCTGTTCGCGGTCGTCCCGCTCTTGGTCACCGTGAACGTCAGCGAATCGCCCTCAATGCCCGAAGCGTCACCGACGCCAAATGTGATGCCGCTGCACGGTCCGGAAACGTCATCATCGTTGATCGTGGCAGTGGCGGAACCTGGCGTCCCCACCGTGGCACCGCTGGTCGGTGCGGACAGGGCCATCCCGAATGTTTCCGTGCTTTCGACGATGGCGTCCTCGGTAGTGTTCACGGACACGACCTGCGATGTCACCGCAGGCCCGAATGTCAGTGTTCCGGACTTTGCGGTGTAATCGCCCGGCTGCGCCGCTGTCCCGTCGGCCGTCGCGTAATTGACGCTGCAGGCAAATGTCGCGGTTCCCGATTTGGTGACCGTGAACTGAGAGATATCGCCTTCGGCCACGGCGCCGTTGCTGGCGATGGTGAAGCTGATTCCGTTGCAGGCCGTGGCATATTCGTCGTCGTTGATCGTGCCGATGCCCTGACCGTCGCTTATCGTCCCGCCCCTGGACCCGATGAGGTTGAGGTACATGACGGCCGGCCCCTGCGTCAGTGTGTCGTCGATCGTCTGGATCGTGGCCGTCTTGGTCGTCTCGGCCGGGCCAAAGACAAGCTGGCTGGAATTGTCGATGTACTGGTAGTCGCTGCCGGCGTAGGCCGTGCCGTTTGCTGCTTCAAAGAACACCACCACGGTGTTCGGCGTCGTTCCCGTCTTGGTGACCGTAAACGTGAGAATACCGCCTTCGGTCGTCGAGGCATCATTGACCGCGAAGCTCGGCAGACCCGGCGCGTCGTCGTCGGTGATCGTGCCGGCGGCGTGATAGTCGGCGAGGACCGCGCCGCCGGTCGGGCCCGCCAGGTTCACGAAAAGGTTCTCGGGCCCCTCGACCGCAGAGTCCCCTGTCGTCGTCACCGTGATCGTTTTGGTGACGTCCGGGGCCGCGAATGTCAGGGTTCCGGACGCGGCCGTATAGTCGCTGCCTGCTGTCGCGGTGCCGTTGGTCGTCGCATAACTGACATTGAGGCTGGCACCCGGCGAGCCGGTCCTCGTCACCGTGAATACCAGGGAGCCGCCTTCGACCACCGCTGCATCGCCGATCGAGAAACTCGCCGGCGGCGTGATTGTGCAAGGGGACGTTGCCACCGTCACATTGCTGCGATTATCGGCCTGGTCGAGGCCGTAGCAGGTGCTGATGTTGTTGTTGACGCTGCCTGAGCGGCTGACGTCGATCAGCCGGCCGCGGGCATCATAGCTGTAGGTGCTGGTCTCGGAAGCGACAGCAGAAGCTGCCGCTGAAACACTGACAAGAAACAGGACAAGCGCCCGCATTGCCGCCCCCCGCGACTCACCGAGCGGACTGATTAAATCACGTTTTGCGGCGGTTGGGAAATTACCGAATTTACCCTTTTGTTTCCGCCGGGTAGAGACGGGTGACCAGGGCCTCTGCAAGGATTGACCATGCCACAGTTTCGACTCGCGGCGCTCGCAGCACTGACTGGTCTGGCGGCCGCGGGCTCGGCTTCAGCTCAATATGCAGGTGAGTTGAAAGAGCGGCTTCGAGCCCCCGTCGTCGAAAACTTCACGACGCCAAAGAAGCCGTATGACCTCGAGATATGCCTGGCCGATGTCATCACGTCGGTGGGATATCCGATCGTCCTGCGCGATGGACCACGCGATGTGGTCATAGCTGCCGCCCTCAGTCCATCGAAATACATGGCCAGTTTTTCGCTGCGCGACGTGCCCGCGGGCACCCAAATCGAGATGCGTCTGATGGGCAGGGGCTGGGACGAGCGTTTCCGGTCGCGTGTCCGGGACTGCCTATAGGCTATCCGGCTGCCTGGGACCCGAACGGTCGGTTCACATAATGCGAGTTTCCGAACAGGCCGCTCATTGGTGGCGAGAATGCCGTCATGAAAAATCATACTCTGAGTGAAGTCTTATCGTCGGCAGAACGGCGGAGAGCATTCTCTCAAACGTGATCGTTTCCTCGATTACGTTGTCGCAGAATGCTGTCATTATAACGAGTCCCGGAGCACCGTCTGGGCATCGCGTAAGAATAAATTCTCGACCGATCTTTGGAGACACTGCCGCTTTGGCAACGGTCAACACGATCTCGTTCGTGAGGTCCGAGGCAATATAATCAATTGTCTCTTCGATCTCATCAGCATTGTCTCCACTAATCAAGACGTATCGGCAGCCGTACCCTATCAAGTGACGAAATACGGGCGCGTCTGCCTCTTCGAGCCATTCGCGTTTGAAGTGCACCCAAGCTGCGATCCGACATGGTTCGGGAGACCATGTCAGAAGCGCCTTGGGCGAGGAGAGAACGAGTCCGAAGCTAGTCATTCAACTTCTTCCGCAATTTTTCGGCCTCCTTCCTCAAACGTTCCGCCTCTTTGAGATCGTTCGCGGCTTGCTTCCTGAACTCGGCGGCCTCACCCTTCAAATGCGCCTCTCTGGTCTTTTGCTGCCCAGCGATCCGCTCTGCCGGTTGGCCCTCCATCCCCGGTCGAACCGTTGGCTTTGATGCGAATTCTGCCGCTCGCTTTTCATGGTCCGCAGCATTTGCGATCTTCGTCTTGGCACCCTTTTCCAAATTGGACGCCATTTTCTCCAGACGCTTAATCATTTTGGCCGCAACATCGCCTGCGCCTGGTATGAGCCCAGCACCTGCTGTTACGATATTGATGGTGGAGGGATTCTTGACGGCTTCGCCAATTGCCTTTGCATCACCGACTACGGGTGTAAAGTCAGTAACAAAGCCGATTGGGTCGTCGCGGATCTCCTCAGCTATCCCCTTGACAAAATTAAGCGCGCTGACTCCCCACGTGGCCGTTTCGCCAGTTGAGTCAGATCTGTTCGTCGGGTCATTCCCCACATAAGAATAGAGGTTTATCTGGTCGTCAAAACCGACTGGATCCACCTGCATAAACCGCCCTAGGCTTGGCGAATAAGCGCGAGCCTTGTAGTGCCAGAGAGCGAGGTCCGGAAGCCAGATCTGCCCTGTGTACCCGAACCGCTCTGCAAACCCGCTCTGCGGCACCCCATATTCGTCGTATCTGTTGATCGTCCCGTTGCCGCTGCCGTCACTGAGTGCGACAATCGTGCCCTGGTGATTTGAATGAAGGAATCTGCGCGTAGCGAGCGTCGAGCCATCATACTGGGCGATGGGATCGTCCACGGCAGCGCCATGCACGTAACGCCTCGTGACATTGCCTGAGACATATTCGGCGAGCAGCTCGTCACCGTCGTAAAGGAATCGCGTAGTCGCCGCTCCGACGACCTCGTAAAGCCGGCCAAGCGGATCATATTTCAGCGTGGCCGTCTTGCCGCCGGTGGCGCTGATCAGGCGGTTCTCGACGTCGTAGCCATAAGTTGTCGATAACGGCGAGCCCGGTTCAAGCGTGAGATTGCCGTTGTCGTCATACTGATAGCTGCCGCCGGCAACAGAAGTGTACTGATTGAGGCCGTTGACGCTGTAGCTCTGGCTGGCCGGCGTCAGCGCCGTATAGGCATAGCTGTCGTTGCTGAGCGCGCGCGTCAGGATCTGGCTGGCAGGATTGTATGTAAACGTGTGCGTGACATCGCTGACCGTCAGGTTCAAATCATCGGCGAGCGTCGCCAGGCGCGAGATGCCGTCATAGGTGTAACTTGTCGCAGTGCTGTTCGGTCGGGTAACCTGCTGCAGCCGGCTGGGCGTGTCGTAGAAGAAGGTTGCGAGGCTGGTTGAGCCATTCTCCTTGATAGCTTTCAGCTTCGAAGCATCATCGTAATCGTAGACGAAATAATAGGGCGTCGGCTGTGGGTCGGGGTGCGTGACCCGGATGCGCCTCCCCGCTGGATCATGTTCATAATTGAGGCGGCGGGCGGTGCCGCCCATGTTCGTTTCAGACCACAGCAGGCGGCCGAGGGCGTCATAATCATTGCTGATGCCCTGGCTAGTTGAGCTGAACAGCGCCGAGGTCTGGGCACCCAGACTGTTATAGGTGTAGGCGACATCGCCGTCGGTTCCGGGCACATTCTTGGCGGTCATCCGGTTGAGCAGATCGTAGGTGTAGGCAATGACCTGTCCGTCGCGTTTGGTGAGCTGCGTTCGATTTCCGTTGTTATCGAGCTGGTACAGCTCCCTGTCGGTCGCGCTCACCGTTTCCGGATTGGTCTTGTCAGGGAACCGCCATTCGATCTGCCGATCATGACCGTCGTAGACGAACTGAGCCCTGTAACCCCGGGCGTCGACCAGCGTCTCCCGCTTGCCATTGAGCGTATAGCTGTAGGTTGCCTCGTCGGCCTGGTCCTTCGTGCCGAGCCCTTCGGTCACTTTAATGAGCTGACCGGCGAGGTCGTAGGTGTTCTTCGTGATCCGGTCGGGGCCCTGGCTTCCTTCGGTATCCGGCGTGCAGGCCGACGTCGGCAGTGAGCCGAACTCGGCCGGGTTCATCCGGACCGCCGTGCATTCGAGGCGGCCGAACAGGTCGTAGCTGTGCTGGGTGACTGCCCGGATCGTCCCGCTGGCTTCCTTCCTCACGACCTTGGTCTTGCGGTCGAGCGCGTCGTATGTCGTCTCCTCACTGTCGACGAGCGTCAGCGTGTTCCAGTTGGTGGCCTGATTGGGAACGGTGACATTCTCGACTTTGGTCAGCCGACCGGCATCATCGTAGGTGCTGATCGTAGCGACCGGCACGCCGCTCCCCGCGGCGTCAGGGTCCGGGCCCATGGTGGCGGTGACGCGGCGTTTGGCATCATAGCGCCAACGGCTGACGTCTATCGCAGGGCTGACCAGGGGGCCGTCCTCGGTCAGTTTGTCGCCGTTGGCATCATAGGTCCAGGTTGTCGTAGCGCTGGGACTGCCGTTGCCGGCGGCAACGGTCTTGGAGATCGGCAGCAGATTGTTGGCCGTGCCGCTCGAGGGATAGGTGAATGTGGTCTTCGTCTCGTCATCGGTACCAACGCAGGAAGGCGCGGTGCCGGTCCGGCATTCGGAAATCTCGGTCAGCAGCCAGACGTTGCCACCGTTGATGAATGTCCCGGAGCTGTTCTTGTAGCGCGCCTGGAACTGCTGGTAGGTGTAGCGCTTCTGCGGGCTCGGAAGCGGCCCGGCCCCGTCCGGATCTGGCTGGGTTTCGGTCAGGGTCAGACCGTGCGTGCCGGAGTAACTGTATGTGGTCACCGCGCCGCGCGGATCGGTCATGGTGACCGGTTTGGCGCAGTTGAACGTCACAGCGCAGTCATAGGTAAAGCCGGTCGTCAGTGCCGGATCGGATGTGTTGGTCGGTGCGACCCATCTGCGCTGTGCCAGTCCGCCCTGGGTATAGGAGAAATACTCCGTCCTCCCGTTCGGCAGAGCCTTCGACATCAGTGCGCCGTGTGGCTGGAAACGTCCGGCCCAGAAATCGAGATTGGTTGTGCGGCCGAGCGGGTCGCTGATCTGTACTGGAGCCGGTGAAATGAACTGAGGGCATTCGGCGCACTGCTGGAAGCTGTCCCAGACCAGGCTGGTTGTGGCGGTGCCATTTTCGGTCCAGCCGACGCCTCTTACCGATTCCACCGGGACCGGCGGGTCCGAGATGTTTTCATAATTTTCGTAGACGTAGGCGAGCAGGCGGCCGTCGGAGAACTGCTGCTGGCTAACACCGTAGCCGGTGTTGACCAGGGTCATCGTATTCACCAGCCACGGAGTTCCGATGCCCGGCTTGGAATAGCTCTGAGTGTAAGGCGCGGTCGTGAAGTTGTTGCTGATCGTCCACACCTTGGCGAGCGGATCAGTGATGGACGCCAGGCGGAAGGTTGTGCCTGTGTAAGAGTAGAGGGCGGTCTGGGTGATTCCCGAGCAGCTGTGGCCACTGGGCGGCGTCGTTACTGCGGTGTTCAGGACGCAGGCCTTGCTGATGCGATCACTGCCGCTGGCGGTATATTCAAGGATCAGCTCGTAGCCGGTGTTGCTTTTCACGCGGCGCAGGCGTCGCGTCGTGTCCTCGGAATCGCCATTGCTGTCATAGGTGAGCGTGTAGACGAGCCCGTCCTTGCGGGTGATTGACGACACCCAGACGTTGCCGGTGTTCTGGCCGCCGCTTTCGAACAGATAGACCGTGCCGTCATTGGCCGTGAAGCGGTACGCCGATGTCGGAAACCCGACATATTCGAGCTTTGTGTAACCGGGCGAGGGCAGGCCCTGCTCCCAGAACACCCCCGGCGGGTCTTCCAGATAGCTCTTGGCGATCGCTTTGCTCTGAAGCTCCCAGACGACCGTGCATGGGTCCATCGGGCTGCTGCCCGGAGCCCGCTTGCAGTCGCGTTTGAGAAAGTGATGCCAGTTGGAGCGGAACGGTTTGTTCTTCTCATTGTGACGGGTGAACGAGATTCCGCCATTGGCATCTGAACTCATACTAAGGTCGGTGGACTCGCCGGTGTATCTGCCGGACACCATGTCGACGCCGCCTGGACTGATCACCGCGGTTTCGGGCGGCAGCAGCGCCGGCTGCGTCTGGGCAAGTGCCGGTGCAGCAGGTGCCCACACCAGGAACGCGAAGGCCAGCCTGCGCAGCGTCGAATTGCCCTGCCGGATCCTCTGCAGCGGCGGCACCGGGTTCAGCAGTTCGGGCATGGGTCCTCGTCATCATCGAAGATTGTGCCGACGCCCTGCGGGTCGGTGATATCTGCCCCGGTCGTCGGGTTGGACAGGTTGAGGAAGAAGGTCTCGGTTTCCTCGAAAATGGTGTTCTGCCGCGTAGCGACGACGACCGTTTTGCTGGATTCAGAGGATGTGAATGTCAGCGTGCCCGAGGCCGCGAAATAGTCGCCGCTGTCGGCCGTGTCGTCGGCGGTCGCATATGCGACACTGCAGCTGTTCGCGGTCGTCCCGCTCTTGGTCACGGTGAACGTGAGCGAATTGCCCTCAACTGCCGAGGCGTCCCCGACACTGAATGTAATGCCGCTGCACGGTCCGGAAACGTCATCATCGTTGATCGTGGCAGTGGTGGAACCTGGCGTCCCCACCGTGGCGCCGCTGGTCGGCGCCGACAGGGCCATCGCGAACGCTTCCGTGCTTTCCACGATTGCGTCCTCGGTAGTGTTCACGAAGACGACCTGCGAAGTCACGGCAGGCCCGAATGTCAGCGTCCCGGACTTTGCGGTGTAATCGCCCGGCTGCGCCGCCGTCCCGTCGGCCGTCGCGTAATTGACGCTGCACGCGAACGTCGCAGTTCCCGATTTTGTAATGGTGAACTGCGAGACGTCGCCTTCGGCTACGGCGCCATTGCTGGCGATGGTGAAGCTGATCCCGTTGCAGGCTGTGGCATATTCGTCGTCGTTGATGGTGCCGATGCCCTGTCCATCACCGATCGCGCCGCCCCATGAGCCGGTGAGGTTGATGTACATGACGACCGGCCCCTGCGTCAGTGTGTCGTCGATCGTCTGGATCGTGACGGTTTTGGTCGTTTCGCCCGGGCCGAAGGTGAGCTGGCTGGAATTGTCGATGTACTGGTAGTCGCTGCCGGCAGAGGCGGTGCCGTTGGCGGCCTCGAAGAAAACGACGACGGTGTTGGGCGTCGTGCCGACCTTGGTGACTGTGAAGGTGAGCACACCTCCCTCGGTCGCTGCGGCATCGTTGACTGAGAAGACGGGGGGGCCTGCACTGTCTTCGTCGGCGATGCTGCCGGCTGCGTGATAGTCGGCCAGCACTGCACCGCCGCTCGGGCTGGACAGATTGACGAACAGGCTTTCGGGCCCCTCGACGGCGGTATCACCGGCCGTGGTGACAGTGATTGTCCTGGTTACGTCTGACGCAGTGAATGTCAGCACTCCCCCCGCCGCCGTATAATCCGTGCCGGCGATCGCACTGCCATTGACCGTGGCGTAACTGACATCGAGACTCACGCCCGGCGTCCCGGTCCTGGTGACCGTGAAAACCAGCGAACTGCCCTCGACGGCGGTGGCGTCGCTGATCGAGAAGCTGGCCGGCGGCACGACAGTGCAGGGTGACGTCGCGACCGTCACGTTGCTGCGGTTGTCCGCCTGGTCGAGGCCGTAGCAGGTGCGGATGCCGTTGTTGATGCTGCCGGAGCGGCTGACATCGACCAGCCGGCCGCGGGCGTCGTAGGTGTAGGTACTGGTTTCGGAAGCGACAGCCGGAGCTGCCGCGGATGCACTGACAAGAAACAGGACAAGCGCCCGCATTGCCGCCCCCCGCGACTCACCGAGCGGTCTGATTAAATCACGTTTTGGAGCGCTTGTTAAATTGCCGGAATTTACCCTTTCGTTTCAGCCGGGTAGAGACGGGCGACCACGGCCTCAACGGGGATCGATCATGCTGCACTTTCATTTCACAGCGCTCGCTGCATTGACTGTGCTGGCTGCCGCCGCTCCGGCTTCGGCGCAATATTCAGGTGAGCTGAAAGAGCGGCTTCGCGCGCCCGTGATTGACACCTTCACGACGCGAAAGAAGCCGTACGACCTTGAGATCTGCCTGGCCGATGTCATCACGTCGGTGGGCTATCCGATCGTCCTGCGCGATGGACCACGCGATGTGGTCATAGCTGCCGCCCTCAGTCCATCGAAATACATGGCCAGTTTTTCGCTGCGCGACGTGCCCGCGGGCACCCAAATCGAGATGCGTCTGATGGGCAAGGGCTGGGACGAGCGTTTCCGCTCGCGTATCCGGGACTGCCTGTAGCTGCACGCGCCGCCACGGACTCGAACCGTCGCTTCACATAAGATCAGCTGTCATCCGATCGAGCGATGGATGACGACAGATCCATCGGCCGAGACCGCAACCAGCGCCATCTGGCCGATTGCCGCCGCAATCTTCCTCCCCTGTTCGAGATCGGCATTGAAGATGAGACGGCCCGGCAGATGCTCATCTGGCTCACCCCGGATCGAACAGCTCATGTCCGTCGCGGTGAGGCCGGCGCGCTCGATCAGTCCGTCGAGATGCCGCAGGGCAAGCGTGTCGCGATAAACATCATTTACTTCGACAGGGTTGCGCGGCAGCATGACGACGACCCCATTCGACGCAGACGCGTTTTTGAGCTGAGCCGCAAGTTCAGTCTGAAGGCTTTCGAGCTTGCCCACGGGCGCACTCTCGCCGATCCGGAATTCAATCGCCAAGAGGTCGGGGGTCTCGCCACCGCCCGCGAAATAGCCGGCAAACCGTACATCGTTGGCGAGCGTGATTGGGCGGTACGGTCCAGAGCCCTCTGCCTGAACTACGCCATCCTGAGCGAAACGCTCAAAAACCGTTGGGTGGACGGGAAATCCCGCCGGCTTGCGCAACTTGATCGGCCAGCCCTCGCGAAGCTTCTTAGGGGCCCAGCTCGGGATCCACGCGAGCTGGTCGCGCAACTGGCTCGCCTCACAGTGCTGCATGCCAGACGCGTCGGGCCAGAGCGACAGCTTCGACCGATCAACGACCAAGGGACTTGGAATGGACATTGCTTCATCGACCATCCAGGCCAAGGCGATGTCTGAGAGTCGCGATTCCTGCTCGAAATAGCTGCCGCCGATGTCCGAGTGATTTCCTGCAAACCAAAGCTGGACGAGAGGGGGCGGCTCGCCCTCCTGCTGATCGCGGATCACCGTGTTTTTTCCCCAAGGCACCCGCGGAAAATCCGCCCGGCTCTCGTCGATTGCGCTGGCCTGGCGGGCGTAGCCGACTCGTCGACTAAGGCCGCGATCATAGTTGTCGGCACGCCACTTGATCCGGTGCGACTTCCGTTTGGACCCTTGAGGAAAGTTCTCAATCGACCGGATCGAGTCGGCGTCGATCTTGGCCCAGATGAGGATGCCGGCGAGCAGCGCAACCACCGCAACCACCGGAAGGGCACGGAACCCGAAGAACAGACTCAATAGTCCAACGGGTGCCGCAATGGCCACGACGCCGAAAGCAATGATCAGGCTGAGAATGCCGGCATATTTGAAGCCGCTGGCGCCCAGTGCAGCTACCGTGTCGAAAACCCCGATGAAGTGCGGATGGGCGTTAGGCGCGTCGTCATCGCCTGAGCCAAATTCTGAGCGGAACCGCCTAGCGAGTTCTTCCCGCTCGTCTTCGAAATCTCCGCGGGGGTGACCGGCGCCATGCTCATACACCTGATGGACCGCTCTCTCCGCAATCAGCCGGGTGTCGCGTGAAAACTTCCTTAGCGACTTGGCAGGTTCATCAGAGGCGTGCTGGGGAACGCCGCAAAGCGCCAGAACCTGCGCGATGCATCGAGCTGTATAGGCGCCGCGAGAAAATCCGATGATGAAGATGCGGTCGCCGGGCTGCCAGTGGTTGATGATGAATTCATAACAGTCGACGATGTTGCGACCGATGCCCCGGCCCATCACAGAGGCCAACATCTTCACAATGGTACGCCGCATTTTCAAGAAGCCATGCGCGTCGCCCTCTGTTCCAAGGCCGGCATCGTAAAATGCAATCTGTTCTGCGGGACTGACGCAGCTGTCCGGGCCGATCCGTGTGGCGCGGTAGAGTTTGTAGACATTGCTAAGCCGCTGATCGGGGCGAACGCCGCCGTCCTGGCCTGTCCCGTCCGAGTAGACGACTATGTTACGCGCCACGATTTCCTCCGTAATTGAAGTTCCGTCACGTCGGATCTTTGGGAAAGCGTCCCCACGATGAGTCTATGGCGGACCCCGGGCTCGCAACGCTCCGCGACCTGCCTCAATCGGCACATCCGAGCCGGTTCGAGTTAGCAAGCCCGATTTCGATAAACAATTGAAAACCTCTAGCAAGTGTGCTTCAAGTTAATGGCTCGGTAGCCGCTCGGGGGAGGGTGGGCGATGCGCCGTGCCTGTATGCTTGTTGCCGCGTTGCTTTGCGGAACGCCTGCGACCGCTCAGTCGGTCTATTTCGGAACACTCCACTCGCACACCTCTTATAGCGACGGCAGTGGCACGCCCGCTGAAGCCTATGCGCAGGCCAAGGCGCAGGGTCTCGATTTCATTGCCATCACCGAGCACAATCATCGCGCCGGCGACGGCAAGGGGCCGCGCAAGGACAATTGGCTGATTGGCTTGCAGCCATATTTGTACGCGGGGACGCCGACTTCGCTCGTCGAGAGCGCCAATCAGGCAAACAGCGATGGAAGCTTCGTGGCAATCTACGGCCAGGAAGTTTCGACCATCTCGCAGGGTAACCACATCAACGTTTTCGATGTTGGCTCCGTGGTCGATGATGTGTCCGTGCCCAATGGCAACGTCCGCGCACTTCTCCAATGGATTGGTGCACATCCCGACCGCTCTGGCGGACTGGCCCTTCTGCAGTTCAACCACCCGCGCGACCCCAATCGTAATTCGAAGGACTATGGTCGGGACGATTTCACCGATGCAGAATGGGTGCCGGCACTCGATCCACTGGTCGAGCTTATCGAGATTCTCAATGCGCCAGCGCTCAAGCAGGGAAAGGATTTCCGCGCCGAAGCCAAGGAAGGCTATTTCCTCGAATATCTGAACCTGGGCTTTCACGCGGGCCCGAGTGTCGGCCACGACAACCATTGGAGAAACTGGGGGACGTCAACTGATGCACGGATCGGGGTAATCGCCGACAATCTTACCCGCGACGCGATCATGGCCGCGCTGCGTGCCCGGCGGACCTTCGCCAGTGACGACAAGAACGCCAGGGTCATCTTTCGCTCAGGCGAGGCGATAGGAGGCGATCGAATCCTGGCTCCAACGCCGGGCAGCACACTGCCACTGACGGTCGAAATCACGGATCCGGATGAGCCGAACGCTCGCTACCGCATCGACGTCCTGTCGGATCACGCTGGAGGGGATCGGGCAAGACGACCGGTCGAAAGCTTTCGCGTCGAGGGCAACACCAATGGCCGTTATCTCCTTGATGGCATCGTGGCCGATGGCCCAGGCCAATTCGTCATGCTGCGGATCATCCAGAGCAGTGCGCTGGTCGAGGATGAGGGCGACGAAGAGCACGAGGAGACCGAAGATCGGATTTGGACGGCGCCCATCTGGTTCGAAAGCAACGTCCCTGTTCCAATAGCGCTTCCGGCAATCCAGATTGTCGACCTGCTCCCCAACCCCTTAGGGGACGATGCCATCAACGAGGATGTCCAGCTGAGAAACGCTGGCACGAGCCCGATCGACCTGACCGATTGGCAGCTGCGCGATCTCGCCGGCAACGTCTGGAACCTGAGCGACACGGTTGCCGCCGGTCAGGCCATTACGATCGTCAGGAATGGGCGGGCAATGTCCCTCAATAACGATGGCGATGTCGTGGAGCTGGTCATGCCGAACGGTACGGTTGTCGATAACGTCCGATACGGCCGTGCCGTTGAAGGCGCACGCATGAACCCGGTGCGATGACCGACCACGCCCGGCAAAGGGGCTGCGAGAGGAGGATTCGATGGCGACAAATGCAGTGCGGCTGAGTCGCACGACTCTCTGGATCATCAACACCACCTTCGCGCTGGCTCTCGTATTTGTCTTCATGTTGATGGTGATGACCGCGATTGCGCAGCAGGAGGTCATCAGCCGGTTGAAGGCCGATCAGGTCGACCTCGGCTATGGGGCGGCGCTGTCCGTTCGAGACAAGGCGAACGAGCGACAGCTGAAGCTCGACGCACTTGCGGAAGCCGAGCGCGAGCGGCTTACCCAATACCGTGATGCGCAAACCAGATGGAAGGAGACCGGGCGGATCTTTGATGACGCCTGGGAGAGTCTGCTGCCATATCTTCAACGTATCGCTCGATCGAAGATCTGTGAAATCACCCTGCCGGCCGACAACAGCATTTCAGCGCGGGTGACTGCCCTAAATGAATATCGGGAATGCCTCGATAATGCAGGCAGTTCGAGGAGCGTCACTTCGGCGAAACAGGCCGCCGAAGAATTTGAGCGAGCTCTGAACGGCCATCGCGTCACCAACCGTGCCTTCTTGACCAGTGAGGATAGGCTCAAGGAAACCAGGGTTGACATCGAGTCAGGCGCTCTGACTCCGGTCCAGGAGAAGGTCCGCAACAGCTTCGAGGATATGAAGGTGCTTTTGAGTGGCTGGCTTCTGCTTGGCGGCGGGCTGGTCGCAATGCCCCCTGCCTTACTTCAAATCCTGCTGACGTTTTTTTCGGGACTGTTCGGCGCCGTCCTCATCACATTCATACTTCTCGTCTACCCAAACGTGATCAACGTCACGAACACAAAGGAAACCTACTCGCGCATCTTCCTCGGCGGCATGATTGCGCTTTGCGTATACATCGTCCTCCTCTTCGCGAGCACTGTGCTCGGGACCAATACGGGCATCATTGCGGCCGGCACCAACTACATGGCCTTTTGCGGGATCGGCATTCTTGCCGGCATGTTTTCCGATCGGGCAGCAGGCTGGCTTTCTGATCGGGCAAACTCGTTCTTCAAACGGGGGCAGGCGGGGCAGGCGTCCAACCCGGCACTTCCACCCCAAGCGCCGGCTCCTCCACCGCCACCGCCACCGCCACCGCCTCAGGACTCCGCTTCAGAGAAGCCTCCGCTAAAAGGCCCCGAGGGTGGAAGTGGAGATGCATAGGCCTCGGTCAAACTTGTCCGGGATGCGCCAGCTGTGACCAAGCCGCGGCAAGCGGTCGTGATCATTCACGGCATCGGCGAGCAGCGGCCGATGGAGACATTGCGTAGCTTTGTATTGGGCGTCTTGGGCTCAACTCAGCGGCCAAACGGAACCCGGGCATTCTACAGTAAGCCGGATCCCAATGCTGATACGTTCGAGCTGAGGCGCTATCGGGCGTTCCAGGGCCGCACTGACAGCGATTTCATCGAATTCTATTGGCAGCACCTCATGCCGGTCGCGGCTTGGCGCTTCCTTTTCATCTGGCTGTGGCTGCTCATGAAAAGACCGGTCAAGTCGATGCCGCCGCGGTTTGTCAGTCTATGGTGGGTCGCCTGGATCGCATTTATCCTGGTTGCGCTGGCGATTCTTGCATCAGTTTTGTCATGGGTCGGGATCGACGTTCCCCAAATGCCTTTGGCAACAAAACTGCCTTGGGGGGCTGCAGTGATTGGGGCCTCGGTTGGTTTTCTCGTCCGCGCCTTCGTCGGCGACGCTGCAGTCTATCTCAATCCACACCCGCGAACAGTACAGGCCCGCAACGCCATCCGCTCCTCTGGAGTAGCGTTGATCGAGCGCCTCCAATTCGACGGCCGCTATGACCGGATTGTGGTCGTTGGCCATAGCCTGGGTAGCGTTATCGGTTACGACATCCTGAGTTTTGCCTGGCACCGGGCCAGCGAGGAATTTCGTCGCAAGGTTGAGGCCGGTGGCCTGCCGGCAGACACACCGTCCCAAAGCGCGCTCGCCGCGGCCGAGAAGCTCGCCAAAACCGGCGGACCCAACCTCAATCAGCAGTGGCAGACAGCATCTCGAGCGGTGGCTGTGGAGTTCACACAGCTCGGCCTGAAGTGGCTTGTGACCGACTTTGTCACTCTGGGCAGTCCACTTGCCCATGGCAGTCTGCTTTTGGCCCACGGCCCGGCAGATTTCACGCGCAGAGTGGGAGAACGGGAACTGCCTGTGTCACCTCCGTTTAGAGAAGATGGAACTCACTTTTCGTATCAGCGTGCCGGTCGCTCGTCGGGTGGTAAGCGCCAATCAGCCCGCGTGCCGGATCACGCTGCTGTATTTGCTCTTACCACTTGGACGAACCTCTATTTTCCATGCCGCGCCTTCTTCTATGGCGATGTTATTGGTGGTTCCATCGCAGCCAGCTTCGGGCCGGCAATCGCAGACCGTGCGGTCGCGACGAAGATCCGCAAGGGCTGGCTCGCACATACGAGCTATTGGTCACGTTATTCTGGGTTCGACAACAATTCGGATAGCGCCCCAGTCGGTCTGATCGACGCACTTGATCTCGACAGGCAGAGTTTTCCGCGCCGGGCACCAGTCCAGCGTAAACCGGCCGCAAAGCGGGCAGACAAACCATCGAAGTAGGGGGGGCGTACCATGGCGCGTAAAGCGACGACCAAGTCTTCAAATACAAGGACGCAGACAGGGAAGAAGCGTCCGGCCGGCACCAGAGCGAAGCCCCAACGGACCTTAAGTGGTTTCAGCGGAGCATTTGAACTTCACAACGAGTTGGTTGCCAACGATGGCGGCGCAATCGTCAGCTTCCTGATTTCGCAACCCGCGTCGAAAGGTGTCGCCGTCAACGCCGCCGTCACCAATCAGTTGTTCAAGGATGGCCGATGGCCACCAATGGACCTTACCAAGGTCATGAACGCTATTCCCTATCGCTACAACAACATGACGATGCGTAACTTCCTTGATGGCGTTGCGACAACGCTCGCTGCAGGACTACCTCCCTACAGATTTGCTTGGAACAGCGCCTTTGTGAACAAGGCGCTGCCGCTCTCCGTGGCCGCCTTGATGGCGGAGATTGAGCTGGCCACCCAGTGAGCAATCGTCATTTCGCATTCATGCCGGCATTGCTTGCTGGCGCCTCAGCCGTGCACGCGCAATCGATCGTGCCATTACAAGCCCAGATCTGTAACAGCGCGCATCTCGTCGACAAGGCACGTCTGGCGACATTCCTCCTCGACGCCGCTCCTGTTTCACGCAAGCTGGAAGACTGGGCCACAGCGAACCGCGCAGGTTTCGAAGACTTGTCGCCTCGCGAGCGCATGATTGTTGATGAAAGGATATGCGCGCTCCTAGGAGATAAACCTCCGCCCCATTGCAGCGCTAGTGATGCCAAAAGCTTGGCGACGGCTCGCCAAACACTCATCTACATGCTGACGGGTCAGCCCCGCGTGCTTCAAAACTTGGCCGGCATCTCGGAGCCCAGACAGTTTTTCGCCACGAGCACAGCCCAGATTCGCTGCCTGAAGAGCGATGCCGGCGAGCCCGTCGAGCTCGCTGGTGCAAAGCCCAATAGGTTCGAATTGAAGGTACCGGTGCGCGTCCGCGGGAATGCGGACGGACTGCATTTTGCCCGGACTGACGCGGCACAGTTCAAGCCGCAGGAGAAAGCCGCAATCAGCTTTTCGAGCGACAAGATAAAAAAGAAGCGGACCGAGAAGTTCAGCGTCGTTGTTGGATATCCCTTCCCCTTAGTCGACGAGGCAGGAAAGTCGGCCGAGATCGTTCCCTACTTCGGCCTCGCAAGGGATGTCGCAAAGGTCAACGGGAACACGACGGTCAGCACTGACCTTTGGCGCTTCGGGGCGGTTCTAGATTATGCCATCACCGCCAACGAAATGACTCACTGGTTCGTGGCTAGGCCCGAGTATCTGTTCAACGATAAGGAGAACAGCAAGCTCGGCACATTCAACGTCACTTATGTGCCGGTCATCAATGGCCGCTTGAACGATTACCGCTATTTAATCCGAGGCAATGACCGCTTCATTTCGTTCCAGCCGCTGCTCGACGTCCGGCTGGTCGCGGGACATTTCCTAAAGCAAGGCGATCGCTCAGACGAAGATAGCCGCGATTATCTTCGGGTCGGCGGCCAGGCTGGCATCTCCTTCTCGAGTGACATCATTGCCCTGCCCGCAGACCTCACATTCACGCAGCTCTATCTCCCCGCCCTCACAGGTAGTGGCAAGGAACTCCATTATTTCAAAACCGTCCTGGGCCTGGGGATTGATAAGGACCGCCTCATCGGCGTCGACGTTGTCTATGGCCGGGGCCGCAAGGATGATTTGCTGGCCAAAGAGCGAGCTTGGACGATCGGTGTCGGGATGAAATTCTAGTTTATTGTGGGCGTATTCAAGTGATCAACTCACCACTGTGCCGATGGACGAGCTGATCGAGATCGCCGGGCGGTCGGACACGATGGCGGTCCAATTTCCATGTGGTCCATCGAAAGGAATGTGAGATGACAAAGTCGACTTTGATCGCCGGTATCCTGGGCTTCATCCTGGGCGTGCTTTGTACGTACCTGTTTATGGGAACGTTGGTTGGCCCCCTGAACGAGCCTCCAGTCATGCCGCCTGTAGCCTCCGGAAATTACTGCTGCCCGGGCGCTTCCATCGATAACAAGTGCATCAAGCAGACGGGCGTCTGCCCGGCTGATAAGCCAGTTGTGGTCACTGAGCCCTAACTCATTTGGTGGCGTCGTCGGCACCTATCATCATTGGGGCGCCGCTCACTTGCACCGCTACCTTGCCGAGTTCGATTTTCGCTATTCGACCAGGGACCGCACCAATGGCGAACGTGCCAATTCCATCCTCAAGGACATGGAGGGCCGCCGCCTGACCTATCGGCGGACTGCTGCGCTCGCAGCTTAAATATTACCTCGCCCCGCCAGTAATCGGGGAGCGCCGCAAGCGTTGGACGAGGTAAGCGTGCGTCCGCCGTGCGGGCGGGCGTGGCGGACGCACGCGCGCCGAAGGGTTAAGGCGCGCCCCAATGTGCGTTAAATTTGCCTTTACTGGCAAGGGCCGGCAATCATCCCGCCGCCGAATCGCCCTGTAAATGGGGGCCTGTATGTCAGTGCTCAGAATTACGTGCATCACGCGCGACGGGTCGGATGCGGACCGTAGAATTGATGCCGTAGGCGGCGCCGACTTCTACCACAAAATCGAGCACGCCATTTCATTCATCAATGGTGGACACCATCAATACTGGGTCCATGTCGGGGGGCAGAGTGTCTGGGTGGAAGTGGCGTATCGCTCGAATGGCGTTGCGTATTTAAAAACCGAGAATGATGGCTATGAGCCGAATAATCTTCTGAGCTTGCAGGAGTGCCCATAAGATCCGCCATCGGTGGACGTGCGGCGCCGGGGTCAAGCGCCCAAACCAGTGCCTGCCTTGCGGCGTAAATCTCAAAATAGCGGGGGTTGCCGACGCCGCTGTCCAGGGCACGCTCAAGCCGCGCCTATTCGCTGGCGATAGAGTTTATGTGACCTCCGGTCATTATCTACTTAACAAAGCAAGGAGAGAGAATGAACGACCAGGCAGCATCTGCAATCGTGAACGAGCTACGCGCGACAAACCGCCACTTGCAGGAAATCGTGAACGCCCTGCGAAACGTCCGCGACAAGAAATGAAATGGTTTGGGGCGGCCCTCGTGGCCGCCTACCTTTTGGGTCTGGACTTGCACGGACTCATCGTCTTGTGCGCCCTTGGCTTCGCTGCCAGTATCGCGAAGAGGCCCGCCCCTCCCGGCTCGGCAAAGGCACAGGCGGCGGCGGGTCTCAACCTGCGTGAGCGCGGACCAGCATGAGGCCCAAAAGCAACGCAATCCCGCCGATGACAGTCAAGGCGAGTGACACCAGCCCCACCACCGCAAGGCGACTCATTTTTGCTTCGCGGGCTTCGTGGCCTGGTGCGGCTTGTGGGGCGTCGCCAGCATCACCTTGAGTGCGATCTCGCGACGGCGCACCTTTTCCTCTTCGAAGTAGGTTTCTTCTGCCATGCGCAACCCCATACTCGAAATGGTCCTTAAAGCCGATATCGGCGTCCGCCTTTACGCCCTCAATGGCTTGGCGCTGTCCTTTGCAAACGAGATCGAAGACAGCCTGTTTTGGGCCTACTGGCAGACCTCGGGACAGGCGTGGGAGGCGGCCGCCGACGAGTTCTATCGCCACGTGCGATTTGCTCACAAACAGGAAGCCGTCGATACCGCTGTCAAAGCCAGAGTTGCTGGCGAAGATGCCCGCGCATGGTTCGATTTAATCAAGCGAACGCAAGCCCTGCTAGGGAAGGACAGCCTCAGAAACCTAATCGGTCACAATGTGGTCAGCACCGGCTTATTTCAAAATAACAGGTGGGTCGGGGGTGCGATTGAACTCAATATGGAGATCCGCCAATTCGTTACCCAGAAGCGCGAAATGGCCGAGACAGGAAGGCGGGCAAAAATCTCCGTCACGGAGGACGCGCTGGCAGACTACTGCCAATCGCTCATCGCGCTCTATCTTGACCTTGAGAGTTTTCTAGCAGGGCCGCTTCAACTCGATCCCAAGCATCCTGGGCGATATTCTGCCGCCTACTGGGGGCGACAGTAGGGTTGTCGCACCAGAAGATAAGAGCCGCCGCTACGGCCTTCCAAACAAGGGTTTCTGAATTGTCGGGCGACATGATTGCTCCAAACGATTGCGCCCGGAGCAGCGATATCCTGTGCTGACATCGCCGCTCCGGTAGAG
>Ga0209172_10002242_pt1 | contig 35214 bp, 24 predicted proteins | sample LarsenN4metaG_FD_184113 | JGI IMG/M metagenome (GOLD analysis project Ga0209172, IMG submission 184113) | Hot spring sediment bacterial and archeal communities from British Columbia, Canada, to study Microbial Dark Matter (Phase II) - Larsen... ... | reverse complement strand
CCGGCGTGTTCGTAGGACGGCTCTTCCGGCGCCGCGGCCGACTCCAGCTCCGCCGCCGCAAGTTCGACCCCGCCTTCCGTCGCCGCCTCGACCTCTGGCGCAGGCGTCTCACCTTCTGCCACAAATGCGCTCCGCGCCGCGGCCTCCGCCTCGGCGACGCCTTCCCCGGCCGCGGCCGCGGCCGCCGCCGCCGCTTCCGCCTCCGCCTTAGCCTTGGCGTCGGCCTCCTTCTGCTCCTCCTGGCGAATGACTTCCTCGCCGGCCGCCTCGACGATCGCCTCGGCCAGCTCGCGCGGCAATTCGAGCGTCTCGACCAGCGCGTCCGGGCCGATCTCGTCCACATCCAGCACCGACACCAGGCCCATCGCCACCAGCTTGTCCAGCATCACGTCGTCGACGCCCGGCAGCGCCCCGAGCACGCGCTCCATCGCCTCCAGGTTGCCGTTGTATTCCGCCGGCGTCAGGATATCGATGTCCCAGCCGGTCAGCCGGGCGGCCAGCCGCACGTTCTGCCCGCGCTTGCCGATGGCCAGCGAAAGCTGGTCTTCGGCGACGACGACGGTCGCCTTGCCCAGCTCCAGGCACAGGGCGATCTCCTGCACCTCGGCCGGCTTGAGCGCGTTCTGGATCAGAATCTGGCTGGACTCGTTCCAGCGCACGATGTCGATCTTCTCGCCGCCGAGCTCCTCGACGATGTTCTTGATGCGGCTGCCGCGCACGCCCACGCACGCGCCGACCGCGTCCACCTTGCTGTCGATGCTCGCCACGGCGACCTTCGTGCGGTAGCCGGACTCGCGTGCCAGGGCCTTGATCTCGATGATCCGCTCGGCCACCTCCGGCACCTCCAGCTCGAACAGCCGCACGATGAACTCCGGGTGCGAGCGCGAGAGGATGATCTTGACCTGGTTGGGCTGCTCGCGCACCTCCAGGATCAGCACGCGGATGCGGTCGCCGATCTGGTGCGTCTCGCCGGGGATCTGCTCGCTGCGGGGCAAAAAGCCCTCGGTGCGGCTGAGGTTGACCAGTAGATTGCCGTTTTCGATGCGGACGACCTGGCCGGTGACGATGGTCCCGCGGCGTTCGGTGAAGTCCTCGAAGATGCTGGCCCGCTCGCGCTCGCGCGTCTTCTGAATGATCACCTGCTTGGCCGTCTGGGCCGCGATGCGACCCAGCATCTGCATATCCACCGCCCGGCCCTCGACCGTGGCGCTGATGCCGCCGGTGAGCAGGTCCAGCTTCACCGTTGCGTCCTCGGTCTCGAACGTCTTGCGGATGGCGCTGGCCATCGCGTTCTCGAGGTCCGCCACAAAGTCGTCCCGCTCGATGTTCTTCTCGCGGCAGATGCCCTCGATGATGCGCAGCAAGTCCTGGCTCATGGCTGCTCCCTGCAGCGGCGGCCCGCGCGCGCTGCCGTGCAATACGAAAAATGGGCCGCCGGGGCGACCCATCAGCGTCCGTTGCCGAAGCTGATTTCGGTCCTGTGCCGCGGACGCGGCAGGCGCCGCACACGCGGCAGACGGCCGAACCGCTGGCGCGACCCGGACCATCCGCTCGGTCACAGTATATTCGATCCTGCACGGTTTGCCTACTCCGCACCAGAACCCGCCAACCGGTTGCTTTGACAGCCTGCCGGCAGACCGTAGACTTTCCGCGCTTGGAAGCGGGGCGGGTGGCCCGGGCCGCCCGTCGCTGAGATCCAGATGCACGCCACTCTCGCCGAACTGGTCCAGACGCTGCGCGAGCACGGATTCGCCGCCGAATTGATCGGCGACGACGCGCGACAGATCACCGGCGTGGCGACGCTGGAGGACGCCCGCGCGGGCGAGATCACCTTCCTTTCCAACCCCAAATACGAGCGGCTGCTCCAGACCACGCGGGCCGCGGCGGTCGTGCTGCGGCCGGGCGTGTCGGCCCCGGGGCCGCTGAACCTGATCCGCTGCGACGATCCGTACGCGGCGATCACGGTGCTGATCATCAAGCTGCATGGCTACCGCCAGCACCGTCAGCCGCCGGCGCCATCGCAGGTGCGCATCGCGGCGACGGCGCGGGTCGGGGCGAGCGCGAAGATTCACCCGGGCGTGACGATCGAGGACGAGACGGTCATCGGCGACAACGCCGTCATCTACCCGGGCTGCTACATCGGTCCGCGCTGCCGGATCGGCGACGAGCTGGTGCTGTACCCCAACGTGGTGATCTATGAAGACACGGTGATCGGCCACCGTGTGACCATCCATGCCGGCACGGTGATCGGCGAGGACGGGCTGGGCTACGCGCCGCACGAGGGCCGCTGGCTGAAGATTCCACAGATCGGGCAGGTCGAGATCGGCGATGACGTCGAGATCGGCGCGAACTGCACCATCGACCGCGCCACGCTCGGCAAGACGGTTATTGCCAGCGGCACCAAATTCAGCAACCTGATCGCCATCGGCCACGGCACACGCATCGGCGAGCATTGCATGCTCGTCGCTCAGGTAGGCGTAGCCGGCTCCGTCACCGTGGGCAACCACGTGACCATGGCCGGTCAATCCGGCGTAGCCGGCCACGTCCGCATCGGCGACGGCGCCACGATCGGGGCGCGGGCCGGCGTGACCAACAACGTGCCCGACGGAGAGACCGTGCTGGGCCAGCCGGCCATCCCCATCCGCGACATGAAGCGCCAGGTAGCCTACGTGATGCGGCTGCCAGAGCTCAACGCCACCGTTAAGCGGCTGGAGAAGCGCATCGCCGAGCTGGAGGCGCAGCTCAAGTCCCAGCAGAGCGCCTGATCGTCCTGGCTCTTGGCTCGCTCTTCGCTGCCCGTCGTTGCTTGTCACCAACCTGTCGTCCCGCGCGCACCCTTCGCGCGGGGCGATGCCTCCGAGTCAGAAGCTCTCGCGACTACGCCGCGCCGGACTCGATGGCGATCTCGCGCGGCGGGTCGCCGGCCGTCAACCCTGTGAGGTCCGTCAGCTTGGTTCGCACGTACCCCAGACCAATCCAGCGCGGCTCCCGCGGATGCCTGACCAGCGACGTGATCCGACCGGCCTCCTGGCCCTCCTTGCGCAACATCGCCGGCAACTCCAGCCCCGATCCGTCCGCAGTCGAGAGCCGCGCCAGCCGCCGGGCCACAGAGCCGTGCGCCCGCATGCGCTCGATCACCTCCTGCCCCAGGTAGCAACCCTTGCGGTAGCTGATGCCACGCTCGACCTGGCCCGTCTCCGGCGGGATGACCTTGTCGTCGATGTCGCGCCCGAGCCAGGGGATGCCGGCCTCGATCCGCAGCACGTCCAGCGTGCGCTGGCCGGCCGGCTGCACGCCAAGCTCACGCACGGCACGCGACCACCACGCGGCGGCCTGCTCGCGCGGCGCGATCAACTCGAAACCCGGCAGGCCGGCGAAATCGTGCCGCACGACTCGCGCCGCGCCTTCGGCGAGCGCGCGATGCGCCAGCGCCGGCAGGGCGTCGAAGTCGACAACCCCTAGCTGCGCGGCGATCTCTCTGGCGCGCGGGCCGACGCAGCCAAGTCGGGCGAAGCGCCGCCGCGCGTCGACGAGCTGCACGTCCTCACTGATCAGGTAGCGCTCCAGGTGTGCACGAGCGGCCTCATACGCGGCTGCGTCGAGGTCGAGCCACAGGTCGTCCGGCAGGGCGAGGATGTTCACATCGAATTGCGTCCGCCCGCGGACATCGACCGCGAACGCGTAACAGCCCGAACCGGCCGCCAGCCGCTTGACCTCGTTGGTGACCAGATTGTGCAGCCAGTCGCTGCGGTCCTTGCCCGTCAGAATCAGGATCGCGCGGTCGCTGCGGTCGAACAGGGCGGCGGTGCGGCGTGCGACCTGGTACTCCTGGGTCGGCTGGGCGAAATACGCCGGCAGCACGACGCCGCGGTACTCGACCACTTCCCGCGGCGCGTAGTCGCCGCAAGCTGCAAAGCGTGATTCGATGGCCATGTCAATCCGCGAGCGCCCTTGGGGCGGCACGGTCTGACGCAGTCAGGCCGTGCCCGTGGTGTTGCCCGCCCCACGGCCTGGCTGCGCCAGACCGTGCCACCCGGCCACGCGACGCGAGCCGCCCGGATAGAATGAGCCTACGTGCCCGCGGCGCGGCACGCAAACGGATCGATCATGCAGCGGGCAGCCATCCTGGCCATCGGCACCGAACTCACCCTCGGCCAGACCGTAGATACCAACACGGCCTGGCTGGCCGGGCAGCTCGCCGCGATCGGCATCCGCGCCGCCCGGCACCTGACCGTCGCCGACGAGCGGACCGACATCCGCGACGCGCTGCTGGAGGCGGCGGGCTCATTCGACCTGCTCCTGGCCAGCGGCGGACTCGGGCCGACCGCCGACGACCTCACGCGGCACGCACTGGCCGAAGCCGCTGGCGTCGAGCTCGTGCTTGACCCGCTCAGCCTGGAGCAGATTCGTGCCTTCTTCGCGCGTCGCAATCGACCGATGCCGACGGCCAACCGCGTGCAGGCGATGATTCCGCGCGGCGGCCGGGCGATCGAGAACACGTGCGGCACCGCGCCGGGCATCTTCATCGAGCTGCGCGGCAGGCCATGCTGGGCCTTACCGGGTGTGCCGTTTGAGATGCAGGCCATGTTCACACGCGACGTCCTGCCGGGGCTGCGGGCCGCGGTCCGCGGCCGCGTACTGCGGACGCGCGTGCTGCACTGCTTCGGCCTGGGCGAGTCGGATATCGGCGAGCGCATCGCCGATCTCATGCAGCGCGGTCGCAACCCCGAGGTCGGCACCACCGCCAGCCTGGGCGTGATCAGCATCCGCATCAATGCCGCCGCGGATAGTGAGGTCGCCGCGACCGCGCTGCTGGACGACGCGGAGCGCGAGCTGCGCACGCGGCTCGGCCAGGTCGTCTGCGGCCGCGACGAGGACACGCTGGCGTCGGTCGTCGGCGAACTGCTGCTCGCGGCCGGCGCCACGCTCGCCACGGCCGAGTCGTGCACCGGCGGCCTGCTGGGCAAGCTGCTGACGGACATCAGCGGCAGCAGCCGCTACTATCTGGGCGGCGTGGTGAGCTACGCCGACGAGGCCAAGAAGAAACTGCTCGGACTTCCGGCCGACCTGCTGGCGGAGCACGGCGCCGTCAGCGCGCCGGTCGCACGCGAAATGGCCGCGTCGGCGCGGCGCGTGTTCTCGTCCACGTACGCGATCTCGGTCACGGGGATCGCCGGCCCGACGGGCGGCACGCCCGTCAAGCCGGTCGGCCTGGTGTACCTGGGGCTGGCGTCGCCGGACGGCCTCGACGTGCGCGAGCTGCAGCTTGGCAGCGACTCGCCGCGAGAAGTGATCCGCGCGCGGGCGGCCGGGGCGGCGCTGAATCTGCTCCGCCGCAAGCTGCTGGAGCTGCGTGGGGACGTCCGATAGTGATCTGCAGGGCCGGTGCAGCAGGCAGCGCACCGGCCAACGGGAGCCTTGCTCATGGGCAATTGTTTCCGCGGCCTGGCGCTAGGCGGGCTGATCTGCGGTCTGGCGCTGGCACAGGAGCCGCCCGCCAGCCAGCCGGCCTCTGCGCCGGCCTCGCGGCCGACCGCAGCCCTCACGATCCCCGCGGCCCTGGCCCAGGCCGACCAGTTCCTTCGCGCCAAGCAATACGGGTCGGCCGCGAACCTGGTGAACTGGGTGCTGGAGCGCGACCCGGACAATATCGAGGCAGTTCTGCTGCGCAGCGAGCTGGTGTGGAACATGCCGCCGCGAAACGCCGAGGCCGCCCGGACCGGGTGGGAGTACGTGCTCAAGAAGCTGCCCAACGACTTCCGCTCGAACCTGGGCATGGGCCGCATCTTCAGCGACAAGCGAAACTGGCGCCAGGCGCTGTACTACCTCGAGATCGCCGACTCCGTGGCGCCCGCCGACCGCAAGACCGAAGTGCTGTGGCTGCTGGCCAAGGCGTACCGCGGCTACGGCGACCGCGCCAAGGCGCGCGAGACCGTGCAGAAGTCACTGGCGGCTGACCCCGCCAACGCCGAGGCGCGGGCGCTGTACGTGAATCTGCTGGTAGAGGCCGAGGAGTACGACCCGGCTTTGACCGAAGCCCAAGCCCTCGTGCGGCTCATGCGCGAGCAGCTCAAGGCCGACCGCTCCAGCGCCGAGGCGGTGCAGCGCCTGTACGCCGCCTACGATACGCAACTGGCTGTACTGCGGGCGCTGCACCAGACGCACTACGTGCGGAACCCCGACGGCCGCTACTCCGACAAGCTGCTGCCCGGTGCGGAGCTGCAGGCCGCCGCCGAGCTCAGCCAGATGCTCGACATCAGCGTTGCCATGTCCGAGCTGCTCATGCTGCTGACCGACCACCAGACCATCGCGCGCTTCGGCGAGAAGATGGTCGAGTTGGGCGGCGGCCATCCGCAGTATCTGATCAAGCTCGGCCAGCTCCAGCGCCGCACCTACCAGTTCCACAAGGCCGCCGAGTCGTTTTACAAGGCCTGGGAGCTGGACCGCGGCAACCCGGACCTCCTCCGCCAAGCCGTCGAGGCCGTTCGCGAGGCGCTCCAGAACGAGCCAGCCGACGAAGGCCTGCGGCAGAAGTTCGAGACCCTCGCGGCCGCCGCGGGGCAGTCGTGGGCCGCGCCCGCGACGCCGTGAGCTTCACCAGGGTTCACTCTCGGGTTGGAACCAGCATTCGAGTCGGCGGCACAAGCCCTGGCCGGATGGCAGCGCGCGGTTTGAGCGGCGCGATTCCATGAAGACCAGCTAACAGAACCCGGTCCGCCAAGGACCGGGCTTCCCGTTGCTTGCGGCCCCGCCCTTGCCGGGCGGGGTTCTGACAAGCGCTCTAAGCTAAGCTAAGGCGACTCACGATTCGGCCTACGGCCCGACCCCCGAACGCGAATCGAAATCGTGCCCGATCGACCCCGACTGATCCCGCACGCGCCACAGGAGTTGCGGGAACGCCGGCACCGTGTCCTCGCGCACGAACACGTACTCGATCGCGCCGCCGCGCAGGAATTCGTTGCACTCGGCGTTGCTGGCGGTCGCGCCCGAAGGGGCGAGGATTTGCGTCGCCTGCGTGATCAGATTCCCGTCAAACCCGCCACATTCACAACCTGTGCCCTGGATCTCGTCCGGAACGCGGCGGGTCGAGCCGGGGCCGAGCTGAATGGTGCCCGTGGGCCGGTCGCTGGCGTCCACGTAGTAGAACGCGTCCTGCGCGCAGTCGTCCTCGCCCGCGGCAGTGCCAGCGGTGCACGGCGTAGGAGCGCTGCGACTGATCTTGAGCGCCACGCCGTCGCCCGTGCCCGGGTTGTGCCACAGGATCGAGTTCGGCACCGGCACCAGCGCGCCGCTGCTGTTGAAGAAGTTGTCGAATGTGGCGTTGGTGCCCTGCGCGGGGGCGATGGCCGAGCCGAGCGACGCGGCGCCGGTGCCGCCGCTGCGGCGAAAGCGTCCAGCCTGATGGAAGTAGACCAGAGCGGGACCGACGATGCAGTAGTTGCCCAGTTCGCGGGTGGCGCCGTCTTCGATCTCCTCATAGCCGAACGAAGTGTACAGGGCGATGTCGTCCGGGCAGACCGCGCCTTCCGGGTACGTCTCGCCATTCACGTATGCGATCAGGATCAGGAAGTAGTGAATATGGTCCAGGGTGTCCAGGTTTCGCATCGAGATGCGCACGAACTTGCGCGCCTGCGGCTCGGCGCAGGGGTCGATGTTGGTGCGCGTGCCGCCGCCGAAGAAGCCACCCCCGGTGCCGCCGGTGGTGGTGCCGCCCGTCTCCTCGCCGGTGGTGACCACCCCCCCGATCAGCAGCCCCGGAATCAGGAGCGACAAGCCCTCGGCGGCCCCGCAACCGGTCGTGCCGCCCAACCCCACCAGGCCGGTCACTACAAGCATCGCAACGCAGGTTCGGACCGCACCGCGCAGAGATCGCATGAATACCCTCCAAACCTTTGGCAGCGTGCCGGCCGCGACCGCACCGCAGCTTAACGCCGGGGCCCGGCGCCACCAACCCGCCGACTCCACCGCAAGCGTATACGACCGCCAACCTTCCGACAAGGACGCCGCACTCGCGGCCTGCTCCGCTCGGGGCCCAGCCCGCCCTCCCGCCGGCGCCCGCAACGGCAGCGCGGGTTTGCATCGGCGGGCAGTTTCCGCAAAACTGGCGTGCGAGCGATCCGATCCCCGCTGCGCCTGCGGGGCTGGTCGCGAGTGCCTAACCCATGCGCGACGCGCCGGGAACCGCCATGCCGACCAAGACCCCCGCTGACCGTCCGCCGAAGGTCCTCATCGCCGACGACAACCCGCAGATCCTCGAGCTGCTGGAAGCCTACCTCGAGCCCTTGGCGGTCCAAGTGATCACCGCCCTGGACGGGCAGACGACGCTCACCACGGTCGAACGCGACAAACCCGACTTGATCCTGCTGGACGTGATGATGCCCAAGCACAGCGGCTTCGAAGTGTGCCGGCTGCTCAAGCAGGACGCCCGCTACCGCGACATCCCCATCATCATGGTCACCGCCCTCAACGAGATGGGCGACATGGAGCGCGCCGGCGAGTCCGGCGCCGATGACTTCCTCTGCAAGCCCGTCAACCGCCGCGAGCTGCTCGACCGCGTGCAAAGCCTGTTGAAAGTGCGGCAACTCAAATCCGCCGAGCGGCGAAAGAACGAAGGAAATCTGTAGCGCAATCCGCGCGCTGCGGCCGGAGTGAGCTCTTGCTCCACAACCTCTAAGCTAAGCTGCTAAGCTAAACACTACCTCATAACGGGTGCCGCGGGCAGCTTGCTGCCCGTGAAGCCCGGGCGGGCAAGCCGCCAGTGGCACCCAACGTGAGGCACAACCGTGATCTGAGATAGTCCGTAAGCTAAAGGTCGCCGTGGCACGCTCCGCACGCGCGCAAGGCGACTCGATGCCAGCGCATCAGGGGGCGCTCTGCGGGCCTCCGGTCGGCGTATCGGCGCCCCAGTGGAGAGCCGCGGCCGGGACTCCCGCCAGTAGCAAGCGCCGCTGTACCGCCGCAACATCCGATCGCAGCGAGTTCTCGCACGTGATCTTCTGCACGTACGCCGGATCGAGCCGCAACGCCAGGCCGATCAAGTCCGCCAGGTCTTCGTCCGCGACATACCGCCCGTCGACGCGCGCCGTGCCGCGGAAATCCACCGCGACCGCGTAGCTCCGCGGCCGCGCCGCACGCAGCACCAGCGTCACGCGCGTCCGCAGCGATGGGATGGCCGCCGCGTCGGCCAGCGCCCACAGCTCCTCATTGCGGCTCGTGTGGCTGCGGGTCAGTGCCAGCAGGCAGTCGCCGTCGTCCACGATCGCCAGCCCCGAACCGCTGCGGTCTGCGGCCAGCGAACCGTCCTCCATCCGCCGCGAGCCGGCGAAGACCCACGGCCGATCGATCGCCGCGCGGGCGTACTCGACCTCGCGCAGCCAGGCGAAGGCGGGCGCGGTCTGCGTCCGGCCGGCTTCGTCCTGCCATTCGAAAGCCACGTCCACCAGGTCGCCGGCCGGCGGCGCGTAGCGCTGTTGCGTCTCTTCCCACCGCGGCGGATGGCCGGGCGTCAGGCCGATCAGGCCAAGGGCCATCGCGATGTGCGCAGCCGCAGCCGTCAGCCGCACGATGCTCTCGTGCTCCTTGCCGCGGAAGCAGGCGACGTATTCCAGTGGCCCCTCGCGCAGCACGACCACGCCGTCCGCGCGCACCTCGCGCTGCTGCCAGTCGATGCTCACGCCGGGCTGAAACGGCCGCGGCCCGGCTGGCTGCGTGGCCGCGGGTCGGGACTGCGGCGCGGAGGCCGGCGTGCCGGTCTGGGGCAGTCTAAACGCGGGGCCCGCGCTTGCTCCAAGGGTCCCACCGGCGACTGCGCAGGCAATGATCACCGCTACCCGAGATCGGCCGGGTTTGGGAATCCAGTGCACGACGGAGGAGTATACAGGGATGTCACGGCGCCCAAACAACATGCGGCCGGAAGCTGAAGCAGCTCCGGCCGCTGGATCGCACGATGGAATCCGTCACGGGCGCCGGCGGAAGGCGAGGATCACCGCGAGGCCCAGCAGTGCCAAGGAACCCGGCTCGGGGACGGCGCCGTACGCGCTGTCGTCGCCGGGGCCGGCTACAAACTTGGCCGCCACGACCATGGGTCGGTTGCCGTCGAAAGTTCCGCTGAACTCGCCGAGGTAGCCTCCCGCGGAGTTGCGCCTGACGAAATCCGCTTCCGAGAACGGCCCGGTGCCGGAGATGTCGAGCGTGAAGACCTGCGTCTCACCTGGAAAGATCGTCTCCGGGTTGGCGTCCACACCGTCAATCAGCCCGAAATCGAAGATGCCGAACCCGTCCACGTGCTGGCTCGTGAACACGGCCCAGCCGGACACCGGCGGGTCAAGCGTCAGCCCCGTGATGTCGGCGGACCCGTTCAAATAGACCTCGGTGATGTTGTAACCGCCGACGGCTGGTGTCAGGTTGGTAACCGTCAGCGTCAATGTCGAGCCCGCGACCGCGAAATCCACCGTGGCGTCCAACACGCTGGGATCGGTTTCGTCGCTGCTGTGCGTGCTCAGCGTGACCGTTTCGGAAGCGAATGCCGAGGCGGCGAGTGCGATCAGCGCAGCAACACTCCGCGCCCGCGATGGTGGGTGCCCCATTTCCCTCCTCCTGCCCTCCTACCGAAGAGACCCTGACGTCAGCAGGTTATCGGCGACGACCCACCATTGCAAGCTTTTTTGTAGCCTCCAATGGTTTTTTTTTGCACGTCTGATAACCCTGTCCGCGTTTGACGGGTTCCGCTCCGACCTACTCGTTCCGGCCAAGGCGCGTAAACGCGGCCAGCACGAGCAGCCAAAACGTCGTCGGCTCCGGCACGCGCAGGTAGCGCTCGTCCGAGCCGAACTCCACCATGCTTGAGCGGGCGGCCGCCGCGAGCTGGTCGTCCGTAAGTACAGCACTGAGCGTAAGTTCGAAGTGAATCGAGTCGCTTACGGCACGCTGCGTGTCTGGCAGCGAGACCGTTGGCGGGCTGGCGGCAATTCCCCCGAACGGACCATCAATGTTCCCGGAGCCGCCGGCGAAGTGCTCCACGTCGCCGCCGCCCTGGCCCATGCTGGTGCTGATGACCTGCTGGAAGCTCTCGAGCAGGTCGCCACCGAAGTCGTTGGTCCAGACCCACTCGTCGGCGACGCTGTCGCCCTCGATCAGCCCCGCCCATTCTCCGAGGCCGATCGACCCGGGACCAATGACGGAAACGTCGCCGCTGACGAAAGTTACGTCCGGCAGGTTCATCGCCAGCGACACGAGCAGCGATGCGGCTGAGTCGAACCCGTCCGGAACGCCTGCGCTGGTGTTTTCCAGCAGGATGGTGAGGCGATTGCCGTTGACCGTGAAAGTCCCGCGCGCGGAAAGCCCGTTGAGCGGGTTGTTATTGTTCCCGCCGGCATCGACGACGTAGTTCACCACAACTTGGGCGCTGGAAAGGCAAGCCGTTGCAAGCAGTATTGTCAGGGAAAACGCAATGCGCTGGAGAAGCATGGTACCCCGCCAAGAAAGGGTCGTGTCGGCGGGTTTCGCCCCCCGCCGCCGATGCTAGGTGGGGTAGCTTCACGAAATCAAACCGGCTTCTCGATTACAGGACAATAGCAAGCGATTTCCGCAGGGGACGTGCGGGGGTGAAGTGTTATAGGAACCAGGCAGCAGGGAGGGCGCGGCATGGAACGTCGCCACCGGTCTCTCACCCGACGGCGCTGCCCGCCAGCCGGCCAACTCGACCGGCCCAAGCGTCGCCGGTCCGCAGGTAGTGCTCGATGGCCGAAGCCCCGCAGGGGTGAAACAGATGCGAACGCCGACGCTACCAAGGACCCGGAGACAGGCCCGGCCGCCACGCCGTCGTGGAGTCCCCCCAGCCCGGACCGAACCGCGGACTCACCGCTACGGCGCGACGGTCGCTGCCGCGCTCGCGGTCGGCTCGCCGCCCAACAGCAGCTCCCAGGTCGCCGGGTTGCGCCAATAGTCCAGCCGCCGGCCGTTGAGGAACAGCACCGGCACCGCCTTGATGCCGAGCGTGCGGGCCAGTTCGACGTCGGCCCGCACGCGCTGGCTGGCGGCGTGCGAGCTCATGGCGGTTGCGAAGGCGCCGGGGTCGAGGCGCAGCCCATCCGCCCACTCCACGAAATTGGCCGCGTCGAGCTGCTCCTGCCGCTCAAACAGCAGCCGGCTCATGCGCGCCAGGCCCTCGGCCCCGCCGACCATGCCGGCCGCCTCGGCCGCCCGCGCCGCGCGGCACGCGTGCGGGTAGAGCGTGCGCTCGAGGCCGGCGTTGCACACGCGGTCGAGTGGGAAGTGACGGAAGAGGAGGCGGAGCTGCTGCGGGTATCGCTGGCGGACCTGCTCGATAGTCTCGTGTGCCTGGCGGCAGCGCGGGCAGCGGAAATCCGCAAACAGCACGACGGTGCAGGGGGCGTCCGGCCGGCCGATCGCGACAGCGTCTTCGACCGGCAGGTCCGCGTGCGGCTGCCGCAGGTAGTGCCAGCGCGCGAACTCCGGATCGTCGGTGAGCTGCTGGTACAACTTGCCGAGCTGGACGGCCGAGTTGCTCATGGTCAACGTCAGCACGTACAGCGGGTGCGCGGCAAAAGCCAGCAGGCCCGCCGTCAGCGCCCCCAGCGCCAGGCGCGGCGTCGGGTTCGACGTGATCGGCCGCTTCGGGCGCCGCCACGGATACGCCAGCAGCGTCAGCAGCAGTAGTCCGGCGTTGACGGTGTGGGCGGCGGTGCAGCCAACACACCACTGTCGCAGCACGTTGGCCATCACCAGCATAAGCTGGAGCGACTGCAGGCCGCCGAGCAGCACGATCAGGGCGATGGGTACGTGCCAGGCGCGGCGGTCGCGAGTGGGCGGGCCGACGAACAGGTACCACAGCCCGAGCAGCGCGAAGTAGCCCATGCCCAGCGCGGCGAGCGGGATGCGCGTGGCGCCGGGCTGCATGGACAGCGGCACCGAGCTCCAGCGGCTGGCCAGCACGGTCTGGCAGTCGCCGGCCGCTGCCGTCGCCGGCGTTTCGCCGCACTGCGCCTGGAGCCACGGATTCGACGCCGCGAGGCCGTAGCCGAGTCGAAGCAGGTCGAAGCACAGCCACCAGCCGGCGGTGCAGAGCACGACGGCGGTCCAGCGCAGCCAGGCCTTGGGCGGCTTGCTGACAACGGCGGCGGCGCCCGGAACGGGCGGCGGCGGCACGGATACGATCATGGCTGCCTCGAAGTTCGCCCGGCGACACAGCCTACGGGCGGCGGCTGGCGGCGTACAGGAATTCGGCAGCGCCGGCCGGAGATTCGCAGCCGCGGCTTGCGCCCGCCAGCTTGGAAGCCCGGCCGCGCCAGCGGATGGGGGACGCCCCGTCCAAGCGCAAGGCGGAAACCCGCGATCACGGACGGATGCGACCGGCCCGAGGACGAAGCGGCTCAGTTCGGACCTGGGCTTGCCCCTCCGGCTCGAACGAGCGTGCTTGACGGGCGGGCGACGCGTCGCTCCGGCCTACGGTGCGACCATGCGCACGTACGGGCGGCCGGCCTCGGCCGGGTCGCTCGGCGTGGTCATCAGATGGTTGTAGTAGACGTTCCAGCGGATGCCCACCAGCGCGTAGACCGCCAGCAGAAGCCAGCACGTCATTTCGGCCAGTCGGTGCCGCCGCAGCGCCAGCAGGATCACCGACCCCACGCCGACCAGGGCGGTCTTGTAGAGGACCAGCAGGCGGTCGGGGCCGCCGACCAGGCGGGCCGCAACCGGGTTCAGCTCGACGAACCCGCTGCGCGAGGTCTCCAGCAGCGTGTAGCCCAGATCAAACACGTTCAACACCCACAACGCCGCCACCCCCAGCAGAATCCGCCGCGGACGGATCAGCCAGCGGAAGCGCACGCGCGTCGGCGAAGCTGTGACCGGCGGCGACGCGGACGCCGCCACGTCGACGCACTCCGGGCGCGCGCTCGCACGGAGGGTCGCCAGGGTAGGAGCGTCGCCGTGGGTCACAATCGTCTGCATCGGCCGCTCGCGCCGGCTGGAACAACACACCACGGCCGCACCACCCGTCGCCCCAATCGGCGTCTCATAATCATACGTGCGCCGCGGTGCGCCATTGCCGCTGGCGACTCAGGACTGAATTGGTGGTTCGTCGCTATCTCGCCTTCGGACGGGGCGGCACGGTCTAGCGAAGCCTGGCCGTCGCTGTACCGCAGACGGCCTGGCTGCGCCGGACCGTGCCACCCGAAAACTTGAGTGTGACCCTGCATGAGCGGGCGCACACCGTGCTTCGGCGCGGCCGTTCACGGGCGCGGCAACTCGCGCGGGCTGGTGGGCGAGCCGGCCGGCTCAGGCTGGCTTTCGTCCCCAAGCAGCGCCGCGATGTCGGCGCCGAAACGACGGCGGAAGGCGCGCAGCTCCAGCGCGTCCTCCCGCACGCGGGCCGTGCCGCGGATGTGCGTGCCGTCTTCGCACGTGAGGTCCAGGTCGAGGCGCCGCGCGCCGGGCGTGAACCAGATCGCCGCGGACCGCACGTGGCCGGCCGAGAACTCCGTCTTGCCAAGCATCGTCAGGCTGACCTCGTCGATCAGAAACCCGCGCACGCCGGACGCGTCAGTCGCCACACGGGCGTCGCCGTCGGCGTCCGGCAGCGACAGAAAGATATGGAAGTCGCGCGGCCCGTCCTCCGCGCCCGGCAGCGGGAAGGCCAGCACGCATTCGCGGCGTCCGTCAGCGCGCTGCAGAAACGACCAGTCGCTGGTCAGCTCCAAGCGCTGCTGGCTACGCGGCGCGTGCGGCTGCTCCAGCACGACCTTCGCGGCCGGAAAGCGTAGCGTCGCCCGCACGGGCATCCGCGCACACCCCCACAGTCCACCGGCCGGCAGCGTTGCGACCGCTGCCAGCACGCCGAAATTCCGCGGGATGACCCGACCTCCGCACATCCTGGGTCGTCAATCTACCGGCCGGCCGCCGCGCCGACAAACCGCATCGGCAGTCGGGTATTGGGTCAGTTCGTTTGCCACGGGCGGCCTGTCCGCCCGTGCGCACTGGGAGCAACCTGCCAGTGGCACCTCAATCGTCCATACTGACTGCGACGATCGCAGCCAGCAACGCCCTGCGAACGGTATGATGGAGGTCGTGCGCGACCGGGTGCTGGGCGGGTCGGAGGGCTGCGGCCGTTTTTCCTGCACGATGCTGGCGCCGCTCGGGACGCCGGGGCGCGACGAGCTGACCGCCGAGCTGTGCGTCGAGCTGTACGCCGAGCCGTGGGCGCCGCCCGCCGACGCGCGGCCCCGACTCGTTTCGCGGCCGATTACGCTGACGGCGGCGTGCGAGATTCTGGCCGAGGAGCCGGCCGACCTGATCCGCCTGGTGCGGACGCCGGAGCTGGACCGCCAGGTGCTGTCCAGTGTGTTCCTCGAGCGGCCCACCGCGGCGCGGGGCGCCCGTGTCAGCGTCGGCGTGCGCTGCTCGCCGCGGCAGAACTGCAACCTGGCGTTCGACGTGTATGCGGAGTTCCCCGGCGATCGCGCCATCCGCCTCGGGCAGGCCGTGTTTCCGCCGCGCGGGAGCCGCGCGCCGGCCGCCGCGCCGCTCACCGCCGTCGCGCCGCTGCATAGCATCCGTCCCCGGCCCGCGTAGCGTCCGCCGCCCGTGGCGGACGTAGACGACGGAGGTTGTGCCATAGTCCCCGCGTCGGCCACAGGGACCGGCGCTGCGCCTGCCGGGGCGCGCGAAACCCATGAGCTGGAAACGCGGCCGGCCTCGTCAATCCACGAAGAAGAAGATCAGGCTCAGGATGGCGCGGATCAGCTCGAAGATGATCGTAAACAGGTCCATGCGGCACCTCCCGGGCGATCGATTATATGTACATGACCGCTTCCCCGCGGCAGGCGACGTGTGCGCCCTGCGTGGACGAGGGATGTACAAAGGCGGCCGTGGGGTTTTGAAAGCCGGTTGCTCGCCCTCATTTGCAGCGCGTACGCAGTCCAGGCTCGATCGCTCTCAGCTTGTCCGCCGGATCAGAACCGCCGTCAGGTCGTCGGCCTGCTTCCGGCCATCCGTGAAGCGCTCCACGTCCGCATTCAGGGCGGCGATCAAATCGGCCGGCGGCCGCTCGCGGTGCTGCTCGAGGAACGCCCGCACCCGCCGCTCGCCGTACAGCTCCTCGCTCGCCCCGGCCGCTTCGAAGAAGCCGTCCGTCAGCAGCGCCAGCAGCGCCCCGGGCGTGAACTCGAAGCGCTCCACGGCGGTGGAGTCCAGCTCGGGCAGGGCGGCAAACGGCAGGGCGTTGGCGTCGCGCGACTCGACGCCGGCCGACGTTACCAACAGCAGCGGCCCCTGGCCGCCGCTGATGTACTCGATCACGTGGCGTTGCGGGTCGAGCAGGCCGACGAAGGCGGTGACGAAGCGGCTCTCGGCCAGGTCCTGCGCGAGCAGGTCGTTGACGCGGGCGGCCATGGCCGACAGGTCCTGGGTTACGGAGATCATCGCCCGAAACAGCGAGCGGCACTGGGCCGTGACCAGCGCGGCCCCGATGCCATGCCCGGTCGCGTCCGCCAGCAGCACGGCCAGCCGCCCGTCGGGCAGGGCGATGAAGTCGTAGAAGTCGCCGCCGGTCTCGTCGGCCGGCCGGTTCCAGCCGGCGATCTCGTAACCGGCAAGGCACGGGCTTTTCTTGGGGAAGAGGTCCTGCTGAATGGAGCGGGCGATGTCCAGGTCGCGCTGCATGCGCTGCTTCTCGACGTACTCCTCCATCAGCCGGCCGCGGTCCAGCGCCACCCCGGCCTGCGCCGCCAGCACGCGCGCCAGCCCCTCATCGTCCTGGGTGAACGGCCCGCTGGGCTTGTTGAGCGCCTGCAGCACGCCGATCAGGTCCCCGTTGAGATGCTCCATCGGCACCGCCAGCAGGTTGCGCGTGCGGTAGCCGGTGCGGCGGTCGACGTCGGGGTTGAAGCGCGGGTCGGTATAGGCGTCGGGGACATTGATGCACTGTCGCGACTGGGCCGCGGCGCCGGCGACGCCGCGGCCGGCCGGAAAGCGGATGCCCTCGACGCCCTTGGCGACACGGCTGTAGAGCTCGTCGCGGCGCGGGTCGTAGAGGAAGATGGTCGCGCGCTCACAATCGAGCACCTCGCAGGCCGCTTCCACGATCGTGCCCAGCAGCACGTCCAGGTCGTTGGTCAACGCCATGTAGCGCGCGATCTCCAGCAGCCGCTGGAGGTTGTCGTTCTCGCGCTGCAAGTCGGGCATGGCGTCATGGTACGTGCGGACCGCGGAGAGGCCAACTGCCGTCGGTGAGGCGTGGCAGGTGACAGGTGACACGTGACAGTGCTACCGGAAACGCTCGCGCTCAGTCTGCCTGCCGCCGCCCGCGCTGCGGTGCTCTGTCACCTGTCACTTGTCACCTGTCACCTGTCACGCGGTTGCAGGCGCCGGATCGGCGCGAGTTCCAGGATGAACGTCTTCTCACCCTCGTCCGAAAAGCAGATCGACGCGCGCGTCTGTCCGGCGCCGCCGGGGCGAATCCAGAGCACCTGGCCCACGCCGTATTGCGAATGCTCGACCCGCGTGCCGGGCGTCCAGTCGGCGAACTGCGGGGCCGCGTCCGCCAGCAACGCCTGCCTGGTCGGATCGTCCATCGTGTACACCGGCTCGCCGTCCAGCGCGGACGCGCGCCGCCCGCGGCGAGGACCGGCGGCCGCGGCGCTGCGCGTGCGGCGGCCGGCAGCCGGCCCACGTGCGGGCACGCCCGGCGTGCGGTCGTCGCCGTCGAAGCGCGTGATGTTCGTCGCCTCGCGGCCGAGCTCGCGCAGGAACATCGAGGGGACCTGCGGCACCCTGGAGCCGCGCAGCAGGCGCTCGTTTGCGTGGCAGAGGTACAGCTCCTCCATCGCCCGCGTGAGGCCGACGAAGCACAGCCGCCGCTCCTCCTCCAGCGCCGCCCGGCCGGGGTCGGGCGCGCGCAGCGCCCGCTCGTGCGGCAGCAGTCCCTGCTCCAGGCCCACCAGGAACACGACCGGGAACTCCAGCCCCTTGGCGGCGTGCAGCGTCATGAGCATGACCACGCCGGCGGATTCGTCCACCGCGTCCTGGTCGCTGACCAGCGCGACGCGCTGCAGGAAGTCCTCGAGCGACGGCGCTTCGGTCTCCTGCTCGTAGCGCTTGGCCGCGCTGACCAACTCCTGCACGTTGGCCAGCCGGTCCTCGCCGCCGCCCTCGGCCTCCTGCTTCAGCTCCGCCTCCAGCCCGCTGATTTGCAGCACGTCGCTGATGGCCTGCGCCACCGAGCCGCGTACGCGCTCCTTCAGCTCGTCCAGCAGGGCCACGAAGCCGGCCACGCGGCCGGCGGCGGCGCGCAGCGCCGGCAGTTCCCGCACGCTGTGCAGCAGGTCCAGCAGCGGCCGGCCGGACTCCCGAGCCGCCGCGACCAGCCGCTCGATCGTGCGGTCGCCGATGCCCCGGGCGGGCGTGTTGATGATCCGCAGCAGGGCCACCGGATCGGCCGGGTTGACCAGCACGCGCAGGTAGGCCAGCGTATCCTTGATCTCCTTGCGATTGTAGAACTCCACGCCCCGCGCGATCTGGTAGGGAATGCCACGCGCCCGCAGCGCCTCCTCCAGCCGCCGCGACAACGCGTTGATGCGGTAGAAGATCGCGAAGTCGTTGTACGCCCGGCCCTCCGCGCGCCGTTGCGCAATCGTCTCCGCCACCTGCTCCGCTTCCTGGTCGCCGGTCGCGAACTGCCACACCTGCACCGGCCCGCCGGCCGGCCGCTGGGTCCACAGCTCCTTGGGCTTGCGGCGGTGGTTGGCGGCGATGAGCGACGCGGCCGCGCGCAGCACGCTGGCGGTGGAGCGGTAGTTCTGCTCCAGCCGTACGACTTTCGCGTCCGGGTAGTCGCGTTCGAAGTCGAGGATGTTGCCGATGTCGGCCCCGCGCCAGGCGTAGATGCTCTGGTCCGGGTCGCCGGTGGCGCACAGGTTGTGGTGGTGCTGCGTCAGGGCGTGGGCGATGACGTACTGGGCGCGGTTGGTGTCCTGGTACTCGTCGATCAGCACGTACCGGAAGCGGCGGTTGAGCCGCTCGGCGATGTCCGCGTGCGCGCGCAGCAGCAGCGCCACGCGCATCAGCAGGTCGTCGAAGTCGACCGCGTTCCGCGCGCGCAGCAGCGATTCATACGTCTCGTACACGCCGGCCGCGACGCGGTAGTCGATCGACTCGGCCTCGTTCCAGAAATCCGCCGGCCGCAGCAGGCGGTTCTTGGCGTCGCTGACGATGCTCTGGATGCGCTCGGGCCTGTCCGCGTCGGGGCGGGTCTTACACAGCTCCATCGCCTCCTTGACCACGCGGAGCTGGTCGGCCTCGTCGTAGATCACGAAGCCCGGCTCGACCTCCGCCAGCGGCCCGAACTCCCGCAGCAGCCGCACGCCCAGCGCGTGGAACGTGTGGATCCACATCCCACCCGCCACGCCCAGCGCCTCGATCCGCCGCTTCATCTCCCCCGCCGCCTTGTTCGTGAACGTGATCGCCAGGATGTGGTGCGCCGGCACGCCGGTGTGCACGAGCATGGCGGCGCGGCGCGTGATGACGCGGGTTTTTCCGCTGCCCGGCCCGGCCAGCACCAGCAGCGGACCGTCGCGGTGCAGGACGGCCTCCCGCTGCGGCTCGTTGAGGTCAGCCAGGATGGCGTCGAGCGCCGGATGCGTGTCGTGCATGTGCGACTTCTACCCGCCGGTCCGCCACAAGTCTATTCCGCCTTGCGCACAAGTCTGTGCGCTCGGCGCCGCGTGCGGGCCTCGCCCTCCGGGCGGCTACATAATGCCAAGCTCCGCTCGCCTTCGGCCGACGCAGCCCCCCGCCACTCTGTATAATCGCCACAGGCGGTTATCCGGGAGGATTCCCATGCCCACGGTCAGGAATCGCGCTGCCACCGTCGCCGGTCCGATCGACCCGCTGCGCGGGACCGAGCGTCCGGCCGGCGGACCGCGCCCGGTCCGCGCGCCGCGCGGCCGCGAGATCTCCTGCAGGGGCTGGCAGCAGGAGGCCGCCCTGCGCATGCTCTGCAACAACCTCGATCCCGATGTCGCCGAGCTTCCGGAGCAGCTCATCGTCTACGGCGGCAGCGGCAAGGCCGCCCGCTCGTGGGCCGACTTCGACCGCATCGTGGCCGCCCTGCGCCGCCTGGGGAACGACGAGACGCTGCTGGTGCAGAGCGGCCGGGCGGTCGGCGTGCTCAAGACCCACCCGGACGCCCCGCGCGTGCTCATCAGCAACGCCATGCTCGTCCCCAAGTGGGCCACGTGGGAGGAGTTCCGCCGCCTCGAAGCCCTGGGCTTGACCATGTTCGGCCAGATGACCGCGGGAAGCTGGATCTACATCGGCACGCAGGGCATCCTGCAGGGCACGTACGAGACGTTCGCGGCCTGCGCCCGCAAGCACTTCCCGGGGAGTGCGGGCGTCTCGCCCGCCTCTGGGGAACCGGCCTCCGGCCGGTCTCCTCGCCCAAAAGACGGGTCAGAGACCGGCCCCCCAGAGGGCGAGGCGGCTGTGCCACACGCCGGGGGCGCCACGGGCAGCTTGCCTGCGCGTGAATCGCCTGCCGGCACTGGCGGACAGGCCGCCAGTGGCCCGCTGCGCGGAAAGCTGGTGGTGTCGGGCGGCCTGGGCGGGATGGGCGGCGCCCAGCCGCTGGCGGCCACGATGAACGGGGGCGTGTTCCTCGGCGTCGACGTCGACCGCAGCCGCATCGAGAAGCGCCTCCGCACGCGCTACCTCGACCGCATCACCGAGAGCCTCGACGAGGCGCTGAAATGGGTGCTCAGCGCCAGGAACAAAGGCGAGCCGCTGTCCGTCGGCCTGGTCGCCAACGTCTGCGACGTGCTGGCCGAGCTTATCCGCCGCGACATCACCCCCGACGTGCTCACCGACCAGACCTCCGCCCACGACCCGCTCAACGGTTACGTGCCCAACGGCATCCTCGGCGGCGCGGGCGCATCCCCCAGCAGCACGCACGGCCCCACCAAGCCGCACAGCCACGGCGGCGGGCCGTGGAGCGACGCCCGCTACGAGGCCCTGCTGCGGCTTCGTCGCGAGGCCCCGGACACCTACCTGCGCGAGTCCTACCGCACCATGAACGAGCACGTCCGCCACATGCTCGAGCTGCAACGCCGCGGGGCGGTCACCTTCGACTACGGCAATAACCTGCGCGGCCAGGCCGTCGAGGCGCATGAGCGCTACAAGGGCGCGGGCGAGTCGCGGCCGTTCGGCGTGCAGCCGGTGGACGCGTTCAAGATCCCCGGCTTCGTGCCGGAGTACATCCGCCCGCTGTTCTGCGCGGGGGCCGGACCGTTCCGCTGGGCGGCGCTCAGCGGCGACCCGCACGACATCGCCGTCACCGACGACGCCGTACTCGACGCATTCCCCGAGGAGGAGCACCTGTGCCGCTGGATTCGCCTGGCCCGCGAGCGGGTGGCGTTCCAGGGGCTGCCGGCCCGCATCTGCTGGCTCAAGTACGGCCAGCGGGCGAAGATGGGGCTGATCTTCAACAAGCTGGTACGCGAGGGCAAGGTTTCCGCTCCGCTGGTCATCGGCCGCGACCATCTCGACTGCGGCTCGGTCGCCAGCCCCAACCGCGAGACGGAGGGCATGAAGGACGGCTCCGACGCCGTCGCCGACTGGCCCATCCTCAACGCCCTGGCTAACACGGCCTGCGGGGCGACCTGGGTCAGCGTGCACCACGGCGGCGGCGTGGGCATCGGCTACTCGGTCCACGCCGGCCAGGTCATCGTCTGCGACGGCACCGCCCAGGCCGACAAGCGCATCGAGCGCGTGCTCACCGCCGACCCGGCCACCGGCATCATGCGGCACGCGGATGCGGGGTATGAGGAGGCGCTGCGCGTCGCGCGCGAGCAGGCCGTGGACCTGGCGACGGACGCGTAACGCAGGCGTGCTGGGCGCCCATTCAGGGCGCCGGCACGCCGGCGCTCTTGTGCAGCTCCCAACGGTCCAGAGTGCGCCCGTTCCAGTCGATCTGCTCCAGCGTCAGGCGCTCGGCGCCGATCGACACGCGCGTGAAGCTGTGTACGTCGTTGCGCAGCGCCGCCACGTACGCCGGCCGCTGCTCCGGCCGCCGCTCCTCGTACAGCTCCGCCCCGCCCGCGCCAGTGACGACGTACACGACGCCCTGCCCGGGCGGAACGATCCGCCCGCCGCGCAGCGGCTGCGTTCGCAGATAGATGTGGTCGTGGCCGCTGAACAGGATGTCGAGGCCCACCTGCTCGAAGGCCGGCACCAATGCCCGCTGGATCCTCTCGTCCGGCTGGTACTTTCCAGCCGTGTACGGCGGATGGTGCAGGGCCGCGAACTTCCACCGCAGCCGCGGCTCGGAGAGCGTCTGGAGCACCCATGGGGCGACCTTCGCGCGCAGGTCGTCCTCGCTCGCGTTGCTGTCGATCACCACAAACCGCGCCGCGCCGTAGTCGAACCAGTAGTTGTGCTCGGGCGTCAGGCCCGCCGGGCCGTTCTCTGGCAGTTCGAACACCTCGCGGTACGGGGCGGCGAAGTCCGGCTCCGACACGTCGTGGTTGCCAAGACACGGCCAGAAGCTCACCCGCTCCAACAGCCGCGCGTATGGCTCGAAGAACCGGCGGCGGAAGCCGCGCCGCTCGCCGCCCTCATAAACCAGGTCGCCAGTGTGCAGCACGAAGTCGGGCCTGGCGGCGGCGACGAGCTCGGCGATCCGGTATTGCGCCCGGCTGCCCGTCCCGCTGTCGCCGAAGACCGCGAACGAAAACGGCTCGTCGCGCTGTCGGTTGGTGTGCAAGACCCCGGCGGCGAGCGTGCGCTCGCCCAGCCGGATCGTGTAGGGGTAGGCCTGGGACGGATTCAGGTCGCGCAGCACAGCGCGGTGCCGCCGGCCGTCGTTCTCGACCGGCTGCGCGGTGCCGCCGTTGCCAAGGGTGATCGTGATGCCTTCGTTGACTCGCCGGGAGGTGTACCAGAGGATCGTGCCGCCGCTGTCGGTCGTCTGCTGCACCAGCGGACCTTCCACGACGTACGCCGGAAGGACCCGCGGCAGCAGCGCGTAGCCGCCGGCCAGCAGCGCGAGCGCCAGCGTCATGCCGCCCAGCAGGCGCAAGCGGCGCTGCCGCGACAGCGGCCGCGAGCGTGGGCGGCGCGCAGCAGGCGCGGGTAGCTCGTCGTCGTCGTCCGGCTCCGAAGCAGCTTGCGACTCATTGCGGACGAAGGCGTCGCTCACGGAACTGTCCCCGTCGGCTGGGAGGGCGCGGCCGGCTGCGTGGCGGCGGGTGCGGCCGCGGGCTTCTCACGCTGCGCGCGCGGCTTGCCCGAATTCGCCTGATGCCACACTCGGAACCGCTGCACGGCTTTCTGGCGCGCGGTGTCGTCGGTGAAGCCGTAGAAGGGCGTCCCATGCAGTTCCCAGGGTAAAGGCTGCGCCCCCGCCGGTTCGGCCGCATCGACCGGCGCAACGGGGCGGCCTGGCGGCTCGCCCTCGTAGAAGCCGAACGCGCCCGGGTCCAGGCCGTAGATCGTCAACAGGGCGTGCAGGGCGGCGTCGCCGACCGTCTGCTTGGCCATCACGCCGGGCTTGAGCGCCCGCAGATCGCGCACCTTGGGAACCTCGATCAGGCGCAGGAGCACCGGTGCAGCGCTCTCGTCGCCCAGCTTGCCCAGGGCCGCGGCGGCCACGCCGGCGTCCCAGAAGGCTTCATACTCGTCGCGCGTGAAACTCTCGAGCGCCTCGACGATCAGCGGCACCGCCGGCTTCGCGCGCGCGTCAGCCAGCACGACGATCGCGTCTTGCGCGTACTTGATGTACATGTATTCGCTCTCGCGGTCGGCGCCCTGGAAGCGACCCGCCCGCACCTCGTCCAACACCTGCCGGACGAAGCGCAGCAGGCCGCGCACCACCACCTGGTCCTTGAGCCGCGCCGCGAGCTTAAGCGCCTCCGCGATTACGTCTCCGTCACCGTCGTAGAGCTTCGTTACGATCAGCACTCCCGCGGGCGTGCCCGGTTCCAGCGGAATCTGGCGCATCGCCGCCAGCCGCACGTCCACCCGGTCGTCGAACAGACGTTCCACCAGACCAGCGTAGCGGGCTGCGAACGAATCGAAGAGTTTGCGGTCCTCGTCAGGCAGGCTCGCCCGCGCCAGCCGCACCCGCAGCGCTGCGCCCAACCGACCCATGACCCGGTAGAGCCGCTCCTGCTCCGCGACCGGCCGCCCCTCGATCGCCCCCAATGCCCGCGCCGCCGGGCCGATCGCCAGCTCGATGAACTCCTCGGCTGCTTCGGCCGCCTGGGCCTGGTCGCCGCGGGCGATCTGCTCGACGAGCTGCGTCAGCCTGTCCTCGTCTTGCTGCGCCGCCGCGCGCGCCGCCGGAGTCGCCATCAGCAGCAGCGCCAGCCAGAGGATCGCGAGGGTGCGGTTCATGGTTGTGTCCTATTGCGCTCGTGCCGTTCTGGTCAGCGGCCCGCCTTGCCGCGGTCGAGCTTGCGGGCCAGCGCGCGGACTACGTTGCCCGGCACCAGCCGCCGCAGCCGCTGCGGTCCGCCGCCCATCTCGTAGATCTGCTTGACATACGTGCTGGAGGTGAGCACGTACTCGTCGCTGGTGAGCAGAAAGACGGTCTCCACGTCGCCGATGGCCAGGTTCACGTTGGCCTGCTGCAGCTCGTCGCTCAGGTCGGCCACGTCGCGGATGCCGCGCACCAGCACCCGCGCCCCGCACTGGCGCGCGAAATCGATCGTCAACCCGTCGTAGGCCTCCGCGCGCACGTTCGGCAGCCGCTGGATGTGCGGCCGCAACAGCTCCAGCCGCTCGGCGGGCGTGAACAGCTCTTCCTTGCCCGGATTGCGGCCCACGCCGATCACCAGCTCGTTGAACAGCCGCGCCGCGCGGCGGATGACGTCCACGTGGCCGTGCGTGACCGGGTCGAACGAGCCCGGGTAAAGCGCGATGATCTTCTCACCGTTGCGGGGCATCGCTCGCTCGCTTTGCGAGCCATGCTAGTGGCGCGCGAGCGGCAGTGCAAAACCGCCGGCCCGCGTCGCGCATGGTGAACGGACGGTCAGCCGGGCAGCTCCGTGCGCCGGCCCGGCCACGGCCTGGCTGCGCCAGACCGTGCCACCCCGCCGTAGCGTCGGCCCCCCGTGGGCGACGTAGGCCCTCAACCGGCCAACAAATGCCCAGGCGGCCGCTCCCCACGGCGTTCATGAGTTCTTCCACCGGCTCAGACGCGCCGCAGCGGCCAGGCGACGACGTCCAGGCGCTGGGCATAATGCAGCAGCGGCGGCATGTCAGGCAGCTCGATCCCCAGGGCCTGTGTCATCGTGTTGCGCCCGATGTCGGCCTGCGCCACGTGCAGCCGCCAGGGGGCGTGATGAATCTCCGCGGCGAAAATTCGGCCGCGGCCGTCGAACGTGTACAGACAGTAGCGCTCGGTCAGCCAGCGATCCAGGTCGCCGGGGCGCGCGCTGTAGACCGGCCCAGCGGGGCGGTAGCGCACGACCAGCTCGGCCGGCCCTGCACCACGGCGCGTTCGCCGGCTCTCATAGTGAATCCAGTCGTCGCGACACTCGACCCGCATGCGGGCGCGCACGTAGTTCAGCCGGTAGAAGCGCCGCGCCGTCGCGACCGCGATCGCGTTGGCCGCGTCGAGCGTGAAGAAGTAAACGCCCGGCCGATCCCCAACGCGCACGTACGTACGCACGTTCAGCTCGGGAAAGGCCGACAACCCCGGCAGCGGCGGCAGCCAGCGCACCCGCACACCGCTCATGTGAAACGGAACGACCGCGATCCACGCCCGGCCTTCGTACGTGTCGACGTTGAGCTCGGCGGGCAACCGCGACTGCAACGCCTGCGCCGAGACGGGCCAGTGCATGAACAGCAGGTCGTGCCAGGTCATCGCCATCTGCCAGGGGGCCGATGGCGGCGGCCAGGGGCGGTGATCCGCGTTCCAGCGCATGAGCCGCCCTTCGTTCCCGCTTCCCACAGAGAGCACCCGCCGACCAGCCCGATCGCCGGCGCGAACTACGGCTGCGGCGGGCGCCAGACCGCGCGCAGGCTCATCAACCCGTCGGCGAAGTCGCGCGGCTGGCAGACCAGCGGGTGGTTCAGATAGTCCCAGAGCTTCTGGAAATCCGCCAAGTCCTGTGGATACCCCAGCGCAGTCAACAGCGCCACATCGAGCTCGCCGGTGCCGCCGCAGGCCCACGGCGTCGCGGCCCCGGATTCGTCCGCTGCACACCAGTCCCAGGTGCCGTCGAGCAACGCGCGGTCGAGGCCGGGGTTCGACGTCGGCGGGGTGGTGAGCAGTTTCAGCGCCGCCAGCAGCCACTCGCTTCGCGTCGGCAGGGCGAGCTTCTGATGGGCGACGTCGGCGGCGGCGTCCTTGAAGCCCGTCGCGTTCGTCGGCCGGGCGCTCGCGTCGAGATAGAGCAGGACCCACGGCCGCTCGCGCGCGTCCTTCTTGGCAACGTCCACCAGTTCGGCACCGACGGCTTCCGCCTGATTGGACCAGCGCGAGCGCGCCGCCGTGGCCTGGATCGCGTCCCACAGCGGATCCGCGGGCGGGACATTGACAAGCCGCAGCGTGCGACCGGTCGCGTCGCGCAGCTCGGACGGATAGCCGGTCTGCGCATCCGTGGCCGCGGCAGGAACCGGCGGCAGCGGTGCCAGGTTTCCAAGCAGCTCAGCGGCCGGCGGATAGAGCGTCTTTTCGACGCCCTCCAACTCGGCGATGGCGGCCATCGCCGCGTCGTTGGGCGGTTGCAGCCCGCGGAGCCGGGACCGCCACGCGCCGACTCCTTCGACCGTCGTCCAGGCGGCGGCCAGCGCACCCTGCCCACGATTCTCCCGGGTCTGCGCCGCGGCCTTCGTGACTAGGGCAGCACCGGCTGCGACGGCGGACTCCAGCACGTTCTGGAATGTCGCCGCGTTTCCGGCCTCGGGATTCCAAGTCTGCCCGGCCTGGCCCATGGCGAATTCCGCGGTCAGGGCGTCAGAGACGCCGTCAAGCCGCAACTGGACCGCGAACGCCCCGGTGGCCTCATGTTCCTGGATCGTCACCTCCGTCGCGACGGCGCAGAGCAGGTCGATACCGCTTTTCGCGGCGGTACGCTGGGCTTGGGGCAGGAGGATACCCAGCGCCGCCCGCAGCCTGGAGGGGGCCTCGTCGGCCTTCCACGTCCCGGCCGCGAGCTCGGCCGGCCACGCCGCAGCCAGGAGCTCGGCGTCCGTCGGCTCGGCCGGCGGAAACAGCTCGTTGAACGTCGGGCTGCCCGGCGCGAGCAGCGCCGAGAGTCCATCCAGGTCGCCTTCGCCGAGGTTCTCCGCCTCTGGCAACACGAATCGCTGGTTCGAGCTGCTCTCCGCGGCCACCAGGGACGTCGGAAGCTTGTCCGGCGGATCGAACGTGAAGGTCCACCCGGGCGTCTGGCGCTGCATTTGGCGCGCCGTGGCGACGGCCTGGGCGTAGCTGCGCAGGAAGGCCTCCAGGGCTGCGGCGATTCGTTCGCGCGGGTCGACTTGAATCGGACCCGCACCGGGCTCAGGCGTCGGCTCGGGCTTGTGCCGCGGCCAGACCAAGTACGCACCGACACCGACGAGGAGGACGGCCGCCGCCGCAACACCGATCCACAGCCCGGCGCGAGACTCGACCGGGGGCAGCGCCTCGAACTGCGCGACCAGTTCGCCGGCCCGCGCCTGGTGCTCCGGCGCGGCCAGCGGATCGGCGCTGACGCTGGCGGCGCGCTCACGGAACCTGCGCGCCGCCCGGCCCTTCTGCGCCAGCTCGGCGGCCAGCGCCTCCAGGCGGGTCGTGAGCTGCGCGCGATACTCCGCCACCGCCGCATCCACGCGCGCACGGAGCTGGCTGAGTCGCGCCGCGATCGGCCCGGGGAATCCGCCGCGCTGCTCGAGCGCGGTAATCTGCCCCGCGGCCTGGGCGAGGTCCTGGTTCTGCAGCTCGGCCTCGAGCTGGTTAACCTTCGGCGTCCACTCCGCGATCTGCGTCGCGAGTGTCCTGAGCTGCTTCAGCCGCGGGCGCAGCTCGCTCGCAAGCTGGATGTCCTCCTCGGATTCGGCCAGTCGGGTCTGCGCCGCGGCCACGTCGCAGCGGCCGAGCGCGGCCTCGGCGTCCTTAAGCGCGGCGGCGGCCCGCTCGCCGGCCAGCCTGCGGGCGTTCTCCAGCGCTTCCGCGACCAGCTTCCGCGCCTGGTCGACCCGCTCGCCGACCCAGCGCGGCGGCGGACGTTTGTCGGCCTTGAGCTTCTGCTGCAACTCGTCCAGTAGACGGGCGGCGCTGGAGGCGGCCTGCTTTTTGAGCGCGTCGCGGATGCCGCCCAGTGCCTGCCCAACCGAGGCCAGCGATTCGTAAACGCCGTGCAGCTCGGCGTAGCGTTTGCGGAGCTCGGCAGTGAGCGACGCGTCCGGTTCGGCCGCGGCCAGCAGCGAACGAGCCGGGTCGAGCTCGCCGCCGTTCAGCGCGGCGGCCAGGTGGTCCAGCTTCTCCTCGACCGACCGGATTCGCTGGGCGTGCAGCTCCTGCGCCAGCGCGTCCGCGCGGGCTCGCAGCCTGTTGACCCGCTCGGCCAGCTTGGAGGGCAGGTCACGCAGATCGATGCGGCCGCACTCCGCGCCAGCCTTCGCCGCATCCCGCGCCGCCAGGGCCTTCTCGACCGCGTCCGCGACCTTCAGGGCCTGCCCCAGCTTCTCGCACAGCTTCGGCAACCTTTCGACCAGTTGGCGCTGCAGAGGAGCAAGCTGCGCGGCCAGCGCGCCGATCGGCTTCAGCAGCGCCAGGCAGCGCTCCGCATCGCACGCCTCGAACGCGGCTTGCGCGTTGCGGAGCGCCTCGGCGGCCGTGCGGAGCTGCTCGGCCCGGATCTGCTCCATGCGCACCAGGCACGCCTCGTGCAGCTCCGTAGCCTGCCGGTGCAGCGCCTGCGGCAGCCCGCCGACCGCCAGCACTTCGCGCAAGCCGGCCAGAGCGGCGTCGTACTGCTCTTGCCCGAACAACGCCTGGGCGCGTTGCAGCCGGTCGCGCGCCGAGCGCAGCGCCTCGATCCGCTCGCCCAGCGCGCCGCGCCGCTCCAGCAGGTCCGGCTCGCTGGAATCCAGCGCCAGCTCCTGCAGGCCGGCCTCGGCCTGCTCCAGTTCGCCCGCCTCGGCCGCCGCCTCGAGCTTGGCAAGGGCCTCCTCGTATTCCGCCCGCCGCGCTTCGGCCGCCTGAACGTTCTGGATCAGCTCACCGCGCCGCCGCCGCAGCTCAGCCGGCAAGTCCTCCTCGGCCAGCGCCTCCAGCCGCCGCAGCGCGCGCCCGTACTGCCGCTGCTCAAACTCGCCCGCCGCGGCCCGCAACGCTTCTTCCGCGCCCCGCAGCCGCGCCCGGCGCTGCTCGATCTGTCGCAGGGCGCCGTGCGCTTCCGCGCGGGCGGCGGCGGGCGTGAAGGCCTCGCCCAGCAGGGCCTTGAGCAACTCCTCGGCCGAGTCGAGCTGGTCGCGCTCAAGCGCCTCACGCGCCTGCGCCAGGTATTCGTTGGCGATCTTCTCGTCTGCCCGCGAGCCGATCGTCTGCTCGGTGAGATCGCACTGCCGCAGCAGCTCCTCGGCCTGCGCCCGCAGCGCGCCGGTCACGCGCGGGCTTTCCAGCGCCCGCCGCACCAGCCCCCGGGCCGCGTCCGGCTGTAATCGCTCCAGCGCCTCGCCGGCTTCCTGCAAGAGGGCGCGGACGCCGCGCAGGGCTTCTTCTTCGGCCTTGAGCTGCTCGATTCGCTCGATGCTGTGGACCAGGCAGGAACGCCACAGCTCCGGCAGCGCCTCGTCCTCACACCACTGTCCGAGCGTGGTCAACAACGGATCGAACTGCTGCTGCTCCAGCAGCTCGTACGCCTCGCCCAGCATCGCCGCCGCCTCCGCCCACTTCGGCGCGGCGTGCTCCTTCAGCAGCGGCTCGGCCTTGCTCAGGCTGTCGAAGCGACCGCCGGAGTCGCTGGCCAGCATGCGGCTCACCAGCGCAGCCCAGTCCAGCACCGGTTTGTCGGCCCGCAGCGCGGCGTCCTTGCTGCCGCGCTCGAAGATCGCGGCCCAGTCGCGGCGCTCCTCGCACAGGGGCAGCGGCTCGAGGTAGAGGAAGAAGGCCAGCGTCGGGTCCGAGAGTTCCGCCCCGTACGGATGTTTGCCGGTCGCGATCTGAAACAGCACCGCCCCCAGCGAGAACTGGTCCGCGCTCAGGCTGGGCTGCCCTTCGCCGCTGAGCACCTCGTGCGAGAAGTACGGCGCGATCCAGCCGCACTCGCGGAACTCATGTTCCTCCAGCAGCATCCAGCGGGCCGCGATTGGCGGCTCGCCCGCCTGCCCCTCCTCCGGAACCTCGCACGCTACGTACCGCCGTGCGTCCGGCCCGCAAGCCGCCTCGAAGCACGCCACCAGCCCCAGGTCCGCCAGCTTCACCCGCCCGGTCCAGTCGATCACGAAGCTGCCCGGCTGAATCCCCCCGTGCACCTGCCGCTTCGGCTCGAGGGCCTGCAGGGCGCGGATGGCGGCGGCCGAGAGCCACCAGAGCGTTTGAATGTCGGGATGCTGGTCCGGGCCGAGGATGGCGCGCGGGTTGAGCGCGGCGGCCGGCTCGTGCGGGATGAGGATCTGCTCGCCGACGACCTTGATGTCCTCGCGGACGCGCAGCAGCGCGTCGGACTGGCGGGCAAGCCCGGCTTGCAGCTTCACCGCTGCCCGCACGCGCTCGATGAACACGGCTCGCTTCGCCTGCTCCAGCCGCGCGGGGATCTGCACCGCGCGGGCTTCAGCGAGCGTCCTGAGGAAGAGTGCCACCGCCAAAATCGAGTCCCCGTTATCCGTCGGCGTGCGCGGCCGGACCGGTGCGGCCGGCGTCGTCGGGATCGGTGAACGCCAGAACCAGTTTCACAACTGGGGGACCGGCCTCTGGCCGGTCTTCTCTCCAGCTAGTCGGGCGCCAAGACCGGCCGCCGGCCGGTCCCCATAGTTATGAAACAACCTCTACGGCGCCGCGACGGCACCTGCCGAGCGCCACCGGTCGCCGTGAAAGGCGCCGGCCCGCGATGGTGCCCCGGCGCCGGCCCCGAACGTGGCGGTCCGCGCCGCGCTGCGACGCCGCCGTCCCGAAGCCGCCGGCCGGCGGCGCAACCTGCACGCTCCGCACACTTTATCCGCGCGCGGGGCGGGCGTGAAACGGCCCGCAGCAAGCGACGCGCGGCGCCAGCACCGCCCGCCGGCTAGATCTTGGCGAGCTGGCCGGGCTCAAGATCCGCAACGACCTGGGCGAGATCACCGGCGTCTTCGTCGACAACGTGACCGAGCCGCGGCCTGGCCAGCCTGTGCGGCGCAACGCACTTCGCGCATGATGAGCAGCCATGCTGCTGCGGGTCGATCGCCTGAGGGTCCAGCTCGACGCGTCAGGCCGCCCGCTGGCCGTCGTCGACGACGTTTCGCTGGGCATCGAGGCCGGCCAAACTGTCGCGCTCGTCGGCGAGTCCGGCTGCGGGAAGACGCTGACGGCGCTGGCGGTGCTGCGGCTCTTGCCGGCGGCGACGCGCGTCGCCGGCGGACGGGTCATGTTCGACGGGCGCGACCTGCTCACCTTGCCGGAGGGCGAGCTGCAGGGCGTACGCGGCGACCGCATCGCGATGATCTTCCAGGAGGCGATGACCTGCCTGAACCCCGTGCTGCCCATCGGCGATCAGATCGCCGAGCCGCTGCGCGTGCACCGCGGCCTGCCGGTGCGTGCGGCCCGCCGGCGAGCGGTCGAGCTGCTGCGACGCGTCGGCATCGCCGACGCCGAGCGGCGGGCCAGCGACCATCCGCACCAGTTCTCCGGCGGCATGCAGCAGCGGGTGATGATCGCGATGTCGCTGGCGTGCGAGCCGGCCCTGCTGATCGCCGACGAGCCGACAACCGCTCTGGATGTCACCATTCAGGCGCAGATCATCGCATTGCTCCGCGACCTGCAACAGCAGTGCGGCCTGGCGATCCTGTTCATCACGCACGACCTGCCGCTGGTGGCCGAGTTCGCCGAGCACGTGTACGTGATGTACGCCGGGCGGATCGTCGAGCATGCGCCGGCGGCGCGGCTGTTCGCGTCGCCGCGGCACCCCTACACCCAGGCGCTGCTGCGGAGCGTGCTGACTTTGGCGGAGGGTTCTGGGTTCGGGGTCCAGGGTTCAGGCACCATGTCGGGAGCTGCCGCGCCGGCGCGGCCGCGCCTGCCGGTCGTCCCCGGCGAGGTGCCGACGCCGGCCCGCCGGCCGAGCGGCTGTGCCTTCCACCCGCGCTGCCCGCTGGGACGCGACGACGCACAGTGCCGCACGCAGTCGCCGCCGCTCGATCCAGTGGACGCGAGCCATTCCTGTGCCTGCTGGAAGGCTGAGCGGACGGCGGCGACGGCATTTTCCTGACGGAATCCGCAACGTCGCACAACTCCCGGTGCGGGGGAGCAACGTCCAGCAGGGGTGTGGGATTTCGCGCACCGCGGCCGGGCGCGCGATCGAAGAATGGGCGATAATGGCCTCCAAGGGGTGAGAATGGGGTCCAGGGGCCGCTGACCCGGCGGCTCTGGTCTGGCGCGCGGCTTGCCAGGAATGCCTCCTGCGCGAAGCAAAAGGGGCCTGCAATGTTCGGACGAACGGAACGCGACGTGCTTGTCGTCGGGGGCGGCCCGGTCGGCCTGGTGACCGCGCTGGCTTTGGCGGATCGCGGCATCGGCGTCGAAATCGTGGACCGCGAGCAGCGGCCGGCGGCGCACAGCTATGCGCTGGCCCTGCACGCACGCTCGCTCGAGGTTCTCGATCGCCTGAAGCTGACCGCGGCCCTGTTCGAGCGCGGCTATCGCGTGCGGACGGTCGGCTTCTACGACGGAGCGGACAAGCGGGCCGAGGTCCAGCTCTCGCAGCTCGCGACCGACTTTCCCTTCCTGCTGGTGATCCGCCAGGACATTCTGGAGACGCTGCTGGAACAGCGCCTCGCGCAGCACGGCGTCAAAGTCCACTGGAACCAGCGGGTTTCGCAGTTGAACGTTGAGCCGGCGGCCGTTGTGGCCGCGGTCGATGAGCTGGGCAAGGTCTCGCTGGGCTATCCCATCCAGACGACGGAATGGGTCATCGAACGGACGCGGCAGGTCCGGGCGCACTACGTCGTCGGGGCGGACGGGCACCGCTCGTTCGTGCGGCGATCCCTCGACCTGGCCTTCGCAGAACAGGCCCGCCCGCAGTACTTCGCGGTCTTCGAGTTTCAGAGCGATGCCCCGCCGGGGGACGAGATGCGCGTCGTGCTGGACGAGCGTAGCACCAACGTGCTCTGGCCGCTGCCGGGCGGCTATCGCCGCTGGAGCTTCGAGCTGCTGGACGGCGATGTGCCGGAGGAGACGCGCGACAAGAGCCGGTTGTCCGTGAGCGTAGGCGAGGAGCTGTTCCCCTACCTGACCCGCGAGATGCTGTTGCGCCTGATTCAGGAGCGCGCCCCGTGGTTTCACGGCAGCGTGGGCGAAATCCGCTGGTCCATCGCCGTACGCTTCGAACGCCGCCTGGCCGAGCCTCTCGGCCGCGGCCGCTGCTGGTTGGCGGGCGACGCGGCCCATCTCACCGGCCCGGTCGGGGTACAGAGCATGAACGTCGGGCTGCGCGAGGCCGCGGATCTGGCGGCGGCGCTCGCGGCCGCGCTTCGCCACGGCGGTGACGCCGAGCTGGAAACCTACAACGGGCGCTGGACCGCCGAGTGGCGCCGTCTCTTCTCGAGGGCGGACGCGCTTCGGCCCACCGACCGCACCGATCCGTGGGTCAAGGCGCGTCGCGAGCGGCTGCTCGCGTGCCTACCGGGCTCCGGCGACGACTTGGCCGGCATGGTGCAGCAGCTTGGCTTGCAGTTCGCCGGCGGATGAAGTGCCGTCGGCGGTGTGGCACTGCTCTTGAGCAGTGGAAAGTGCGGCCAGGGCCCGGGCCCGACGTGGCCATCTGATGCAGCCCGGGTGGCGTACGCGGGCGAACCGCCCGCGGGCCCGATCAGCAGTACACGTATCCCTCCAACCGGTACGCCGCGCACGGCGGGATCAGGCTGTCCGGGCTACGCAGCGCCCGCGCGACGGCCACCGCCGCCAGGACAGCGTCCAGCGCATCGCCGCCGCTATTATCGAGAATGAGCTTGCGTACACCCGGAGCGAGCTCCAGGCTGGCCAGGGCGATCGTCGACTCAAGAATATGTGTGCGCGCAGCGCATCGGGCCGTTGCATTCAGCTTGCGCGACTTGTACTTCCCTGTGGGAATGTCGAGCGCCTTCAACAGCGAGGCCGGGCAGATTTCCATTAGCCAGACCTTCTCAGCCGCGAGTGCTTGCATGGGCAGCGCGACGGCGTGCTCAGACAGTACGAGCGGCGCCAGCACGTCGTGAATCCCATAGTAGGTTTGCTTGTAGAGCTGCAGGTTGTACGCCGACCAGGGCGTGCCGGCGTCACGGTCCGTTTGTCGCCGCAGCTCGTGCTGGCCCCCATTCTGCCAGCAGTGGATCTTGAACACGTCTGGGCTGCGGAAGCAGTCGGCAAAACGGCTCAGGAAGGAGCGCCAATCGGCCTCGGGCACGAGTTCCCGTGGCAGCCCGAATGGAAAATCGAGGCCGAAGACGGCTTGCGTCTGGGCGCGAACGAAGTCGCGCAGAGCGGCCAGGCACTGGTCGCGATCGACGCCGGAGTCCGGCAGCTCGCGCGCCGGCCGGCAGGAGCGCACCACAAGGCGGGTGTCGTCGAGCGCGGCCTCGGCAATCCAGATGCGCTTGCCGGCGTCCTGGGCGCCGCTGAAATCGACGCCGAAGATCGAGCGGCTGCTTTCCGTCGCCCGCAGCGCGTCGGTGGTGCGCTCGGTCAAGGGGCGCTTTCGCTCCGAAGCGCCGAATCTCATTGCGCTGGGCGCGCTACTGTTGCGCCCGGTGCATAGCGCTCCCGTGAAGAACACCGTCTTGTTCCACTCTGCGCCCTCTGCGCCCGTCTGCGCCTCTGCGGTTATCCTGTCGCGCGGTCGAGCTCGAACGCGCCGTGCACCGCTCTCAGCGCCCGCTCGCCGTCCGCGGCCCGCACCAGGGCGCTGATCACGATCTCGCTGGTCGAAATGCTCTCGATGGCGATCTTCTCGTTGGCCAGGGCGCGGAACATCTTCGCCGCCACGCCGCGGTGCGAGCGCATGCCCACGCCGACCGCGCTGACCTTGGCCAGTCCATCGGTCACCT
>Ga0209172_10002241_pt1 | contig 35234 bp, 27 predicted proteins | sample LarsenN4metaG_FD_184113 | JGI IMG/M metagenome (GOLD analysis project Ga0209172, IMG submission 184113) | Hot spring sediment bacterial and archeal communities from British Columbia, Canada, to study Microbial Dark Matter (Phase II) - Larsen... ... | reverse complement strand
GTCCAGGCCGCATTCCTGCTTCGCCAGCGGACCGCTGCCGTGAACTCCGGTGAATCCTGCCGGCCGGACTCCGGGACACTCATCGGAACCATCTCGCCGATCTTTTCCCGCAGGTCGGCCACGTGAGCAGAAAGCTCCGGCGTGCGCGCCGGGGCCTCACCGCGCCAGAACGGAACGGTGGGAGGCGCCCCGCGGGCGTCTTCGACCAGCACGCGCCCGCTCGACTCCACGCGGCGGATGCGCCAGGAGGTGCTGCCCAGTAGGAAGATGTCACCCCGGAGACTCTCGACGGCGAAGTCTTCGTCCACCGTGCCGACGACGGTGCCTTCGGGCTCCGCCACCACCGTGTAGAGCGCGGTCTCAGGGATGGCGCCGCCGTTGGTGATGGCCGCCAGGCGGCTCCCCCGCCGCCCGTGCAACCGGCCGTGCACGCGGTCATGGTGCAGATAGGCGCCGCTGCGACCGCGACGCGCCGCGATGCCCTCCGACAGCATTTCCACTACCGCGTCAAAATCAGCGCCGGAGAGATTCCGATAGGGGTAGGCCCGCCCCACCAGCGCGAATAGCTCGTCCTCCTTCCAGTCTTCGGCCGCGCATGCCGCCACCATCTGCTGGGCGAGGATGTCCAGCGGAGCTTCAGGAATCTCGATGGCGTCGAGTTCGCCGCCCCGGATGGCGCGCACGAGCGCCGCGCATTCCAGCAAATCATCACGGGTGGTGGGAAAGAAGCGCCCCTTGGGAACAGCTCCCAGCCAGTGCCCCGAGCGGCCGACGCGCTGCAACGCCACCGCAATCGCGCGCGGCGAGCCCAGCTGGCACACCAAATCCACCGTGCCGATGTCGATGCCGAGCTCGAGCGAGGCAGTGGCCACGAGCACGCGCAGCTCGCCCGCCTTGAGTTTTTTCTCCGCCGCCAGCCGCAGTTTGCGCGACAGGCTGCCATGGTGCGCCGCCACGGCTTCCTGTCCCAGGCATTCGCCCAGACGATGAGCCACGCGCTCGGCCAGCCGCCGCGTGTTGACAAAGACCAGGGTCGAGCGGTGTTGACCCGCAAGCTCGGCGATGCGGTGGTAGATTTCGTCCCAGAGTTCATTCGACGCCACCGGCCCGAGCGGACTCGCGGGCACTTCCACCGCCACCTCCAGAGAGCGTTGGTGCCCGATGTTGACGATGGCCGGGGACGGCCGCTCGGCCCCGGTGAGAAACCGGGCCATCACTTCCACCGGCTTTACCGTGGCGGAGAGGCCAATCCGAACCGGGGTGTGTTGGGTGAGCGCCTCCAGTCGCTCCAGCGAGAGCGCCAGGTGCGCGCCCCGCTTGTCATCGGCCACGGCGTGGATTTCGTCCACGATGACGGTTTCCACGGTGCGCAGCAGGGCCCGGCTCTTTTCCGCTGTGAGCAGGATGTAGAGCGATTCCGGTGTGGTGACCAGGATGTGCGGTGGGCGCTTGAGCATGGCGCGCCGCTCGGGCATCAAGGTATCGCCCGTGCGCACGGCGGTGCGAATCTCCGGCATCAGCAGGCCCCGTGCGCCCGCCAGCTGCAGGATTTCTCCCAGCGGCACCTCCAGGTTCTTCTGGATGTCGTTGCCGAGCGCTTTGAGCGGCGAGATGTAGAGGACTTCCGTGCGATCGGTGAGCGCGCCGGTGAGCGCCTTGCGGACCAGGCGATCAATGCAGGCGAGAAATGCCGCCAGCGTTTTGCCCGAGCCGGTGGGCGCGCAGATGAGGGTATTCTTGCCCGCCAGGATGAGCGGCCAGCCCTGCACCTGCGGCTCGGTCGGCGCGCTGAACCGCCGGGCGAACCACTCCTCGACCAGCGGATGCGCCCACGCCAGCGGCGAAGAGGAAGAACCCAACACGAGGCCTGCCCTGCCTGCCACGAAATAAAAGCGTCAGTGTGGCGCAGAGCGTGTGCACGCGTCAACATCCCCCTGCAAAAGAGGGCAAAGGTTGCAGCCCGTGGTTCGTAGTACCGTTATAATGGGCTTTGCGAGGGCACCGTTTGCGCGTCCGCGCGGTTCCCTTGAGACCCAGGTCAGCAGGCAACGAGCGTGGCCAACGTATCTGAACGTCTCCACGAACTGCGGATTGACCGCGGCACGGCGGAACGCAACCCACGGCGGTGGGTCTGGATGGTCGTGATCCTGCTCATGGCTGGGGCCGCATTCGCTGGCTGGCGGTGGTGGATGCAGGCGCAAGTGCCCACCGTGCGCGCCGTGACCGTTCAGGAAAGCGTCTCGGGCCGCGGCACTGCCGTGCTGAACGCCTCCGGCTATGTCACCGCCCGGCGCAAGGCTACCGTTTCCTCCAAGGTCACCGGCAAGGTGGTGGAGGTACTGGTGGAGGAAGGCATGCCGGTCAAGCAGGGCCAGGTGCTGGCGCGTTTGGACGACACCCTGCCGCGGGCCAGCCTAGCTCTCGCTGAGGCGCAACTGGAGGCTTCCCGCCGGGCGCTGGCGGAGACGGAAGTGCGGTTGCGCGAGGCCAACATCAACCTGCACCGCGCCCGCGCCCTCGTAGCCGAGGGCGTGGCCAGGCAGGCTGACCTGGACACAGCCGAAGCGGAAGCCGACGCGCTCGCGGCCCGGCTGGCGATGGAACGCGAGCAGGCGGCCGTGGCCGAGCGCCAGGTTGGCCTCCGCCGCCGCGAACTCGAAGACACGGTGATCTACGCCCCCTTTAGCGGGGTGGCGGTTTCCAAGGATGCGCAACCCGGAGAAATGATCTCCCCGGTCTCTGCCGGGGGTGGGTTCACGCGCACGGGCATCTGCACGCTCGTGGATATGCGGTCACTGGAAATCGAAGTGGACGTGAACGAGAGCTACATCGCCCGCGTCAAGCCCCGCCAGCGGGTGGAGGCGATTCTGGATGCGTATCCGGACTGGCGCATCCCCGCGCGCGTCATTACCACGGTGCCGACGGCGGACCGGCAGAAAGCCACCGTGCGGGTGCGGATCGGCTTCGAACAGCTCAACCCGCGCATCCTGCCCGACATGGGGGTCAAGGTAACGTTTCTCGGTGAGATTACGGGCGAAGTCCGCCAGCGGTTGACCATCCCGCGCGCGGCCGTGCGCCAGGAGGAGGGGCGCGACATCGTCTATGTGGTGACTGGCGACCGCCTCGAGCGCCGCGCGATTACGCTGGGCGCGGCCAGCGGGGACTCCGTTGAAGTCACCGCGGGTCTCACTGCCGGGGAGCTGGTGGTCGTGGAAGGGCTAGAGAATCTGAAGGACGGAGCAAGAGTCAGAGTGCAAGCCGGAGCATGAAAAGCAAGAGAGGTATCCACGCGAGCGAGGAAGAGGGACGATGAGCCAAAACGAACTGGTGGTGAAGCTGCGGGACGTCCACAAGGTGTTTCACCGCGGCAGCGAGCGCATTGACGTCTTGCAGGGCGTGAACCTCGAGGTGCGCCGGGGCGAGTTCTTGGGGCTCATGGGCCCCTCGGGTTCCGGCAAGACCACCCTGCTGAACCTGGTGGGTGGACTGGATCGACCTACCCAGGGCTCGGTGGAAGTGGCGGGGCAGCGCATCGATCGGTTGCCCGCGGGGAAGCTCGCGCAGTGGCGCTCCCGCCACGTGGGCTTTGTCTTCCAGCTCTACAACCTTTTGCCCATGCTGACGGCGGAACGCAACATCGAGCTGCCGCTGCTGCTGACACCGCTGTCGCGTGCCGAACGGCGGCGGCACCTCGCCACCGCCCTGGAACTGGTGAGTCTGAGCGACCGCGCGAAACACTATCCGCGGCAACTTTCCGGCGGCCAGGAGCAGCGCGTGGGGATCGCGCGCGCGATTGTGGCTGACCCCACCCTCCTGCTCTGTGACGAGCCCACCGGGGATCTCGACCGCAAGTCGGGCGATGAGATTATGGATCTGCTCCAGGCGCTCAACCGCCAACAGAGCAAGACCCTCATCATGGTCACGCACGACCCCCACGTGGCCATGCGCGCCTCCCGCATCCTCTATCTCGACAAGGGCGTGCTGAGCACGGAGCCCATCCCATGAAATTCGTTTTCCTCATCTGGCGCAACCTAATGCGGAAGAAGATCCGCACCGGCTTCACCTTCCTCTCCATTCTGGTGGCGTTTCTGCTGTTCGGGCTGCTGGGCGCGATCCGGATGGCGTTCAGCCAGGGCGTGGACGTCGCCGGCGTGGACCGCCTGGTGTTGATTCACAAGGTCTCGCTCATCCAGCTTCTACCCATCAGTTACCTCCAGCGGATCCAAACCGCCGGGGGTGTGACCGACGTGGCCCATTTCACCTGGTTCGGCGGCATCTACCAGGACCCGAAAAACTTCTTCCCCCAGATGCCGGTCGAACCCGAGCGCCTCTTTCGCCTCTATCCCGAGTACGTGGTGCCGGAAGAGCAGCAGAAGGCTTGGAGGGCCGACCGCACAGGTGCGATTGTGGGGCGAAAGTTGATTGAGCGCTTCGGCTGGAAGCTGGGCGACCGGATACCCTTGCGCTCGCCCATCTGGCCCAAGCGCGACGGCTCCAACACCTGGGAGTTCACCATTGACGGCATCTACGACGGTGACAAGGAAGGCGTGGACACGAGCGGCTTCTTCTTCCACTACGACTACTTCGACGAAGCCCGCGCCTACGGGCAGGGCCTGGTGGGCTGGTACGTGATCCGCATCAACGACCCCCAGAATGCCGCCCGCATTGCCGAGCAAATCGACGCCGAGTTCGCCAACTCCCCCTACGAGACAAAGACCTCCACCGAAAAAGCCTTCGTGCAGGCCTTCGCCAATCAGGTGGGCAACATCGGGGCGATTGTGACGGCCGTACTGAGCGCCGTCTTTTTCACGATCCTTCTGGTCGCCGGCAACACCATGGCGCAGTCAGTGCGCGAGCGGACGAGCGAGTGGGCGGTGCTGAAGACGCTTGGCTTCACAAACGGGCTGGTCTTGCGGTTGGTGCTGACGGAAGCGTTTCTGCTGGCGCTGGCGGGTGGTGTGCTAGGGTTGCTGCTGGCCTGGGGCATCGTCCAGCAGGGCGATCCCACTGGTGGCTTCCTTCCGGTCTTCTATATTCCCGGGCGCTACTTCGTGTACGGGCTCGCGGCGATGATCCTGCTTGGTCTGGCAAGCGGCATCTTGCCGGCTGTCCGCACCATGCGGCTGCGGATCGCCGACGCGTTGCGGAGGGTCTGACGATGGGGCTGTTCGGCTGGATGCGCCAGGTCAGCGCCGTCATCCGGCTCGGCCTGCGGACCTTGCCGCTGCGGATCGGCGCCTCCTCGGTCGTGGTGATCGGCGTGGCCGGCGTGGTGGCGGTTTTCGTGGGTGTGCTCTCCATCGCCGAGGGGTTCAAGAAGACGATGGAGGTCAGCGGCTCGCCGGACACGGCGGTGGTGACGCGCAGCGGCGCCGACAGCGAGATGACCAGTATCCTGACGCGCGACGATGTCCGCCTCATCCAGGATTCTCCCGGCATCCGGCGCACGGAAGATGGTGCGCTCGCCTCCGCCGAACTCTTTGTCATCGTGGACCTGCCGAAACAGTCGAGCGGAACCGTGGCGAACGTTCCGTTGCGCGGGGTGCAGCCGCGGGGGTTCCAAGTCCGCAAGGACGTGCGCATCGTCGGGGGGCGAAGCTTCGAGCCCGGCCGCAACGAAATGGTCGTCGGAGTGGGCGCGGCGCGGCAGTTTTCCGGTCTGGAGGTCGGCAGCGTGCACCGCTGGGGACGCAATGAGTGGCAGGTGGTCGGGCATTTTTCAGCAGGTGGGGGGATCGCGGAGTCGGAACTCTGGTGCGATGTGGGCGTGCTCCAACCCGCCTACCAGCGCGGCACCACCTTTCAGGCAGTGTATGCCAAACTGGATTCCGCGGACGCCTTCACTCAGTTCAAAGACGCCCTGACAACGAACCCGCAACTCAACGTCAAGGTGCAGCGCGAAACCGAGTTCTACGCCGAACAGTCCACCCTGCTCTATGCCATCATCGTGAGACTCGGCATTCTGATTGCTGCTCTGATGGGGATCGGGGCCGTGTTCAGCGCACTCAACACCATGTACACCGCGGTTGCCGCGCGCACGCGCGAGATTGCCACGCTGCGGGCGTTGGGCTTTGGGGGCGGGCCGGTGGTGCTTTCGGTCCTGGTGGAATCCCTCCTGTTGGCGCTCGTGGGCGGGCTGCTAGGTGGTGGGCTGGCCTACGTCGCCTTCAATGGTTACCAGACCGCCACCATCAACTGGCAAAGCTTCAGCCAGGTCGCCTTCGCTTTCGCGGTCACACCGCCCTTGCTGGTAAGGGCGACGGCGCTGGCGCTGATCATCGGGCTGTTGGGAGGCCTGTTCCCGGGAGTCCGCGCGGCCCGGGTGTCGGTTTCCGCAGCCCTGCGCGAGCTCTGATCTATCCTAGACACCTGCCGCCGGCAGAATCTCCGCTTCCTTTTTGACGTGAAAGTGCCAGCGCCAGACTTCGTAGATGGCGGGATAGACGATCAGCTCCATGAGGAAGGAGGTAAAGATGCCGCCGATCATGGGTGCGGCGATGCGCTTCATCACGTCGGCGCCGGCGCCGGTGGACCACATGATGGGCACTAGGCCCATAAACATCACCGCCACGGTCATGAACTTCGGCCGCAACCGCTTCACCGCCCCGTGCACAATCGCCTCGCGCAGTTGCTCTTTCGTCTTCATCAACCCTTTGGCGCGCATCTCGTAGAAAGCCAGATCCAGGTAGAGCAGCATGAAGACGCCGGTTTCGGCGTCCACGCCCATCAAGGCAATCAGGCCGACCCAGACGGCGATGCTGGTGTTGTAGTCGAGGAGATAGAGCAGCCAGATGGCGCCCACGGCCGAGAAAGGAACGGCCAGGAAGATGATGAGGGTTTTCGCCACTGAGCGGGTGTTGAAGAAGAGCAGGAGGAAGATGATGAAAAGAGTAATGGGAACTACAACCAGAAGTCTTTCTGCAACTCTCTGCATGTATTCGTACTGGCCGCTCCAGACCAGCGTATAGCCCGGGGGCAGTTGGACGTTCTCCTGGATGGCTTTCTTCGCATCGGCGACGTAGCGCCCCACATCGCGTCCGGAAACATCCACATAGACGTAGCCGCTCAGGCGGCCGTTTTCGTCCCGAATCATGCCGGGGCCGGAGAGGAGCTTGATGTCGGCAATTTGGGCCATGGGAATCTGCGCGCCGCCCATCGTCGGCACCAGCGTCCGCTCCAGTCGGTCCACGGTACTGCGGAAATCCCGCAGATAGCGCACATTCACCGGATAGCGTTCCCGGCCCTCGACCGTGGTGGTGATGTTCTCGCCGCCCACGGCGGAGAGAATCACCATCTGCGCCTGCTCAATGGTCAGGCCGTAGCGCGCCAACTCCTCCCGCTTGAGATTGAAGTCCAAGAAGTAGCCGCCTGCCACCCGTTCAGCAAAGACGCTCGTCGTTCCAGGCACATCTTGTAGCACCATCTCGATGTGCAGGCCGGTTTCCTGAATCTTGTTCAGGTCCGGCCCCAGGATCTTGATGCCCACTGGCGTCCGGATGCCGGTGGTCAGCATGTCCAGGCGCGTCTTGATCGGCATCGTCCAGATGTTGCTCACGCCGGGGAACTGCATCGCTTCGTTCAACCCGCCCGGCCCGTAGATCAGTTCCTGGGTAGATTTGTGATCCGGCCACGCCCGCCGCAGAATGTTTTGCAGCCACTCCGGCGCCGAATTCGAATACCACTGCGGCACCTTCGGCCATTGGTCGTGCGGTTTCAACACCACCACGGTTTCGACCATGGAGAAGGGTGCCGGGTCGGTTGCCGTCTCCGCCCGCCCGACCTTCCCGAACACCCGCTCGACTTCCGGAAAGGTTTTCAACACCTGGTCTTGCACCTGGAGCAACTTCTGCGCTTCGGTGACGGAGATGCCCGGCAGGGTGATCGGCATATACATCAACACGCCTTCGTCGAGCGGCGGCATGAACTCGGAGCCCAACCGGAAGAAGATCGGCACCGTCAGCGCCACAAGCAGCACCGCGATGAGAATCGTTTCCCACTGATGCCGGAGCACGATTCTCACCACGGGCTCGTAGACCCGCATCAACGGCCGGCTGATGGGGTGCTTCTCCTCACTGTGGATCTTCCCGACCAGCACCGCATTCACGGCCGCCGCCAACCATCGCGGCCGGAATTCGAAATTCCGCATGTGCGTGAAGAGCAGCCGGACGGCCGGGTCGAGTGTGATGGCCAGCACGGCGGCAATCGCCATCGAGAAGTTCTTCGTGAACGCCAGTGGTTTGAACAGGCGCCCTTCTTGCGCCTCGAGCGTAAAGACCGGCATGAAGGAGACTGCAATCACCAGCAGCGCGAAGAAGCTCGGCCCGCCCACCTCCTTGACCGCGCGGATGACCACATCCTGAAAATCACCGGGCCGCCCCTCGGCATCCCAATGTTCAAGCTTCTTGTGCGTCTGCTCCACCACCACGATCGCCGCGTCCACCATCGCGCCAATGGCAATCGCGATTCCGCCGAGCGACATGATGTTGGCGGTGATGTTCATCCCGTACATCGGAATAAAAGCGAGAATCACGGTGATGGGGATGGTGATGATGGGGATGAGCGCGCTCGGGATATGCCAGAGGAAAATCAGAATGACCAGGCTGACGATAACCAACTCTTCGACGAGGGTACCCTTGAGGGTTTCAATCGAGCGCTCGATCAGCTCGGCGCGGTCGTAGGTGGTGACGATCTTGACGCCGGGCGGCAGGTTGGGCTCGATTTCCTTGAGCTTGACGCGAATCCTTTCGATGACCTTCAGCGCGTTCTCGCCGAAGCGCATGATGACGATGGCGCCCACGGTCTCGCCTTCCCCGTCGAGCTCGGCAGTGCCGCGGCGGATGTCCGGGCCCAGCACTACTGTCCCCAGGTGTTTGACCAGAATCGGCGTCCCGCCCTCGCGGTTTGTGCCGACAACAATGCTCCCGACGTCAGCGACCGAGCGGATGTAGCCGCGACCCCGCACCATGTATTCGCGGCCGGAAAACTCCACCAGCCGCCCGCCCACATCGTTGTTTCCTGCGCGGATGGCCTGGACAACGGTTTCGAGCGGCAGGCCGTAGGCGAGCAGCCGGTTGGGGTCGAGATTGACCTGGTACTGGCGGACAAAGCCGCCCACGGGCGCGACCTCCGCCACGCCGGGAACCGCCTGCAATTCGTAGCGCAGGTACCAGTCTTGCAGGCTGCGCAGTTCAGCCAGATTGTGGGTTCCCGAGGTGTCCAGGAGCGCGTACTGAAATACCCAGCCCACCGCGGTTTCGTCCCGCGCCAGTTCTACCTTTACGCCTTCCGGCAAGCGCGGCAGGATGTTGCTCAGGTATTCCAGGGTGCGGGAGCGCGCCCAGTAGATGTCGGTGCCATCCTCGAAGATGACGTAGACGTAGGAGAAGCCGAAGTCGGAAAACCCGCGGATGTCCTTCACCCGCGGCACGCCCAGCAGGGCGGTGATGAGGGGATAGGTAACCTGGTCTTCAATGATGTCGGGGCTGCGATCCCAGCGCGAATAGATGATGACCTGAGTGTCGGAGAGGTCGGGGATGGCGTCGAGGGTGATGTTTTGCATCGCGTAGAGTCCGGCAAACACACCCATGCCGACAAACAGGAAGACGAGGAATCGGTTGCGCGCGCAGAATTCGATGATGCGGTTGATCATGGGCGTAGCGCGAGCTGTTTCTCGAGTTCCGCCCAGCGCAACAGGGTGCCGCCGCTGCGCTCGGCGAACGCCTGGGCGTCTTCCAGGCGCGCGAAGGCATAGAGGCTGGGAACACAGCGGTCAAAGACGCGGCCGTAGGGTTGTTTGGCCGGATCCAGCACCGGTTCGTGCCGTTCGCACAGCACCAGGTCGCTGCCTTCCACGTAGATGGCTGCCTCGGGTGCCAGCGGCTGGCGGGAAACGAAGTCGGTCACCTCCACCACCCGCACGCGGATGTGTTGCTGGTGAGCCAGGGTCACAGCGCAGCGCACGCAGCAGATGGGCTCGCGCCGCGCGTTCACCTCCATCACCGCGCGCGCCTCCGCATGAATCGGGCGCTGGCAGATGCGGCAGGTATTGGGTTCGGTACGCTGCAGGAGCCAGAAGCCGCCGACGGCCAGCAGCGCTACGAACACGGCACTCCCTAAGAGAGTAAAGATTCTCTTCCTCTTCATGGCTTCTCTCCCCTTAGTGTGGCTGCGCCGGTGGCGGGCTCGGCTTTTTTGGAGCTGGCGCCTGTCCGTGTCCCATCGCCCCCATCGCCGACTTCAACCGGCTCTCGGAATCAATCAGGAAATTGCCCGAGGTGACGATTCGTTCGCCTGCCGTGAGCCCGCGCAGGACGATGACGCGATTGTCCACTTTCGCCCCCAACTCTACTTGCCGCGGCTCGAAATAACCGCCCTCGTGCGCCACGAAGACAATCTGCTCGGCGCCTGAATCCAGTACGGCTTCCTCCGGCACCACCAGCTGACGGCCGTAGTCAATCTGCAATTCCACGTTGGCAAACATATCCGGTTTCAATTCGAAGCGCGGATTGGGGAATTCGAGCCGGATTTTCAGCGTGCGGGTGGCGGGGTCGAGCTGCGGGTAGATGTAGGTTATCGTCCCGCGAAAAGTCCGGCCGGAAAAGTAGGCCAGCGTCATTGTAGCCCGCTGCCCGAGTCGGATCTGTGCTAACTCATACTCATAGACATCTGCCAGGACCCAAATAGTGGAAAGGTCGGCGATGGCATAGAGTTCCGTCTCGGGTGTGACGCGCTGCTTCTCGAAAGCAGCACGGCTCAACACAAAACCCCGGATCGGCGAATAAAGCGTCAGCGTCTTGGTCGGCGTGCCCCGCTCTTCCAGTTCCTTGATCTGCTCGTCGGTGATGTCCCACAACCGCAGGCGCTCGCGGCTCGCTTCGTAGAGCGAGACACCGTTGGAGGAAATGCCTGGAACGGAACTTTGGGCCAAGTAGTCCTTGGCTTTCTTGGCGATGAGAAACTCCTGCTGTGTAGATACAAGCTCGGGGCTGTAGAGGCTGAGAAGCGGCTGGCCCTTCTCGACCAGCTTGCCGGTAAAATCCACGTACACCTGCTCAATCCAGCCTTCGATCTTGGGGTGGATGCGCGCGATTTTCGTCTCATCATAGCCGAGCCGTCCAACCGTGCGAACGGTCTTCACCACGCTCTCCACCCGCACCTCACCGTATTGCACGCCGATGAGCTGGAGTTTGCGCGCGCTGATGCGCACCGTTCCAGCCGGCATCTCCTCTTCCGGAGCTTCCTCCGCGTACACGGGCACTAGATCCATTCCGCAGTCGGGTGCCGTGCCGGGTTTGTCGGACTTATAGGCCGGGTGCATGGGGTCCACCCAGTAGAGGATTTTGCGCTCCGGCGGCGCGGACTCGCTGCGTTGTTGCTCTGCCACCGAGCGGGAGCCGGAAGGCTCGGCCCCGGCGGGGCCGCGCCCAGGCACGCCGAAGTAATAGGCGGCAGCAGCGGCCAGCGCCAGCAGAATGAGAAGGATGGTCGCGATGCGTTTCATGGGTTTCCTCACCTCGTCAACTCGATTCCGGTGACGATCTCCAGGCGCGCGAGCGCCTTCTGGTAGCTCGTCAGTTCTTCGTAGTAGTTGATCTCATAGTCGAGCACGGTGATGAAGTTGGCGAGCAGGCTCAAGAAATCCAGGCTGCCCACCTGGTAGGCCGCCAGGGAGGATTCCAGGGCGAGCGTGGACTGCGGAACCACGGCTTGCGCGAACAACCGCGCCAACTCCTCGGCGGCGCGGGCTGCCAGGTACTGTTCCTTGACCTCGAACGAGAGAGTGGCCTCGCGGTTCTCTCGGTTTCGCTGCGCGCTGGCGAGCTCCTGGGTGGCCTCGTTCACACCTTCGCGCTGCTTGCTGCGGTAGAAGACCGGCAGGTTGACGCTGAAGGTGAAGCCGTGCATTTCCGGCATCAGCGGCCGGTTCTGGTACATGTAGCCCACGCTGAGATCGGGGTAGTAGTCCTTGCGCGCGAGGTCCACGGCGAGTTGCGCGCGCTCGATCAGGCGCTGCTCAGCCTGCAAACCGGTGTCGTTTTCCCGTGCCAGCGCGTAGAGGGCTTCGAGCGTGTGGGTGAGTTCCGCCTTTTCGACGGGCGCGGGCGGGGGCAGGGGACTCTCAGGGTCACGATAGAGGAGCGTGTTCAAGCGCACCTGCGCGGTTTTCTTTTGCTGTTCCAGCACTGTCAGCCGCTGCAGCAACCGCGAAAGCTCCACTTGCGCTTTCAGCACGTCCTGCTGCAAGCCTTTACCCACCTGATAGCGCACCTCGGCGATCTTGGCCAGCTTTTCGAGCAGGTCTTTGTTCTTCAGCGTGATTTCGATGGCCTTGTCGACATAGAAATAGTCGTAGTAGGCCAGCTTGACCTCGGCGATGAGGCGCCGCCGGGTGGCTTCATAGTCCCAGCGAGCGGTTTCCGCTTCCCGGTCAGCCATCTGACTGCGCAGCTTGCGTTTCCCCGGGAAAGGCACTTCCTGCATGAGGGTGAGGCTGCGGTAGCTGGCAGGGTCGGTGCGTTGCACGCCGAAGGGGCGGATGTCGCCCATCCAGCCCACCGACAAGGCAGGGTCGGGCCAGGCGCGGGCTTGCGGGATCCGCGCGCGCCGCGCGTCCACGCGCCGGGCAGCGGCCGGGAGCGCGGGGTTGTTGGCCAAGGCCGCGCGCAGCAACTCCTCCAGTGTGACCACACCGGCGGCAGCGGTTTGGGCGAACCCATTGGCCGGGCTGGCAGCAACCAGCAGTACCAGGAACATCCAACCGGGCAAATTCTTTCTCTTGCGATCCGTAAGGCTCATCGTATTCATTCCTTTCGCGTGAATTGGGAACGAAAAGGAAACGCGTGTCTCGCAATCGCTCACGAGAACCGCGGAGAGCTTACGGAATCAGCAGCGGAGGTTCAGAGGAGAGAGGGAGTGGCCCGTAGCGATGACAAGTTCACTGGAAAGGAGGTGAAAGCTCGCCGCCACCGGGGACGCCAGAGGGACTTCCTGTCCGAGCGCGTACTCATCGGCAGACGACAAGCCGTTCAAGCCAATTCCTGACTGCGCGACCAACGGTTGAGTTGGTCTCTTGGGAGCAGATATCTCGCAGCAGGAGTCGTCCGGGGTCGTGGGTTGTACTTGCGCCACCCCTGCGGGATGGTGCCCCGGACTCTCGCAACAGCCGGTCTGGCAGTCGGCGGCGGGAACGGAGGGATGGCAACGCAGGGCGGCCGCGGCTGTCTGCGTCAGGGCCAATACGGCCACAGCGACCAGAACCAGTATGCGCTTTCTATCCATCGCAAGCGTCCCCTGGGGCCGTTCCCTGCCGTCCAGCGGGGGTCCGGAGTCCAAGTAGCGCAAATCCTACCAGCTTTAGACGCAGCCGGCAAGAGAAGGAAAGCACCGATTTTTCCCCTGCTCGGGCGCGCGCCAAGTGTGGGGCTAGAGACGCACCCGGCGCAGGCGCAAGGCGTTGCCGACAACGGACACAGAGCTGAAGCTCATGGCGGCGGCGGCGATGATGGGGCTGAGCAGGAGGCCGAAGAATGGATAGAGGACGCCGGCAGCGAGGGGCACGCCCAGAGAGTTGTAGACGAAGGCAAAGAAGAGATTCTGCTGGATGTTGCGCAGGGTGGCGCGGCTGAGGCGTCGGGCACGCACGATGCCGCGCAGGTCGCCTTTGACCAGCGTCACCCCGGCACTCTCCATGGCCACGTCCGTGCCCGTTCCCATGGCGATGCCGACCTGCGCCTGCGCGAGCGCCGGGGCGTCGTTGATGCCGTCGCCTGCCATGGCCACGAAGCGGCCTTCCGTTTGCAGCTGCTTGACCACGCTCGCCTTGTCCTGGGGAAGAACTTCGGCCCTGACATCATCCAGGGCGAGCTTCTGGGCCACGGCCCGGGCGGTGGTGCGGCTGTCGCCGGTCAGCATCACAATGCGGATGCCTTCGCCGTGCAACCGCCGGATGGCTTCCGGCGTGCTGTCCTTGATCGGGTCAGCCACGCCGAGCAGCCCCGCTACCTTAGCGTCCACGGCCACAAACATCACTGTTTGGCCGTCGGCTCGCAGCACCTCGGCTTTTTCGGCCAGGTTACCCGGATTCAGGTGAAGCTCCTCGAGCAGTTGGCGATTCCCCAGGGCGACTTCCGCGCCCTCGACACGACCCCGGACACCCTTGCCCGTCAGAGCGCGAAAGTGTTCCGCCCGGGTCAGCGTGATGCCCTGCGCTTCCGCGCTGGCCACAATGGCGGCCGCCAGCGGATGCTCGCTGCCGCGCTCGAGGCTGGCCGCCAGGCGCAACACCCGTTCTTTCTCAAAGCCGGGAGCGGTTTCGATGGCGACCAGCTTGGGCTTGCCTTCGGTGAGGGTTCCGGTTTTGTCCACGACCAGGGTATCCACTTTGCGCATCAGCTCAATGGCTTCGGCATTCTTGAAGAGGACACCGAAAGTCGCGCCCAGGCCCGTGGCCACCATGATGGACATAGGGGTAGCCAGGCCGAGGGCGCAGGGGCAGGCGATGATGAGTACGGCGACGGCGTTGATGAGGGCGTGCGCCATGCGCGGCTCCGGCCCCACCAGTGCCCAGATAACGAAGGTAAGGAGGGCGATGACAACCACGATGGGCACAAAGTAGCCGGCGACCACATCGGCGAGTTTCTGGATGGGGGCGCGGCTGCGCCGGGCTTCGCTGACCATGTGAACGATCTGGGCGAGTAGTGTCTCCGCGCCGACGCGCTCGGCGCGCATGATGAGCGAGCCGGTGCCATTCACAGTGGCACCGGTGAGGCGGGCACCGGGCTGCTTTTCGACGGGAATCGGCTCGCCGGTAATCATGGACTCGTCCACGCTGCTGGTTCCTTCTACGACCACACCGTCCACCGGTATCTTTTCTCCCGGGCGGACGCGGAGGCGATCACCGGGCTGAACCTGGTCGAGCGGCACGTCCACTTCTGAGCCGTCCGCGCGGATGAGCCGGGCGGTCTTGGGGGCGAGGCCGAGCAGAGCTTTGATGGCGGCGCTGGTTTGGCTGCGGGCTTTGAGCTCGAGGACCTGGCCGAGGAGCACGAGGGTGGTAATGACGGCAGCGGCTTCGAAATAGACGCCCACCTCGCCGCCTTCGCTGCGGAAGGACGGCGGGAAGATGGAGGGAAAGAGCGCGGCCACGACGCTGTAGGCGTAGGCCACGCCGACGCCCAGCCCGATGAGGGTGAACATATTGAGGCTGCGGAGGACGAGCGACTGCCAGGCACGGATAAAGAAGGGCCAGCCACCCCAGAGCACGACCGGGGTAGTGAGTGCCAGCTCCAGCCACGTCCAGGCGCGCATGGAAACGATCTCGCCCAGCGGCCGCTCGGCAAAGTAGCCCCACATCCCGGAAACCACTACCGGGAGGCTTAGCAGGGCGCTCACCCAGAAGCGCCGGCGCATGTCCACCAACTCGCGGCTCTCTTCTTCTTCGATTGAAACCGTCAGGGGCTCGAGCGCCATGCCGCATTGGGGACATGCGCCGGGACCGCGCTGGCGCACTTCCGGGTGCATGGGGCAGGTGTAGTCCCGGGTGTCGGCGGCCGGGCGGGGCTTTGCTTCCGGTTGCACGTAGTGGTCGGGGGCGGCCCGGAACTTTTCCGCGCAGTGGGGGCTGCAGAAGTAGTAGGTGCGGCCGGCGTGCTCGACCCGTGCCGCGGCCCTGGCAGGACCCACGCTCATGCCGCAGACCGGGTCTTTCGCTCCTGATCCGCCGACACTATGGCCCCCGTGATGATGGTGGGGGGTTGCGGGGCTTTCTTCAGTGCCCTTCATGCCCTCCCTCACCTAGACAGACTCGACATTTGATGGTCTCGCCCGAGACTACGGAACGAAAGCCGGTGTCGTTGCCGTGTAACGGGCATACGCCTCTCCGAACCCAGCCCCGACGTCGCGCTCCTCCCGGCGGGCCAGCCTAATATACATTCAGACCAGCACAGGAACCATCAAGAAGGTCAACAATCAGAACGGGAATCCAGCCGAGGCGGGATTGAGGTATCGCCAGACACTTCAGGCATGTAGGATTTGACGCGCGCAGTGACTTCGGCTAGGGCGCTTTGCCGCCCTTCACGAACCTCCCAGATGGAGACAATAGGGAAGAATTTCGTAAAGAGCATGTAGAGGAAAATGAAGGAGGCGCCGAATCCCAGCGTTATGGCTATCTCCACCCACGTAGGCGAATAGGAAGCTTTGTACCAAGGAACACGGGGTTGTGACAGCGTCGGCACCACGATGGTGAAACGCTCGAGCCACATCCCCACCAGCACCGACAAAGAGGCCACCACCGTACCGGCCACCGTCCGACTCTGCCGCCGAGCAAGAATCGCCACGGGAATCAGGAAACAGGTGAGCACCATAGTCCAGAACAGCGGTGCATAGCGTCCCGCCAGCTTGGAGTAGAAGATTTGCAGGTGGGCCGGGTCGTGCCCGTAGTAGGTGGTCAAGTGCTCGGCGAAGGTGAAGTAGAACCACAGGAGAGCGAAGACCAGCAGCAGGGTTCCGAGATGGCTAAAGTGAATGGGTTTGAGGTAGCTCTGCAAGTAGTAAATCCGCCGAATGAGGGCCATGGCGATGATGATGGACGCAATACCAGAGAAGATGGCCCCGACCACAAAATAGGGGCCAAAGATGGTTGAGTGCCACATCGGTTGCACGGTCATTCCGAAGACCCAGGAGACGACCGTGTGCACGGAGACAGCGATGGGGATGACCAGCACCGCCATGACCGCGATGCCCCGCTCGAGCCAGCGGCGTTGGCGCGCTGTCCCTTGCCAGCCCAGGGCGAGCAGGCGGTAGAACGATCGGTACTTCCCCGCATGATCACGCAGGATGGCAATATCGGGAATGAGGGGGAGGTAGAGGTAGATGGTACTAGCCGTCAGGTAGATGCCGATGCTGCATACGTCCCACAGCAAGGGCGAGCGAAAATTGGGATGCCGGAGGATATTGAGCGCGCGGTCGGGACGACCCAAGTCCACGATGATGCTACCCACGCCAAAAAAGAGGACGATGACGGTGATGACTTCGGCGGCACGGGTGATGGAGCGGCGCCATTCGGCATGACAGATGCGCAGGATGGCGGAGATCAGCGTACCCGCATGACTGATGCCGATAAAGAAGACGAAGTTGGTGATGTACATGCCCCAATAGACAGGAATGTTGAGTCCCGTGGTTCCCAGTCCCCAACGGAGCTGATGGGCCCAAGCAAAGAAGCCGAAGGCAGCCAGGCCCGACAGCACCAGCGCCAGGTAGTAGAACGAACTGCGCGTGGCCACGATGGGCTGGAGCAGAACACCATCGGGCCCCAATGCGTCGAACTTATTGCTGCTTTCCTTCGCCGCCACCCCATTCTCCTTCCGCAAGATAGATAACCTTGGGTTCTGTGCCCAGCTCCTCCAGATAGCGGAACGCGCGCGGGCTGCGTGCTAATTCGGCGACGGTGCTGCTGGAATCATCCAGGTCACCGAAGTACATCGCGCCCGCCGGACAGATTTCTACGCAGGCGGGCAGGTAGTCACCTTCTGCCAGCCGACGCCCCTCCTTCCGCGCCTGCTCTCGGGCTCCGATGAGGCGGTGGTGACAAAGCGTACACTTCTCCACCACCCCTTTGGGGCGCACGGAAACATCGGGATTGAGCGCCTGCTCGAGTTCACCGGGGAATTCGGGTCGGTACCAGTTGAACGCTCGCCGCGTGTACGGGCAGGCATTGGTGCAGTAGCGGCAGCCGATGCAACGGGCAAAAGTCTGTCGCACCACACCTTCCGGCGTTATTCCTGTCGCTTGCACGGGACAGACTCGTATGCAAGGGGGACTATCGCAGTGCAGGCAGGGCAACGGGAGCAGGCGCATGGATACCCGAGGGTACTCACCTCGGACCTCGGGCAGCACGCTCAACCAAGAGAGAATGCGCCCCAATGCAGCCTCTTCGGGCTCGACGCAGGGGATGTTGTTTTCCGTCTGGCAGGCCACAACACACGCCTGGCAGGCGGTACATTTGGCCAAGTCGATGATCATTCCCCAGCGCGGCATTTGCTCGTTCTCAGCTCCGGTAGACTCGGACGTAGGTCGGCATCGCTTGCAAAGAACCCATCGGCGGCCCCCACTTGCTTTCGAGCAAGCTCAGCGGATTTACACCCCGACGAGCCCAGATACTTCCCTGCCTCTGCCCGTAGCCAAGCGGTAAGTGAACCACACCTGGTCGTACACCCTCGTAGAACCGGAGGCGTGCCTGGATACGCCCGCGACGCGACTCAATCCACACTTGCTCCCGATCTGTCAGCCCCAGTGCCGCGGCCGTGCGCGGATTCATCTCCAGCCAACTCTGCCAGTGTTCAAACAGGTGCGACCCGGCGATCTGCTGCATGTAAGGCAGATGACCACCACTGCTGCCCGCCAGGGGCAATACTTCGACCGGAATGAGCAGGAGAGGAAACTCCTGGGAAGCTTCCGGCAGAGGAGGCTGATGGGGCAGGCAGAGCCGGTCGTCGTCGGGATCCAAACCCATGGCCTTGGTCTCTTCTCTATGCTGGACGACCCAGCGTGCCAAGCTCTGGGAGAAGAATTCGAATCGTCGTGAAGGGGTGCGCAGAACGCGGTCCCATTCCTCGTAGTAGTAAGTCGGTTCCCACCATCCACCTTGTTCCTTCATCTGTTCCCAGAGCTGCTCGTCATTGGCATAGCTGGGTGCCCACCAGCCCGACCGCGCCAGCAGGCGGTTCCAAGTTTCTTCCAGGCTGGTGGTGAAGGTGTAGCCCGCCTGCGCCGCAAAGACCTGCTTCACGTGTTCGCGTAGGAATTCCTCGAAAGTCCGGTAGGGCAGCCTTTCAGCGACGGGGCCGCCGAGGGCGTGGGCAATGTCCAGGAGGACATCGGCCGTGTCGCGTGTCTGGTGTAGGGGGGTGACCACCGGTGGCGAAAGCGACATCACCGGAGTTGGAAAGGAAGGAGGCGGGCCTGCCTCCTGCCACTTTTCCAGGTCGGTGTGGTCCGGCAGAACAAGGTCCGCGTGTGCCGAGGTCTCGTCCCAGAAGGATGAAAACGAGACCACGAAGGGAACGCGCTCCAGCGCTTGGGCAAAGTCTTCTCCGTTCGGGAGCGAGAACGCGGGGTCTGTCCCGTGAATGAACAAGACTTCAACCGGATACGGTTTTGCATCCCGGATAGCATCCGGCAGGCGGGTCAGGTCCAGCCAGGGCAGCAGCCTGCCGTCACCGACAATGGTGTTCGGCGTAGCGCGTTTTCCGCTTGCTGGCTCTAACTCCTGATCTCCCGGCAGTACGGGCCGCACCAGCATGCCTCCCGGCCGGTCGACACTGCCCACCAGCGCATTCAAGCTGTGGACTGCCATGGCCGTGTAGGGATCACCCGGCAGCGTGCTGCTCGCCGAGCCGCCGATCGCCAGGGCGGGCCGGTTGCGTCCGAACTCGCGTCCCAAGCGCAGAATCGTTTCCGCGGGAACTTGGGTCAGGGCGGCGACTTGATTGACTCGGTATTCGCCCAGAACCAGGGAGCGGAAACCCAAATGGCTGCGGCCGCCCGCGTCCCGCCAGTCTTCAAATCCGAAGGTGTGCTCGCTGACAAAGCGCGCGTCGTAGAGACCTTCGGTGATCAGCACGTAGGCAATTCCCAAAGCCAGGGCAGCTTCGGTTCCGGTCCGACAGGCTACCCATTCGTCGGCTCGCGCGGCGGTGATGGACAACCTGGGCTCAATCTGAACGAACTTGGTGCGGCGTCCGGCCGCCGCGTCGCGCCAGTGGCCGAAGGCGCGCATGATGCCGACCGGCGCGCCCCAGCCCTCGAGCAGATTGATGCCGAAACTCAGCAGATAACGTGCGGCTTCGAAGTCATAGGCCAGCCCGCTCGGCACTCCCTGCTGCAGAAAGGCGGCGAACTGGCTGCTGTCCAGCCCATCTGGCGCGCGCAGGTAGTTGGGCGAGCCTAGGGCGTCGAGGAAGCGACGGAACAGCCGCTGGCGCAGATGGCCCGAGTGCCCGCCCACAAACACGGCTGCGTGGGCGCGCTGGTGATTCCCGAGCATCCGCAATCGCTCGGACACCGTTTGGATGGCTTCATCCCAAGAAATCTCTTTCCAGCGCGGAGCTGCACGACTGGCGATATTTTTCTGGGGCGTGTGCAGCCGGTCGGGATGGTAGAGAACCTGCAGTCCGGCAACGCCCCGCGGGCACAGGCCGCCGCGATTGACCGGATGAAGCGGATTCCCGATGATTTTGACCGCGCGGTTCCCGATCTTTCGCACGCGCAACCCACAAGCGCCCGGACAGAGAGAGCACACGCTCAGCGCCCATGTTTCTGGTCCTCGGGGCACGTTAATTTCTTCCGCGGCCAGGGCGGCGTTGAGCTCGCTCAGACCTCGCAAGGACGCACCGGAGGTGGCCAGTCCGAGCGCACCGCCCCCGGCAAAGCGCAGAAAACCACGACGGTTGAACTTGAGGTTCACGGTCGGCTCCCTTTGGCGCTCACCGCCCGCGCGCCCCGGTTCAGAAATTCCATCAGGTCCACCATTTCACCCGGGCGAAACATCGGCCAGGGCATCTGTTGCTCCCGCATGCGCTCCAGCATGACAGGCCCGTGATTCCACATCGCCGTGGCCAGTGCGATCGGAGAAACTCGTCCGGCCCAGGCCGCCAATATCGGTCCCTGACTGCCCGGGACGTGGCAGTACGAGCATCCCTTTACCTCGAAGACACGTCCTCCACGAACGGGGCTGCCGTCAACTTCGAAGTAACGCTCGGCAAAGAGGTAAGAAATGAGGTCGGCCATTTCTTTGTTTGAGAACTGCGGCCGAGGAATCTCCTGCGCCTGCATGCTGGCCCACATCGTCGGGCTGTGATTCCACATGGAGGCGGCCAGTTGGCCTAGCGTGCGCGGCAGAGATCGTGTTCCGAGTGAGAGTTCACCCCGCACGGCCCCGCCGCGCACGCGATGACAGGTGGCGCACCCCTTGGCCCGGAACAGGGACCGACCTACTTCGGGGTTAGAGGGTTGCAGGTAAACGTGCCGGCGTGGATTGGGGGCGAGTGTGCGGATGTATGCGATCAGGTCGCCTACATCGGTCCCGCGGAATTCTGGCCAGGGAAGGCCGCGCGCTTCCATCAGCACCTGCATGGCTGGCGCATGGTTCCACATAGCCTGAATCCAACTCACGGGATTGCGGTAGCTGGCCCACCTACGCAGGTCTGGTGCCCCAGTCACACCCTGTCCCGCCACCGTATGGCACTCGAGACAGCGCTTTTCGTACAAGAGCTGGCGCCCGCGCTCGGCATTACCCGGCTCATCCATCGACCGCACCGAGTAGAGAAAGGCAAACAGATTGGCCATCTCAGACGCAGCGAACACCGGGGGATCAGCTTTTTCCTGTTGCATCCGCTCCCACATTTGCGGCGCGTGATTCCACATCGCGGCCACCAATTCAGCAGCAGTCAAGTGGCCGGCGGGTGCCCGGGCCAGATCGGGTGCGGTGTTCCCACCTTCCCCCATCACGGCATGGCAGCGAATACATCCCTTATCGAAGAAGGTTTTCATGCCGGCCTTGGCATCGCCGGGAATCATGAAAAAGCCTTCCCGTCCGACCGTCTGCGCCGCCAGCCAGGTCCCCGAGAGCACCATGACAAAGAGGGGAAGACCGAGGACAAGCGGACGGGGTGGGATCCGGCGCCGAGCCGCAGGCGACTTAGCGGTGGCAGTCGTTGCAGTCATTTCGCACCTGTCTTTGCGCGTGGCAATCCACACACGTGTCCATCGTCATAGGCCGAAGCGGTTGCGGAGGCGGTAGGGCACTCTTCTGCATCGGTCCGTGGCAGGTCGCACAATCCAGCTCGCCAAACTGGACGTGGCGTTGGTGGGAGAAGAAGACGTGGGCCGGCAGGCGCATGAGTTGCACCCATTTCAATTCCTCTCCCGCTGCGGCCAGCGCGCGGATCCGTGCTTCCTGCGCGCTTTGCGTCAGTGCCTCCTCGTGGCAACTGAGGCAAGTGGCGAGGGTGGGGAGAGAGGCCTGCGCTTGATCCTGTGCGCCGGCATGGCAATCGGTGCAACCCATACCGACCTCGATGTGCTTGGCGTGATTAAAAGCGATGGGCTGTGGGCTCAAGGCACCCGGATTGTGTGGCGGAAAAAAAAAGAGGCCGAGCAGGACGAAAAGCACAAAGCCCAGCAGGAAGGAGCCACCGGGTAGCGGAAGCATTCGGCGGGGGTGTCGGAGCGACATCACTGGTTCTTGGCGACTGCGGTGTTGAGAAAGACAACCAGGTCGCCGATGTCGCTCTCGGCCAACGTGGGCCAGGGACGGCCGAGCTGTTGCGCGCGTTCGTACATTCTTGGCCCGTGCTGCCAGAGGGCACGGGCCAGGCTGATGGAGGCATAGGTGCGGCCGCGCTCGCGCAGTGGCGGCCCCGCACGCGTCCCTTCTCCCTGCCGCCCGTGACAGTCGGCACAACCGCGCTGACCAAACAGCGTCTCGCCTACTTGGGCCGAGCCGCCCGGCTCGAAGTAGCGTAGACTCTGGAGGTAACTGATCAAGTCGGCCATTTCCTGATCCTCAAACGTCGGCCGGGCAATATTGCGGGCCTGCATAGCCCGCCACATTTCCGGGGAGTGGTTCCACATCAAGCCCGCAAACTGCACAATGGTGAGCGGCGCGTCCGGCCTGGGGCCGAGTTTCGGCGCGCTGCGGCTTCCCTCAGCGTTGGCGCCGTGGCAGACGGCGCAGGATTTGGTCTGAAAGAGCTTTCGGCCCCGGTCCGGATCGGCGGGCAAGAGTTCGAATTCACGTTTGGGTCTGCCGAGGGTCTCGCGGATATAGGCGAGCAAGTTGTTCATTTCACGTTCCTCGAACTTGGGCCAAGAAAGTCCCACCTGCTGCATACCGGTCTCCATGGCTGGCGCGTGATTCCACATCGCTTGCGTCCAAACGATGGGCGTATCTCCGCCCTTCACGCTTGCCAAGTCCGGCCCAATGCCACCCCCAACCCCGTAGAGCCCATGGCAGTGGCTGCAGGCCTTACTCTCGAAAAGCCGCCGTCCGTGGACAGCGTCACCCGGTTCATCCACGTAGCGAGCCGTGTAGAGATAGGCAAACAGGTGTGCCATCTCTTCCTGACTGATCACCGGATACGACACATTCTGGGCGCGCATCTGCTCCCACATGCGGGGCGCGTGGTTCCACATCGCTGCCACGAGCTGATCGATGCTGCCTCGCGCTGGCCGCTGAAAACCCAAGTCAGGCGCCAGACCGCCTCCGACCCCGTTCACAGCGTGGCACCGCGCACAACCTTTTTCCTGGAAGAGGTGCCTGCCGCTGTGTGGATTGCCGGCCAGAAAAACCGCCCAGCGGGTGCGTGCGTCCTTCTGCCACTGGGCGACCCCGCCAACCAGCAGCGCTAGGGCAGCGAGGCTTGCCATCGCCCACGCCAGCAACTCCCGTTGTGAACTCACGGGAATACCCTCTAGTGCGAATACTTCAGCGGCAAATGTTCATGCGTGCCTTGTCTTTTCCTGGCCTCGTAGTCGAAGGGGCTATAGAAGGGACTCTTCGGGTTATGGCACGCCTGGCAAGTCTGGGCGTCTGGAACGACCATGCCGGCGGCCACCACCTCGGCCTGCTTGTACTCCTTGTTTTGCAAACTCATCAGGTTCGGTTTCAGGTAGCCGGCCCCTGGACCGTGGCACGCCTCACACTGCACCCCCGCCAGTTCAGGTGTCTTTTCGATACTTTCAAAACCACCGCGCTGGCCCCAGCCGGTAACGTGGCAGGACAGACAAGCGGCGTCGTGGGTGTAGTCCTTGTTGGGATCGAGCTGGTGGGCGCGCTTGGATTCGGCTGCCACCCCGGGCTTGAGCAAGTCGAACGCCTTTGCCATCTTGGTCAGCTCCCAACTCTTGGCCTGTGGCAGGTGGCAGGGCCGACAGCGCTTCTCATTCACGTATTGGGCACGGGCTTCGGCCACGCAATAGAGCAGAAAAACAACCAACAAGCCCGTGATTCCGATTCGCCATGACCTGTGCATCCATTCTCCTCACAGTGCGCCGGCCGCTCCGCGAAAACTAGTTCGCACACGCGTTTGGCGGGGAGCACGCACGCTACCAAAGGCAGCACCAGAACAGACTCGCGGGTCGAGCCCTAATGCTTGAACAGAGAGTGAGTTAGCAAGGCACCAAGAGGAAATAACTAGAAAAGGGTCTTCGGAGCAGGTGTCAGACAAACCCGCCGATTGTCAGAAAATCGGACAGTCCAAGGACTCAGCCCCTTGCGGAGCGAAAGGTTGGCACCTCTACTGCTTCTTCAACCTCTTTCAACTGACGCAACTTGCGGTAGAGGGTGTCCCGCGAAATCCCCAGCAACGAAGCTGCTTTCGTGCGGTTGCCGTGGCAAAGACGGAGGGCTTCTCGGATTGCGAACTTTTCCAGTCGCTCCATAGAAAGCGGGTACTCTCCCAAACCCAACTCCTGCGGAGCTGCCGGGGGCACGGCCGGGTTCAGGAAGGGCTTCAAGTCCTTATCCGTGATTGTTTGCGGATCTTCCAACGAGAGGGCAGTTGCGCTTTCCAGGATATTCTCGAGTTCGCGCACATTGCCCGGGAAGGGATAGGTCAGGAGCAATTCCAACGCCGAACGCGCCAGCCGAATTTGCCGGCTGTAGCGACGACTGAGGCGACCCGCGATGTGCTGAGCCAGTACCAGCACGTCTTCCGAGCGCGTCCGCAGGGGTGGAAGCTCGATTACCACCTTGGCGATACGGAAGTAAAGGTCTTCGCGCAGACACTCCAGCCGCAACGCAGCCAGGGGACGATTCGAGGCGGCTATAACCCTCACGTCCACTCGCACCGGCGTTGGGCTGCCCACGGGCCGCAACTCGCCTTCCTGCAGAACCCGCAACAACTTGACCTGAGCCTCTTTTGGCATCTCGCCGATTTCATCCAAGAAAACCGTTCCCCCGGTGGCGGCGGCAAAGATGCCCGGAGCATCGGCGTGGGCACCGGTGAAGGCGCCCCGGCGAACCCCGAAGAGTTCGCTTTCAATCAGTTCGCGGGGCAGGGCGCCGCAATTGACGGGAACAAAGGGAGCCCGGGCGCGCGGGCTGGCGGCGTGGATGGCGCGCGCCAGCATCTCCTTACCGGTTCCTGTCTCCCCGAGCAGCAGCACACCCGCCTCTGTGGCCGCGGCCGTGTGGGCTCGCTCCAGCACACGTTGCATCAACGGTGAGACATAAACGAAGCTCTCGAAACACAGGCAGCCTTCCAGGCTGGCTTCGAGCTGCGCCACGCGCTCCCGCAACTCGAACACTTCCATAAGGCGCGCGATTTTTTTCACTACTGCCTGCCTATCGAAGGGCTTGGTGAGATAGTCTTCGGCACCGCGTTTGATGGCTTCCACTGCCGTTTCAATCGTACCGTAGCCGGTCATGATGATAACAGCCAGGTCCGGGACGCGGTGGTGGAGCTGCTCCATCAAGGCGAGTCCGTCCACCGGCGACATCACCAGATCAACCAGGGCCAGGCAGAGAGCGGGATTGCGTTCCTGGAGGGCGAGTGCTTGCCCCGCTGACAGTGCGACTTCCACCTCGTATCCTTCCTGCTGCAAGAATTCTTGCAGCGTTTGCGCCAACGCTGCGTCATCGTCAACGACTAAAATGCTGCAGGGCTTTCGCGGGCTGGGACACTTCATGCTGACCCTCCTTCCTCCACCGGGCGGGGCGACCAAATGGGGAGTTCCACAAATACCGTCGTCCCTCGGTTGAGGGTGCTGGCGAGGCGGATTGAGCCGCCGTGTTCCAAGACAATATTGCGAGCGATGGCCAGGCCCAGCCCGGTACCCCTCCCCGGTCCCTTCGTGGTGAAAGAACGGCTCGAAATATGGGGGAGGTCTGCCGCGCCAATACCGCATCCGTTGTCGATCACTTCAACTCCTACGCGGTCCGGCGACAGCGGGCCACAGCGGATCGCGATAGTACCTTCCGGCAGAATCGCATCGAGCGCATTCGAGAGAAGAATCAAGAACACGGCTTCCAGTTGGCTTCCATCGGCGAGCACCTGTCTGCCGTTTCCGGGGCTGACCTCAAGTTGGATGCGGGCGCGCTTTGCCAGCAGGGGTGGGGTCAAGAAGCTCACTACCGATTCAATCGTACGTACGATGTCGGTCACCTGCTTCTGCACGGGACCACGGCGGCTGAATTCCAGCAGCCGCTGGACGAACTGTTGGCAGAAACGCAGACCCTGTTCGAGGTGTTCGACGTCGGCGGAGGAGAGTTGCGCGTGCAAGCGCTCGCGCATCATTTGCACGCGCAGCAGCATGGCGGCCAACGGGGTGTTCAGATGATGTGCGGTGCCGGCAGCCATCCGGCCCATGCTGCTGAGCTTCTCCACCTGCAGCATTGTTTCTCGCAGGCGGACGCGTTCGCGGATGTCAGCGGTGACCTCGAGGAAAAACCGTTCACCCCCGGGTTCGCGAAACGGCAGAAGACTCATCTCGACCTCGAAGGGGATGCCCTGCCAGTTCCGCCGCAGCGTTTCCACGTTCACAACCGGCTGCCCTGCAGCCACTTGCCGCAAGAATTCCCGCAGCTCGGCCTCTTTCTCTGCCGGAATGGTCGGCAAACAGTTGCCGACCACTTCTGCTTTGCTGAAGCCGTAGAGTCGCTCGGCCGATGCGTTCCACTCCGTCACCCGCCAAGCGGCGTCATAAAGCGCAACCGCACCGGGAGAGGCCTCCAGTAGACCGCGGTAACGCTCCTCGGAATGGCGCAACTCGTTCTCAACGCGGCGGCGGTGGCGCAGCACGTACCAGGCAGCCCAGAAGGCCAAGAGCAAGGAGGAACCAATGCCCCGGGTGATGTAGAGGTAGTGCAGAGTAACGTAGTCCACCTCACGGAAGAAGCGGTTCTCAACCAGCTCCCAAACGGCGAAGACAACAGCCACAATGCTGACGCTGGACAGCATCAGCGTGGCCCAGAACCAGGGCCGTTCTCGGCTTGAAGGCTCCATTGTGTCTGTTGTCCGGGAAGCACGGCGGCTGCCAGAAGGCCAGCCTTGGGTTTAAAGGTCAACCCCTTTCAATCCAATAAGTTGCGACTCGGTTGATAAACGGATCTGTAGCTCCGGGGCAGCATCCTCCTGGCGGCGCCGAAGGTCGCTAGCAAGGGCAGCTCTCAACAACTATCTGAAATCTCAAGGAATTGCGTAAGGAATGCGGACTAGCACTCACCTGTGTGGAAATTCGCAGCAGCGTCCGATAATCCGACGAATTGTACGTTTGTCAGACACGCCGGACGATTGCCCTCTCCGCACGACCCATGTCCGCGTGGCGTCACTCGGTTAGCCAGCTCGGGGCACAAAACGTTTTCGCTCGTGGCTGGCCTGATTCTGTGGCCTGACAGGCGATGAGCTAGTGGAAGCGCGTCGAGCTGCTAGGTGGTTGAAAGAGGTGGTGCCGGCGGTGGGACTCGAACCCACGACCTAGGGATTATGAGACCCTCGCTCTACCCCTGAGCTACGCCGGCAGGGTTCCAAGCGATGGTAGGGGATGCCCGCGGGAGTGTCAATGCCGGAACCGACTGCAGTGAAGAGTTGCAGGGAGGAAAGGTTTCTTGATCAGATTGTAAGAACGGGAAACTTTTCTGCGCCGCGTGTCATCGTAAGAAGCAGGAGGGTGGACGAAGGAGTTTTGGACTCATGCGCGACCTGCTGCTGGAACTGCTGGACGATCCCGAATTCAATCCCGACCAGGTGCTCGACTGGATCCGGCGGAATCGCACCGCCCTGCTGCTGGGGACGGCACTGGTGGCGGCCCTGGTGCTGCTGACGCCGCCCAGTGAGTCGCCGGAGGGGCCAGCCACGGAGATTGCTCCGGACGAGACACCGCTGTTTGTCTAACCACGTAAGTCTATTCGTTCTAACGGACTAGTTTGCCCGCCCGATTTTGTTTTCCACACCCAGGAAGATAGCCAACCGCAGAGACGCCCTTCGATTTCCTCCCGGGGCCGGGGAGGGTCAGGAGGCCGAGCGAGCATTCAGCTCGACGAAGTCGAGCGCTTCCTCCACCCGGGCGGGCTTGGCGTCGGCGGGCATGTGCGAGTTGCCCATCAGCACGGCGCCGCGGTACATCACGAGCGAGGGCGTGAAGACCTCACCCTTGACCACGCCGCCCGGCAGGATCTCCACCAGGGTCGTGCCGCGGACATTGCCGTCGACTTTTCCCGCCACGGTGACGATGACAGCTTCAATCTCCCCCTCGACCTGGGCGTGCTCGCCCACAATCAGTCGGTTCTTGCAGCGCACCGTACCCTTGACCTGGCTTTCAATGCGGAAGGTGCCGGCCAGCTCGAGCGTTCCCTCCAGCTTGTCTCCCCTGTCCAGGAACCGAATCAGTTCCGTCGGGACTTTTAGTTTGTTGTTTCCCCACAACTCCCCCATCGTTGCCCTCCGTTTTGCCTGGCAAGGGCGCGGGCGGACACTGGGTTGAGCAGCGCGCGATCTGATTCTCCCCCGGCCAAGCGTTGCGAGTGGAACGCAGTCTAGCAAAAGCGGATGGCAACAACAAGGGGCAGTGTGTGAACCCGGCGGGGCGCAGTAGCATTCACCCGGGTGTATAATTTCGAGATGGGGAGAGCGTTTTTCTCATCGCCGCGCAAAACAGTCAGTGGGTAGAGGTCCGGAGATTCGGGCATGCGCATCCTTGTGGTTGAAGACGACAAGAAGACGGCGGATTTTATCGTCAAGGGCTTGGAGCGCGCCGGGTTTGCGGTAGATCATGCCGCCAATGGGGAGGACGGGCTTCATCTGGCCCTGACCGAACCCTACGACGCCGCCGTGGTTGACCTCATGCTGCCCCAACAGGATGGCCTCAGCATTATCGAAGAACTTCGCCGGCAGCGGATCAATACCCCGGTCATCATCCTGACGGCAAAACGCTCTCTCGACGACCGGGTGCGCGGGCTGCAAACCGGCGGCGACGACTATCTGACCAAACCGTTTGCCTTTTCCGAGTTACTGGCGCGCGTCCGCGCGCTGATTCGTCGAGCCAGCGGCGCCGCCGAGCCTACCTGCCTGAACGTGGGAGCGCTTACCATGGACCTGCTGCGGCGCGAGGTGGTCCGCCGCGGGAGGAAGCTTGAGCTGCAACCGCGCGAGTTTGCACTGCTCGAATACCTCATGCGTCACCCCGGCGAGGTGGTTTCGAAGACAGTGTTGCTGGAGCATATCTGGGGCTACGACTTCGAGCCGCAAACGAACGTGGTGGATGTGTTGGTGTGTCGGTTGAGAAAGAAACTCGAAGCCGAGCCGGGCGTGGAGATGATTCACACCGTCCGGGGAGTGGGATACGTTCTTAGAGAATCTTAGCCGCCGACGCAAGACCATCGGCTTTCGCCTGGCCGCCTGGTATTTCCTTGTTTTCCTTTTGAGCTCGCTGGCTCTTTTTGGCCTTGCCTATTTCTTCCTTTCCTCCTCGCTGGAACAAAAAGACCGCGAACTAATTGCGTCCGAACTCAACCTGTATGCTTCCCGCTACCAGAGCGGGGGTCTGGAAGCACTGATCGCAGGCATGCCGGCCGGGCAGAAGGAATCTCTGTTCGTGCGGGTAGCGGGGCCGAGCAACGAGACTCTCTTCCAGAACCTGCCCGCGCAGTGGGATGACTTCGACGTGACACAACTGGAACGCAGGGCGGTCACGGGCGAGCGGCAGTGGACCTACCTTGCCGGGAAAGAGGGCGTGGAGTTCTTCGAGATTCCCGACCGAATTGAGATTCTGTCGGCCGCGTTACCTGAGGGAGCGGTATTGCAGGTAGGCCGGAGCACGGAGAGTCGCAAGGATATCCTCGAGTATTTCCAAGGCATCTTTGCCGTGGTGCTGCTGGCCGTGCTGGGGATTGGCCTGGCGGGAGGGGTGTTGCTGGCTGACCGCTCGCTGCGGCCGGTGCGTGAGCTGGTGGGTGTGCTGCGCTCGGTGAGAGAAACGGGCCAGTTGAGCGCCCGCGCGCCGGCGCGGCAGACGGGAGACGAGCTTGACGAGCTGGCGGGGCTGTTCAATCGACTGCTCGCGACGATTGAGTCGCTGGTGAGTCGGATGCGCAGCACCTTGGATACGATTGCGCACGAACTCCGCACCCCCCTGACACGGTTGCGCGGCGCGGCCGAAATCGCCCTCCGCTCGCAGCCCGACCCGCAGACCTACAAGCAAGCCCTCGCGGACTGCCTGGAAGAGGCGGAGCAGACGCTTACCATGCTGAATACCCTGATGGATGTGGCTGAGGCGGAGGCCGGGGCCATGAAACTGGAGCTTGAGGCGGTGGATCTCTCTGCACTGATTGGGAGCGTGGTGGGGCTTTACGAGCACGTGGCGGAGGAGAAGGGCGTTGCTATCCATACGGCATTGCCTGAACGGCTTTCTCTGCGGGCCGATGCCAAACGACTGCGTCAAGTCGTCGCCAACCTATTAGACAATGCCATCAAGTACACGCCTCCCGGGGGACAGATCGAAATCCACGCCCACCAGGAACAGCACCAGGCCCAGATCTCGGTGAGGGATACGGGGATGGGTATCAAGCCCGAAGAACTCCCCCACATCTGGGACCGGTTGTATCGGGGCGAGGCCAGCCACAGCGAGCGCGGCCTGGGACTGGGACTGAGCCTGGTTCGGGCGGTGGTCTGGGCGCACCAGGGGTCAGTGGAGGCAGAGAGCCAGCCGGGGCAGGGGTCGCGCTTTGTGATTCGCCTACCGCTCCACTCCCCCCGCTGAGCGCATTCCCGTCGCTGCTCTGGCCTTTCCAAAATGTAATCATCCGGCAAGGTCACGGCAATGTTAGGGGTGCTAGGCTAGCGGGGAGTGAGAAGCAAATCTACAGGAGGCCAGTCCGGCGGCAGTGGATCTGAAGGAGGAAAGACGATGAGAGTGCGGATGGCAGTGGCACTAGCGGCGCTGGTGCTGGGGACATCTTTTACCTTCCCCGCGGAGGATACGGAAGAGGCCGTCACGATGGAGCAGCTTCCGGCCGCGGTGAAGAAGACCGTGCTGGAAGTCAGCAAGGGGGTAAAGCTCCGGGGTCTGACGCGGGAGGTCGAGGCGGGAAAGACGTTCTACGAGGCCGAACTGGACGTGAACGGACGCACCCGGGACGTGATCATGGATGAAAGCGGCGCCATTGTGTTGATTGAAGAAGAAGTAGAGTTGAGCTCGGTGCCCGCGGCTGTCCGGGCAGCGATCGAGAAGTGGGCCGCGGGCGGCACGAATCTCCTGGTGGAGACACTGACCCGGAACAACAAGCTCGAGGCCTACGAGGCTCACGTGCAGAAGAACGGCAAAGAAACCGAGCTCAAAGTCGATCCCAACGGCAAACCGATTGTCGAGAAGTAGTCCTCCGGGGAGAAGAAGAATGGCAGTGGGGCGCATGCTGGGTGCGGCGTTCTTGGCCTGCCTCTGCCTGCACGGGGCGTGGGCCCAGGATTGCGTCAACGGACTGTGGGATCAGGATGGTATCTCGACTCGCAACCCTTCGCCTGCCGCTAGCGTCTCGCTCGCCGTGCCGGCAGGCACGACGCTGCAAGTAGCCCTGGACAAGGAAGTGCGCGTCAAAAAAGTTGGCCAGCGCATTCACGGCCGCCTGCTCCAGCCGGTGTACGTCTTCGACCGGGAAGTGATCGCGGTGGGCAGCGAAGTCGTGGGCCGCATCACCCGGATTCAAGGCCCCGGGGGCGGAAAGCGCTTCCTGGCGGCCTTGAATATGGACTTCACGCCGCGTCGGAAGGTGCAGGTGGAGTTCGACGAGATCATTCTGCCGGACGGAAAGCACATCCCGTTGAAAGCTGTCTCGACTCCGGGCTCCGGACAAATCATCCAACTCATCACGACAGCCGATGCTGACAAGAAGAAACCCTCCACCGAAGCGGCGTCGGAAGATGTGACGTCAGAGAAGAAAGCCTCCGGCGAGGCGACGCCGGGGAAGAAAACCTCCAAAGACGGGGCAGCGGAGAGGATGAAGGAAGCGGTCCGGGAGACGAAGCGGAAATGGCAGTCGGCGATGAAGCAGATCAAGAAGCCGGGCCGGATGCGGCGGCTGGGGCGGTTTATGGTCGCGCAACTTCCCATTCATCCACACTACCTGGACGCGGGGACGGTTTATTTCGCTGAGTTGAAAGAGCCGCTCGACTTCGGCAGCCAGCGGCTCTCGCCCCAACCCGCGGCCTCCAACGGGACTCCTCTGCCGCCCTGCAGCCTGCTGGCACATGCGCAGCTCGTGACGCCGCTCGACTCCGCGACCACGAAGAAGGACGCTGCGGTCGAGGCAGTCCTCACTCACCCAATCTTTTCCGGCGACCAGTTGCTCTTTCCACAGGGGAGCCTGCTGAAAGGCAGCGTGGTGCAGGCGCAGGCAGCGCGGAGTTTCGGACGCAACGGCGTGCTGCGAATCGCATTCAACGAATTGATTCCACCGGACGGAATGCAGCAGAAAGTGGTGACAACGCTGGAGGGAGTGCAGGCGAGCAAGGACGAGCGGGTGAAGCTGGATGCGGAGGGCGGGGCGAAGTCGAGGCCGCCCAAGACGCGCTATGCGGGAACCGGGGTGACGGCGGTGCTGGCAATGATGTCTCATAATGACACAGACACCGGTGTACCCCAAGGAACCGCAAAGGAAGGGGTGATTGGCGGGGCCGCAGGATTCAAGCTCGTCGGCATCGTCGTGGGTGCGGCTGTGCAATCGCGGCCGTTGTCGCTGGGAATGGGTATCTACGGCCTGGGCCGGTCGGCCTATTCGAATTTCGTGGCGCGGGGGTATGACGTGGAATTCCCCAAGGGGACGGCCCTGGCGGTTGGGCTCTGGCTGAGGCGGGATTGCGTCGAGTCTGCCAAACCTGAATCAGGAGGAATGCAATGAAGGGTGCACAGAGGTTGGTGCCAGGGGTACTGCTCGCCGCCCTGGTGCTGGGGCTGAGCGCTCCGCTAGGGGGCGAACAACAGGTGGCACGCAAGGACTTTCCGGCGGCGGTGCTGGCGGCGTTTGCGGAGGCTTACCCCAACGCCACCATCAAGGCCTACGTCAAAGAAAAGATCCGGGGGCGGATGGTGTACGAATTCGAGAGCGTCGAGGGCACGAAAGCGCGGGACGTGGCCTACACGGCCGAGGGCGTGGTGGTCGCGATCGAGGAGACGCTGGAGGCCAGCGAGTTGCCGCCCGTGGTAAAGGCCGCGCTCGACAAGAGATTTCCCGGCGGGCAGATTCTGCTCGCCGAGAAGCTGACCGATGAGGGCGTGGTCAGCTACGCGTTGCAGATCAGGCACAACGGCAAGAAAACCAAGATCGCGCTCGATGCCGAGGGCAACGAATCGAAGCCGTAAACCGAGACAGTCGAGCGCAGTCGGCCTCAGACCTCCCCGCGACGTCCGCCGGCTGAATCCGCCCATCCTTTCAGAAATGTAATCTCCCGGAAAGAGGCGGGCAATCGTGCCTCTGGTAGCCTGCGCCGGCTCACGCTTGCGGGACGAAGGAGGCAGCTCATGAAGACAATGATTGCTAACGCGATGAACGCCCTATTGGTGATTAGCATTGGCACCGCGCTGACCGTGTCCGGAATCTCCAAAGGCGAGGAGGAGGAGCAGGACACACAGAACAGCGATGATGGGAGGTACTGCTCCGCGACCGCGAAAGCTCTCTTCCGCGCGTGCCGGAACGAGGTCCAAGACGACTTCTTCGTCGCGCAAGCGATCTGCATCAACGTGTCCGACGACGCGGAGCGAGCGGAATGCTTCGCCGACGCCAGAGCCTCACGCCGCGAGAGCCTTCAACTCTGCCGCGAACAGCTGGCAGGGCGTCTCGATGCCTGCGAATCCCTCGGGGAGGACCGCTATGACCCTGACTTCGACCCGGACTTGTTCGACGACGACTTCAGCAATCTCAGCAACCCGAACCCCTATTTCCCGCTGGGGATCGGCAACCTGTGGGAATACCGCGGTGGAACCGAAACCAACACAGTGGAAGTTGTGAACGAGACGAAGCTGATCGACGAGGTAACGTGTATCGTCGTCAGGGACCTGGTCTGGGACAACGGCGACCTCATCGAGGCCACCGACGACTGGTATGCCCAGGCCAAGGACGGGAACGTCTGGTACTGCGGCGAGGAGGTCAAGGACTACGAGAGCTTTGACGGTGACAATCCCCGGCGACCAGAACTGGTCAGCATCGATGGCTCCTTCAAGGCGGGGCGCGACGGCGACAAGCCGGGCATCATCTTCCAGGCGTCTCCCACAGCCGGCCAGGTGTACCTCGAGGAGTTCTCCCTGGGCAACGCCGAGGACGCGACGGAGATCCTGTCCACGAGCTATGAGTTCGGCAAGGACGCTGAGCTCGACCGGTTCGTTCCGGAGCCGCTGGCGAAGCTTCTCTGCTCCGGCGATTGCGTGGTCACCAAGAACTTCTCTCTGCTTGAGCCAGGTGTCATCGCGCGCAAGTACTACGCCTGGGGAATCGGTTTCTTCCTCGAGGTGAATCCGGACACGGGGGAGGTCGTCCAACTCGTGAAGTGCAATTTCGATTCGCGTTGCGCGGCCCTGCCGACCCCGTAACGCGGGGGCTGGAACCAAACCAGCTTCAACACGCCGACGAGGTTGATGGGGTCGTTGAGGACGTAGACATAGCGGTGTAGGGATTGGGGATTGTCGGTGCTGCCCGCGAGCGGGTCCACGCTCATCCAGCGGCCTTGATTCACATCGTACTTGCGAAACCAGGTCTGGTACAAGTTCGCCTCGGGGTCCCACTCCATCCCGGCAAAGCGGTAGTTGCTGGGCACCGAGCAGGCGGTACCGTATTCGATCTCTCCGAAGGGATCGTAGTTGCAGGTGCCCACCGAGCCTCCGCTGGAATTTGTGCATACCCGCGTGGAGCCCAACTGGTCGGCGTGGATGTAGGTGGTCGTGGGCGGCGGTGCTTTACTCTCGGGCAAGCCACCAAAGAACGACTGTTAATGTCAATAACGCAACCCACATCAAAACAGTAGCAACGTTTGTACGAGATGGATAGGAAACGTCAGGATGGAGCCGTTTCCATTCCTTGAGGAGTTCATGGTTTTTTTCAAGCCAACGACTAAGCCAATTCCTCAAAAGGTTAGTCATGCTACCTGCACTTAACCGCAGAGCCGAGTAGAATCGGGCGCTTCTGGTCGAGAGCAAAGCGTTCGATGGTGGAGCGCAGGCTGAAGAGGTTTTCCCGCAAGACCGCCTCCCGAGCG
>Ga0209172_10002240_pt1 | contig 35234 bp, 23 predicted proteins | sample LarsenN4metaG_FD_184113 | JGI IMG/M metagenome (GOLD analysis project Ga0209172, IMG submission 184113) | Hot spring sediment bacterial and archeal communities from British Columbia, Canada, to study Microbial Dark Matter (Phase II) - Larsen... ... | reverse complement strand
ATTCCACTCCTCAGAAAACAGTAGGCAGTAGGCAGAAGGCAGTAGGCAGGCGCTCCTTCTTCCAACTGCGCTGTTCTCATTGTTTCTCTCGCGTTGTCGCCGACCGTCTGAAAAACTCCTCAGAAAATGCTCTGGGAGCGCTAGTTTCCTTGCCTGCCTAGGCTGCACTACCTGGCAAGTAAACAGGCAAGGAAACTAGTGCCCCCAGGCTCTTCATTATTTCTCTGGCGTCGTCGCTGGCGACATGAATGACTCCTCAGAAAATGTCCGACCTGCCTTCAGTTTGTCGGTAATTACAGATCCGACAAACTGAAGGCAGGTCGGACATTGCGCGCCGCGCTTCTCACTGTTTCTGAGTGTTGTCGCTGACGACATTCCCCACTCAAAAAAGGGATTGAATTATAGCCACAAAGACACGTTCGACGCTCCACGTTCGATGTTCAATGTCCAACGTAGAACGTTCTTGCTAATTCTTTCTTTACCACCTGCGGTGCTTCCCTGCCTGCGATGGCCACTTTAACCGATACGAATTATCTTGGCCACTGAGGGTACACCGTTTCTGTTTAAGATAAACAGCATGTAGTGTCCCGGCGGACACAGATTCCCGCTCGCAGGCGCTGTGACTTTCAACCCTCCTGTCGTTTGCGAGAAGCTCAGGAAGTTGAGCCTTTGATTCTGATCGAATGAGTGGGTCACTGAAGGGAGTCGAATCCAAGTTATCTTAGCAATCTCGCTACTGTCAGGAGTCTCTATAAAGAAAGTCTCTCCATACCTCACACTGGTCGGCGCTGAAGTGATTGTTGGCCGCGGCCCCTTGAACAGGTAAGGCGGTGAATAGATCTCCGCGCTGGGATAATCTTTGTAATTGCTCGCCATGCCCCCGCCGGCGGAAAGAACCCGCCCGTCCGGCAGCAGGCACGCTATCGAGTGATAGAGCCGAGGAGTTTGCTGGCTCGCCATCTTAGTCCACTGCTCTGTCTGTGGGTCCCACATCTCAGCAGTCAGCACCGCGTAGGCTTCGTTATTGAAGCCACCGCCGCTGCTCCCGCCTGTCACAAGCACTTTGCCATCGGCCAGAAGAGTTGTATTAAGCTGCCGCCGAGCATAGGCCATCATTCCCACAGACCGCCACCTGGGATTAGAGTTATTCAGATCAATGACCTCAGCCGTACTGGTTGGGGCCCCGCCGCCCATTATCAGAACCTTGCCCGGCTCATACATCACCGATCCGCCGGTGTCGCGGTAACCATATAGACTGTAGGCTACGGTTGTCCATTTGCCGGTCCCAGAAACGTCCAGATAGCGCGTGTGCGTTCGCGGCCCGGAGAGGAAGACATTGCCGTTCGGCGCTAGATGCATCGTTGGATAGAGAGGCAATTCAAGCAACGCGCCGGTCAGAGATCGCCACCCTCCAGTGGTCTTCCAGACCTGGGGAAGCTTGTTAACCCCCTGCGAATTGTCGATATTGCCGCTGACTACTACTACCTCTCCATTTCCCAGAACGCAGGTAGTAGGATACCAGCGGCCCGCATTCATATCCTGCAGAGGCCCCTGAACCCAACTGCTGGTCCTATAGTCAAAGATATTGGTATACGGTATGCCGATCCCATTGGCGATCTGGTGCCCTCCTACAACCAGCAGCCTGCCATCCGGCAAAAACGAATGGCCGCTACAGAAGAGATTATTCAACGGGCTCCTCGACGGCGCTTGAGGCACTGGAGGGAAAGTATTTGTGGCCGGATCCCATAAATGAATATCTGCAAGGTAGTCATAAGATGCGTTCCAAAACAGCACTTTACCGTTAGGAAGCAAACTCGCGTGAACTGGCACGGTCGGCCAATTCATTGGAGCTGTCCATTGCCCGATTGCTGAAGCCAATGAGTTACCTACAACCAGTCGGGCGTCGGCCCAATCGGCATGATCGCCGTGCACATTATCGCCGCCATTGGCGACCACCAACTTCAATTCCTTCTTCCCGGCAACACCGACATTAACCTGTTTGGTAGGGGAGCTGCCGGTCATCAGTCCGCTGTCATAAAGTTTCACTCCATCGGCCCATACCTGAAACACCACCGTTCCGCCGCTGCCCATCTCATCATCTATGCCGACATCGGCGATGAAGTCTGAGTAGTTACCTGCTAAATTGACGCGCACATCCGATACTGCATGCACGCCCAAGCCCTTGTTATACATCACACCATTGAGCGTGATCGGGCCGCCATCGCCGGCAGCCTCTTCGCCATTGCTTCGATCCTTCTCAACAGGCCCCCAGCCGTTTGATACTACGGTGAAATTCAGATCGCTAATATAGTCGCCTGGTTCTGGATCACCAGGAGGCGCATAATCGGAGCGTATAAGTCTGGCGTCGGCCCAATCGGCATGATCGCCGTGTATATTATCTCCACCGTTAGTCACAACCAGTTTCAGCTCGCTCTTGCCGGAAACATTTACATTGACATTCTTAGTAGACGAATTGCCTTTCATCAGCCCGCTATCATAGAGTTTCACTCCATCAGCCCATACCTGAAACACCACCGTTCCGCCGTTGCCCATCTCATCATCTACTCCGATGTCAGCAATAAAACTTGTATAGTTCCCTCCCAGACCTATGCGAACATCTGATGGCGCGTGCACGCCCAGCCCTTTGGCGTAGGTCACGCCATTAAGAGTGATCGGGCCGCCATCGCCGGCAGCTTCTTCGCCGTTGCTTCGATCTCTCTCCAAGGGGCCCCAGCCGTTCGATACAATATTGAGGCTTAAATCGCTCAAGTAATCGACCGACTGGATGGAATAGCTAATCCACCGAAAAGTAACAAAAAGCAACCAGGCAACTAGCAGACAGATTAATCGGGAAAACGGAATTGATGAGGAATGCAAGGGCTGATTCATATCCTTCGCTCCTTATAAGTTCTGGTTGAAATCTTGGTCAGTGGGAGAGAAAATCGTCATATCTCGCACTGCCACTCCTTCTATTACCAGCGCAAAGCCCGTACAATCGTCATGCGGTCCCCCCACGCGCAGAGGTTATGCGCCAAGAGCTGCGCCGCCGGAGTCGCCGCCGACACACGCCCCCCCCACGCAAAGGTTGCGCGGCTGATGGTTCAACGAACTCCCCATCGCCGCCAGGCGCCCCCCAAGCGCGAAGGTTGCGCGGCGCAGAGGTTCGCGTTTTCTGAGGCCCGCGCGACGCAACCCCATGCGCAAAGGTTGTGCCAGGGCGGTCATTGCAGCCAATCCTGGGTTATATTGTTGCTCCAGCCTGACGGTTCGCCGCATTTTTGCATGTAAAACGCCACTTTATGGGAACACAGACGTCAAAGGCGAAGAACCTACAGAAGACTTTCACACATTTTCTCAATGAGTCTGACCGGCTAATGAAACGTATTGAGGATCAATATCAGAGGCGACCTGTCACCAGGAGTAACGAAATAGGAAGATACCTGCGGCGTGATAATGATGCGCACCGGCGTGATGCGTGATAACTGCATTCTACTTATACCGTTTGGAGATGGTAATCGAACTCATTTTAGTCCAAACCCAGGCTATGGCACTGCGGCCGCTTCCCGCATGATCCGATTGCAAACCAAAGATGATATAAAGGGTTGGTTGGGGCGCAAATACTTCAGGCGACGGACCAGATTTGAGTTGTTTTCGCAAGAACTTCGGGCGTGCAACGCCCTCAAAACAGTTCTAAAGATAGCAGTTCTAAAGATGCTTGTTTTGAGGGCGCTGGGCGCCCGAACTAAAGATGCTTGTTTTGAGGGCGCTGAGCGCCCGAACATCAGCCCTCAAAACAGTTCTACTTTAATCTGTTTTGAGGGCGCAAGAACTTCGGGCGTGCAACGCCCTCAAAACTGCCTGAACATTGGTTCTAAAGATGCTTGTTTTGAGAGCGCAAGAACCTCGGGCGCGAGAGTGCCCTCAGAACCGCCCGAAGTTTTTGCGCCCTCAAAATCGCCCAAACTAGTACCGTTTGAGGTTCAATTACGAATTCAACAGTATTACTCGCAGTGTCGCTCATAGGTCGCTATTCAATTCGTGAGCCGCTGTTTGTAAGTCGTTATCAGACGCATTTCAAATCACTTATTACTTAAATCTGATTGCTTAAGTGCTGAGCCAGGTTAGAGCTAATCAGATGTTTCCAACCATTACCTGCGAACCGTTATCAGACGTCTTTCTACTTTATTAGAGATTAGGGGTTCAGTATAGATTACTAGTTCACCATTACTTATGAACTTTTTCCTGGGCTGACAGGCTCCGGAAAAGGCTAAAAAGTTCAGTATAGATCACTGGTTCACCATTACTTGTGAGCCGTTATCGGATGTATTTCTGCCGCGCCGCCGATATTACTGCTTCTTTGCTATCCCACCAAAGACGATCCCGGAATCAATCCGAACAAAGCGGATCTCTTTCTTGGTTATAACGAAAGCGAAGTTGGCCGAGTCGTCGCCGAGGAAGTTTATCCTGGCCGTGCCTGTACCATCAGGACTCACCAGGTAGCCGCCAGTAAACAATCGATGACTCACCCGGTTGGTCTAACCACCTCGCTACCAGATGTGATTATGCCGTTCCCATCAGCCACAAACACTCCAACCGAGTTAATCGCGCCTCGGTCAGTAGTGCCCTCGAAGTAAAACCCATAAGACCCCTCAATGCTGGCGGCGGTAAACGATGGCTCCTGCGCCTCTACGCTTCGAGTGAGAGCCAGTCCTATTCCTGCGGTAACTATCACGATTGACGCAACCAGACATGTCACTATCTTGCGCATGATACTTTCCCTTCCTTTGGTTCTCCTGATGTTAGTAGTAACACTTCTGGCAGGTATAAAGGTTCCTCTTTTTTGCTGGGAATATGGTAAGGCTACGGAATATAACCCAGAAGAGGCGGAGAATTGCGCAGCCTGTCCTACATAGGACGTCGGACGCAGTTGTTTGCATCTTCAATCTTGCATGATAGAATCGCGGAGAAAAAACAAACTAGAATAATGTGTAATGCGTGATGCGTAAGATACAAACAATCGGCAATCCGCAATCGAGTCAATCCGCAATCTGATTAACCGGCTTCTTACGCATTACGGATTGCGCATTATGCAAAGGATACGAAGATGCCTAAGAATATCCAGCACTGTATCGCTTCTGCCTCTGTTCTATTGTTGCTCTCTCTTCAGGCGATGTCTCCGGCGCAGATGCGCCTTCTCACCATTGATGATATTTACGACCCGGAAAAGCGAATCAATTTCAGCGGCTCCCCTCCACTGGGATTGCGCTGGCTCAAAGATGGAATCCATTATCTGCAAAGCAAGACCGATCCTAAAACGCAGACGGGCCAGCTCCTGAAAGTGAATGCGCTCACCGGCCAGGCTACTCCTTTCTTCGACGCGGCAAAGATGGAAGCGGCGCTGGCCGGTCTCCCCGGATTGAGCGCAGAAGAGGCAAAACGGTTGGCCCATCGCGGCTCCTACAATATGAACGCAGCCAGGACCGCCGCGCTTATCAATCATCGCAATGACCTGATCTATTACGAATTGGGAAGCGATCGCGCTATACGTCTCACCAACGACAGGGAAGAAGAGATGGAAGAAGAGTTCAGCCCCGATGGCCGTATGGTGAGCTTTGTCCGCAATAATAATCTCTATGTGGTCGAGATAGCCAGCCAGCGCGAGCGCGCGCTGACTACCGATGGGGGCCCCAAAATCCTCAATGGGCGGCTGGATTGGGTCTATCAAGAAGAGCTATACGGCCGCGGCAACTTCAAAGGGCACTGGTGGAGCCCCGATTCAACTCAAATAGCCTTTCTCAGGCTCGATGAATCTCCGGTCAATGAGTTTACCGTCGTCGATCATATTCCTCATTTGCAAGAGGTGGAGACAACGCCTTACCCCAAGGCCGGGGACCCCAATCCCAAAGCGCAACTGGGAGTAGTCAGCGCCGCAGGCGGCCCAATCCGCTGGGTAGACCTGTTCAAATACCAGCCGATCGAGTTCCTCATTGTTCGAGTCGCATGGACCCCTGACAGTAAGAAGGTGGTCTATCAAGTGCAGAACCGCGAGCAGACCTGGCTCGAGCTGAACTTCGCCAATTCAACTACCGGCAAATCGGAAACTGCGTTCCGCGAGACGACTGCGGCGTGGGTCGAAGTCATCGACAACCCTCACTGGTTGAAAGATGGCTCTATGCTCTGGCTCAGCGAGCGAAGCGGCTGGCAGCATATCTACCACTACACTGATGAAGGGCGCTTAATACGCCAAGTAACCAACGGCAAATGGGAAGTTCGTTCGCTCTACGGCGTCGATGAGAGCAACGGCTTGATCTATTTCAGCGCCACCGAACATAGCCACATCGCGCCTCACATCTATCGAATCAAGCTCGATGGAAGCGGCCTCGCTCGATTGTCGCAAACTGAGGGGACCCATCAGGCTAATTTCAATCCCACATTCACTCACTTCATCGACAATTGGAGCGACGTAAATACTCCCATTCAGGTACGATTGCACAAAGCCGATGGTTCGCTTGCGCGAGTAATCGACGAAAACAGGGTTGAAGCTCTGAAGGAGTACCGACTGGGTAAAGTAGAGTTCTTGCAGGTAAAGACGCGCGATGGGTTTGTAATGGAAGCGATGATGATCAAGCCGCCTGATTTCGATCCCCAGAAGAAATACCCGGTCCTGTCCTACACTTACAGTGGCCCTCATGCCCCTCAAGTGCGCAATGCCTGGGGCGGGCCTACTTACCTGTGGCATCAGATGCTGGCGCAAAAAGGCTACATCATCTGGATCTGCGACAATCGCACGGCCAGCGGCAAAGGGGCGGAATCGACCTGGCCGCTCTATCGCAACTTTGGCGAACTGGAATTGCGCGACCTCAAAGATGGGCTTGATTGGTTGAAGAGTCAGCCTTATGTAGATGGCTCGCGTGTGGGGCTCTGGGGATGGAGCTTCGGCGGTTTTATGACTCTGTATGCGCTGACGCACAGCCGCGACTTTCGCATCGGTATTGCCGGGGGCTCAGTCACCGATTGGCGTCTCTACGATACGATCTATACCGAGCGATATATGCAGACGCCGCAGAATAATCCTGAAGGTTACAGGAAGAGCTCGCCGCTCAATGCCACCAAAGACCTTCACGGCAAGGTGCTACTCATTCACGGCACTATGGATGATAATGTTCACTTGCAGAACACTATTCAATTTGCTTATGAGCTGCAAAAGGCGGGCAAGCAGTTTCAGTTGATGTTGTATCCGAAATCGCGGCACGGAATAGTCGATCCGCTCCTGGTCAAGCATATGCGTACATTGATGACCAATTTCATTCTTGAGAATTTGTAGTTGAGAATTTGTGGTTTGACACACCTATCTATCTACTGTAAATTTCTTTCCCAGGCAACCTCTTCACTCTGTCAAATACCTCTGTGTATTGCGGATTGCAGATTGTTACGATTGCGGATTGCGGATTGCGGACTTGTTTGTACATCACGCATCACGCATTGCGATGTAGAATGAAAGTTTCTGAAAGAGAGTCTAGTAATGCTTAAGAAAGAGACAACCTTTTTTTCAACTGTAAGAATAGCCTTTGTTATCGCATTTATTGTCTTCCTGATAACCACACCGGCTACACGTCCGCGTGCTCAAGATGACTTGCAGCAGACGGAAAACCAGGAAGAGCTCTATCGTCAGATGAAGCTTGCCAGGCTCCAACATCAGGATTTTGCCTGCGGCGCAATTGATAAAGATGAAGAGAAGAGATTCAATGAAGAGCTGCTTAAATCCGAGTTCAATCGCCAGCGACTGGAAAAACAAGGTCACTTCCAGACCCTAACGGCAGAGACTCTGAATCAAAACATAGGCAATATTGCCGTTGTCGAAGACGATGGGACAATAGTCATTCCGCCTAATTCTTTCGACCTTAACGGCAAAACCGTCCAGCTTACCCCCAATGACAATAACAGCTATAGAGTCCAGGCCATCGCTTTTGCTTTCGATTCCGACGCAGGCGCCCGCATAACCGAGTTCACAACCGACCTTCAGCTTCCCCACACCCCACCTGATGATGGTTTCGCCCAGTTGAGTTTCTCTCAGGGATTCTCTTTTAAATTCTATGGAACTACCTACACGAGCGTCTTCATCGGCACTAATGGTTTTCTCACTTTCGGCGCCGGGTCGGGGGACCCGGAAGAGTCTGTCTCAAGCTTTCTCAGCGAGCAGCCTCGGATAGCCGCCCTCTGGCACGATCTGGATGTAACCCCCAGCAGACTCCCTTCGGCCGATGATGGCATCTTCGCCAAGCAGCTTGCAGATAGATTGGTCATCACCTGGAAGCGCGTCCCTGTGTTCAATACCCAGCAGTTCAATACATTTCAGATTGTGATCTTTAGTGACGGCAGAATCATTCTCAGCTATAACGGCATCAGCGCCTCGTCTGCGCTTGTAGGCGTCTCGCCGGGAAATAATTCGGGCCAACCTAATAATGTTGATTTCAATGCCCCACCAAATACCCCGTTAACCGGGGCCGTCTTCGAGCGGTTCTCCAACCTACTTCAATTAGATATATTCGCGGCCACCCGCAACTTCTATAAGACTCATGCAGACGATTTTGATTTCATCTATCTATGGACGGATTTCAACTACGATCTTGGCGGCGGCGCTTTTGCATTCCATCTTGGCGCCAGCAATACGGTGCAGGGCATTGGCCGCGGGCCGTTTAATCAAACGGCAAGATTCGGCAGTGCCGGTCGGTTGCAAAGCTTCCTCAATATGAACAATATTGTAGGCAGATACCCGCCTCAGCCGACCGATCGCGGCATTATCGGCCTCAATTCAGCCCTCTCCATCCTGGGACAGGAGCAGGGGCATCGCTGGATGTCGTTTGTGCGGTTTAATGACAACGGCGCCATCAGCACTGAGCTGCTGGGACGGGATAATGCTCACTGGAGTTTCTTCTTCAATGTCGAGAGCGTTCTCAGCACAGCGGAAGCGCCTCGTTCATCTTCTATGGAAGGAAATGCCTGGCGCGACAATGGAGACGGGACATTCAGCACTCCAAGCAATATGTTGATCGATTACTTCACTCCTCTGGACCTGTATCTGATGGGGCTATACGCTCCCGAAGAGGTGCCCGATACCTTTGTCATATCCAATCCCACAAATACTCTCTTCACCCGGAGCACCGGTCCGAGAGCCGGCCAGACGGTGAGGGGCACCCGAAAGAACATCTCCATAAACCAGATCATTCAGGCCGAGGGCCCCCGCATACCCGATCACACGCAATCGCAGAAAGAGTTTCGAGCCGCCTTCCTGCTCATCCTCCGCCAGGGGACAACGCCTGCCCAATCTACCCTTGACAAGCTGAATCTGTTCCGCACCGCCTGGGAGAGCTATTTCAAGACGAGCACTCTGGGACGGGCGCGTCTAACGACTATCCTCATCACTGATGACACTCAAAAGCCTGCGCTCCAGATCAACGCGCCCGCTGGAGGAGAGGTCATCGAAGCCGGGGTCCCTGCCGTCTTGCGCTGGCAATCTTCGGATAATGTCGGAGTGAAGAAACATACAATCAAACTCTCTACCGATGGAGGATTGAGCTTCCCGACTATAATTGGAAAGGCGCTGCCGGGTTCCCAGCAACAGTTCCTGTGGCAGGTACCGTCAGGTCTGGCCACGCGCCAGGCGCGCATTCAGGTAACTGCGCGAGATGATGTGGGCAACAAGACTACTGTAGCAAGCAATAATTTCACCATCTCGTCTGTGCCTCGAATTACTTCGGCGAGGATAAACCAGGCGACCGCTTCAAAGCCTATCCGGTTTGTAGTTGAAGGAAGCGGCTTCATCACCGGCGATGCAGTAATAGAGGTCAACGGTTCGCCGTTCAGCCAGACCTTCTATCCCGCTACCGGGGCGCTACCCTGTGGGACATCGGTGAAGATTCAAGCGCGCGGGGCGGAGGTGACCGAGAAGCTGCCTGCTGGCGTAGAGGTAAATATTACTGTATTCAATCGGCGCACAAGCGTGCGCTCGGCGCCGTTCAAGTTCAGGAGATGATGGCAAAGGATCTGAGCAAAATCAGGAACATCGGCATCCTGGCGCATATCGACGCAGGGAAGACTACGCTCACCGAGCGCATCCTGTTCTATACCGGCTTTGTCCATCGCCCGGGCGATGTCGATGACGGCAATACCATCACAGATTATCTAGACCAGGAGCGAGAGCGAGGCATAACCATCACTTCTGCTGCAGTTACCTGTCGCTGGCGCGACGCGGTAATAAACATCATAGATACCCCCGGCCACGTCGATTTCACCATTGAAGTTGAACGCTCGCTGAAAGTGCTCGATGGAGCAATTGCCCTGTTTTGCGCTGTTGGCGGAGTGGAGCCGCAATCGGAGACGGTCTGGCGACAGGCGGAAAAGAATCGCGTCCCGCGCATCGCTTTCATCAACAAGATGGATCGCGCCGGAGCAGATTTCTTCAGAACGGTGCGAATGATTGAAGAGAAGCTCAACGGTCACCCCGTCCCGGTGCAGTTGCCTTACGGAGCCGAAGAATCATTCGTTGGTGTAGTAGACTTGATCCGCATGAAACTGCTCGTCAATCAGGAGGAGAACTACGGGCGCGAGTATGCGGAGCTTCCCATACCTGATAGCCTGTTAGAGCAGGCTGAGTACTATCGCACTCAACTCATTGAAGCGCTGGCCGATGCGGACGACCGGCTGGCAGAAAAGTATCTCGAAGGAAAACCGATTGAAGCTGCGGAGATTCGCCGGTCGCTGCGGCGGGCGACAATTGAACGGCGCTTCACTCCGGTATTGTGCGGCGCTGCGCTCCGATTTCGCAATGTGCAGCCGGTGCTCGATGCTGTTGTCGATTACCTCCCCTCGCCCGTTGATCTGCCCCCTATCGTCGGCGTAGATGGGAAGACGGTTCGCCACGCTTCGCCGGACGAGCCGTTCTCTGCCCTGGCATTTAAACTCATCAATGATAGCTACGGCCAACTTACACTGGTTCGCGTCTATTCCGGGAAGCTCGCTGCTCCGTCTTATGTCTATAACAGCACAATCGGGCAGAAAGAGCGAGTGGCTCGCCTGGTCCATCTGCAAGCAGACAAGCGAGAAACAGTAGAGGAGATCAGCGCCGGAGACATAGCGGGAATTATCGGGCTGCGCAGCACGCTGACGGGCCACACACTCTGTGATGAGTCAGCGCCAATTCTGCTTGAGTCGATGCAATTTCCCGATCCGGTCATCTCGGTGGCAATTGAGCCTCGCAGGAATGCCGAATGGGATGCGCTGGCTATGGCGCTTCGCAAGCTGGTTACCGAGGACCCCTCCGCGCGATTGACCAGAGACGAAGACACCGGCCAGATAATCCTCTCAGGCATGGGAGAGCTTCATCTGGAGATCCTGGTAGATCGCTTGAAGAGCGAGCACCACATTGAAGCCAATGTAGGCAAACCGCAGGTAGCCTACCGCGAGACTATACGGAGACCGGCTGAGTATGAGCACCTACATCAGAAGCAGATCGGCGCCGTCTCCCAATGGGCGCGGCTCAGACTTTTGCTCAAACCTCTGCCGCGCGGCACTGGAGTGCAGTTCGAGAGCCTGGTTCGAGACCCGTCCGTTCCCCCTTCATTCATTGAGGCAGTAGAAGCGGGAGCGCGGTCGGCAGCCGAAGGGGGCATCCTGCGCGCTTATCCGATGGTAGATCTGAATATAACTCTGCTCAACGTCTGGCTCCACCAGACCGATTCATCTGAACTTGCTTTCCGCATTGCCGCGCACGAAGCTTTCCGTCACGCAGCCGCAGCAGCTCTCCCTGTTCTCCTTGAGCCTTTTATGGAAGCGGAGATTATTACCCCTACCGAATATCTCGGCGCAGTGATCGGCGATCTCAATGCGCGACACGGCCAGGTACAGAAGATAGAAGAGCGCAGTGGCGCCCAGGTTATTACTGCCATAGTTCCACTTTCAAAGATGTTCGGTTATGCAACGGTTATAAGATCGGCCACTCAAGGCAGAGGCACATTCCAGATGCGGTTCTCGCACTTTGATGAAGCGGTACTTTGATTGAGTAATGCGCCCTCATTACGGACGGACGCAATAAGAGGAGATCAACATGCTAAGACTTTTAATCTGCTTGTTATTGTGCTGCTTTGCAATTACCCTCGCCAACACAATCGTCCTACGTCAGTACGTCCTACGTCCGACGTCAAAAGCAAAACCGACGTCTGACGTTGCGGACGTCGGACGTTACTTACGTCGGACATCGGACGTTCTGACGTCGGACGTTCTGACGTCGGACATCGGACGTTTGACCGTGCGCGAGATTGAATCTCCCGCCGGGGCCGGGAGTGCCGAACCGAATCTGTTCGGCTCGGCTGATGGCCGAATCTTCCTGAGCTGGATAGAACCACGCGCTACGACCGGCCACGCGCTCCGCTTTGCCGTTCGCAAGGGGGACGGTTGGTCGGAGGTGAACCAGATAGCCGAAGGTGATAATTGGTTCGTCAACTGGGCCGATTTCCCTTCTCTGATTGCCCTCCCCAATGGCCCCCTGGCCGCGCACTGGCTGGTAAAAAGCGGAACCGGCGCCTATGCGTACAATATCAATCTGGCCCGCTCAACCGACAACGGCAAAACCTGGAGCAAGCCGATCATCCCTCATCGCGATGGCACACAGACCGAACATGGCTTCGTCTCGCTTATCGGCTGGCCTGATGGTCGATTGGGGGTCTTCTGGTTAGACGGCCGCAAATTCGATCTGAAAGAAGGCTCGCATGGGGGCCATGGCCCCTCGACTAACGAAATGACTTTGCAGTATACAACCATTGACCGTGACGGGCGGCTCTCTGAAGAGACGCTCCTTGATGGGCGAGTCTGCGAGTGTTGCCAGACTTCGGCTGCAATCACACAGACAGGAGCGATTGTCGTCTACCGCGACCGTTCCCCAGGCGAGATCCGCGATATATCGGTCGTGCGCTTTCATAACGGGCGATGGAGCGAGCCGCAACCTCTACACCAGGATGGCTGGAAGATCGATGGCTGTCCGGTGAATGGCCCCTCGGTCGCCGCCGATGGACGGCGAGTTGCCGTTGCATGGTTTACTGCTGCCAACAATACTCCTCGTGTCAATGTAGTCTTCTCCAACGATGCCGGCGCAACATTCGGTCAGTCCATTCAAGTAGACAACGGCAGTCCAATCGGGCGAGTTGACGTACTATTGCTCCCTGACGGCTCGGCGTTAGTAAGCTGGCTGGAGCGCACAGCGAAAGGAGGAGAGGTTCGAGCGCGCCGCATTCAAGCCAGTGGCTCGCGCGATAGCTCAATACTGATAGCTGAAACAAGTACTGCGCGCTCCAGCGGATTTCCTCACATAGCGCGCTCTGGCAATGAGATTATCTTTGCCTGGACACAACCCGGCAATCAGGGCAATCCATCACGAGTGCGCACCGCGGTAGCACCATAGTTTCGGACAGTCACGGCGTGAATTCCAGTCCCAGCATTAAATGAAAAAAGCCCCCGGCCTGCGGTAACATCTGTGGATAGCGAGGCAAGCGATGCGAGAGCCAAAACCAAATTATCGCCTAATGAGATGCCTTACCCCCCTGGCGGCGCTTTAGATTTGGCTGAGGCGCCTATCAAAACAATAACTGCACCAGTAGTACAAAAACTTGCCGCACATCCAAAATAAACATTCAGGCTTGACTGTTTGTTACCGCCGAAGTATAATCTTTTCTTCCGCCAATAGGCAACAGACGCAAGTACCATAGAGATTAGGATGACTAATCCAATTTAACTCAACTAGGAGGAAGATGTGGCGGCAAATACCACAGTAAAGAAGCGACTCACGCAGGAGGAGCGTAGCGCCTCGACCCGCAATCGGCTGCTGGACGCAACCATCGAGTGTTTGATTGAGCACGGTTATAAAGGCACTACCACTACTGAAATCGCCGCTCGCGCCGGTCTTTCACGCGGGGCACAGCTCCATCACTTTCCCACCAAAGTCGAGCTGGTCACCAAAGCCATTGAACATCTAGCCAACCGGCGCATTGAAAGCTTGCGGCAGCAGGTCACCCGTCTGCCTGTCAAGGCCGTTCAGGTCTCGCGGGCAGTCGATCTGCTCTGGTCATCCTTTTCGGGGCCGCTCTATTACGCCGCCGTCGAATTGTGGATGGCAGCCAGAACCGACGCCGAACTGCGCACGGCGCTTTACCCGGTCGAGAGACATCTGGGTCACACCATTGACCTGATGTGCCAGGAACTGTTTGGTGAGGTCGCCAAAAGCGCTCGCTTCAAAGACGCTCTCCACTTGACTATATACATGATGCGCGGCATGGCGCTCGAACGCATACTCAAAGACGACGATACCAGGCGGCGCGAGTTACTCGACTACTGGAAGCAATTGCTGACTTACGCGCTGGAGCAAGACAAGGGTTGAACCTTCTCCGGTGTGAACCAATTCAGGAGGCGAGAGGTGAACTTGTTATACTGCATACGTCGGGCCAACCAGGTATTTGGCGACCGCGTGGCCGTTCGCTCCGTCAAGCTTACCCTCAGCTACCGCGAGCTGTATCAGCGCGTCTATAGCGTTGCGCAGGGGCTGCGCGAGTTGGGTGTCCAAAAAGGCGAGCGCGTGGCGGTGCTGATGCTCAATGCGCCGGAGTACTTCGAACTTTATTGGGCCATTTGTCTGGTCGGCGCGGTGATCGTTCCGCTCAATATCCGCTGGAGTCTGGAGGAAATGATCTATGCGCTAGACGATTCCGGCAGCAGCGTGCTGGTGGTAGACCACCATTTCGAGCCGGAGCGCGCTCAACTGGCAGAGCGTGTGGCGTCGCTGCGAACTTTTATCTTCGCTAGTGATGGCCCGGCACCAAATTCAACGGTGGCTTACGCCGAGTTGTTGCGCTGGCGTGGCGCCGCCGAAGCTTTTGCCGAACCGGATGAAGATGATGTTGTAGGGCTGTTCTACACCAGCGGCACAACGGGCGGGCCAAAGGCAGCGATGCTCAGCCATAAGAATCTGCTCGCCAATGCTTATCACAGCATCATCGAGTTGGGCATCAATCAGGATTGGAACTGGCTTCATTCGGCGCCAATGTTCCATCTAGCGGACGGCACATTCACTTTTGCTCTGACGCTGATGGGCGCGGGGCACACCTTCATCCCTGCCTTTGACGCAGAAGCTTTTCTGCGGGCGATTGAGTGCCACTCGGTCACCAGCGCCCTCTTGCTCCCGACAATGTTGAACATAGTTATGAACCATCCGGCGCGAGACAACTATGACACGACCAGCCTGCGCACTATCTTCTACGGCGGCTCGCCTATGCCGTTGGAACTGCTGCGCCAGGCCGTAGAGCGGTTCAAATGCAACTTCGTGCAGGGCTACGGCATGACCGAGACCAGCCCACTCATCACGCTATTGCACTGGCGAGATCATTCGTTTGAAGATGCCGGAGAGCAATTTGCGCCAATCAAATCGGTGGGCAAGCCGGTGGTAGGAGTAGAGGTGAGGATCGTAGATGACGCAGATTGTGACCTGCCTCCGGGTGAGGTAGGCGAGATTCTGGCGCGTGGTGCCAATGTCATGCAGGGTTACTGGCAGAGACCAGAGATCACGGCGGAGATATTGCGCGGCGGCTGGATGCACACCGGCGATATGGGCACCTTTGACGAGCGCGGCTACCTGTACATTCTGGATCGCAAAAAGGAGATGATCCGTACCGGCGGCGAGAATGTTTACACGCCCGAAGTCGAAGCGGTCATCTATACCCATCCGGACATTCTGGAAGCCGCCGTCATCGGCGTGCCTGACGAACGCTGGGGCGAAACGATCAAGGCAGTAGTGGTGCTGCGCGCAGGCCGGGAGATGCTCCAGCGCGAGTTGATTGAATACTGCCGCACGCGCTTGACCCATTTCAAATGCCCCACCTCGGTCGAGTTTGTCAGCTCATTGCCTAAGAGCGGTTCGGGCAAGATTCAGAAACGGTTGCTGAAGGAGAAGTACTGGGCTGGAAAAGAAAAGCGAGTCAACTAAAGGAGAGAGATGAGCCAGTATTTTGAGGACTTCAAGATCGGCAGCGAATTCGAGACACGGGGCCGGACGATCACCGAAACTGATATTGTGATGTTCGCCTGCCTCACCGGTGACTTTATCGAGCTGCACGTCAACGAAGAGTACGCGAGGCAATCCATGTTTGGCCAACGCATCGCGCACGGGATGCTTGTTTTCAGCATCTCGGCGGGGCTAACGGCACAGACGAATTTATTCAATGACACTGTGCTTGCCTTCTATGGGCTGGACACTCTGCGCTTCACCAAGCCTGTCTTCATCGGCGACACGATCCGGGTGCGCAAACGTTGTCTGACGCAGCAAGCCAAGGATGAGGAGCGCGGCGTCATCGGTTTTGAGACGACGGTCATTAATCAGCGGAACGAGCCGGTTATCGTCTATCACGACAAGCTACTCGTTAAACGGAGGAGGACATGAGAGTAAGACACGCTACTCTGGCTGGTTTGCTATTGCTCGGCGCTCTGGCTCTGCCTGTAGCCATCGCCGAGCAGCCGGGCAGCATTCGCATTGACACACAACAGTGGCGCGACGAGCCGGTCAAACATCTCTACTTACACGGCGTGCTGAACGGCGATACCGCATTCCACGTCTTCTTGCCAGAGCGTGCACAGTGGAAGGGCCGCTTGCTGCAATACCTGCAAGGCGGCCTCGGCGGGAGTGAGAATGCGGGAGTGCAGATGGGAAATCACGCCTACACTCTTGCCAACGGCGCCATCTATGTCGAATCGAATCAGGGGCACATTGGCAGCTCGTTCTATGAAGCGGACGATACACCCACCGAATTGGCTTATGAAGCAAGCTATGCTGTTGTGCAGTATGCCAAGGCGCGCGCGGTTGAACTCTACGGGAAGGAGCCGGATTACACCTATGTCTTCGGCGGTTCGGGCGGTGGAATTCGCAGTTCGGGATTGCTCGAACGATTTCCCAAAGTCTATGACGGCGCAGTGCCGGTAGTGGGCGCAGGCACGATAACCTACGCCTGTTTCATTCATTCGCTGTTTGAAGCCTACCGGTCGATATTGCAAGACAAGGCGGCGGCCCTCGATGATGTCTTCCGCGTCGGCGGTTCCGGCAACTTCACCGATGTGTTGAAGACCCCGGAAGAGCAGCGGGCGATGCGCTTGTTGCTTGCCGCAGGCTATCCGCCGGGCAGCGTCTGGCAGCTTCGCCCGGTGGTAGTTGGCATGACGATTATGAATTTCATTAAATACAAGGCCGACCCGAGCTACTACGACGAGTTCTGGCAGCAGTCAAACAACGCTCTGTACAGCCAAATAAAAGAGATACGAGGAACGGTGCGCGCGGTGGCCGAAGACGGGTTGCGTTTGACGACCGATCTGGAACGCCAGCCAGATGAGTTGATCGGCTACACACTTGTCTTCACCAGCGGGGAGCTCAAGGGCGAATGGCGCTCGATCTTGACTAATCGTAGGGCAGAGTTGGTGCTGAGTCCGGTTGGCCCAAATGCTCAGAAGGCCGCGCCTGGCGATGGCTTCATGCTGAATAACCGGGACTTGCTGGCCTTCCGTGCGTTGTATCGTTTTCTACTCGATCCCGCAGATGAGTTGCTCAAGGAATACTTTCGGCAAGACTTCCGTCAGCCGCGTGCAAAAGAAAAGCTGAAATTCCTTGAAGAGCCTGACCGTCCGCTGGGAAAGTTGCGCGGCAAGATGATCGCTGTCTTCGGTCTGGATGATCCGTTGATGTGGCCTTCAGTAGCGATTCGCTATGAGCGCCAGGTGCGCAAGGCGCTCGGCGCGCAGGCGGATGAGCATTTCCGCTTGCACCTGCTCGAGCATGGCGTCCACGGCGCGCCGCAACAAACCATGCTTCACCGGCAAGTGCCGAATCAGGGTGCTGTCCACAAGGCATTGGACGATCTGATGGCCTGGGTAGAACAAGGCGTCGCACCGGCGCCAGGCACGGCTTACAGTCTTGGCGAGTTGAATCGGATCATCCTACCGAAAAGCGCTCGTGAGCGGCGCGGCTATCAACCGGTGGCGACGCTCACGGCCAACGGAAAAGCGGACCGTATTGAAGTGGCTGCTGGCGCCAAGGTTGTGTTGAATGTGGAAGCAGAGGACCCGGATAACGAACTCACTCAGGTTGAAATGGACTTCGACGGCGACGGCAAGTTTGATGAAACGAGGAAGCTGCAAGGTCAAAAAGCGATGGTGCAGTTTACGCGCCGGTACGACAAAGCGGGTCAATATTTCCCCACTGTACGCGTGACCGATTCTACGGTGAGCAAAGGCAGCCGAGCGCGCGGCATTCAGAATCTGGCCAGTGTACGTGTAATAGTTCGATAGAGCCGCATATCAAACCGTCGGCTGGTTGCTTGATCAGGAACCAAGCCATCGGCCGGGTAGTATATCTTCAAATCAAGCCAAAGGAGGACGTTATGTCAAAGACTTCTCTCGCACTCAAGCTAATGGCGCTGCTCTGGCTGAGTATCTCAGCCGCCAGCGCACAGACGCAGACCGCCACAGTGCGTGGGCTGGTGACGGACAACTCCGGTTCGGTCATCGTCGGCGCCACCGTCACGCTTACCAATACCGATCAAAATCGCGCCTGGGTCTTTACCACCAACTCAGCCGGGGAATACCTGTTTCTCCAGGTTCTGCCCGGCAACTACACGCTCGTAGTCGAGCAGAACGGCTTCAAAAGATATGCGCAGAGTAATCTGGTCTTCCAGGTTGCCCAGGTTGCTGAGATCAACGTCGTACTTGAAGTTGGCGCGGTGAGTGAAACCATTGAGGTCTACGCGCAAGCACCGCTGCTCGAATCGGCCTCTTCTACGCTGGGCGAAGTGGTCAACAGTCACACAGTGGAATCGTTGCCGTTAAACGGGCGCAATGTGCTGCAACTGGTCGCGCTCACACCGGGCGTCAACACCACCAGCGCCTATCGCACAGCAACTTCGGCCAGCGGCAATATCGCTGCCGTCGCCTTCTCGGCCAACGGCGGGCGCAACGTCGCCAACGAAATCATGCTCGATGGCTCCTCGCAGATAGTCATGGGCTTCAATCAACCAGCCTATATCCCTCCACCCGATGCTGTGCAGGAGTTCAGAGTGCAAACCAATGCGCTCTCGGCTGAATACGGGCGCACGGGCGGTGCGGTAATCAATCTCGTCCACCGGTCGGGCACGAAGGAGTTTCACGGTGTCTTGTATGAATTCCTGCGCAATGACCTGTTTGACGCCAACGGTTTCTTCAACAACCTCAACCAGAGAAAGAAAGCGCCGTTCCGCTATAACCAATTCGGCGGCACAGTCGGTGGCCCTCTGACGCGCTCGCGCGAGACGACCTTCTTCTTTGTCAATTACGAAGGCGTGCGCACGGTCAATCCAGGTTCGACCATCCTGACCGTGCCGACGGTGAAGATGCGCCAGGGAGATTTCAGCGAAATCTCCGCCATCATCTATGACCCGGCAACGATTGACAGCGCCGGGCGACGACAAGCGTTCCCCAACAACCGCATTCCGCAAAATCGCTTGAATCCGGTGGCGCTGAAGTTGCTCAGTTATTATCCCGAACCGAACCTGCCGGGCATCGCCAACAACTACTTTTCTCAGGCGGGCAGCCGTTTGAGCGAGAACAGTGTCTCGGTTAAAATTGATCACCACCTCTCGGCGCGCCAACATCTGTTCGGGCGGTTCTCGCGGGACAACATAAACTTGAGGTTGCCCAATCACTTCAACAACCTGGCCTCGCCCAATGCTGGGATGGCCGCAGCGCGCAACCGCAGCGTCACGCTGGACGAGACCTACACGCTGGGCAACTGGGTGCTGCACGCCAATTATGGTTATGCCTACCACGGCAACCCCCGCGACAGCGCCTCGCAGGGCTTTGATCTCGCTTCACTAGGGCTGCCAGCTTCATTGGCGCAGGCCGCGCAGTTCCCCGTCTTTCCGCGCATTGAACCGGCCGGGTATGCGCCGCTGGGCGGCGAGGCGGCATTTATCGTAGGCAACAAGTTCGAGACGCACACACTGGTAGGCGACGCCTCGACGCTCCTGGGCAATCATGTGCTCAAGTTTGGCGGCGTCTATCGCATCAATCGCGTCTCCAACTTCCGGCCTAACGCGCCCGCCGGGCTGTTCATTTTCAACGAAGGCTTCACCCGTCAAGCTTTCAACAGCAACCAGGGTGGGCACTCAATAGCCTCTATGCTGCTGGGCCTGATGTCGGGCGGGCGCATTCAGCAGGAACCTGCGCTTGCCTTGCAAGTTCTTTACGGTGGGCTCTACCTGCAAGATGATTGGCGCATTCATACGCGGCTGACGCTTAACCTTGGGCTACGATGGGATACCGACCGACCTTTGACTGAGCGATTCAACCGCACTTCGTGGTTTGACTTTGATGCAGTACTGCCGATCAACGTGCCGGGTCTTGGCCCCATCAAAGGCGGCCTGGTCTTTGCCGGGCGCAACAGCAATCCGCGCGGTAACAAGGATGCCGACAATAATAATTTTGCCCCGCGCCTCGGACTGGCTTATCGGGTCAATGATAGGCTCGTTGTGCGTTCCGGCTTCGGTATTTTCTACAACCCGACGACCGGCACCGGGCCGAGCACCGCCACCACAGGGGCGCTGGGCTTCAATGCCGTCACCAACATCATCACCAGTATTGACGGCGGGCGCACGCCTTTTGCCACGCTGTCCAATCCCTTCCCGACCGGTTTCAATCAGCCGAGCAACGGCGCCGAAGGCAGGCTGACACTCATCGGCCAAACGGTCGCCGCACAGGTACGCAGCGACCGTGTGCCCTACTCGATGCAATGGAATCTGGATCTGCAATACCAACTGCAAAACAACCTGCTGCTTGATGTGGCTTACGCAGGTAATGCAGGCGTCAAGCTGCCTGCCAATGCCGAGCTTAATCAATTGCCCGACAAACACCTAGCCCTCGGCGACGAATTGACCCGGTCAGTCAACAATCCCTTCTTTGGGATCATTCCAACGACCAGCAGTCTGGGGCAGCGGACAATTGTGCAGGGGCAATTGCTGCGCCCCTATCCCCATCTGACCAGCCTGGCGCAGGTCTGGGGATCGCTGGCGCATTCGAGCTATCACGCGCTGCAAGTCAAGTTCCGCAAGCGTTACAGCAACGGCTTGCAGATGCTGGCAGCTTATACCTGGTCGAAGCTGCTCGACGATTTCTCTTCGGTAGCGGGCTTCCTGGGCCAGCAAAATCCAGGCTACACGAACAACAACCAGCGGCGGCTGGACAAATCGCTCTCGGCCTTAGACATTGCTCACCGGGTGGTGATCAATTACCAGTACGAGCTGCCCTTCGGCCTGGGCAAGCCATCACTCAATCGCAGTGGGCTTATCAACGTGCTATTCGGCGGCTGGAGCCTGAACGGGATCACGACACTGCAAAGCGGATTGCCGATCTCGATCAGCTCCGCAGCCAATACAACCAACTCGTTCGGCGGTGTGCAACGGCCCAACAGCACCGGGCAATCGAGCAGGACAGCGGGCGCGGTTAAAGATCGACTGAACAACTATTTTAATAAAGCAGCGTTTGTGGATGCGCCGCGCTACACCTTTGGCACGGTGGGGCGTTTCCTGCCGGACAATCGCGGCCCTTACTTGTACCGCTGGGATCTATCGGTGCTGAAGGAGTTCAAATTCAGTGAAGCGCAGCGCCTGGAATTCCGAGCAGAATTCTTCAACCTGCTAAACCAAGTCAATTTTGACGCGCCAGCAGGCACCGTTTTCGGACGTCCCGAATTTGGGATCATCACCAGCGCTGAACAACCGCGCGTTATCCAGTTTGGGCTAAAGTTCTACTTTTGACGGAGGAGTATCAGATGAGCCATCTTTCACAGGCAAATTCCAGTGGCGAGAGCGGCAACCGAACAATTCGGCTAGAGACGCGCGGCGAGCATTTCTGGATCATCCTTGATCGTCAGGAAGCGCTCAACGCATTCGACGAAACGATGCTGGCAGAACTCAATCGCGCGCTGAGCCAGGTCGGCAACGATGGCCGTCCGCTTATTCTCACAGGCCGCGGCCGAGCTTTTTCTACTGGCGGCGATCTGCTGGGGTACTTATCCCGGCTCAATGATCCGGCAGCCATGCGGCACTACTTTGAAACGGCTGCCGAGATGCTAGGCAAACTGACCCGCTATCCTGGGCCGACTATTGCAGCGGTCAACGGCATCACCGTAGCCGGCGGGTTGGAGCTGGTCTGCGCCTGCGATCTGGCTGTGGCAGCCAGGAGCGCGCGCTTTGCTGATGGTCATATCAACTACGGGCTGCACCCCGGTGGGGGTTCCAGCGCATCGCTCGCTCCACTCATCGGTGAGCGGCGCGCGCGCTGGCTGCTGCTTTCCGGCGAATTCATTGACGCGGCTGAGGCCGAGCGCATCGGCCTGGTCAACCGAGTTGTCTCTGACGAAGAGCTTGATGCGGCGGCCACTGAGATGGCAGCAGCAGTGGGCAGGCATTGTCGCGCGGCCATCCGGCGCTTGAAGGCGCTGATGCCGAAAGAACTTACTGAAGTGCTGCGGGCCGAGCGTGAGTCTTTGCTGGAGCATTTCCATGAACCGGAAGTGCGGGAGCTGTTGGAGTCCTTTGCTGCTCGCTCAAAAACCAAGTGGTGAGTGTTGATATGCGCATCCTCGTTTATTACAGCCTGATCTTCTCGCTCAGCTTAACCCTCTGGCAGAGGGGCGCGCCTGCTGAGTTCGAGGTAATCTCTCTGCGCCCACCCTACCCGCCGGTAAACAACGGCTACCCGGCCAGCAGTGCCGACGCGCGCGGCAATTTGTGGGTGGTCTGGGTCTCAGCACGCGAACGCGATCCGCAGCAACGCGGTGAGACGCGCGACCTTGTTAAGGCCGATCACATCATCTTGAAACGGCGCAGCTCAAGCGGCTGGTCAAAAGAGGTCGTGGTGAGCACCGAGCACACGCTCAATTCCGATCCGACAGTGGTTGCTGTTGACAGCGGAGCCTGGATTATTTGGAGTACGCGGCGCGACGGCCGCCTTGATCTCTTCGCCAGATACTCGGATGAGCAGTTGAATCTCTCAGCGCCTGTCCGCCTGACCAGTACTGGCGCGGATGCCGCGCCCAGAGCAGTAGCGGCACCGGATGGCACGATCTGGCTGGCGTGGGAAGCGTCAAGAAATGGCTTCAATCAAATTCAGCTCGTCACCGGCAAAGACGGTGTGTGGAGTCAGCCGACTGTGTTGAGCGCACCCGACAATCATGCTTTTCGGCCACGACTGACCGTCTCAAGTGCAGGCATAGTGTCAGTAGTTTGGGATGGTGATGACCGGGGGCGTTATTGCATCTTCTTTCGGCAATGGGATGGTCTGCGTTGGAGCGATACCGCGCGCGTGCCCTCCCCGGCAGACTTTGATGTCTACGCACCACAGATAGCCGCCGTTACTGGGGCAAAGGTTTGGGTCGTCTACGCGCAGAATCCTGTGCTTGAGCCGGAATGGGGCTTGCGTGGCTGGCGCGAAGGAGCACCGCCGATGCCACTCATTCGCGCCGCACTCTGGGACGGCAAGGCGTGGCAGATCCCGGCGGGCGTGGAGCCACAAGAGCCAGGACTGATTGCGCGAAACGCAGACCTGCCGCAAATCGCGGTTTCAGGCGCTGGCGGTGTAGATGTCGTCTTCTTGCGTATGAAAAGCCATCTCAATTTCCGCCTCTGGCACACCGCCTGGCGCGGCGACAGCTGGTCAGTGCCGCAAGAGTTGGGCATCTCGGAAGAGGAGTATGCCTACTTTCCCGAAGGACTCAAAACGCGCATTGATCAGCGCCCAGCGCTCGTAGTACTGGCAGGCCGCGTCGTGCTGGCTTATGAACGCGGCACCGGCTGGTTCAAAAATCGCCAGATCGCCGTGCGGGAACTCGCTGCTGCCAGTGCTCCGGCAACTCCAGTCTTTCACGCGGCCGTTCGGACGGAAGCTGTTGCCGCGCCGCCGGTCAAGCGCGTGATCCCTGTGCTTCGTTGGGGCGATGACGAATATCGCATCTACTTCGGCGACCTGCATGGACACTTGCTGATGGACGATGGCCACACCGGCACGGTAGACCAGTATTACAGCTTCGCCCGCGACCGACGGCAATTGGATTTTGTGGCCTACACGCCGCACGCCGAATCGAATAAGCTCCTGCATTCGGAGATTGGCTTGGTGCAACGGATGGCGACACTATTCAACCTGCCGGGCCGCTTTATCGGCATCTCCGGCTGGGAATGGACGCAAGGTGGTTTAGTTGAGCCGAAAGAAGGTCACAAGCATGTGATCTACGAAACTGACGATCAGCCCTTCTTCAGCGCCACCGAAGCAGGCAACGACACTGTCGGCGAGTTGCAGCAACACCTGAAAACGACTAACGGACTGATGTTTGCACACCACGTCGCGCGGGCCGAATCCGGCGGAACGAACTTCGAGATTCTTGATCCGTCCATCGAGCCAGATGTCGAGATAGCTTCACACTGGGGGCGGTTTGAATACTTCGGGAATCCGGGACACACGCGGATGGAGTTGCGCGGCTGTTCGGTGCAAGACGCCTGGCAGCGCGGCCTGGAGATCGGTGTGGTCGGCGGTAGCGATAATCACAACCTCTTCACCGAGCGGAGCGCGGCACTCACTGCCGTGATCGCGCGACAACTGGACCGGCGGTCTATCTTCGATGCGCTCAAGCAGCGGCGCTGCTACGCGACCACCGGCGAGAAGATCGTCCTGGATGTGCGCGTCAACGGGCAGATGATGGGACAGATTGTGCAAACCGCAACTGCGCCCGTCGTCCGGGTCACAGTATCTGGCAGCGACTTGCTCGAAAAAGTAGAGATCATCAAATTCTGGGAGGGCGCATCTTACCCATTCCCTACAGTCCACACCGTGACTCCGAATGACAAGACGGCGATGTTTGAATGGCGTGATCCTGAGTTTGCTGCAGACGCGCTCTATTACGTGCGCGTGACGCAGCGTGCAGACCCCAGAGTCTCAGGCAAGAGAAATTTCCCGCGCGCGTCCAGCTTCCCGAACGAGATGGCGTGGTCGAGCCCGGTGTGGGTAAAGAAGAAGTAGTGATTTCTTACGTGACGTTCGACGTTTAATTTTCAACGTAGAACGTAGAACGTATTTGCCATTTTCCACTCGGCATTTGTCATTGGCTGAGAGCACTACTCAACCAATGACAAATGGGAAATGAAAAGAGGAGATAAACAATGGGTCGTAAAGTCTATGTGATCGGGGTTGGGATGATTCCTTTTACTAAGCCCGGCGCGAATGAACCTTACAATGTGATGGGAGCAAAAGCTGCGCGTGCGGCGCTCGCTGATGCGCGCGTGGACTACCAGCTGATCGAGCAGGCCTATGTCGGCTATGTCTACGGCGATTCGACTTGCGGGCAGAGGACGCTCTACCAGTTGGGTTTGACCGGTATCCCGATCATCAATGTCAATAACAACTGCTCAACTGGCTCGACGGCCCTGTTTCTGGCGCGTCAGGCAGTCGAGAGCGGGGCTGTCGAATGTGTGCTTGCGCTCGGCTTTGAGCAGATGCTGGCGGGCGCAATCAGTTTGAAATTTGACGACCGCCCCACGCCGCTGGATAGCTTCATTAGTACGATGAAAGCGGCGCAAGGTTGGGCTGACGCGCCACTGGCTGCACAGCTCTTCGGCGGCGCGGCGCGCGCTCACATGCAGAAGTACGGTACCAGGCCGGAGACCTTTGCCAAGATTTCGGTCAAGGCGCGGAAGCACGCTGCGGCCAATCCCTATGCCCTCTTCCGCGAGCCACTCACTGAGGAGCAGGTGCTGGCTTCGCCGATGATCTTCGCCCCGCTCACCCGCCTGGAATGCTGCCCGCCAGCTTGCGGCGCGGCGGCGGCTGTAGTGTGTTCATCGGATTTCGTTCGCAAGCATAATCTGGATACCCGCGTCCAGATTGTCGCTCAAGCGATGACTAGCGACCGCAACAGCACTTTTGATGAGCAAGACATGATGAAGGTAGTAGGTTATGACATGGCGCGCGAGGCAGCGCAACAGGTTTACGAAAAGGCCGGGGTTGGCCCCGCAGATATAGACGTAGTCGAACTACACGACTGCTTCGCGTCCAACGAACTTATCACTTACGAAGCGTTGGGGCTGACGCCTGAAGGGACAGCCGAGCAGTTTGTCTGTGATGGTGATAACACCTACGGTGGCAAAGTAGTTACTAACCCTTCCGGCGGCCTTCTGTCCAAGGGGCACCCACTGGGTGCGACTGGTCTGGCGCAGTGCGCCGAATTGGTCTGGCAACTGCGCGGCCAAGCCGGGCGGCGCCAGGTTGAAGGCGCACGCCACGCTTTGCAGCATAACCTGGGGTTGGGCGGAGCCTGTGTGGTGACGCTCTATCGCGTCGAATGAAGATTTGAAAGGAGCAAAGACGCATGAAAAAACTGGACGGCAAGGTGGCTCTGGTGTCCGGCTCAGGACGTGGAATTGGGCGCGCCATCGCGCTCAAACTCGCCGCTGAAGGCGCGCGGGTGGTAGTCAATGACATTGATGCAGCCCCCGCGCACGAAACAGTGGCGGCCATCAAAGAGCTGGGCGCTGAAGCGGTGGCCTGCGTGGGCAATGTAACGGTGGCTGACTTCGGCGATCGCTTCGTCAAGACCGCGCTAGACCGCTTTGGCGCGCTTGATATCATCGTCAACAATGCAGGCTATACCTGGGACAACGTGATCCAGAAGATGAGCGATGAACAATGGTATGCCATGCTCGATGTGCATTTGACGGCGCCGTTTCGCATTCTCCGCGCTGCTGCTGATTTCATTCGTACCGCTGCCAGAAAAGAGGCTGAAGCGGGACAGGAAGTGTTTCGCAAGGTGGTCAACGTCTCTTCCATTGCCGGCCTGTGCGGCAATGCCGGTCAAGTCAACTATGCCGCTGCCAAAGCCGGAATTATCGGGGTGACGTTGGCGCTGTGCAAAGAGTGGGGGCGCTACAAAGTGAATGTCAACTGCGTGGCGTATGGCCTTATCAAAACTCGACTGACCGAAGCCGCTGCTGATGGCAACATGGTTGAGATTGAAGGCAAGCAGATCAGAGTTGGAGTCAACCCGGAATTGCTCAAGGCGTTTGAGCGTTCTGTCCCGCTTGGACGCAGCGGGACGCCGGAAGAGGCGGCAGGAGCAGTCTATCTGTTCTGTTTGCCTGAGTCGAACTACATCAGCGGCCAGACCGTCGTATGTGGCGGTGGCTTCATAATGTGAGCAAGCAGGAGGAGCATGATGAGCAGTTACAAGTCACCCTGGTTGACTGAAGAACTGGAGATATTCCGCAAATCTGTCCGGCAGTTCATTCAAACTGAGTTCGTCCCGCGCGAAGAGCGCTGGATAGAACAGCGCCGCGTGGATCGAGAAGCCTGGACTAAGGCGGGCGAGCTGGGGCTGTTGCTGGCCGACATTCCTGAAGCCTACGGCGGGGCGGGCGCGACATTCGCTCACGAATGTGTCATCTTTGAGGAACTGGCCTACGCCGGGATTACCAGCTTCGGCAAGCATGTGCACAGTATCGTCGCCCACTACTTACTCGCTTACGCGACCGAAGAGCAGAAGCGGAGATGGCTGCCGAGAATGGCCACCGGTGAATTGATCGCTGCACTTTGCATGACCGAACCGGGGGCGGGTTCGGATCTGCAAGCGATCAAAACCCGCGCGTTGCGCGACGGCGATTATTACATAATCAACGGCTCGAAGACCTTCGTCTCGAACGGTTATCACGCCGACCTCGCCTGCGTCGCGGCCAAGACCGACAGGGCAGCGGGGGCCAAGGGCATCTCTCTGTTTATGGTTGAGACACGGGGTTTGCAGGGCTATCGCGTGGGGCGCACACTGGAGAAGCTCGGACAGAAGGGGCAGGACACTTGCGAGTTGTTCTTTGATGATGTGCGCGTGCCTGCGGCGAACTTGCTCGGCCAGGTCGAAGGGCAAGGCTTCGTCCAGATGATGCAGCAACTGCCGTGGGAGCGCCTGATCATCGCCGTTGGCGCTGTGGCTGTGATGGAGCGGGCAGTTGAGCTGACAACGCAATATACCAAAGAGCGCAAGGCGTTTGGCAAGCCTTTGATCGAGTTTCAGAACACGCGCTTCAAACTGGCCGAGTGCAAGACCGAGGCGCACATCGCGCGCGTCTTCATCGACAGTTGCATTGAGCGGATGATGGCAGGCACGCTGGATGCCGCCACCGCAGCGATGGCCAAGTGGTGGCTAACTGAGAAACAGTGTCAGATCGTGGACGAGTGTCTACAGCTCTTTGGCGGCTACGGTTACATGCTCGAATACCCCATCGCCCGCATGTACGCCGACAGTCGAGTGCAGAAGATTTACGGCGGCACCAATGAAATTATGAAGGAGTTGATTGCGCGCATACTTTGATAGCGCACACAGGATCGCTATGACTAACCAAGCTTTTTTATGTTTGTTTGCGTTGCTCCTGTGCCTGGTTTGCTCGTCTGGTGTTGAAGCGCAGGCCAGGCAAGCTCGCCCCACGGCCTCACGTCCGAATATCGTCATCATATTGGCCGATGACCTGGGGTTTTCCGATCTTGGCTGCTACGGCTCGGAGATCGACACGCCGAACCTGGACGCACAGGCAGTGCAGGGCTTGCGCTTCACCCAGTTTTACAACGCCGCGCGCTGTTGCCCTTCGCGCGCCAGTTTGTTGACCGGCCTTTATCCTCATCAGGCGGGCATCGGCCATATGGTTGATGCATGGGCCAGTCGCATGCGGGAACAGCTCAACAGTCCGGCCTACACGGATCATCTCAACAACCGTTCGGTGACGATAGCAGAAGTATTACGCCAGGCTGGCTACCACACCTACCTGTCGGGCAAATGGCATGTCGGTGATGCACGTCCATACTGGCCGGTGGAGCGCGGTTTTATGCGTTCCTTTGCGCTGATTGCCGGTGCGCTCAACTACTTTGATCCTGCTATTGGCCCGCAATTCGGCACAGGACTTGTGCTTGACGATCAGCCTTACGTGGTAAAAGACCGGAGCTTCTATCTCACGGACGCCTTGACCGATTACGCCTGTCGCTTCCTCAGCGAGCACGACCGGGACGCGCCGTTTTTCCTCTATCTGGCCTATACAGCGCCGCACTGGCCTTTGCATGCGCCGGCGGAGTTGATCGCAAAGTACCGCGGCCGCTACCGCGTTGGTTGGGATGAATTGAGGCAACGGCGCTATGCCCGCCTGATTGAACTGGGTTTGATTGATCGGCGTTGGCCGCTTACACCACGCGATGAGCGTGTGCCTGCCTGGTCGGATGCAGCGCGGCAGCAGGCGTGGCCACCCGCTTTTCTCTACACGCGACGTAATGACGAGTTGCCGCGTTGGGATATTGCCACCGACCTGGAGATGTGGGATTTGAAGATGGCCGTGTATGCTGCTCAGGTAGAGCGCATGGATCAAGGCATCGGGCGCGTGCTGGCGAAGCTCAAAGAGATCGGCGCGGAGCAGAACACGCTGGTTCTCTTCCTGTCCGACAACGGTGGTGCGGCTGAACCAATAGATCGCGGCCAGCCGGGTAAACCGCCCGGCGCAGTCGAGTCTTATCTGAGCTACGGCATCCCGTGGGCGAACGTGAGCAACACGCCATTCCGATTGCACAAGAGCACGGTGCACGAAGGCGGGATCGCAACGCCGCTGATTGCTACTTGGCCAGCAGTCATCCGCAGTGGGCAAATCACACATCAGATCGGACATATAATTGACATAATGGCAACGATTGTGGATGTCGCCCGCGCCCGTTACCCACGAACTTATCGGGGCCAGCGCATTCAACCGCTGGAAGGCCAGAGTCTGCTGCCAATCTTTTATGGCCAGCAGCGCCAGCGGGTACTTTTTTGGGAGCACGAGGGCAATCGCGCGGTCAGACAGGGTAAGTGGAAGCTGGTTGCGCGCCACTTAGGCGAGTGGGAACTTTATGATCTGGAAGTCGACCGCACAGAACTGAAGAACCTGGCAAGTAAGTATCCCGCGAAGGTAGAAGAACTAACTGCTCTGTATCAGGCTTGGGCACAGCGTGTCGGCGTACAACCCTGGCCACGCCGGGTGATTACGCCTATACGTTCTACGTTGAAGACTAAACGTCGCGCCGTCGAACGTAGAACGTACTAGTTGAGCAGCGCTTCAATTACTCCGCGCAACTCCGTTTCCTGGCCGGGAGAGAAGCCGGTATGGCGATAACGGATCATCCCTTTCTGATCGATTATCAGCGTCAGCGGAATGCCTTGCACTTTATAAGCACTTTCAACCTCGCTATTACTCAACAACATCAGCGCCGAATTGGGATTCTTCTCTAAGAACGGTCCAACCTTATATCGCTCCTGGTCTATGCTGATCATGGCTACAATCGCGCCCTTGCCTTTGTATTCATCGTGTATCTTCTGTAAGTGTGGAAACTCCACACGGCAGGGCCCTCACCAGGTAGCCCAGAAATTCAGCAGCACCACTTTGCCGCGCAGATCGGTAAGCTTCACCTTCTTGCCCGATAGCGTCTCTACCTCGAACTCCGGCGCCGGTTTGACTTCCATCTTCGCCATCTCGGCCAGGCTCTTTGTCAACGCTGCCTGGCGCATCCGCGCCCGACGCTGATCGGCTGCTTCTGCCAGCAAAGTAGCCAGTGGTTTGGCCTTCTCTCTCTCGCCATAGCTCCGTTCCAGAGCAGCTTTTGCCTCTTGCTTCTTCTCGCCATCGAATGAATAAGCCAGAGAGAGGGCCCCAATCGCCTCCTCCTGTTTGCCTGCTTTCAGATAAGCGAGCCCCAGATCAAGCGCAGCGCCCTCCTGCTCGTTGAGCTTGAGCGATTCATTGAGCGCCGCGATTGCCTGTTCTGTCAGTCCTTGCTCCAGCAGGAGCTGGCCCTGGAGATGAAGCGATTGCGCCAGTTGAGCTCTGGCATAGGCACTACCGCCGGATTCCTTCTGATCCTTGCTCTCCAACTCTTTGATACTCTTCCGCCACAGCTCAACGCTACGCTTATTCTGATCAAGAGCCGCGTCCAGTCTGGTTTTGAGCCTGAGGCAAGCGCGCGCCAGCTCATCTTTGAGCCTGGCAAGCGTTTGATCTTCCAGTCCGGCTTTGTCCAGAATCTCCATTATCTTCAGAGCATTGTCCAGGTCGTCGAGTTTCAGGTAAGTCCTCAGCAGAGCCGGATAGATGATGTAGTGCTTCACGTCAGCTTCTTGGACCTCTTTTTCTACCTGGCTGTAAACCGCTAATTGCTCTTTTGGATCTTTTAGTTCTTCGGCGCGAAAGTAGCGAGCCGCCGCCGGGCCACGGAAGTAAATCATCTTCCCGCTATCTATCCCCATTCCCATGTAGAATTGTTGATCCTGTCGCTCGAAGTACTTGGGATCGACGGCCAGAATAGTCTTCTTTACCCGCTCAACGCCGTCCTGATCTTCAAGTATCTGGTAGCCTCTTTGCACTGCCTTGAGCACCTCAATATCTTTCGCTTTCTCTGTCTCCAGGCGCTGAATATCTTTAAGCACTTCTGCTCTGGTCTGCGGCGAGCCAAGCGTCATATTCATTTTAGCCTGCCATTTGATCGGATAAGCGGCCACATAGTTTGGGTCGAGCTGCAAAACGCGCTCAGCCTCCTCAAGCGACGACGCATATTTTGAGCTGAGATTAGAGGCCAGTATTGAGCGAAGAACTACACTGTCGCCGGCAGTCCAGCGAGCTTTCTCCCAGAACTCAATTGCTTTAGCACGGTCGCCTTTACTTGAAAAGGATGTGCCGACGGCCAGCAGCGCCCAGCCAAAGTTAGGATCAATCTCCAACGCCTTCTGAAATTCGGCATCGGCCTGTTCGCGGCGATCGGCATTTGAATATACTTTGCCCAACAGGTAATGGAAAACAGCGCTGTTTGGATTCTGTTTAACCTTCGCTTCATATTGCTCGATAAAAGACTGAGCTTTGTCTCGCTGATTGTCCAAATAGTCACGATGAGCTTCGACGAATTCCGGAGCAAGCTCGATGGCCGCTTTCAACTCCTCCAGGGCCTTATCTTTTTCGCCTTGCGCCAGGTATTGTCGCGCTCGATTGTAACGCTCTTTGGCTTCCGGCGACGGTTTGCTCTGTTGGAAAGCCAGCGTCCCAACAGCCAGGCAAACAATCGCCAATCCGGTCAAGAGCGCCTTCAATCTGAAAAGACTTGTAGGCATGACCATCCTCCTTTCTGTTCTCCGTCCGATGCTCTAACATCGAACGTTATTTACAGATTGAAATGATTGAACCGTTACTCCAGGGGATTGCAAGTAGGCGCGGCTCCCTAGCTTCCGGGGAACCGCACCCATTACAAAGCAATTAAACGTTTTCGGAAGATTATAGTTTCAATGGACGGACGTTTCGGGCAATATTTCAATTGCGAACACTTGACTAGAAAACACCGAGCAGAGACAATCTCCTTACCATATCTGTAGCCCCTCTACGGTAAGGGGTATTTGCGCCGATAGCGAAAGGAGCATTTATGAAGAAGCAATCTGTTCTGATTAGACCTATCTGCTGCCTGCTTCTGGCGGCAATTCTTTTAGCCTCCGGCCAACTTCAACCGGTCCATTCGCAATCTTCTTACGTTCCGTCAGAAGAGAACCTGAAAGCGCGCGAGTGGTTCCAGAATGCCAGGTTCGGCCTGTTCATCCATTGGGGAGTATACAGCGTGCTCGGCGACGGCGAGTGGGTGATGAACAATAAAAAGATTCCCATCAGCGAATATGAAAAACTGCCATTGCAATTTAATCCAACCGAGTTCGACCCGGCAGAATGGGTGTCTCTGGCCAAAGCCGCAGGAATGAAATATATCACCATCACCAGCAAGCATCACGATGGCTTTGCTATGTTTCATACCAGGCAGAGCGATTGGAACATAGTAGACCGCACGCCTTACAAGAAAGATGTCTTGAAGATGCTCGCCGATGAATGCCGCAAACAGGGAATCAAGCTCTTCTTCTACTATTCGCAGCTCGATTGGCATCACCCGGACTACTTCCCGCGCGGACGCACAGGGCGCGATGCCGGGCGTCCTGAGAGCGGAGACTGGTATAAATATCTCGACTATATGGACGCTCAGCTTCGCGAGCTTCTAACCAACTACGGCCCTATCGGGGGCATCTGGTTCGACGGCTGGTGGGACAAACCAGAAGCAGATTGGCGATTAGAGCAGACCTATAAGCTCATCCACGATCTTCAACCGCAGGCGCTCATCGGCGCCAATCATCATCGCAAGCCTTTCCCCGGAGAAGATTTTCAGATGTTCGAGAAGGATCTGCCGGGACATAACACAGCCGGATTCAATAAAGACGCCGAGATCGGCGACCTCCCTCTTGAAACCTGCGACACTATTAACAACTCATGGGGCTATAACAAGAATGACAAAAGATTCAAGAGCACACGCGAGCTGATCCATTACCTTGTGCGCGCCGCCGGCTACGATGCCAACTTCCTTCTTAACGTGGGGCCTATGCCTGATGGCCGCATTCAACCTGAATTTGTCGAGCGGCTGAAAGAGATGGGCCAGTGGCTGGCGAAGAACGGAGAGAGCATCTACGGCACGCGAGGGGGCCCCTTGACTCCGCGCCCCTGGGGAGTAACTACAAGGCGAGGCAACAAGATTTACATCCACATTCTCAACTGGCCGGACAATGTTCTGGCAATGCCCAGGCCCCCGGTGAAAGTGAAATCCGCCGGCCTTCTCAAAGACGGCAGCAAGATCGAGTATGCAGAGAATAATTTTGGCCTGTTGATAAAGATCCCCGAAGCGGCAAAAGATCCGGTTGATACAATCGTAGTGCTGGAAGTAGAGTGGACAGGGCGGATGTGATAAATGTTCTACGTTAGGCCGTTGATACAAAACGTTCGACGTTCGACGTTTAATCTTCCGTCTAGAACGTAGAACGTATAGCTGACGTTCGATGTTTAATCTTCCGTCTAGAACGTAGAACGTTTCCATCATTGCCCGGCGATTGCTGTCCAGGCAACTCTAAGAACAACCCAGATACCCCACAACCCAAAGACTATTATAGCGGCCTTGCCTGCACTAACCTTTTTGCATACTGCTGCAAGCCCTATCGACATCAAGACGAGGAACCAGATAGCAATCAGGTCCAGGCGCGTCAATAACGCTACTAAAACGGGAGAGCTGGTCGGCGGCATAAGCATCCCCGGATTGGTTATAACAATGCCCTTGAGAATATCTATATCTTCTGGATTGCGCAGGAATGTTACCACTATGCTCAGCAGTGTTTGTACACTAATAATCACAACACCGAAGGCATAAGCAGTCACAGAGAAGACCTTCTTATAGGTTGATTGCCCCTGAATCAAGATAGTGCCTACCCAGAATAGCAGCGCCAGAAAAGCAATCATAACAGGCGTAGAGACTATCGCTGTTACAGGAAAGAAAGGGGCCATCCTGGCCCACAATTTGATCTGGGATTCCATGCTCTGCCGTTGCTGCTCAGGCAGATCGGCAAGGGTTTTGCCCTGCCGCGCAAGTTGCTGCTCATACTGCTGACGAATAATCTTTTCCCAATCAGGCTTGAGGCGTCCGTTAATAACCAGATTTCCGGCAACAGCGATAACTATAGCGACGATCACAGGCAAGATAAAATCCGGTTTGCGGTTAATGTCTTGAAACGTCTCTTCCGGCGAAAAGATCGTGCCGATCAGGCGTTGAAAAGAATTCAAGCGAGGCGCCTCTTGCTGCTCAGCGCCTGTAGTAAGAGCCACTTTCATTTGCGGGCCGCTCATAGTTTACCTCCTGGCTGTTAGGTGAATTTGAATAAGGATAAAACGTCTATCAGAGCTTATTAGTTCAATTCTCAGGATTCAGCGAATTCTGTCGGAAATCCGCTGTCGAACAGCTATAGTCTCCAAGAAAAATACTTTTCAGTTCGGGCGCTGCGGCGCCCTCAAAACAGATCGAAAAATAGACAACCGTGTTTAGGCCGCCTATGGAATAACTTGGTTCGAGCGCAAGAACTTCCGCTCGCAAATACTTCCGCTTGTGCAGCGCCCGCAAAACAATCCAAAATAAACTTGTTTTGAGGGCGCTTGGCGCCCGAACTAAAAAAGATTGGTTCGAGCGCAAGAACCTCCGCTCGCAGATACTTCCCCTCGTGCAACGCCTGCAAAACTACCCACAAA
>Ga0209172_10002236_pt1 | contig 35336 bp, 26 predicted proteins | sample LarsenN4metaG_FD_184113 | JGI IMG/M metagenome (GOLD analysis project Ga0209172, IMG submission 184113) | Hot spring sediment bacterial and archeal communities from British Columbia, Canada, to study Microbial Dark Matter (Phase II) - Larsen... ... | reverse complement strand
CCCCCTCTTCCCCCTCTTCCCCCTCTTCCCCTGCCCCCCCGTCCCCCAGTCCCCCCGGTCGGTGAGCGAAGCCGAACCGCGTCCCCCCGTCCCCTAGTCCCCTGGTCCCCCAGTCTCCGTGGCACTACCGCAAAACTCGCATCCCATCTGGGAGATGAAAGCCGATCGCTCAAAAGTGAGCCATCAGCCCGCCGGCAGGGATTTCATCCCCCAAGTTAATGCTAATTGTAAGGGAGCTAAAACAGTGAACACGATTTTTACGAAGTTACGAGATTTTATCGGACTCGATCGCAACAACGATTACGATGATGAATATTACGAGGAGGGAGATAGTTACCAAAACCTCTACGAAGAACAGCCGATCGCTCCCGCCCCCGTAGATGAACGCCGTTCTCGGAGCAGACTGCCCGTGCGCTCGCCTAGTGACTCCAGCATGAATGCGGCAAATATGGCAATGGTAGGCACGGAACAGTTAGGGAGATCTAGCATGAAGGGAATTAATAATGTGATTGGAATGCCCGGTGCAAATAACAACATTTCCGAAGTAGTGGTGATGGAGCCGCGCTCCTTTGAAGAAATGCCCCAGGCAATTCAAGCCCTGCGGGAGCGCAAGTCGGTGGTTTTAAACCTGACTCTGATGGATCCAGACCAAGCCCAGCGGGCGGTAGATTTCATCGCTGGTGGCACTTATGCTCTGGATGGACACCAAGAAAGAATTGGGGAAAGTATTTTCCTATTTACTCCGAGCTGTGTGCAGGTAAGTACCCAAACTGGCGTCGTTCACGAAGTCCTACAACACCAAGCTCGGATGGGTCGGACTGCGGCTCCAGGGCCGATGTGGGCAGAAGAACCAGCCCAAATGGCGCAGTAAAATTAGTCATTGGTAACATGTCCTTTGTCCTTTGTCACTTGTCCCTGGTAACATGTCCCTGGTAACATGTCCCCGGTTTTTCACTTGTATGAAAAACTAAATGACGATTGGTAAATGTTCACTTTTATGAACAGCCAAAGGACAAGGGACTTTTGACCAAGGACCAAGGACAAAGGACCAAGGACAAAAAGAATGGGTGTAAAATTAGGCATTATTGGCGGCGGGGTAATGGGAGAAGCATTGTTATCCCGTCTGCTGGCACAAGGAATTTATCCCTCAGAGGCAGTTTTGGTCAGTGAGCCCCAACCAGCTCGCCGGGAGTATCTGGCGTCAACATATGGTGTGGGGGTGACGGGGGACAACCTCAAAGCGGCTCAGGCATCAGAAGTGCTGCTCTTGGCTGTTAAACCCCAAGTGTTTGCGGCGGTAGCGGCAGCTCTGGCATCAGGGAGGGGAGAGAACCGGCCAGTGATCCTCTCGATTATGGCGGGGGTACCCCTGAGTAAGCTAGAAGCGGCATTTCCCAATTATCCAGCAATTCGAGCGATGCCGAATACTCCGGCCACTGTGGGGGCGGGAATTACGGCGATCGCGCCGGGGGAATTAGTCACCCCCAACCACATAGATATCGCACGGCGAATTTTGCAAGCCGTGGGGGAAGTTATCGAAGTCCCGGAAGGGATGATGGATGCGGTAACAGGTCTTTCCGGTTCGGGTCCAGCTTATGTGGCGATCGCGATCGAGGCTCTCGCCGATGGCGGTGTGGCCGCCGGACTACCTCGGGCAGTGGCGGCCAAACTGGCGCTGCAAACAGTCTTGGGCACTGCCACCCTATTGGCGACAACGGCAGAACATCCCGCCCAGCTTAAAGACCGGGTGACTAGCCCTGGTGGCACAACGATCGCGGGTATCGCCCAACTAGAAAGCGCCGGTTTCCGCTCAGCACTAATTGAGGCTGTAAGGGCAGCCTCTCGACGTTCCCAAGAATTAGGCAGCTAATCAATCAATCACGGGATTATGCTGTGCCCGCAGTTGCCATCGTTTCCCAGTTCCAAGAGGAAGAACTACCAGTGGTAGTTAAGTAAAAATATCTGACAGTTTTTTCCGGCATCACCGCATCGGCAAAATCAGCCCCCTCGATGTTGGCGCCCAAGAAAGTGGTATTGCTCAAATCTGCTTGCTGCAAACAAGCGCGGTGCAGACATGCCCAGTTGAGGTTGGCTCCCTGTAACTGTGCTTCCAGGAGGTTGGCACAACTGAGGTCGGCGCCAATTAAGCTGGCCGATCGCATCGTCGCCCCAGAGAGGTTGGCACCAATCAAATTCGCACCTTCTAGTCTCGCCGAATTCAGCTTTGCCCCTTTCAGGTTCGTACCATTCAGGTTGACCCCCGTCAGGTCAACCCCATTTAAAAAAGCCTCCTCCAGGCTGACCCCATTCAGCATGGCCCCATAAATCATCGCCCCGCTGAGTCTCGCATGGCAAAGATTTGTCCAACTAAGGTTCGCGCCAGTGAGGTTAGCTCCGCGCAGGTTGATCCACTCCATATTGGAACCCGCCAGGTTGGCACTGCGCAGGTTGGCACTGCGAAAATTTGCCCCCGTCAGATTGGCTCCACTCACTTTAGCCCGAGGCAGTTTGGCTTTTTCCAACAGCGCCCCAGTGAGAATCGCTTTCGTGAGGTCGGCATCTGAGAGCTTCACAGACTCCATCTTGGCAAAACTGAAATTTGCCCAGTTGAGATTTGCCTTACTTAAGTCTGCCTTATTTAAGTTACTCCGGCTGAGGTTGGCACCTCGGAGGTTGGCACCAAATAAATTCACTCCTGCCAAGTTGGCACCGCGAAGGTCGGCGCTGCTGAGGTCAGCACCAGCAAAGTCCCGCTGCCCGCTTTGGTACAGTTTGATTAACTCGATCACATCCATATTACTTCGGCTCCGTAGTTGGCGCTTAGACAATCCGCTACCCTAGGCACTGCTATTTTTGTCCCTAATCCTGAACACCCTTGATCCTCAAGGACTAACCCGCCAAGATTTTCACCTTGCCATTACCATATATTAAGCGATTTATTTTTAAAGATAACAATAAATTAATAATTTTTCCAATCTAGCTTCATTATTCGTTGCTTTTTTTTTACAATCGCCCCATTGCATATGTCAAATGAGGATTCGATGAGGACAAAAATAGGATTAGGATTGCTGTGGGTTGGTTTCGTGGTATATGCCTTTAACTTCGCACCACCGGACCAGCCAGACACCTTAGAGCTGATTGTTAACCTCTCTGCGGGCCAGTGGGAAAATATCAACCCCACCGTAGTTGCCCTGTTCAACATCATGGGCGTCTGGCCGATCGCCTACACCTGCGTTCTGTTGCTCGATGGGAGAAATCAAAAAATCCCCGCATGGCCGTTTGCTTTGGGGAGCTTTGCCCTGGGGGCTTTTGCCCTGTTGCCTTATTTAGCCCTCCGAGACCCCAACGCCAGTTTTTCGGGGCGAAAAAATCTTTTGCTCCGGGTGGTGGATTCCCGGTGGACCGGAGCTGTCGTGACTTTGGCAACGGTAATTTTATTGGCTGGTGGTATCACTTATGGGAATTGGTCAGATTTCTGTCACCAGTGGCAAACCAGCAGGTTTATTCATGTGATGAGCCTGGATTTTTGCCTGCTGTGTTTGCTGTTCCCACTGTTACTCAAGGACGATATGGCACGGCGGGGACTGACACAGCCAGGAATTTTTTGGGCTGTATCTTTAGTCCCCATGCTAGGTGCTGCCGTGTATTTGGCATGGCGCCCCCCGGTGCAGGAAATTGAGCCTACACCGGGTAGCACCACTGCCGATAATTACCCCTGAATCCGCAATTTGATGCGGATGGTGCCAGAAGTATTACCAGGAACAGACCAGGAGGATATGGCCTGCTCTAGGGCATCTAAAGTGTCCGAGTCTCGCACAGTAGAAGCCGTATCGTCCCAGATGGTTCGCACCACGCGACCGCCGCGTACGGTCAACTCCCAAACTACTTCGCCGCTCACTGCTGCGGGCAAGCTGACATATTTGAGATGTTCTTCGAGAGAGGCGATCGCGCTGGCATCCAAACCCTCAGCGCTGACCACCTCAATTTTGCTCGTGGGCATCGGTTCTGGCGCTGAGCCAGTGCGGTCCTCGGCCTGAGATAAAGGACGAGGCGGCGGCGGCGGTGATGCGGAGTATGCCCCGCCACGAGTGCCCGCACCCATATTAGCAGAGCCATTAGCCAGACGGCCTTGGGGCGATCCTGGGGCAAAAGCCTCCTCATCGGCACTTTCAAAAATGCCATCGTAACTCACACCCTCGGGCATTTCTACTGGCACTACCACCCGCTCCGTGGTGCCGTCTGGGTTCACCCGCACCTCTTCAGAAACTGCCACAAAAGCGGTGTACTCCGACAACAAGCGGTAAGCCAAAGCGGTATTGGTGACAGCTTCGACGCCGGAGGCACTCTCCCGCCCAAACATCTGATTCATCAAATCTTTAATCCGGTGGCGCCCCCACAACTGGGCGATCGCGGGGTTGCCCCCCAGGTCGAAATTCAGGTTAAACACCTGCTCGTAGCGATCGCCACCGGCGGCGGTCCCGGTGACACGCAGACGACCAGCCGCCCGATCGCTCTTCCGTCCGAACAAAACCAACGGCTGCTGCGCAAACAAATCCGGTGGCGACAGAGGATAAATTTCCGGCGCCGTCCCCCCACCTTCCCACTGCACCTTGACATTCGTCAACACTGGGTTATTAATTTCCCGGAAAAACTGCTCCGCCACCTCCGCCGTGGGTTCATCCTGACGCACCACCCGCGCCGTTCCCCGTCCCACTTCTGCCAGACGGTTCACCAAAAAGCGATTTACCGAACTCCCCACCCCAAAACTGTAAAACCGGTTTCCTGGTTGCAGTTTTTGCTGCACCTCCGCAATCACCTCTTTATCATCACCGATATAACCATCGGTCAACAGCACAATGCTCCGCAGCCTTCCCTCCTGTGCGGCGGGATAATTCATCACCGTGCGGATGCCATTGAGCAACTCCGTCCCCCCATTGGCATCGAGAGCATCAATATAAGACATAGCGCGGGCGCGATTTGCCTCCGTATTAGGCAGAGGGGAAGGGGAAAGCGCCTGCGCCGTATTGGCAAAATCGATGATGGTAAAGGTATCTTGGGGATTCAACCCGTTGATAAACCGGCGCATCAGCTCCTTGGATTTCGCTAGAGGGTCTCCCGCCTGGGAACCGGAAGTATCCATGAGGAAAACCACATCTTTGGGGACGATTTCATTGGTTTTGTATTTCACCGCTGGAATCAAATAAACCCCAAAGTGACCGCCCCGATCATCCGCTTCGGTCAGGACTGTAGCCGCTGTGCGGTTGCTGGAGACCTGATAGCGGAGAATTAAATCTTTGTTGGGGATAGTATCTTCTTTAGCCAGTTCGACTCGAACCTGGTTGCCATTTTTTGTAGTGTTGATTTTATGGGAGGTCGAGTTAACTTTGCTGATGGGCAAGCCAGCATCGATTTCTACGGTGACGTTGATATCTTGGCCGGAGCGCTGACCTTCTGGCACTATTGGGGGGGAAATGCGATCGGCGTCGGGGACGCGATCGGTATTGCCTCCCGCATCGACTTGGTTGCCCGGAATGTAGCGCGGACCGACTACCATCGGAAACACAAATTCATAATCGCCGCCGGTAAATTTGAGACTCTCCGTGTAGCGGATTGTCACATCAATTTGCTCTCCCGGCTTGATATTGGCCAAAGATTGGGTAAAGATATTATCCCGCTCTTGTTCTAGCAAACCAGCGGTGCGGCCTTCCCGGATCGCTTGTTCATAAATTTGCCGCGCCTCTTCGCGCTTTTTGATTTCCCCTTTGATGATGCGCTCTCCGATTTTAATTTCCATATCATCCACCGCCGCTTCATCTGGCAGAGGAAAAATATAGATAGCTTCTAGGGGGTTGGGGAAAGGGTTTTGAAAAGTTTGGGTAACTTCTACCCGAGCCAGATTGCCTGCAATTTTGGCTTTGACCTCTGTATGGCGCAGGGGAAAGACTTGTTTTTGTCCTTCTTTGGAGATGACGTACAAGCCAGAGGTGGATGTGGGCGCTGTGGCTCCGGTTTGGGGGGGAGCCTGGGAGAGCGATCTCCCCTGGGAGTAAGAAGATGGGGGAGGTATCGGACTGTGAGTCCCTGGGGAGGCTGACCGAGCCAGGTTGCTGGCGAGGCGAGAGGAATCGGAGCTGAAACTGCCTTCAGGCTTCCCGCTGGGTATTGCCCATACAGAAGACCCAGCGAGGAGCAGGGTGGCGGGCAATAAAAACAGGAGTTTCATAGAGGCTGTCCTCGATATTGAAAGTGTGGCTTATTTATAGGATGACATACCGGCATTGAAAACGTCTTCACCGGAGAATTTAGGCGAGAAATATTCAGTGGCACTGGGGCGGGATGCACCAGCAGAAAATCGGTGAGGGATGGAGCGCCTAACCCAGAAATCTAGGGGGGAGTAGGGCTGGTGAAGGCCAAGCCGGAAAACAGATGCAGGTACTGTGGGAGAAATGCCGGGGCTGGCGGGAGAAAAATTTTCCTCAGAGAATTTCCGGGGAGAAACCACCACTAATGATAGTTTAAAATATAGGCATATTTATCCCCGACCAAAGTTTAAATATTCGGCGGCGCCGACTAACAGTCAGCACCGGTTTGGCACTGGTTAACCCCCAGGGTCAGATGGATTAATTTGCCTAATTTTGCCCGATCGTTCCTGTTCTGGCTGACTGCCACACGTATTAAAAAGTAGCAGTGCTGTAAGGAGAATTGGATTGTGCGCATTGGTGCTTTTATCTTCTTGTTTGGCCTTCTAGCGGCCACCGGTGTCACCGCTGGAGATATTGAGGTTCAAGATGAGCAGCAATTTCCGGCAGATGATCAAATTCATGTTCAGAATCAAAGTCTGAATTTTGCCCCGAACCAAGATAGGGGCATTATTTTTAAATCTTTGGTGAAATTCAGCAACCCTAAAACCCCTAATTGGTTTCCTGAATATTCGGCAACAAGATTGATTACTGCTGAAGATAATTCCCCCACAGACCAGTCTGATTCTTCCGAGGATCAGCGCGGGAGTGGCCGGGTTGATGCTTAAGTGAATTGTGCAGAATTAATCCAATTTTTATTTCCTATACTGGGCATATTTTTTAGCCATTTTGGGCGATTAGCTATTGAGAATAATAGCCGATCGCCAGTTGTTTTTTTAGGAAAATTTTGCTTCAATTTAAACAGCAGACTGGCTTTTTTTATGTGATGTGGGGGGAGCAATTCCTATTTTTGCCCGAGATATATTGGATATTTGGGACAGTTGACCGGTTTAACACCAGAACCAAGCAGCTAACCAAATCGAATTTTTATTAATTTTATTAAATCACATTTTCATTGATGCCTGTTTTGGGTCAACCATTTAGCGAAAATTGCTCCTCCAGCCACAATCGAGGAAAATCAGTAACTAATGGCATTAATTACCAGGACGTTGATTAGAATATTGAAATAAGGCATAAGTGTCAAACAAAGCGCCTACGACACTAGCGGTAACGCCAATCACCACTACACCTTCTAGGGGGTTGCCACTACCGAAAGTTGCTAAGAATTGTAACAAACAATTAATCGCATAATCTGAGGCAGTGGCAAACCAAGGTACATAATGAGCCAGGTAAAGGAATGCGAAACCCACTCCCAGCAACAGACTGGGGGCAGCAAAGGAAAGAAGACTGGCAATTAGGAGCGAGCGGATAACATAAGGTAAAATACTCATAAAAAGTAGGGTACACCGGTTAAATCTAGGTTAAATTAGAAAATATAGAGAGGTGCTTCTAAACATAAGATACGATGAATTAGCCCGATTGGGGTGAAAATGTTATAAATATTCATTTTTAATCAACAAACTTGTTGAAGATTCGTGAATAAATTTCACTAAAATCATCAAGTGTAGAGTTTTGGCGATCGCCTTGAGTCAGAGCAAACCTAAATCCAGCTTGGTATTGTGGGGCAACCGCCTGGTGGCGGCTGTGTTGCTCGCCGGACAAGTCTTAGTTCACCTGCTAGCCACCAAAATCAACCGCCGCAATACCTTAGAACAAATGGCAGTAGTAGGGCCCGATTCCCTATTCATCGCCCTGCTCACCGCCACCTTTGTGGGGATGGTATTCACCATCCAGGTAGCCAGGGAATTTCTCAACTTTGGCGCCGGTAGCGCCGTGGGGGGAGTGCTAGGTCTATCCCTAGCCCGAGAGTTGGCCCCGGTACTCACCGCCGTGGTGCTGGCGGGGCGCGTGGGGTCCGCCTTTGCCGCCGAAATCGGCACTATGCAAGTCACCGAGCAAATCGATGCTCTCTACATCCTCAAAACCGACCCCATAGATTACCTGGTCATCCCGCGAGTCATCGCCTGCGCAGTTATGCTACCACTGCTGACCATCCTATCCTTCGTCATGGGGATGGCAGGGGGTCTGCTGGTGGCCACCAATATTTATGGCATTGCCGTATCAGTGTTTATCGATTCGGTGCGCAATTTCCTAGCCCCCTGGGATTTAATCAGTGCTGCCATCAAAGGATTTTGCTTTGGCGCGTTGATTGCTATTATTGGCTGCAGCTGGGGATTAACCACCACCGGCGGCGCCAAAGGGGTGGGGCAATCCACCACCACCGCCGTGGTGACAGCCCTGCTGGCAATTTTTATTTTTAACTTCTTCCTCTCGTGGGTGATGTTTCAGGGGGTTGGCAATGCCGTCCAGCGGGGCATCTGACCATTGCCACCCCTACAATAGATAGAAAATACAAGAATCGATAGGGATATTAAATCTGTGACTACCACTCCGGACACCACTACCACACAGACAATTCAACTAACCCCGAAATACGGGATTCCCTTGGTACTGCTCATTGGGGCGGTGCCCCTGCTGGTAGTTCAGCCCTGGATAGGGTTGGTAGTTGAGGTGTTTGCCCTGTTTCTGGTCTATCAGACTGCTACCATCCGGCTGCAATTTACAGACACCGCCTTGGATGTTTATCGCTCCGGCAACCTAATTCGCCGCTTTCCTTACCAAGAATGGCTGAATTGGGAGATTTTCTGGCCGCCGGTGCCAATCCTGTTCTACTTCCGCGAGGTGAAGAGTATTCACTTTTTGCCAGTTCTGTTTGACCCGAAAATGCTGCAGCAGTGTTTGGAAGAGCGCTGTCCGCGCCACAATAACTGAGCCACCGACACTGGCACCGTGGCAAATTTGATGCCAAAAAGTTTTAGGAAGGGCGATTCCATGAATTCAGAAGAGAGCCAAATTAACACAACCGGAGACCTAATGCCACCTGGTGCCTCGGACGAGGCAAATATTCCCCCAGAAGCGCGATCGGACTCACTGCCGCCTCTGTCCCTGGAGACACCGGAGGCAGAAATACCCTCACCAGAAGCCGCTACAGAGGTATCAGAGCATATGGTTGCTACTACGAGGGAAGAAGAGCAACCGGGGGCAGTGCCACCCCTGTCCCTAGAGGCGCTACAGGCAGACATGCCCCCACTGGAAGCCGCTACAGGGGCACCAGAGGATATGGCTGCGACTGTTAGCAGTGACTTTTCAGAGGCAACCCCCAGCCGGGAGGCGCCAGAACCAGAACCAGGGGCGCCACAAGACATGGCCGCCCAGAAGCTGGATGAGGCGTCAGAACTGGCGAAATTCATCGCGGAACTACGGCAAGAGCGGATGGTTTTGCAGCAGGAAATTGTCCAAATGCAAGCGACTCGCGCTCGTCTGCTGCAAGAACAGCTCGGGGATATGCAGTCTGGGATGGGACGCCTGGTACAGGAGTCTCTCAGCGAGCTGGAAAAGCGGAAACAGACGTTGCAAATCGCGGTGGAGCAGCTAGAAAGGCGTCAGGAGCGGATTCGCAATGAGATGCGCACCAGTTTTGCTGGGGTTTCTCAGGATTTGGCGATTAAGGTTCAGGGGTTTAAAGAATATTTGGTGGGTAGTCTGCAAGATTTGGTGAGTTCCGTAGAAGAGCTGGAGCTGGCTCCTAAACCCCAGGCGGCGGAACCGCCACCGATGCAGGAGCAAAAGGGCCGCTTGGCGCCTGATTCGCCGCAATTCACTGAGCCCGGTTTTCAAAAGACGGCGAAGCAGATTCGTCGTCTCCTGGACCAATATCGCAATCAGCCGGACTATTATGGGGCACCGTGGCAGATCCGGCGCACTTTTGAACCAATTCACGCGGAGCGGGTGGCTGATTGGTTTTTCACCCAAGGGGGCCGGGGGGCGCTGCGGACGATGGGCAGTCGTCTGCAAAATATTTTGATTGCTTCGGCGGTGATTTCGGTGCTTTATAAGTTGTACGGGCGGCGAGTGCGTCCGTTGATTTTGGCAAATAGTCCGGAGCGGTTGGGTGAATGGCGGCGGGGTTTGCAGGATTGTTTGGGGATTTCCCGAGGTGATTTCGGCCCGGAACGGGGGGTGGTTTTGTTTGAGGAGGCGGCTCCTTTGGCGCAAAAGGCCGATCGGTTGGTCAAAGAGGGGATGTTGCCTCTGATTGTGGTTGATGAGACGGAGGAAAAGGTCAGTCTGTCTTTGCTGCAGTTTCCCCTCTGGCTGGCTTTTGCACCGGAACCGGTGGGAGGTCAGATGTTTTAGGTATTTGTCCTTTGTCATTTGTCCCTGGGAGGAGAAACCGGGTTTCTTGCAGAGAATCTTGGTCTAGGTAAGAAACCTCTGTTTTCAGAAACCCGGTTTCTGGCGGACCAATGACAAAGGACTTTTGACAAATGACCAAGGACAAATGACAAAGGACAAATAACAATGCTGATCTGGCTAGTTGTGAATTTGAGTTTGTTGCTGGGGGCTTATGTTCTGGGTTCGATTCCTACTGGGTATGCGGCGGGACGGCTACTCAAGGGGATTGATATTCGCCAGGAGGGTTCGGGTTCGACGGGGGCGACGAATGTGCTGCGGACTTTGGGGAAGGGTCCGGCGGTGATGGTGTTGCTGGTGGATGTGTTGAAGGGGGTGGGGGCTGTGGCTCTGGTGAATTGGGCTTATTACCTGGAATTCACTTCGACACTAGCATCGCCGCCGATTTTGCTTGGTTGGTTGCCTTGGATGGTGACGGGGGCGGCTTTGGCTGCGGTTTTGGGTCATAGTAAGTCGGTGTGGCTGGGGTTTACTGGGGGTAAGTCGGTGGCAACGAGTTTGGGGGTGTTGCTGGCGATGTCTTGGCCGGTGGGTTTGGCGGCTTTGGGGGTGTTTGGGGTGTTTATCGGTGTTTCGCGGATTGTGTCTTTGAGTTCGATCGCCGCTGCTATGGCTGTCCCTTTAATTTTCTTCGCCACTCATTCCCCTACTCCATATCTCCTCTTTGGGTTTGCTGGTGGCATTTATGTGATTTGGCGTCACCGGAGTAATATCACTCGCATTATGGCTGGGACGGAACCAAAAGTGGGTGAAAAGCTGCCTTCTTCGCCAGAAGCTGACAGTGCTGCTTGAGATTTAACTCGGTGGAGGCAATTGATGAATTGCCCTTCACCCCCGCACCGATCGGTCGCAATGAAGAAGGGGGAAGTAATCCGGTACTAGGTTATTTGTAGAGCCGATCGTTCTGGGCCGGATTGGTTCGCCCCTACGGCGCTGTGGTGAGTGAGTTAATGCTCCCTTGCCTGGTTCAAGGGGGCAAAACCGGCGGTTTAGCTGACGCATAATTATGGTTAGTGCCTCTTCCTTTTTCCCCTGTTGTCGTTCTTGTTCCAGACTCTTGGCGACTCCCTTTTGAAGGATATCTTGGTAAACCTATCTCATAATGTGAAAGATAGAGATGACAATCAGCGCCGTCATGTCACTGTCCATACTAAGCTTTGCATCTGGCTAGACTCAACAACCATTGGATGCGGATCAATCGCCTTGATTAGACTTCTCAATTTAAGCTGTACCTTTGAAGGATCAATAGCGCGGGGAAATAGCTTTGATGTTTTTACTGGTTGCTCAAGATGCAAAACGATACGCAACGTTTGCCCAGTCAGAACCTGGGCAGCAAAATCTCTTTCGGAAGGATCGGATGCGTTAATCTTCGCAGGCAACATAGCAGCCAGCGTAAACAATACCTTGGCGGCAACTTCATCTGCTAAATCTATGCTTTTTGTGCGAGAATGCCATCTATAATCCTTGGCTTCAATAAGCCAGATAACCTGCTTATGAATCGCGATAATATCAACCGCTTTAATCCCCGAAAGTTTAGATAACTGGTGACGATAAAAAGCCCATTCATCGTACTTACAAACTTTCCATGAGGCCGGAAAAGTAAATTTCAAGCTATCAACTTGGACAGTTGTCATACTCAGACTCCAATACCGATAAAGCGATCGGATTGAGCAAGCTCTTCATCCAGACTGGTAATATCTCCAATCTCGTCAATGGCATCTCCTTGTTTGACCACAACACAATCATCTGATAAGTGCAAGCCAAAGAATCGTGATTGGAGTGCAAGGTTTTGCCGATCGGCCATTAAAATTTCTAGCTCGCGCAAGAGAAATAGACTATGAGTAGCAAGGAAGACTTGAATCCCGGTTTTACTTAAACTCACGATGCTCTGAGCTACTTGTTTGATGAGCAGTGGATTGAGATTTGCCTCTGGCTCATCCCAGAATAAGAAACCTTTGTTCATTAATACTCCAGTGGCAATTAAACGCGCCAACATCGCTAACTTGCGCTGACCTTCTGCCACAAGCGGCATCTCAAATCGACCCCGCTTATTCCTCAAATAAAAACGTCCATTGTTATCTAGCTCGATCGCCCCACCCATTGCCAACTCAAGTGGTGCCAACAATTCTTGAATTCTTTTCTCTTTATGCCCCCGCTGTAAAGGAGCGCCTAGGAGGATACAAGTGTCTCGCCAAGTTTCTTCAAATTCCAGATAATGAGTTTCATAAATTGAGACAAAATTGGGGAAAATACTCAGCAATTCACGCGGTGGAATATAAGCTGGTGAAGTATCAAGCCAAGCCTCTGGAACTTGCTCTAATAACACTTCTGTCTTACTGCTCGTAGAAAAGCTAAAGGCAAAATTTAATTGAGCATTTTCAAAGTTTAGCTTGATGTCACATCTCTCCCGTCCTTGCTTTCTTCGAGCCAGTCTTCCCAGAGACTCTGGGCGAAATACATTGTTAAGCTTCTCTGCTAAACGAGTCTGCATTAAAGTTTTTGTTGGGGTTCGGTTTGTTGGGTGGCGACTTTCTTCCCAACTGGTTGCCAGTGCTGAATAGGCCACTTTAAGAAGATGTGTCTTACCCGCTCCGTTTTCGCCAATTATGACATTCAGATGTTTAGAGAATTGGAGTTCGGCATTGGGAAAAACCGTAAAGTTTTTAATGATTAAATTATTTAGCATAGATGACTTTTAAGCAATTGTTTCAATGTGATTATCTACGATTCTGGACAGCAAATTACTGCCCTGTAACGATAATGAACGGCTTTATAACACCCCCATTCGGGTTTGAGCCGGATTGAGGTATCTTCATAGCTGCGCCTCCTCCCAAGAATTTCCTGGATGTGGTGCGGGAGGTAATTTTCCTAAAGCATTCCTCCTAACGTACCAATCCAACTTCTATCGACTAGATTATCTGCTTTTTCCAGCCTGATTAGGATTATAAGGTTTCTAGTTCTGCTAGTCAAGCGGCGATTTTGGCCACTTTTTTCGGGTCATCCTAAAATCGAGCTTTCTTGGCTTTTTTGAATACTGTTTCTATCTGCACTGGAAGTTTATCCGTCTCAAAGGCAGACTCGGAGGAACTAGCTGGCAGGGAGTTGGCGCAAATCTGACTCGCTATTTGCCCGGGGGTCTAGAGGACCGCACTACGGTGCTGCCGACATCTAAGGGGACCCACGGCCACATCATCCCGCCTCTAGGGGGACCGGGAAACGCAGGGACCAGGGGCAAAAAAAATTTTTTTTAAAATTGTTGCAAAACTTAACAATGTCTGTTACATTTGTTTACATAGAGGCAAAAGCGCCGTCACAACTGACTTAAGGAGCAAGACAATGGCAAGAAGTGGTTTTACCTACAGCGAGACCCAACGGCTGAATAACTTCGCGATCGAGCCGAAGATGTACGTGGATGAGACCTCTCGCACTGGGTTCACTGATTACGCGGAAAAGCTGAATGGTCGCTTGGCGATGCTGGGATTTGTTTCCCTGTTGGCTTTTGAGGCTCTCAGCGGCCAAAGTTTGGTGCAATTTTTCCAAAACCTGTAAATCGATGGCAGCTTTGACTCCCGTGGGGTGTCACACCCCAGTTACCCCCCACCTGGGGGGTATGAGGGAGGAAAACCCAGATTTTTGTGGTGAAGCAAATCGCGGATAAATTTTCGATTTTGGCTTGGCTTTGAGGGAAAATTTTTAATTTCCTTTGTGCCACTGCGGCAAATAACATAAATATCTAACCATTTTTAATTAGATTCTCATTCACATGACAGATTCGCCAGAGGCTGAATTGACCTGGGCGAATCTGTTTGTTATTGATAACAGGTAGGGGGGATTCGCGAATCCCCCCAAAGGACAAAGGACAAAGGACAAATGACTAATGACTAATGACTAATGATAGTTTTATTCTGCTAGTTCCGAGGCGACTCTTGGGCGTGATTTGAGGTGTTCAAAGACGCTCTTATCGCCAATATCTGCGGGAATGGGTTGGATGGTTTTGCGCAGGGCAAATATGAGGAATAATCCTGCCCAGGTGGCAAGCAAGAGTTTTTCGGGAAAGGGGGAGAGTAACCCAAACAGATGTCCGAGGATTAAGAGGGGGACTAGGGGGGTGAGTATTTTGGTTTCTAGGCGATCGAAGCAAAAGGCTTCTTTAAAATAAATGCCGGTTAAGGCGGCAAAGGTGAAGCCGATCGCCAATAAGGCGGCGGTGTTGGTGGTGACGGCGATCGCGAGGGGTTCCTGGCTGTGAAAATTCAAGGCGACAGCGGCGACGGCTCCGATGAGCCAAAATGCCTGCAATAGCCGGTGTAAAATTGCCAGATAGATATGTATGGTAACTAAGCTGACGCCTAAAGCTAGGCAAAAGCAGGCATATAGGGGTGTGAGTAAGGCGATCGTCCCGCTGTCGTTGCCCCGCCATAGCACTAAGGCAGTGCCTGTGGCGAAGGCGATCGCGGCTACCATCAAACCGGTGCGGTAGATTTGCACCCCGGTGCGATCGCTCTGGGTAATCGTAAATTCTCCAAACTGCCCTTGGTAAACTTCCGGTTCTAACTGTTTTGGCTCGGCCATAGTTTTCTCATGTCTCCACAATCATCATCTGCTGACATCATCACTGATTGCATATATTTAATTGTAACTGACTTTGCTCCCCATGAATTAACCAGCCTTTTTTTGAGTTCTGGTGTTGAGAGTAATTTTAAATGTGGTGCCACTCCCCTGATCGGAACAACAAATGATTTCTCCACCGTGCATTTCTACAATCACCTGGTAAGCTATAGATAACCCTAAGCCTGTACCTTTGCCTACAGCCTTGGTGGTAAAGAAGGGATTAAACAATTTCTGTTTTGCTTCGGCTTGGATGCCGATGCCATTATCGCTAATGCTAATGGTAATCCGCTGGTCATCAATCACCTCTGTGGTAATCGTGATTTTTCCCGGTTCAGGGGGAGACTTGATGCCAGCAGCAAAGACGGATTCAATGGCATCAATAGCATTATTGAGGAGGTTCAAAAATACTTGATTGAGCTGGCCGGGGTAGCATTCCACGAGGGGCAAGTTGCCAAATTCCTTGACAATCTCAATTTCTGGTTTAGTTTCATTGTTATGGGCAACCGGCTGCAAGCGGTTCTGCAAAATCAGGAGAGTGCTTTCTATACCTTCGTGGATATCGGCGAGTTTCATCTCGGCTTCATCCAGGCGGGAGAAGTTGCGTAAGGAGAGGACGATTTTGCGGATGCGCTCTGTCCCAGATTTCATGGAAGCGAGGATTTTGGCCAAATCTTCTTCCAGGAAGTCTAACTCGATGTCTTCGATTCGGTCTTGGATGGCGGCGGCGGGTTCGGGGTAATCTTCCTGATACAATTTTATCAGAGAAAGCAGGTTTTGGGCGTAGTCGTTAACATAAGATAAGTTGGCGTGGATGAAGTTGACTGGGTTATTGATTTCGTGGGCGATACCGGCAACTAACTGGCCGAGAGAAGACATTTTCTCTGACTGCACCATCTGCGCTTGGGTGAGCTGTAGTTCCCGCAAGGTGTCTTGGAGCTGAAGGTTGGCTTGTTTCAGTGCCGATGTGCGTTCTTCAACGCGGATTTCTAGGTCTTCGTTGGCTTTTTGCAAGGCGACTTCGGCGCGTTTGCGATCGCTGATATCTCGCGCCACCCAGAGAACGGAGTTATCCTGAATGGGAGAAATGCTGGCAGAGAACCAAATTTCTTCATCAACGCTGCTATCATTATCAGTTTTCCGGGGAGTCATCACCAGGCTATATTCCAGCGATCGCATTTGCTTGGTGGCTACTGCATTCCTGATTTCCGCCAAAAACCAGTCTGCTTGTGCCAATGGTAGCACCTCGTGCAGAGTTTTACCCAACAAGGTAGCTGGTGGCTTATACACCAAATCGGGACTGGTAGGGGCAATCTTCAGATAGCGTCCCTCTGTATCTAACACTAAAATCACATCCCGCATCGCTGCGAACAAGGCTCGCAGTTCCGCTTCTGACTCCCGCCGGGCAACTTCTGACCTTTTGCGCTGCAAAGCATTGGCGAGGATTTCTCCCATTAATTTCAGCAGTTTGATGCTATCTTCTGACCAGATTTTCGGCGCTGACACCGCATCAAAGGAGATAAATCCAATGGTGATGCCTCCCGTGGCGAGGGGGACGGATAAAACTGATTTAATTCCTGCTGATGTCAAAACTTCTTTTTCCCCCAATGCCTCTGGCGGCAAATCTTCCAGTCGGTTCAGGTGCAGTACCTCCATTTTCCGCATTCTTTCCATAAACCAAGGCACAGCAGTCACTGGTAATTGGGGGATTTTTGCGATTTGTGGCTCGATACCCAACCCACACCACTCATGGCTATGTTCCATCACAGTGCCATCGGCAGAAAACAGGAAAATCGACACCCGGTCAAGCAGGCAAAAATTGCCCAAAGTCTCCAAAGCCAGATTGATTTCCTCATCTAGCTGTTCTGGCTCTAAATTGATAAAATGAGTTGATAAATTGGTAATGAGTTTTTCAAATTCAACTTTATAGTGCAGCTCGGCTTCGGCTCGTTTTTGATCCGTGATGTCAGTCCCCACACAGAGCATCCCGGTAAAATGCCCCTCTTCATCTTGCAGCAGCTTATTGCGCCATGCAATCCACACTGGCTTACCGTTGCGCCGGATATGTTCCCGTTCATGGTGGGTAAACTCTTTGGGATTGCGCAAACTGTGGCGCACCATTGCTACCAGGTCGGTGCCGGAGGAATAGGTTTCGGGTAAAATCGTGCCTAGGGCATTTTTGCCGATAATTTCTGCCTCAGAGTAGCCAAATAGCTCTTGGGCAAATTCGTTGAAAAAGGTAATATTGCCCTGGGTATCCAGCCGCAAAATGATGCTGCTAGCATTTTCCACTAATTCTCGATATTTGGTTTCGCTTTCTTTGACTGCTTCTGTGGCTAGTTGCACGGCTACGCGCAATTTTTCCGGTTCTTGGAGGGTTTTATACACCAAAACCCCGGTTAGCAGTGCCACTAACCCGCCACCTAATTTCAGCCATAGGTTACGCTGCTGATGTTGCCACCCCTTTAAGGGAATTGCTGCTAGTTGCCAGGAACCGTTTGGGAGGGATACTGCTAGTTTGACGGAGTTTTGGGCGAATACTTTTTCATCTCCGAAAAACACGGCTCCGGTAGCGCCCAAACTGTCTTTGCCTCGGATGGCTAGTTGCAGTTTGGTGGCAAGTTGGAAAACTTCGGCTTTTTCAAATAGGCTATCCCTGTCTATGCTAATACTGACCATTCCCCAAAAGGCGCCGCTTTCTGGCGGGCCTCCCTCGGGAGTGAGAAAAATCGGGGTGCGACTAATGAAGGCTATCCCTTTAGGAATTAAATTAACTGGACCGGCAACTACAGTTTGTCTGCTATCAATTGCTCTTTGGACGGCTTCCCGTTCTTCGGGAACGGTCATGGGGTTGAAACCAATAGCCGCTTTGTTTTCCTGGAAGGGATAGATATGGCTGACGGTGGTGTTTTTGTAGAGAGAGACGCCGGGAATGCCGGTTTGCTGGGTCAAGATGACGGCGGCGAGCCTTTCAAATTCTGCTTGAGTGACATCTGGGTAGTTGGAAACGTAAGCGACCAAGCCTCGGGTCAGAAATAACCGGGAGTTCAGCTCTCCTTCGAGTCTGGCTCGCAAGGTGCTAAGTTGGTTGAGGACGTGGGCGCGCTCTTCTTCGGCGGCTCGGTCTGTTTCGGCGCGATCGATGATCCAGACACCGGCTCCCACCAACGCCGCTGCCGAGACTGCCGCTATCAAGGGTAAAAATCGGACTTTCATAACTGTATTTTCCGGCTACCGGGGTTTTCAAGCAAGTTTTCCCCGCAGTAGATTTAGTTTATCTCTTTCCCCACCCCATCAATGGTTTCCCGGTCTGTCTCTGGCTTGATGATGGGACCCCAATGGCAATTCTCTTGGCTGTTGGTCATTGGTCATCAGGTCATTGGTCATTTGTCGATTAGATGCGAGGATTTTTTTGTCCATTTTCGTCCCACATTCATCATTAAATTATGTCGAATTATTTCGGAAGCATTAAAATAATCTAAAGATTTAGAAAATTGGCGGTGATGAAAACTAACATAAATTAGATGATTGATGAACCCATTTTATGAATCTTTATTATCATCGCAAGCTGTATGCGCTGCTAGCTAAATTAAACCTGCTAGCCGCAGTAAATGACTGTAAGGCGTTATCGAGCCATCAGGCAGATTTAGCACTATGGTGGCAACATTGGGAAAACGGAATTGATGGCGTTCAAGATGGAATTGATGGCATTAGCAAAGCCTCAGACCGGGTGGCTCTGGAAGCGTTTGCTAAGACTCCCACCGAGGATCAAGTCAAAGTCAAAGTCAAGCATTTGATTAGCGGTCAATCGCAAGATGTGGGACCGTTGCCGAAGTTAAGCAATGATGTGATTGCACAACTTAACCAGGTGGCGGGAACGAATGCTCGGAAAGCGTTTTGGTGGTTGTGGCGGTTTTATCCCGAATTTTTACTGGAACACCAGTCCGATGCTCTGTTGTTTCCAGCCGATCGCACGATTCCCGATTGTCCCCTGCACAGTTATTACAGTACGGTCACGGCGATCGCAGGCGCCCTGCACAGTTATTATAGTACGGTCACGGCGATCGCAGGCGCCATCCCCCCAGATTACCAAAAAACGGACCCCAACAAACATCCCTATCTGCTCCTGTTCACCTTCTCTCCGGTCCAGGAGTTTATCAAATCTTCGCGCAAATTTGTGGATTTTTGGGCAGGGTCCTATCTGCTCCATTATCTGAGTGCGAGATTGTGCTGGTCGATCGCCCGGATTTACGGTCCCGATGCCGTGATTACTCCCTCTCTGTGGAGTCAGGAAATCATCGATGCCCTCATAGTAAAATCTTATCCTAATTTCGGGGCAACCTTCGCCAATTTGGGGGATGGATTAACACCAGCACAAAGATTTAATGATAAAACTTCCATCAGTTTGAGTACCGCTGGCTTCCCCAATGTCATCACGGCTATTGTGCCAGGGAAACAAGCCGCAGAAAAGTTGGGAAAACAGCTCTCCCAACACTTGACCACCCTATGGCGGCGAATTGCCTACCAAGTGCGAGACATAATTCGGAATGACACTATTAAGTATTTAGAAAATAACCAGCATCAAGACAAAGAAAAAGAAAAAGTTGATGCTTTGGTAAAAAGACTCGCCCAAGCTGAAAATTTAGCCGATAGCTCTGATAATCCCAACCGCCGGGATTTAGAAAAATGGCAAAAGCCAAGTTGTTGGGAATGGAATAAACTGTGGGAGGCACAGATAAATCATACCTGGGAACCCTATTGGACTGCCATGCCCCTGGGTTATCCCGAACAACAATTAACTATCCACGAACAGGCAAACGGTGCTTTTGACCAAACCTGGAAAGACAATCAAGAAACCGTGGCTCCCTCGCGATTTGACCAACCCACCCCCACCACCGCTGAAGAAACATTTTACCACGATTTGAATATCGGCACCTGGTGGGGAAATGTGCAATCTCGTTTGGGAAATGCTATCCAAGCCGTGAAAAATACCCGCAGTTGGCAGATTCCCACTGCACCGGGAGAACGCTCTACTATTTCGGGACAATTTAGCGCTTTACATCCCAGTTTTAATTATGGCATTAAAGAACGCACACCAGGAAATTTAGTAGATTTACGAGAAGGAGCCGGACTTAGTTCGGGTTCGATGCAGTTATTCTGGGGGTTGATGGCATTGGTGTATCCGGGATTGTTCAACGGTTCGGAAAAACTCAATGCTTTGGAGTTGACTAAGCGCATGGCTTGGGTGTATGGTGGGGTGGCAAAATCTCTGGGAATTGATTTGGATGCCGAACTCCGTAAACGTCCCGACATACGGGATTACGAGCAATTCATTCGGTTTCCGAATTTAAGCTCGATCGCCTCGGCTCGGTTCGCCGCCGATCGTCCTGATTTGGTGCGTCGATATTTGCGCACTCTATCCCGTCATATCAGCGAACCGCCGCAATTTGAGGAGAAGGAAAGAAAAGCATTTTTTGCCAAAACCTTGCGGCTGTCTCAAGTGCCCAAAACTGATGCTGCCATTCACGATCAGCTAAAAAAACGCTACAACGGCGTGATGTTTTCCAGCAAGTGGCTGGCGGACGATATGGGGTTAAATGATGTGGGAGCAACTGAGTTAAGAAGGTTAGTTGCACAAGCACATAAAGACTGTGGCTTTGGCGATAATTCTCCCGCTGATTGGTGGGTAATTGTTTTGGCAGATGGCGATGGCATGGGTCAATATGTCACCGGACGCAAACTCAAGTCATATGATGCTTATATCGATAAAACTGCAGTTCACATTCCGCCAGAGCAACAAGCCACATTTGCCGAACTGTTAGAGACGCGCAAACGCATGGGACCGGCAACTCACGTAGGACTAAATCGCGCTTTGCTAGACTTTTCTAATCGCTTGGTGCCTTACATCACAGAACAGCGATTTTGCGGTAAAGTAGTTTATAGTGGCGGCGATGACGTGATGGCTGTCCTCCCTTTGGCAGATTTGCCCGAATTTCTCCTATCTTTGCGGGCAGCCTGGTGTGGTAGTCGCGACCCTAAAGATGAGTTTGTCAGTCAGGGAGGCTATTGGCTTCCTGGGCAAAATTTAGGACACCGCCCTTTATTTACAATGGGTGAGGGAGCCACCATGAGTATGGGAATTGTGGTTGCCCATAAGAGCGTCCCCCTACCTACTGTGTTAGAAACTTTGTGGGAGGCGGAAAAAGAGCGCGCCAAAAAGCTGCCTGGGACAAAGGAAATTCCCGCTAAAGATGGTTTGTGTTTTCGGGTGATCTATGGCGGCGGTAATGTGCTGGAAGCCTTGATGAAAGGTCATTTGCTCCCCAGTTGGTGGCAGTTGATTAAAGATTACCCAACTGCTGCGGAGGGTTTATCGCCGGTGTTCTATCGCTTAGCGGAAGAGTTGCCGAAACACGCTTTCGTTACTCCATGTAATCGCCTGTTTTCTAAAGCGGCGAAGGTGATTTTAATGCGGCGGGATAATCCCCTCCCGGAGAACCAGCAACTGGCGATTATGGCATGGCTGGATGAATGGGAAGATTGGGCGAAAAATGCTGGCCAAAAGTCAGATGAAAAGCCAATCGGAACCAGCGAGCAAGATTTAAGCCGCCTGTTGCGGTTTACGGCGTTTTGGTTGGACAAAATGGCGCTGTTAAATGACTGGATCGAGGAGGAGTAAAGCTGATGACTGATTATTGGTATGAAATCGAACCCCTGGATGTGTTGCTGTTTCGGGAGGCAAAACCTTTCAGTCCGGGGGAGGGTTCTTGGGCAAAAGGGCAATTTCCCCCACCGCCGATCGCCCTGTTCCACGCCTTGCGTTCTGTCTTGCAAGAAGTGCTAGATTTACAACCCAACAAATCTCGAAACCAGGAATTTCTCGGCCCATTTTTAATGGATGGCGAAGACACCCTCTGGTTGCCCACGCCTAAAGATTTGCGGGGGGTGAAGTTTCGCGTAGGAACAGGAGAAGAAGACCAATCTAGCAAAGATCGGGTGAATGATTGGCATAAACTGATCCGATTGATTCCTGCTGACGCAGAAGCTCCAGAATGGAAACATATTGGTTTTGACTCAGCGCAACCGCCGCCAATGGTGCCCCCACCTCTGCAACGGAACCCGCAATTTTCAGAATATATCTGTGGTAGTCCGTACCCTTGGATAAAAGCTGCAGCTCTGTGTCAATATTTGGATGGGAAAAATCCAGAGAATACCAAGGATTTTTATGAAAACCCTTGGAGTGTGCAACTGTTGCCCCATATTCATATGCAGGACGATCGGCGTCAGGTACGCGACAGTGAGGGGTATTTTACGGAAGTGGCAATTCGGCTAAAACCAGGATGGCGGTTTGTGGTGAAAACCAGCTTAGAGTTAACATAATCCCCTACAGTTATACGTCTCGGCGGCGAGGGACACCGCGCTCTGGTGACAAATATCACTGAATCAAAGCAGTTTGATTGGCAGGCGGTAGAGAAATATAGTCAACCCCCGGAAAATAATCAGGCGGAAACTCATAATTTTGCCTATTTGCTGACTCCCGCACTGGCGGAAAAAGATTCTGCTCTCTATGGAGTGTATCCCCGCAGTTGGCAAGATTGTTTGGCTGGTTGTGTGAGCGATCGCGCCTTGCTTTGGGGTGGTATCTCTCATCTGTATCGGAAACGTGATAACTCCACCGAAACCGAGAAAGAGTTTCGCCTCCTCCCTCAACGCGCCTTTGTACCTCCGGGAACGGTTTACCTATTTAAACCAGATAAATTGCCCCCCGATGCAGTCCTGTTACCCTCCGCTCAAAGCGATGGGAAAGAAACTTGGCTGAAAACCTTTCAGCAACTCAACTATGGCAAACTTCTTTGGGGTAAACGCAGATGACTACCACGGAAATAATGGATTTTGATACGACTAATATTGATTTAGCGGCATCTTTTATCTATTTTGTCTATCCTTTTACTTTCGATAGCAATCAATTTGACTCCCTCACTCGCGCTGGGGATGAGGCAGTTATCTCTCGTCAGACACAACCAAATAAAGAGCAGGAGTGCCGAGCCGCTTGGGAAAAATTATCCTTTCCTGAAGAAGAGTTACTCTTCCACGTAGCTAATTACCTGAAACCGGGTGAAAATTCATCCTGTACGGCTCGCTTCTGGCAATCTTCTGCGCTGTTGCATCAGAGTTTTGGCTTTAGTCATAGCTATGATTGGCAGTTGGTTTACCCCAATGGCGAAATCTCTTTTGTTTTCGGCGAGGAAAATAAAGCCACTAAAGTAGTGCAACTGATGTTATTTCGGGTAGGGGTAGGCTTTGTCACCGTGAAAGCGCAACCCAAGAGCGATCGGGTGAATGACTGGCTCAAATTTATCCATTACTTTCGCTTTCTCCGGGGACAGCGAGGCACCCACCTAAACGCCCAACGTCGCACCGGTTTCAACCCTGATAATCGCGAAACCCAGTTAGATATCTATTTCCCGGAAATAGCAGGGGGTAAAGCATCTTATCAAGATGGTAAACCGACTCTGGGCAATTTGCTCACCACCATCTTGTCCACCTTGGGGTCAACACAATGGTGGCAAGAAGTTTTTGTCCCCGGTAAAATGTTACCCTTCGCGGCGATTTATGCTGATGGGTTGCCTTACCAGCACATTTACCACCTCCTGTACAAATTACAGAACTTTTTCCACGATCAGCAAGGCCAACATCCTGCCCCAGAAAACTTAGACCCCCAGGCGCAGCCTTGGTTGACTTATGCGCTGCGGCAGTGGTTTGTTTTCACCTTGGAAGGTGGCAGTTTCCTCGCCGTAGATGCTCCCAATCCGGAGTTCTTCCGCACCACTTTGCCCAATCATTTACAAACCCAATATTTTCTGCTATTCTTATTGGCATTACATCAACGGTTTGCCCTAATGTCATTGTCCGCGCAGGTGGCAGATAGTTGGGTGACAGATGGCGCTACTCGTCTCCGCCGCTTTGAGGCAATTCGCGATCGCCTGTTGCTGTTCACCGCTCGCGGTTATTTCACCCAAGTGATGCAGCGAGAAAACCACCATCGCTGTTATCGCCAATGGCAAAAAGTCTTTCAACTAGAAACTCTCTATCAGGAAATCAGCGAGGAAGTGCAGGAAATGCACGAATATGTGCAAACCCGCCAAAACCAAAACTTAGAGCGCACTATTCAGGTGGTTGGTGTCGCCGTGGGTGCGGGTGGTATCGCCGCATCTTCCACCGCCGGGTATATCCAACAACCCATCACCTTCGCTTATACTGGTAACATTCACCCCGGTTTTTTAGCCTTGCTGGCGAGTCTCGCGATCGGCGCGATCGCTGGTGGTATCACCTGGTGGTTGACCGGGTGGTTAAAACCGGGTAAATAGTGGGGTAGAAACCGGGTTTCTGCGATAATCTTGGGATTTTCACCCAGATTTAATTAAGAAACCCGGTTTCTGGTGGACAAATGACCAATGACAAAGGACAAAGGACAAATGACAAAGGATAAATTACAAAGGACAAACGACAAATGACCATTTTACTCGCTAACATCGGCACCTCTGACCTCGCCGTTCAACTAGATATTGACGGTCATCCCTACTACCTACCCATCGACTTTCTCGGTGAACCCAATTTGCCCCAGAAAGTAGCACAACTATCCCCAGAGCTACAAGCTATCTGGAACAATCAAAGCCAATACCTTCAATCTCTATTATACCCCGAATTGGGATTACCTGCAACAAGGCAGCGCAGTCGAGATATTACCGAGTTACTGCTGCAAAACCATGAGAAATGGCAATCTCGGTTAAGTTTTGTCCGCATTCGCGGTGTCATCAACCAAGCCATGTTCCTCGACGCCACTAAAGCCTATATCTTCGTCACCGACCAGAAGGGCGAAACAATGCCCAACGGCCATGAAAAAGATACCATATTTTTGTACCAATTGCTAGACCGCTGGGTGCAAGATAAGCCATTTGGTTTGACTTTAGTGGCGACAACTTTACCAAGGGATAAAAATGCTAATGACTTGGAATCAATGCTGGATTTCTATGAAACAGCTTTAGGCGATATCCGCCACACAGAAGATAAGGATGATTGCTTGTTTTTGGTCAGCATTAAAGGCGGAACCCCCGCAATGGGGACGGCATTGCAACTCCAGGCAATGGATGCAGGATTTAAAAACCTCGTATTTATTGACCCAGAACTATCCCTCCCACGAGTTTTGGCGGGAGAACCTTCAGGATGCAAGTTGACTATTTACTGGGGGCAACTCCATACCCAAAAATATCGCACCCTGCATTTATTATTAAACCGCTGGGATTTTGATGGCGCCATTACGGTCATCAAAGATTGGCAAAATACCCTCTCGGTTTTGCCGCCTGAATTGGCATCAACTCAGCTCTCGGACTTGCCAGAACGGCAAACCGCCGCCATTCACGCCTTGCAGCTCGCCTCTTGCTTTTTTAACTTCGATCGCCTGGGTGCCCAGAACATTCTATCACACCATCAGGACATATCCTCCCTGTCCGATCTAGAAACCAGCTATGAGTCTTGGATCAACTTACTTAGCCATTGCCAAATCTACTGGCAACTTGAGCAAATGGCTAACTTTCTCTGGTGTCTCAGCTCCTTTTGGGAAGATGTGCTTAACTATTTAATCGAGAAATTAGGAGGCAGTCGTTATTTTGCCGGAAATCTGGGTGATTGGAATTTAGACAAATCCCAGCTAGAACCAGAATTGTGGAATTTTTTGGCGAAAAAAGATACTAAGCTGAAAAACTGGAATTTTGCTAAAGATGGCTACTACAGCTTGCGCATGAAACGGATTACTAAGCGGTATCTGGTACGGGGAATGGTCGCCCAGCAAAACGAAAATTCTGTGGCGGCTAAAACCATAGACGATGGTTTGAAAGCGCTTAACTATTGGGTAGATAAACGCAATGATTTGATTCACCGCGTTCAGGGTGCATCCAAGGAAACTATGCGGGAGATGCTCACAGTCGATCGGGCAGCCAACAACGGCGAAGCCAAAATCGCCTGTGAGGTGGATAACCTGGTAGCCACTATGAACAACCTCAGTCTAGCAGTATTTGATTTATTGCACATTCCCCCTCATCCCACTGTCAGCAGTGACGCCCACACCAGCGCTTACATCTACTCGGAAATTATCGCTTTTGTCGAGGAAAAAATTAGTAGGGGCGAAGCATCTTTCTAAGGTTCGTAGTTGGGCTTTAGCCCTCTTGATGAGGTTCGTAGTTGGGCTTTAGCCCTCTTGATGAGGTTTGTAGGGTGGGCAGGGTACTGCCCACCCTACAGGATTTATGCTATGATTAGATAATTCAGGTAAATCCCCAAGGTTTTGCGCTTAAAGCATCACATGACCAGATTAGCTCACGACCAATTGGCCAAACAGTATCTCCAGGAGTTATTATCGGAATGGGGACAATTACAAACCAGCTACGACATCGCCAGTGAAGTCAGGCAAATAGATGTGTGGTTTGTGCCAACAGGGGCAGCATCCGCCAGAGACGAAACGTTAGGGTTGTTGGGGCAAATGGCAGCCACAGCCTGTGTTTTCGAGCCTTTTCGGAATCAACCCAGCCCCGGAGAAGTCAGAAACTGCCAGTTAAAATTGTATGTGCTGCATGGGGACTTAGTGCGATCGGCACGCCGAGATAATCGGACTCTAGCCGAAGCCGACTTACCATATTTGTGGATTTTGTCGCCATCATGTTCGGCGCGGCTCATCGCCGGATTTGGCGCCACAGAAAAGTTAGAGAGCTGGGAACCGGGAGTCTATTTGATGCCGGAATTCCATAAAACCGCACTGGTGGCAATTAACCAGCTACCAGTGAACCAAAACACTCTATGGCTGCGCGTGTTAGGAAGAGGTGCCACTCAGGAGCAAGCTATAGCGGAACTGGTGGCACTTCCAGAAGAGAATGTCCACCGGCGTCAGCTTTTAGAGATTCTGGCTAACTGGCGCATCAACCTGGAAATCAATCAAAATGTCAGTGATGAAGACAAGGAGTTGATTATGAACTTATCACCAGCTTACCTGCGGTGGCGGGAAGAAACTTTACAAGAAGGACTGCAAACAGGACTGCAAACAGGACGGCAAGAAGGACTCCAAGAAGGACTGCAAGAAGGGCAGCGTTTAATGGTAGAGAGTATGCTAGCAGCGCGGTTTGGAGCAGTGGATGAGGAGTTATCCCAGATCATTACTCCTTTGATGCAGCTTGATGCACGAGAGCGGGCTCTTTTAATCCTGCAATTGAGCCGATCGGAACTGGTAGCCCGGTTCCGGGAACCATCCAATTAACTCTTTAAAAGTAGGGTGGGCAGTACCCTGCCCACCCTACAGGATTCTCCCGCCATATCGGGCGAAGCATCCGCGAAGTAGTTTTTCCGTTTTTTCGGGAGATTTGGGCGCGATTTTGTAGGGGCGAAGCATGAGGGCGAGAAATATCTGGCAAAAAACCTACAATTTATTACCCTCATGCTTCGCCCTCCCTCGATGTCGGGCGAAGCATCCGCGAAGTAGTTTTTCCGTTTTTTCGGGAGATTTGGGCGCGATTTTGTAGGGGCGAAGCATGAGGGCGAGGAATGTCTGGCAAAAAACCTAAAATTTATTACCCTCATGCTTCGCCCTCCCTTGATGTCGGGCGAAGCATCCGCGAAGTAGTTCTTCCGTTTTTCCGGGAGATTTGGGCGCGGATGCTTCGCCCCTACAGGAGGTTGGGGTGAAAAATGAAACCCAACGAAATGCCGCTGCTCTACCATCAAACCACAGGAAAAAGCCGCTAGCAAATGATGCTAACGGCTTCTTCTTTTTGGTTAATTGCTAACCAAGTTGGTTGGTTTCCACTAATTCGGCTTCATCAGAAGCCAAGCTGCTTTCACAGCTCATCTTTACCCTAACCCGAAAAATTTTCCCAAGATAGGGCACAGTGCTATTGACAAAATCAAATAACTGTGCATCAATCATTCCAGACAGAGGCGCCGCCGCCAAAATGGGGGGATTTCCTCATAGCATTCCAGCAGCAAATCCATTAACGCCAAATGGCGCATATCATTAGGAGTGGGGTAGCGGCGGCTACCTCCTTGTCGGAACCACCCAGCCACAGTAGCAGGAGAACGCCAGCAGATTTCTGCCATCATTTCATAGCTCACATCCCACTTTTGATAAAACTGTTCGGGAGTCATGGTTAATTGGCATTGGCTATATAATTGGATTAGCCGCCGTTCTCGATCGCCAATTGGTTGCATTATCTCATTCCTCCACCAGCAGTTAAGCGATAATCGCCGGGTCATCTACAGTAAACTGGGGTTGGATACCTAGGATATTTACCTTTTCCCGGCTATGAGCCGATAAAGGATAAAACCGCAGTTGGTCTTCCCGTTTATTCAGCAGTTTGAGCAGTCGGTTGTGCAGTTGTTCATACTGCTTTTCATCTAACACCGCTTCAAACACCGACTTTTGCACCCGCACGGCGCAAGTTTCTAACAGTTTCGCCACCCGCTGGCGGCGCCTATCATCTACAATGTCGTAGCAGATGAGATAAAACATAAACCTGGTTTTTTGCCTCTGAAAAAGGTTCGTAGTAGGGCTTTAGCCCTCATTCTTAGGTTTGTAGTTGGGCTTTAGCCCTCTTGATTAGGTTTGTAGTTGGGCTTTAGTGGGCAGTACCCTGCCCACCCTACAATCTACAAACTCCGGAGGGCTGAAGCCCAACTACGAACTTTTTTGGGCTGAAGCCCAACTAAGAACTTTTGATGATAGGAGGTGTCACCCCACAAGGCTTGGCAATAGCAACCCACTTGATGCCACAGCAATTGCCGCAGGCTTTTGTCCCCAGTGATGATGGTTTTTAACTGTTGCTCCCAGGCGGCAATGCAGTTATCCCGCCAGTGGTTTTGACAATGGCCATTACCATTAGTGAATAAACTATGGTGGGTAAGGGCAAAACGCATCACTAAAGTATCGATTAAGGATGCACTCCACTCCAGCATTAGGTCTTGCACTAAAGGCAATTTGTCGCCATCCCCTACGTGCAAGTTGGCAATTTCTGGGGCTAGTCCCCATTCCAAAACAAATCCATAGATGATTTGCTCTAATAAGGCATGGTGGAAGTGAAACAGATTGTCGAGAAAGTCGTTTTCCCATCCCGTATGCCGCCACAACCACCGCCGCAGCAAGGGATAATACAGTTGATTCACTGCCGCCAAATTCCCCCGCAAAGTCTCCAGGTTCCCTGTGGCTATCTGCTCCCGGCGTGACTCTATTTCTCGGATGGCTATCCCCATCCGGGAGCAACTATGCCCAGAAATCATCGCCAGCAATGCCAAACGGCTGTGCAGGGTGGCATTGACTATTCCCAGAGCGGTGGTGAGGACAAATTCCCCGTCATTAGCTCGCTGCTGTTGCAGGGGGAGATATTTGGCGGGGGAGGTGAGGGGGAGCCGCCCCACATAACGACCCGCCGCATCCAAAAACAGTAGTGGTAGGCAGTGGGATGATGCCAAGGCGGCGGCGGCGGGGGCAACCGAGCATCCCGCAAATGCCACAATATGACTGGTCATCTTGGCTTGTACCCGGCTTTGCAACTGTTCCCGATACCACAGTTCAAACACCCGACCCTTGGCTGTTAGGGTGACACCAGATTTGGTTAAATAAATCGCTGTCATCGCCTCATCTGAACGCTACTCCTCCAGCATCACCCCGGAGTATTTGCGTTCTTATATGCCTTTGGGCTCTGACTATATGACTTGTTATATGACTTCAGGAGTTTGTCGCCCCTTCCCCAAAATTTATCTCTGGTAGTAGCACGGCATAATTGATAATTGATAATTAATAATTGATAATTAATAATATCAAGTCCGGTAGCATCGTTGGTGAATATTTGCTTTAGGTATCACCCGTTCGAGATGGGGAGACGGTTGTTAACTAACCCCCGACTGGGGGTTTGATTCCATCAGCCACAGGTTTTAACCTGTGGCGTCTGAGGCTAAGGCTTTAGTCCCTAGCTCATATCAAGTCCGGTCGCTCTGATTGCCAATCGCCACCGCCGTCGCCCAGGACTGAAGTCCGTGGCTACATGAAACAAACCCCCTAACGGGGGTTATTTTACCAGGCGGGCGGATTTTTCGCCTCTAGGACAACTATTCACAAATGATGCCCTCGTACTTGATATAATTGATAATTGCAGGAAATTTGAATAGAAAAACCAAGGTGATGGCAAAGAAACCGGGTTTCTGCGAATATTTATCGCCAGAAACGGGGAATTTAGTTAAGAAACCCGGTTTCTGAAACCCCACCCTACCATCTCTGGTTTACCAAACGCTGTTTCTGTGCTACCCACCACGGGAAATTTGAATAGAAAAACCAAGGTGATGGCAAAGAAACCGGGTTTCTGCGAATATTTATCGCCAGAAACGGGGAATTTAGTTAAGAAACCCGGTTTCTGAAACCCCAATGGCAAAGAAACCGGGTTTCTGCGAATATTTATCGCCAGAAACGGGGAATTTAGTTAAGAAACCCGGTTTCTGAAACCCCACCCTACCATCTCTCAGGTGATGGCAAAGAAACCGGGTTTCTGCGAATATTTATCGCCAGAAACGGGGAATTTAGTTAAGAAACCCGGTTTCTGAAATCCCACCCTACCATCTCTCAGGTGATGGCAAAGGGGTTTCTGCGAATATTTATCGCCAGAAACGGGGAATTTAGTTAAGAAACCCGGTTTCTGAAACCCCACCCTAGAGTCCTGTAGGGTGGGCAGTTTCCACTAATTCGACTTCGGGTGAAGTCTAAAGAAGCTGACAGCAAAGACACGGCATCCACCCTAATTGAGTTTCCACTAATTCGACTTCGGGTGAAGTCTAAAGCATTAAACCAGACTGCGGGGGGCGAGAGCCCCTTCTTGTAGTTTCCACTAATTCGACTTCGGGTGAAGTCTAAAGCAAGCAACACCGCCATTGCTGGCGGAATGGTTAGAGTTTCCACTAATTCGACTTCGGGTGAAGTCTAAAGTTTTGAAGCTCCCTGTGGGGGTGGTGGCAATCGCCGTTTCCACTAATTCGACTTCGGGTGAAGTCTAAAGTTTATTTGGATTCCACGAAGTAGTTTGAAGGAAGTAGCGTTTCCACTAATTCGACTTCGGGTGAAGTCTAAAGTTCCAACTCTCTAGACCGTATTTCCGGAGTCACCTTGTTTCCACTAATTCGACTTCGGGTGAAGTCTAAAGCTTTTTTTAGTGGAATTCTTGAGAACCCTAAATAAAGTTTCCACTAATTCGACTTCGGGTGAAGTCTAAAGTTGGACTTACCACTAACCTTTCCATCTTCAATATGTTGTTTCCACTAATTCGACTTCGGGTGAAGTCTAAAGGAATTTATCCTCACAAAAGAGGAGGTAGCTTTGCTTTTAGTTTCCACTAATTCGACTTCGGGTGAAGTCTAAAGAAATTAGCCAAGGCAAGCATGGGCTAGAATATGAATTGTTTCCACTAATTCGACTTCGGGTGAAGTCTAAAGTTTTTTTGATAGCATAAACCGAGCCAATCCCAACGCCGGGTTTCCACTAATTCGACTTCGGGTGAAGTCTAAAGGGTCATATGTTTTATTTGCTCTTATTTAATGACCCATTAAGTTTCCACTAATTCGACTTCGGGTGAAGTCTAAAGTATATGAGTGTGTGTTGGAGGGCACCAAAAAATATCGTTTCCACTAATTCGACTTCGGGTGAAGTCTAAAGTGTTGGTGAGCAGGTGTTGCCCAAAGGTATGTACTGTTTCCACTAATTCGACTTCGGGTGAAGTCTAAAGACTTACCGTTTGAAGACGGTAAAATACTGACTTGTTTCCACTAATTCGACTTCGGGTGAAGTCTAAAGTTATCAGGACTGTCTTTAACTTGTGTTCCGCAAGGTGTTTCCACTAATTCGACTTCGGGTGAAGTCTAAAGGCTTATTTTAAGGATGACTACGAGGATTACGAAGAATGTTTCCACTAATTCGACTTCGGGTGAAGTCTAAAGTTACAGTCTCTTACATTAACACCAGGTACGGCAAGTTTCCACTAATTCGACTTCGGGTGAAGTCTAAAGCCCAGCCCTGTGAGGGCGGGAATTTTAGCTGCGAAACACGGGTTTCCACTAATTCGACTTCGGGTGAAGTCTAAAGTTTGGGTTTCGGGTATGGGAGTAATCTCTATTCCTGGTTTCCACTAATTCGACTTCGGGTGAAGTCTAAAGTTTGGAGTGGTCTCATCCGACGGGTAGTAGCAAACGTTTCCACTAATTCGACTTCGGGTGAAGTCTAAAGACTGCACCAATGGTAGCAGTAGTGGCGGCACCGGCGTTTCCACTAATTCGACTTCGGGTGAAGTCTAAAGAACATCTTCCTCTTTTAAAATAATCAAGGCAAATTGTTTCCACTAATTCGACTTCGGGTGAAGTCTAAAGCAGCCTCACCACTACTCTGTCGCCATTCAACATGCTGTTTCCACTAATTCGACTTCGGGTGAAGTCTAAAGAATTCCTTTTGGGATCTAACCCCTTTTGCGGACAAGTTTCCACTAATTCGACTTCGGGTGAAGTCTAAAGTGTGTAGAGCAGGCAGACTGTCGCACAGAGACAATCTGGTTTCCACTAATTCGACTTCGGGTGAAGTCTAAAGATGTGGCAACCCAACGGACCCACTCAAGTGGGCAAGGTTTCCACTAATTCGACTTCGGGTGAAGTCTAAAGTCTCGTTGGTTTTGTTTTTTCCGCTAACTCTGCCGGGTTTCCACTAATTCGACTTCGGGTGAAGTCTAAAGCAATATGGTCAACTTAATTGTGGTCATGCTCATCGGCAAAGTTTCCACTAATTCGACTTCGGGTGAAGTCTAAAGACCAGATACAAGGGTACTCATGCTCTGGTCCTGAGTTGTTTCCACTAATTCGACTTCGGGTGAAGTCTAAAGTTTTGTTGATGACACCTCAGGGCGACGATTAGACGGTGTTTCCACTAATTCGACTTCGGGTGAAGTCTAAAGTATGACGAATATGGGGTCTACTTCGGAACTGACTCCGGTTTCCACTAATTCGACTTCGGGTGAAGTCTAAAGCCGGTGTTGCTCCAATTCCTGGTTCACCAACACCAGGTTTCCACTAATTCGACTTCGGGTGAAGTCTAAAGCGTTTCTGAGCAACTCAATGTACTTACCCAAACCGAGGTTTCCACTAATTCGACTTCGGGTGAAGTCTAAAGTGGGGTTTTCTTTTTCCAACCCTTAGGAATTATTCTGTTTCCACTAATTCGACTTCGGGTGAAGTCTAAAGTACCGGCGCCACCCCAGGTGATATTCAGTCTCTCATAAGTTTCCACTAATTCGACTTCGGGTGAAGTCTAAAGACGACCAATGCGACTCCGGAGAGGAGTCGTGTTATAGTTTCCACTAATTCGACTTCGGGTGAAGTCTAAAGGCTCGACCAACAGGTCCAAATGAACAAAACCATCACGTTTCCACTAATTCGACTTCGGGTGAAGTCTAAAGACCTGCACCTGTGCCTGGCTCAGGTACTGGTCTTCCAGTTTCCACTAATTCGACTTCGGGTGAAGTCTAAAGAATTGCGGATTTATTATTAATTTCAATAGTTCCGACGTTTCCACTAATTCGACTTCGGGTGAAGTCTAAAGCATCAAAAAAATCGCTACTGCCGCTACTGCCGCTAGTTTCCACTAATTCGACTTCGGGTGAAGTCTAAAGCTTCGACGGTTCCATGACCGTCACCCCCACCGTGGTCAGTTTCCACTAATTCGACTTCGGGTGAAGTCTAAAGTTTCCACCACCACCCCAGTTGTGGTGACCACTGTTTCCACTAATTCGACTTCGGGTGAAGTCTAAAGACAGTCAATCTGACCGACCCGCGGGATATTCAGGTGGAAGTTTCCACTAATTCGACTTCGGGTGAAGTCTAAAGTCGGGATCAGTTGACTTGACTGATCCAAGTATCATAGTTTCCACTAATTCGACTTCGGGTGAAGTCTAAAGATTCAATGCGATGGGAATAACTGACCAGCGAAATAGTTTCCACTAATTCGACTTCGGGTGAAGTCTAAAGAATTGTGATTTTGCATTCAGAAGTTTGAGCTCAGAGTTTCCACTAATTCGACTTCGGGTGAAGTCTAAAGAACAAGTTTCTCAGTTACCATCGCCCCTGATGGTACGCAGGTTTCCACTAATTCGACTTCGGGTGAAGTCTAAAGAATGCAATAGTCGGTACTGTGTTTGACAAGCTGACCGTTTCCACTAATTCGACTTCGGGTGAAGTCTAAAGTCCTCAACAGGAGCTACCGTGGACCAACAGGTCCAGAGTTTCCACTAATTCGACTTCGGGTGAAGTCTAAAGTTCTGGTTATGCACCAGGACCAATCCTTTTCGGTCAGTTTCCACTAATTCGACTTCGGGTGAAGTCTAAAGTTCTACCCCAAAATTCTATCTCTTTCATAGCCTCCAGTTTCCACTAATTCGACTTCGGGTGAAGTCTAAAGCAGGGTCCATTTGGGCCCTTCTGCGAAAAAGAAGAGATAGTTTCCACTAATTCGACTTCGGGTGAAGTCTAAAGGCGTTTCTGCCGAAGAAATGCCGGTCATTCAAATCAGTTTCCACTAATTCGACTTCGGGTGAAGTCTAAAGTTCGTTGGGTCCGCTATCGTTGGTCTCGGTCTCGTGTTTCCACTAATTCGACTTCGGGTGAAGTCTAAAGACATATGAGGGTTACGGGGGATTTGAAATTTTAGGGGTTTCCACTAATTCGACTTCGGGTGAAGTCTAAAGGCTTGGCTCCTGGGAGCCTTACCATGACTGAATTATACACCAGTGAATTCGGGGGGGTCAAGCTTTTGTAATGACAAACAGAGAATTTTTGTGGAAATCGGGGCAAATCGTCGCCTGAAGCCTTATCCCAGAGCCTAATTCGAGGGGGTCAACGACAGAATGAGGGTTTCAGCCACTGCCTGACCCCCTCGAAAAAACTCTGGAAAGAGAAAATAAAGACGGGGACCAGGGAGCGGGGGAGCAGGGGAGCGGGGGAGCAGGGGAGCAGGGGAGCAGGGGAGCAGGGGAGCAGGGGAGCGGGGGAGCAGGGGAC
>Ga0209172_10002234_pt1 | contig 35386 bp, 29 predicted proteins | sample LarsenN4metaG_FD_184113 | JGI IMG/M metagenome (GOLD analysis project Ga0209172, IMG submission 184113) | Hot spring sediment bacterial and archeal communities from British Columbia, Canada, to study Microbial Dark Matter (Phase II) - Larsen... ... | reverse complement strand
TGAGCGGCTTGCGCCGCAAGGGTGACAGCCCGGGCAGAAACGGCGTAGCTTCGGTCATGACGGCGGCGATTCCGGCGAAGACGCGCACGCTCTGCTTCGACACCAGAACGTTAAGCGAATCCAACGGTTTCGTCGCCGTCCTTCGAGTCGCATCCCAAACTATGGCGAATAAAGCGGGCTAGCAACACCGCAAGGCAAGGCGGGCGAGGCGGCAGCGCCAGAAAGGTCGGGCAGCAGCGCGCCGGCCGGCTATCGCTAGAGCCATCCCTTGCGCTTGAAGTAGAGCCAGGGCAGCACCGCCGACACCACCATCAGCGCGAGGGCGAACGGATAGCCCCACAGCCACTCGAGCTCAGGGATGTGCTTGAAGTTCATGCCGTAGATGGTGCCGACCAGGGTCGGCGGCATCAGCGCCACCGCCAGCACGGAGAAGATCTTGATGATGGTGTTCTGCTCGTTGTTGATCATGCCGAGGGTGGCGTCGAGCAGGAAGGTGATCTTGGTCGACATGTAGCCGATGTGGTCGGCAAGCGACTGCACGTCCCGGCTGGCGGTCTTGACGCGGGCGCGCAGCGCCTTCTCATCGCCGCGCTCGCTCATGGCGTGGGCGAGGTAGGTGAGCAGGCGGTCGAGCGTGAGCAGTGACTCCCGCGAGCGGGAGGTGAGCTCGCCCTCCCGGCCGATGTTCCTTATGTTCACGTCGAAGCGGCGGGTACGCGTGCGCTCGCCACCCCTGACGGCGAAGATGGTCTGCGACAGCATGTCGACCTCGCCCTGGATGCGCTCCACCCGGTCCGCTTCGCGGTCGATGATGGCCTCAAGCAGGCCCACCAGCACGGCGGCCCCGCTCATGCAGGCGGCGTCCTTGCGCTGCGCGCGGCCGAGAAAGATCTGGAAGGCGCGCGGCTCGACGTAGCGCACGGTGACGAGGCGCTGGCCGGTGAGCACGAAGGTTACCGGGGTGGCGAGCGGGGGGTCGCCGTGCACATCCGCCTGGTGCAGGACGAGCGCCGTCATGTAGTGGGCGCCGCCCTCGAAGTAGAGCCGGCTCGAGGCCTCGATCTCCGACATCTCCTCGCGCGTGGGCACGGTTATGGACAGGGCGCGCTCCACCCGCTGGTCCTCCTCCCGCGTCGGGTTGACGAGGTCGACCCACACGGAGGCCGGCGCCACATCGGGCTCGCCTTCGCGCTTGACGAGCGCGCCATCCACGGCGTCATACACGGTGAGCATCGCACGTCTCCGGTGTCAGCCCACCGCTCTTGCCCGAACTCGGCGCCGAGTCGCAAGCCTGCCCGTGGTCGCGCCGCTTGGGGAAGCTCAGGCGCGCTCGGCCAGCCGGCTTTCGGGGGCCACCCGGCGGGGCAGCAGCAGCGCCACCAGCCCGGCTACCGCCACCACGCACAGCACGGCGATGACGACGGGGTGCGCACCGGTGCCGAGCAGGCGCAGGGCCCAGTCGTTGAGGTCCTCGTAGCGCAGCAGAGCCACGCCCGCCGTCACCACGCCCGCAACCTGGCCCACGATCTCGCCGCGCCGGCTCAGCCTGCGCAGAAAGTAGAAGAGCAGCAGCAGAGCCCACGGCGCGATCACCAGGCTCAGGCGAAGCTGCGGCCCGCTCTGCCAGCGCCCGTAGAGCACGTTGGCGGTCTGCTGATAGGCGTAGTCCATGGCCGGCCACAGCAGCATGGCGAAGGCGCCAATGATGATCCCGCGCTCGATCGCCGGCACCAGCTCGCCGTAGTGCTGGTCGACCTTGTTGCGCCACACCGTCATGAGCACGCCGATCAGCACCACGATGAGGACGAAGAAGGTCTTGAGCGGCAGGAACAGCACGTCGTAGCTGGCCGCGCGCGAGCGCTGGCCCGGGTCCTCCTCGAGCCTTGCCACCTCGTCGGCGAAGCGCTGCTGCGCCTGGCAGCACTCCAGTCCGCTGAGGCGGGCATTGGCCGGGAAGCAGTGGCGCGGCTTGCTCATCTCCTCGGGCAGCTCGAGCATGGGATCGATCTGGCAGCTGCGCGCGAACTTGGAGAGACCGAGGCGCTGCTGGCCCTCCTGCCTGAGCTTGGTGAGCACGTCCAGCATGGGGGCGCGCCGGCAGGCGCCCTCGCCCGAGCCCACGCAGCCCGCCGGTTCGCCGCGGTCGGCGAGCAGGGCGCGCGGCGACACCTCCCACAGCGCGCGGGGCTTGGCATCGAGGTAGCTGCTCACCAGCCAGGAGACGGCAGCCACCACGGCGAGGCCCAGGAGGAAGCGCAGCTTGCCGTAGGGCAGGTGCCGCCAGTAGAGGTCGGTGAACACGACCGAGGGCAGGTAAAAGGCGAATAGCGCCAGGACGCCGAACACCGGAAAGAAGAAGAAGAGGTGGCTGTGGGCGACGATCATCGACAGCCAGTCGATGTCGCGGAACTCGGCGATGAGCAGGCCGGTTGAGGCCAGGAACGACGCGCCGAGGATCACGTAGGCCACGGCCACGAAGATGCGTGCACCCGTCATTGCTTCCCTCGCTTGCCCGCCCCGACGCGGGCCCGATTATCTCTCCCGGACGGGCCCAAGGCCAGGGCCGGCACACACCTTTCCGCGGGCCGTGTGTCCCGCGGGCAGGCCCGGGGGTGGGAGGGTCGCAGGCGGGCTGGCCGGCAGGTGGGCGGCAGGCCCGCGGGCGGGACTGGGGGGCGGTTGCAGCCGGCATCCCCTTGCGGCGGCCGCGGCGGCCCCGCCTGCGCAGTTGCCGGCCCCCCCAAACCTCACTATACCGGCCCTCGCCGGGCCGACCCGCTCCCTTCGTCTATCGGTTAGGACGTCAGATTTTCAATCTGAAAAGAGGGGTTCGACTCCCCTAGGGAGCGCCAGGTGCGTGCCTCCGGCCGGGCGGTGACGGCCGCGGCCCCGCGCCGATCAGCAGGGCACCCCACAATTCTTGCATCGTCGCCTTGCTTGACGTTGCCGGTTGGCGCAGGTGTTTTTCACCGTGCACCGCACCGCTCATGCAGGCGGCGGGAGCGCCGGCGCCAGCTCCGATCACCGCCTGGGCGACCCATTTGAGACCTGCTTGCCTCAGGCAATCCTGCGATAGATCCTCGCCGCCGACCCGTCCCCGGCGAACGGGCCGAAGGGCGCACGGGCAATGAGCGCGTCGAGGCCCAGGCTCCTCCCCGCGTTGTTGAGCACAAAGAACCCCTGCACGAAGATCAGGAATACGTAGAGCCAGGGCCATTCGTTGGGGTGATGATAGAGGCCGAGCCATAGGTGCGCGACAAACAGCATGCCGATCACGGCGAGGGGGCGCACCATGAACCCAAGGGTGAAGGCGACCCCCAGCGACAGCTCTGTCAGGTAGACCAGCGGGTTGATGAAAGGCAGAAGCGGGATGAAGACGCTGGTGACGATCCACTTGTGGACATCGAAAGCCGCGTATCTCGACATCTCCTCGGTCCAGTACTGGAAGGTTCCGGACACGGGCAGCGGGAGCTTCCAGAGCGAACCCTGAAACCACATGCACCCGATCATGAGCCGCATGAACCAAGTCGCCAGATGCGCGCGCGTGCGCTGGCTGGGATCATCCTGCCAATTGCGCCAGGCGATCCAGGCGCTGCCGGCCAGCAGCGCAAGGAACAGGACCACGAGCAGCGGCCGAACCCCGCTGCCGATGTGATCGTTGGTTTCGCCGATCAGAAACAGCCACGCGTCATAGAACGGGTTGGTCCGCACGGGAGGTCTCCTCAGCCCGCTGATGTTGAGTAGCGGTGGCGCCGCGCTTCGGCGCCGACGCGCGGCAAGGCTCGGCAAGCTCCAGCGTGATGCCGGCTAGCGACGCCGAACGCGCGCTCACGGATCCGACGACGGCCGCAGACGAATAGCCGGCGTCCCACAGCGCAGCGATGCACGCCTCGGCCCGACTCCTCGGAACGGATGCCAACAGCCCGCCCGCCGTCTGAGGGTCGAAAAGGACGGGGTAGAGCGGGTGGCTCGAGGCCATCTCGAGATTGCGGATGGCCCGGCGCAGCCTGATGTTGTGTGGATGCAGCGAGGAGAAGATGTTCGCGGCTATCGTCTCGCGCAGGCCGTCGAGGAGCGGCACGGCCGCCAATGCGAGCGTGGCGTCCACGTGGCTTGCCCTGATCATCTCCACAAGATGCCCGAGAAGTCCGAAGCCGGTGACGTCGGTGGCGGCGCTGGCGCCGTGCGCTTTCAGGATCCGCGCCGCGGCTCCGCTGGACTGGGTCATGTGGGCGATGGCGGCAGCAACCCAGCGCGCCTTGGCCTTGCCACGCATGTGCGCGGCCAAGAGCGCACCCGTGCCGATCGGCTTGGTCAGGACCAGGACATCGCCGGGACGCAGGCCCCCCTTGCGCAGCGCCGCGTCGCGCTCGATCAGTCCGTTGACGGCAAAGCCGAGGGAGAGCTCGGCGCCTTCGCTGGTGTGACCGCCGACCAGCGCACATGCTGCCTCGCGCAGGACCTCGTTGGCGCCGTCCATCATGAGCGTCAGGTCCGCTTCGACCTTGGCCTCGACGCCGTGGGGCACCGTGGCAATGGCGAGCGCGGTCTGCGGCTCGGCACCCATCGCGTAGATGTCGCCGAGGGCGTGGTTGGCAGCGATCTTGCCGAACAGGTAGGGGTCGTCGAGGATGGCGCGGAAATAGTCGACGGTGTGGACCGACAGCCGCGTTCCGCCGGTATCGACGATGGCCGCATCGTCGGGCGCGCCGAGGCCGACGACGACGTCGTCGCGCTCGGCAGGCCGAACGGCACCGAGTGCACGCGCTAGCACCGTCGCTCCAACCTTTGCGCCGCATCCGCCGCAGCGCATGGCCATGGCGGAGATCTCCCTGATGGCGGCCTGGTCGGCGATGGCCGGGATCGGTGACGTGGCCGCAGCGGTCATCTCCGGCAGCTGGTTGAACTTGGCCATGAAGCGCCGGTCGATGATGTCCTTGAGGGTCCACACCCACGCGCCCTCGAAGGTGATTCCGTTGCGGGCGCCCAGCGCATAGCGCTCTCCGGTTGAGATCAGATAGAGCGCCTCGCGCTGCGGCCTGTAGCGGACTAGCCGGCGTCCCTCGAGCACGCGCCGGAGATTGGCGGCGAGCGGCGGGCCGGAGCGCACCGCGTAAACCCCCGACTTGGGGCGGGGGTGGCCGTCGATCGAAGCGATGTCGCCGGCCGCGAACACCTCCGGATGCGAGACCGACTGCATCGTCTCGCTCACCCTGATGAACCCCTCGCCGTCGAGCGCCAGGCCGGTATCGGTCAGCCATGGCGCGGGCGCGGCGCGGGTCGTCCAGAACACCTGATCGAGCGCAACCATCTCGCCGCCCTCGACCAGCACACCCCCTAGACGCACCTCCACGGCTTGCCTGCCGGTCACCACACCGATGCCGCGCTCGCGCAGGAGCTCGCCAAATCGCCTGCGCATGCGGGCTGGAAACGACGGCAGCAGCTCGACGCTCGAGGTGATGAGCGTGAAGGCCAGCGCCGCGGGGTCGAAGCCTGCCGCTGCAACATCGCGCGTGAAGCGCCGGTGCAGGGCCAGCAGCAGCTCGACGCCGCCCGCTCCACCCCCGACAACGCCGATTCGAGCGCGGCCATTCGAAGCCAGGATTCGAGCGCGCGCCGCCTCGAAGCGCTCGAGGAAGCCGTCGATGGGCTTGACGGGAATGGCGTGCTCGGCGACGCCGGGGACCTGCCGGGCGCTGGGCGTCGAGCCGATGTTGATCGACAGGATGTCGTAGGGCACCGGCGGCCGATCGCGGCAGATGACGCGCTTGCCGGCAAGGTCGAGGCCGATCACCTCGCCATGATAGAGGCGGGCCTGGGCGAAGCGGGTCAGGGGCCCGGTGTCGATGTGCGCCTGGTCAGGCTCGTAAAGGCCGGCGATCATCCCGGGCAGCATGCCGGAATAGGGGGTGTGCAGCTGCCGGCTGACGAGGGTGAGGCGAACGCCCGGCATCGGCTTCATGCCGAACATGCGCAGAACCCCGACGTGCGCGTGCCCTGCGCCGATCAGCACGATGTCCTTCGAGGTGGGTGTCAGCGCTCCCTGCATCGCTCGGCCCTCATCTTGCCGGCGCATCGGCGAGGCGTGTCGCCAGCGTCGAGATGCGCAGCGCCTGTCGCAGCCGGCGCGAGGCGGTATCGATCAGCGCACAAACGCCGACCGTCGCCAGGATCAGGACGACGGCAACGTCGAAGCGCAGCTCGGAGATGGCGGCATCGACGTGGTAGCCCAGCGTCGCCACGCCCAGGATGCCGAAGATCGCGCTCTCGCGCACGATGATCTCCCAGCGATAGAGGCAGTAGGCCAGAAATTGGCCGTAGAGGCGCGGCGTCGTGTCATAGGCGTAGAGGTTGAGCCCCCGCGGGGCATCGGCGCGGTAGTCGAGCGCGTCCGCATGGCGGCCCATCAGATAGCCGATGATGGCGCCGTTGTGCACGGCGAGCGCGATGATGGCCGGCAGCATGGAAGGGCCGAGGAGCTGGAGGAGCACGTAGGCCAGCATGTACTCGGGGGTGGAGCGCACGATGACCAGGAGAGTGCGGCCCGCCGGCTGACCGATGCGTCCCATGAACCGGTGCGAGACCAGCGGGAACAGCAGCAGCGCCAGCAGGCCCGTGCCGACCAGCGCGATCTGCGCGAGCACGATCGTATTCCAGGCGCCGGGCAGGACCTTGCTGCCGATGATGGCCTCGAGCCAGGCGAGGAGCGCGCTCCAGGTCGCAACGCTGCCGAGATCGGAGCTGCGCAGCGGTGCCGGCACGATGTCGTGCGTGACGAAGCGGGCAAGGTTGGCAAGCGCCGAGCCGCCGCCGACGCCTTCGGGCAGGAGCAGCAGGCTGGCAATGACAAGGAAGGGCAAGGTCGCCGGCCGCGCCCACAGGCGGCGCGTGCCGATCAGGGCGTAGAATGCGGCAAGCAGCGCTGCTGCCTGGCCATACTTGCCCTGCTTGAAATAGCTCTCGAGGTGGAAGCCGACGGTGGGGAGGCCGACGAAACCGAGCACGAGTGTGGAGCGCAGGCCGCACTCCAGGCGGTAGAGCGTGTAGGTCTTGAACCTCTCGGCGACCTCCGGAAGCCGGGCGAAGGCAAAGGCCGAGACGGCCGAGGTGCCCGAGGGAAGGACCCTCTCGGCCGAGAGATCCGCCTCCTCGATGATCTCGGCAAACACCTTGGCGAAAATGCCGGCGTAGGGAATGGCGATCGCGAGCACGCCGGTAGCCGGTCCAAGGCCGAATACCTGGAGGAGGAGCAGGGCCCAGAACAGCTCGTGGACGGAGCGCAGGCCGAGTGCCGTCGCACGAACAGCAGCAAGCCGCGGGAAGGCGATGGCGAGCAGGAAGCCTGCGGCGGCGCCGATGCCCACGCCGACGACGGCGAAGGCCACGGTCCAAACCACGCTCCACGCCTCGATGGAAAGTATGTCCGGGCGGACGAGCCCACGGAGGAGCCGGAGCATCTCGCTCAAAGGATCAGACGCCGTCACTGCGATGTCGGCGACGGCCAGACATGCGAGCGCGCCGACGAGAAACAGCAGACTGGTGTTGCCGAAGGCGAGGCGGTTCACGGCTCGCCCCCGAAGTGACGCAGGAGGTCCGGGGCCGTGATCTCGCGGGTCGGCTCGTCGATGATCTTGCGGCCATGCTCCAGCACGACGACGCGGTCGGCATGCTTCAAAGCAAGGTACACGTCGTGCAGGGCCAGCACCAGCGTCTGGTGATGGCGCTGGAGCAGCGAGAGGACATCCGAGCCTTGCACGCGGTCCAGCGCCGAGACGGGCTCGTCGCCGACGAGGATCGGGCGGCCGTTATAGAGTGCGCGCGCCACCGACACGCGCTGCTGCTGTCCGCCCGACAGCGCGCCTGCGGCCCTGAAGAGCTCGTCGCCGAGCCCGACACTCGCCAGCACGCCCCGCACCTCGGCCACCCTGCCCGCGGCGGGCCATACGAGGTTGCGCAGATTGTAGGCGGTCGAGTGACGGTCGAGCCGGCCCATATAGACGTTGTGGAACACCGACAGCGGCTTGACCAGGGCGGAGGCCTGCGGAACGAGCGCCACGTCGCCGGGGCGCTGGGCATAGAGCAGCCCAAGCAGCGTGGATTTGCCGGCACCGCTGCGACCCATGACGGCGACGCGCTCGCCGGCGCGCACGGTCATGTCGACATCGAAAAGGACGGGCCGGCCATTGTAGCCAGCACTGGCCCCCTTCAACTCGAACACGATCTCGCCGCGCTCCCCCTTCCCGCACTCCAAGGTGGGAGTGGATGGCTGCCCCTCGCCCCGGCGCTCTGCCCGCGCGGTCGGAATGCGTGGGCAGCTCGGCGATGCGCGGGGAGAGCGAGACTGCATCCTAGTTGACGAGACCGGTGAGCTTGCCGACGTCCTCGATCACCTTGTAGTCGTCGTTCTTGGCCGGAACGAACCTGGTGCGATCGAAAATGGCGAGCAGCTTGGGATCGTCGACCCCGAGGAGCGCAGCCTGGAGACGGCCCACGAACCCCGCCCCGAACGTTTTGTCGATATCGCCGCGCGCAACCCAATGGTAGTCGGGATAGGTCGGGGTTTCCCAGATCACCGATACGGCCTTGGTGTCGACCTTGCCGCTCTTGACCTCCTGCTCCCACACCAGGTGGTTGAGCACGCCTACCTGGTAGGCTCCCGACTGCACGAGCTGGATCGTGCGGCTGTGGTCGCCGGAGTAGCCAACCCGCGCGAACGCCTTGTCGGGATCCTTGCCCAAAGCCTGGCGGATGAAATGCTCGGGAAAGAGGCGGCCCGAGGTGGAGGCGCGCGCTCCGAACGCGAAGGTCTTCCCCTCGATGCCCTTCGGGAAATCCTTGGAGCGGGTGAGCCCGGTCGAGGCATGGGCAATGAAGTAGCTCTTGAACTCCAGGTCCTCGGCCCCCTGGGCCAGGGCCTGAGATCCGGGAACGGCAAGCCTCGCCTGCACGCCCGTCAGACCACCGAACCAGGCGAACTGCACCTGGTTGTTGGTGAAGGCCGTGACGGCGGCGGGATAGCTCTTCACGGGCAGATATCTTACGGGAACGCCGAGCTTGCCTTCGAAGTACTTGGCGTACTGCGTGAACCGCTCGACGAGCCGGGTCTCGTCCTCGTCGGGGATGGCGGTGAACACCAGCGTGGGCTGCTGGCCTCGGGCGACCTCAGCCCCCAGCGTGCACAAGGCGGCGAGAGCAAGAACGTATCGCTTGAACACGGCGGCTCCCCCTGGCGATCCGGGACTGACGGATCGTTCGTGGGGGACCGGCGAAAGGTTACGGAACTCCGGCAGGCCGATGGAGGCTGAGCCGGAGGGGGCCCAGGGGCATCTGGAGTTGGCCATGAAGGCAGCGGCTACGCTGCGCCACCCAGCATGGAATGATCTGCTCGAGGCCGGCGTGAATGAATGCCAGGTAAGGGGCTTGATCGCACCCGCAGAAGGCGGCCCGTAACATTTTGCCTCTCTTCCCCGAAGACTCCGCGCCGGTTTCCGGCGGTGCCGATCCGATCTCGTTCCTCCACGTCGCGAGCAAGCCCCAAATGTCATCGCCAAGCGTAGACGAAAGCCCCGTCCAGCCGGTCACCCCTGCGTTTGCGCTGGGGCTTGGCCTGACCAACGAGTGCAATCTCTCGTGCGCCTTCTGCTATCGCGACGCCTCGCGCGTCGACCGTCTGTCTCTCGAGCAGGTGCGCGCCGTCGTTGCGCGCATTGCGGTGCGTTCGGTCAACCTGGGCACCGGCGAGAATGGGCTGCACCCTGAGTTCCTGCCCATCCTGGCCTACCTGCGAGCGCAACCCATCAAGCTGACCATGACCACCAACGGCTACTCTGTGGCGTCCATCAGCGATGGAGACCTCACTGCGTTCAAGGATATCGAGTTCTCGCTCGACTACCCGACCGAGGCCGAGCAGGACAGCCAGCGCGGACCTGGCAACTGGCAGCTGCTGCACGAACAGGCGTCCCGCTGCCGACGGCTCGGCGTGCCTGTGACCTTCATCGCGGTGATGATGCAGTCGAATTTCGACCGGCTCGCCGAGATTGCCGACATCGCCAAGGCCTACGAGGCGCCGTTGAGGATCAACGTCTATCAGTCCGTGCGGACCGACGCGTTTGCCCTCACCTACGAGCAGTATTGGACAGGATTCGAGCGGCTGTTCGAAGCCACCGACGTCATCGCCATTGGCGAGCCGCTGGTGCGCGCCATGGCAGGGCTCTCTCCGCGCCGCGGCGGCTGCGGCGTGGCGACGGTGCGGGTCACACCGCGCGCAACGGTGCAGCCATGCGTCTACTGGCCGGGCGGCGGCGCGCCGCTCGATATCCTGCTCGAGGCCGGGGCGGACATCGTCGCAACGAAGACGTTCGCGGATGCACGCTCCGTCCCGGAAGCCTGTGGCGATTGCGCGCATCTTGCCCAATGCGGGGGCGGGTGTGCGGGGCGCCGCCGTCTCATGGGCGCCCTCGATAAGCCGGACCCCTACTGTCCCGTCGTGCGCGGCGAGCGGCGGCGCCTCACCGTCCGACAGGCCGCCGCCCGCGAGATGCCGAAGCTCGAGAGCGCCTGCACGATCATCGTGGTCGCCCGAGGGTGATGCGAGGGTCACTCGGCAGCACAGCGCCCAGAAGAAGCAACAACGCCGCGAGGGAGGTGTGTTCGCAGGCTCCTCATCCTAAAGGGCCTGCCGCGCGGGGCGGGTCCGCTTGAGCTGCCAGGCCAGCCGAAGGAACGCCTGCAGCAAGACCCAGGCTGCCCGCGCTGCATTGCGCCAGTCGCCGGAGACCTTGGAAACCCCGCCCGCCCGCCGGCGCTGCCCGACCGCAACCTCGACGGTGCGCAGGCCTGCTGCCGCAACCCGCATCTGCATCTCGAGGTTCCAGCCGAAGGTCGTCTCGGCCATGCCCAGGCCCTCGAGCGCGTCACGGCGGATCGCGCGGAACGGCGACATGTCGGTGAAGCGGACGCCGTAGAGGAGCCGGATGAGAAACCCGGCGAGGTGGCCCGCCACGATCTGTGCCGCCCCGAGGCTGCCCGGCTCCCGCTCTCCCCTCAGACGCGACCCGAGGACGAAGTCGGCCCGCCCGCTTTCGATGGGCTCGAGCAGAGAAGGGATCATGTCCGGCCGATCGCTGCCGTCGCCGTCGATGAAGAGGACGATGGTGCTGGTCGGTGCCAGTGCGGCCAATCCCGTGAGCATGGCGCGGCCATAGCCGCGTGCGGGCTCTACGACGACTTTCGCGCCGGCCGCAGCTGCTCGCTCCGCGGTCCGGTCGGTGGACTGCCCGTCGACGACGACGACCTCGCCCACCCCGCTCGCCAGCACGGCCGCCACGCAGGGGCCGATGGCGGCCTCCTCGTCGAGACAGGGGATTATGGCGCCCACATGATGGCGCTGCACGGCTCCGTCACTCAGCACTCAGAGACTCCAACGAAGGCCGCAGCTTGCGCAGGACTTGGGCGGGGCATCGGAAAGCAGCGCGGCACGAAACGCCTGGTAGGTCGGGCCATTCCAGATCTCCCGCAAGGTCTGCTGCGTGGCATCGCCGAGCGTGTAGTTCTCGTAGCCCCGCTGAGAGAACGGGGCGATGCAGCAGGGAAGCGCGCGGCCGTTCGCCGTGAAGTACATGACCGTCCATGGGCGGCGGCACAAGGACCATGGATTGCTGTCCGCCTTGCGCGCCAGGCTCTCGCCCGCCTCGGTCGCCCCGGACGCGTTGAAGCGGATGCCCAGGCTGCGCGCGAGTTCCGTTGCAGCATCGAGATTCTCCTGCTCCTCGCCCGTGAGCTGCTCGAACAGCGCCTGGTCGGGACGTGCCAGACCGATCGCATCGCGGTCGAAGTAGACGAGGCGCTGGAGGTAGACCTCGCAAACGCCGATGTCGTGAGCGATCCGCACGAAATCGGGCAGCTGGTCGATCGTCTCCTTCAGGCCGGTCAGCCACAGCGACACACGGGGGAGGGAGAGTCCGTCGCGGCGCTGCATCTCAGTGAAGGCGCGCACGTTGCGCACGATGCGATTGAAGTAGTCCTTGCCGCGGATGGCGAGAAACGTCCTTGCGTCGGCGGCGTCGAGAGATACGCGCAGCTCGTCGAGGCCAGTGTCGCACAGCTCACGGCCCTTCCTTGCCGTCAGCACGGTTCCGTTGGTGTTGAACAACACGTAGGCGCCTCGGGCCTTGAGGTAGCGCACCATGCGCGGCAGGTCCTTCACCAGCATCGGCTCGCCCACGCCGTGCAGCACTACGCGGGCAATGTTGGGCATTTGGTCGACGATGCGGGTGAACAGCTCCCAGCTCATGTCGGCCTCAGGCTCGAGATCGGCATAGGTGCGTGGGCAGGTGGTGCAGAGCAGGTTGCAGCGGTTGGTGGTCTCCAGGTAGAGGCACACCGGATCGGCGGCCGCGACCGGCTCCGGCGGGTTGCGAACGCTCTCGTGGTACCGCTGCGGGTCGACTGCGGTCGCACCGCGTGGGTGCTGTGCGTTCATGGCGTCGCTCCGATCGGACGCAATGCCTTCCTCCATTCGCCCCACAGGTCGAAGGCGAAGGCTGCCAGCGTCGCTAGAGTGAGGATCGTGAAGCGTGTGGCGTAGCCGGGCACAAACGCCCCGTCGTGCACGAAATGGAGAAGGACGCCGGCTGTCGTGAGCGTCCAGGCCGTGACGGTGGGGCAGAGCGCGAGAAACGGTGCCAGGGCCAGGAAATACCAGGGGTAGTGCGGGGTGGACAGCACCAGAAAGGCGATCAGCAGCCAGTTCAGCCCCCGCACCGCAGCCCACGGCGACCGGTCGCTGCGAAAGGCGACGGCGAGCGCCATGAAGATTAGCGCGAGCGCCGCCAGCGTTGCGTAGACCCCGCCGGCGGCCGGCATCGGCCCCATGATCTGCTCGAGCAGCCAGACGAACCGAAAGCCGCTGCCGTCGCGAAAGCCTTCCTCCTCGATGTAGGTGCCAAGAAAGCCCAGCACGCCGGCCCCGACCGAGAGGTACGGCAAATAGGCAACGGCGACCGAGACAACAACGGCGAGGGGGAGCCTCCAATCCCACGGCCGCCAGAAGGCTGGAAGTGCAAGGGCGGCCGTCGGCTTGATCAGGGCGCCCAGCGTTGCCAGCACGGCGCCAAGAATGGGACGCCCGTGGAGAAAAACGACGAGGCTCGACATCAGCAAGGCGACCATGGCTGCGTCCACATGGCCGTTGCCGGCGATCTCCCAGATCGGAAGCGGATGCCAAGCGTAGACGGCAACGCGTGTCGGCGCCAATTCCAGCCGCATCAGGGCACCGATGATGGCCGCCACACCCGCCGCCTCGAACAGGAGCATCCCCAGCTTCATGACGACCACGCTCTCGCCGGCCCGCGTGACGGCGAGGAACAGCATCTGGGCGGCGGGCGGATAGATCGTCACCGCATAGTCGGCGCGATTGATGTACGGCCAGATTGCCTCGTCGCGGAGGAAGGCAAGGTCCGGGGCTGCCGGGGTATGCCGGTAGGGATTGATCCCGGCCGCCTGCACGCGCCCATCCCAGACGTAGCGATAGATGTCGGTCGACAGCGTCGGCTCCGTGAACAGCAGGGCAAATCGCATGGCCGCCGCACCGATCAGGATGACGGCGAGCCCTTGCCTCTGGTCGGAAAGCTCGCCCAGCCGGCCCGCGCAATAGGCACCGACAGCGCCGAGCCCAAAGATCGCAATCAACGCCCAATCGCCGAGGCGCAGGTGGAGGGCAGGACCAGCGGCGGTGAGCGTCGAGAGCCCCACTGCCATGGCCGCGAGCCAAAGGGCGGGATGGCGCGGGCGGGTGATGCCGTAGACCGGCGTCATGGCGCGCGGCCACCCTCGTCGCGGCCCGCGCCGATGCGCTCACGCAGGCCGAAATCGCGGACGAGCGCGGCGAGATAGCCTCGCGTCCAGACCGCAGGCGCCGCGGTGTCCACGTCACGGAACGGCCGGCCGTCGAGCACCTCCCGAACGAGGAGCTCCAGCGTGTCGTGGTCGTCTACGTCGTACCAAGCGGGCAGCTGGACGACGGCGATGCCGAGGGCCTGCGCGCGCGCGAGCGTCTGCGAGAGAACCTGCCCCGTGCTCCAGGCGATGTCCTCGAACAAGCCGGCGTGAAGCCGCCTCATGCCGATCAGGTAATATCCGCCGTCGGTCGAGGGCCCGAGCACGATGCGGTCGCCGGGGCCGGCCAGCGCGGTCGCCGCGGTCGCCAGATAGGCGACCGGAAGCGTCGGGCTGTCAGCGTTGAGAAGGCAAACGGCGCCGTGACCTGCGCCGAGCAGCGTCGCCGCAGCGTGGTGCAGGCAACCGCCCAGGGTCGGCGCCACCGTCTCCATGAGGCTGATGCCGTCTGGAAGGTGGCTCCTGAAGAAGGTCTCGGCGCCGGCAGGGGAGAACGCCACCCAGCCCTTGATGCTGGCGAAAGCGGCGGCGGACAGGATATTGTCCGCCGCATCGCGCAGGAAGGCGGTGTTGAGCCGTGCGGCCTCGTCCGCGGTGAGCGGTGGCACCAAGCGCGTCTTGGTCCTGCCGGCGATGGAGGCCTTGGCCATAACGGCGATGGCGCACGTGGTGCGCACATGCCGGTCCGCACTGTCGGGTGCCCCGTTGGCGCGCTTCGGCACCGTCAAGCTCTCCGCTGCTCGCGAGAATCAGCCCTGGGCTGGCATGGGTATTTCGCCCGGGGTCCCTGGCGGGTTACGGCGCACGCCCGCTTGGTTTGCCGGGCATTTTCAGCTCCTCGGCACTCAGCGCGTCGGCACGGGGCGGGGCTGCCAGCCCAGGACGGGCTTCCCGAGCCAGCCGCCGAGCGCGACGAGGACGGCCGCAGCACCCAGGTGCCAGACGAGGATGATGATGCTCGCATCCCGAAAATGAGCGAACTGGAGGCCGAGGTTGACAAGCGAGGCGACCGCCAGGGCCGCCAGGGCCAGGGTGATCCGCGGGTGGAGGGGGGCTGCCTTGCGCAACATCACGATCAGGGTTGCCGCCGGAACGACGCCCATCATCGCCGCAATCGGCAGGCAGTCCCAGTCCGGACGAATGGCCAGGCCGTCGATGCCGACCTGGAGCCAGTCCTGCATGCATCCGTGGCCCGCGGTGGCCACCCATAGCCCCAGCGGCATTATCGGGAGGAGGACCACCGCCATGCTGTAACCCGGGACTGCGCTGCGGAAGGCGGCAACGGCCGCCGTGAGCGCTGTGGTGAGCGTCGCCGCCTGTTGGATCAGGAAATGGGTGTCGCCGAGAGCCCGTACAGGATCGCCCGTGGCCAGCTTTGCCCATGCCACAGCGGCAACGTAGGGAAGCGAGATGGCCATCCAGGCGACCGTCCTCGCCCCGGGCGGCCTCAAGGGCCGCACCGGCTTGATGTCGGCAACGAGTCCTTCGATGAACTCTTCGGTCTTCATGATCAGTTGGCGGCGCCGAGCGTCTTGCGCAGGGCCGATATTCCCCGGTGCACCGACACCTTGAGGGCGCCGACGCTTGAGCCGGTTGCTGCTGCCGCTTCCTTCAGCGACATCTCGCGCAGCTTCATCAGCTCGATTGCCTGCCGTTGCCTGTGGGGAAGGCGTGCCATTGCCAGCGTCAGCCCCTCCGCGTCTCCGTAGCGGTCCGCTGACGTATTCGGTTCTTCGCTGGCAAAAGTTTCGACCGGTCGGTCAGCGGGCACCTCGTGGGCCGTGCGCCGGGCGTACCTGCGCGCGCCGTCGGCCATGCGATGGCGGGCGATGGCGGCGAGCCAGGGCAGGAAGGGACGGCCGGGGTCGTAGGTGGCTCGGGCCGCATGGACCGACAGCAGGATGTCCTGCACCAGGTCGTCGATATCCTGAGGCTGGAGGAAGCGCAGACGCTGGCGCACCATTCGTCTCAACAACGGCATGAGGCGGCTCAGCAGCGCCGAGTAGGCCCGGGCATCGCCGGCCTGCGCCGCCCGCATCAGCGCAGGAAGATCCTGCTCTTGGTCCTTGCTGCAGCCCATGACGCACGACGATCTCGAGGGGACCCCGTGCATTAGCTCTAGCCGTGCCGCCGCTCACGGTGAAATCAAGCTCGGGTGAAATTGTCGTGCAGTGACGGCTCCCGCCGCCCAGAGCTTGGCGGCCGGCAGCCACTCCAGCTGAGCGGGGGGCGCCGCTGAAGGTCCGCCACAGGCGCGAGGGGCGGACAGCGCCGATGCGCAAGCTACATTGTCCCGCCCACGTGTCGCGAACATGGAGGCGGCGGATCGCCACATTGGCCACGATCGTCAGGGGAAAGCCGAGGATGAGACCAAGTGGCCCGAACAGCACGCCCATAGCCACGACCGCAACCAGGCCGACCGCCGGCGCTATCGATGCCATCCGATCCGCGATCAGGGGCGTGATGAGCGGCACCACGCCCTTCACGTTGGCCTGCGTGCGGGAGGCACGCCGTCGCGGCGCGTTGACCGTGGGCATCGCCAACAACCGCTCAACTCCTGTCATAGACGAGGCGGATCAGGGGATCTTTCTCGACGCCGGCGCGGAGCCCGTCGCCGGCTCAACGCGCATGAATGCCGGCACCGCCCAGCGCGTCACCCTGAACCTGCTCTCCACCCTGGTGATGATCCGGCTGGGGCGCATCTACCGCGGCATGATGGTGGACGTGCAATCGACCAACGTAAAGCTGAGGAAGCGCAAGACAGCCATGGTCGGCTATCTGACCGGCACCTCGGACGAGGAGGCCCGGAGGGGCGGCTGCGGCCCGCCCTCGAGCGCCTTGCCTTTGCGCGTGCTGCAAGACCGCCGGCGTCGGGGCCGGACACGCGCCGCGGCAGGCGGCGGAACGGCAAGCTCCGGCGCGAATTGGTTTAATGCCCGATCGACGACAGTGGCTTCCATGACCAGCCGACCGCTGCTCAGAACGTACCGTGCGGTGCGCGACCTTGGTGGCAGACATCCGGCACACGGCGGCTGCCGTGGATGAGCATCTTGGCCGCTTTCAAATCTGCGGCAGGGATGAGGAGCTCGCCCACGCCCTGGCGGAAGCGAAGCGCCTGGCTGCGAAGATCAACCGGCTGGAACTGGAGCTTCGCCGCCGCGGGCGCGGCATCAGCGCGGCGCCCGAGCGCGAGCGTCCCCGTGGCTCGCGCACTCCGCTCGTGGAAAGCATCCCTGCTGCAAGGCGCCTTGAGCGATCCTGACGGTTTCGCACGATCGCCGGGACTCGTGATCCGTGGCTGAGACTCCCGCGCATGACGCGGGATCAGATGTCGGATCAACAAAAGCTGGCCGCGGCAGACAGCTTTCTGCAGGAAACGCGGCAACCGCCGGTCATGCTGCTCGCGACAGCTTTCGGGCAAGCTCGAGCGGGCCCACCCCTTTCGGAAATTTAATGCGGCCGCGAGCCGCCGCGCGGTTGATTCGCCAAGCCTGATCGTTCATGGAGCTGCCGACACGCAGGGGTTCTGCTGCCAACCATCAGCTTGGGGTCTTCTCGCTTTGCGTAACTTCGCCGGCGGCCGAAAGGCGGCCGCATCCGCCGCGCTCGTGGTCGGGCTCGTCGCGGCCGAGCTTGTCCTCGCTGCTTCCGCCAACCCTGTTTCTCGGCTTCCCACCGAGGCACTTGCCAAGTGGCCCGTGCAGGGAGCGCAAGCTTCAGCATTCGAGTTGTTCCTGGATCGGCTGGAGGCTGCCGAGTCGGGGGGGCGCCGCTACGCCAAGAACCCCCGCTCGACGGCTTTGGGTCCATACCAATTCATCGAGAGCACGTTCCTCGACATCGCCCGCCGGCACTTCCCGGATCAGATTGCCGGACTCACCGAGGCGGAGATTCTGGCGCTGCGAACCAATCCTCATGTGGCGAGAAACGCTGCAGCCATCTTCTGCCAGGCGAGCGCGGCCTATCTCGCGGACCGGGGGTTTCAGCCGACCTTTGCCCATCTGCGGCTCGCCTACCTGCTCGGTCCCGCGGGCGCGGCGCGCATTCTGGGAGCGTCACCTGAGGCGCAGGTGGCCAAGGTCCTTCCTGCCGCGGTCATCGCCGCCAATCCGTTCATGCGGGGCTGGCGTGTCGCCGACCTGACGGCCAAAGCCGAGCGCGACATCTCACCGGAGATGCGCGCGCAGGCTGCGAGCGATGCAGCCACGTCGCCCGCCCGGCCGCCAGCCCGCACGAAGTCCGCGGCGGCTCGGGCCAAGCCGCGCCTGGCAGGCTCAAAGCGGTGCAACGACAAGCTCGCCTCCTGCCGCAGGTTCCTCGCGCTGCGTGGCCGCAGCCGCGGCGGCGCTTGAGGTGGGCGTCCGGATCCGGCCTCCCAGCGCAAGCGCTGCCGGCCCGGCTGCTGGGCCAGGACCGCCTTTCCGCCTGGGTGCGCGGGAGCCGGTGGCGGCGCTTTGGTGCGCTTGCCGTGCTGCGACGTGCCGGTCACCTTGCCCCGCTCGCTGTTCTTGGGCCGGGTCGGCGTCTGGCGCAACGCGCGTCTATTTGGTCGCCATGGCAGGCTGCTTCAGGAGTGGCGGCGCTTGCGCCCCGCCTCGTGATCGTTGTCAGGGCGCGAGCGTGCGCTGCCGCGCAGCATCTCCTTCAGCGTGACCGGACGGCGGTGCTTCTTGAGCAGATCGCGGAAGGCCTCGTCTGCCAGCTCCTGGATGGTTTGCATCCGGTCTCTGGCGAGATGGTCGAGCGCGTGCCAGGTCTCTGGATCGAAGGAAATGCGTTTGCGAACGCCGTCGGTGTCGCGTGCCATCAGGCGCTCGTCTGCTGCTGCGCTTGCTGGAGGGGCGCCGATGAAACGACCTCGGGGTGGACGGCGCCCATGACGACCTCGGGGCAGGCGGCGCCTATGACGACCTCCGAGCCGAGGCTTCACCCGGAAAACACCGGCTCCCGCTCTGGGTTCCGGCCCAGGAAGATGAGCGATGCAACGCGGAGGCACCGCCGATCCGGCCCGAGCTCGGGAGGGATGAGGCGCCTGGGAGGGCCAGGCCGGCGCCGAAGCCCGGAACGATTTCCTGTCTCTCCCTGTTGAGGGGAGGTCAGTTCGTGCACTCTCGGAGAGAGCGCAGCACACGTCCCCGGTCCGAGCAGCGGCCTGCTGGCCCGCACGACGTCGCCAGTCATCGGCACCGTGAAGCTGGTGGGCTGACGTACTTCGGCCCATTGTCGGAGTTTGCGCTGCCCGTCCGATGCTTCCGGCGTCTTTCCAGCCGGTCGAGGCAAGAGGCGAGCGATGATCAGGCCCGATCAGCGAGCATCGCCAACTCACGCGAACGGATACTGCCGCGCTTTTGCCCTGGCGGACCCGGCTACCCTGAGCATGAGCACTGCCCCTACCCCTCGCTCGGCCGTTCGCGAGCGGCGCCGGCCGGCATCTTCTGCATGGTCCGTTCGATGGCGTCGCTCATTCCCCTAGGGCTCCGCCGCCGGACATTCGCTCTGGCTTACGCCTGGTCGGGGTTCGCGCTCACGTGGCTCTTCTGGGTCAGCTTCGTCATCTTTCTCGGCGAGCCCGCCGCCGTGCGAAGCTGGTGGCCACTGCCGACGGTGGACGGCTCCGGCTCGGCCGGTCGGCCCGTTCGCGCCGCTTTTTTCAACCTGGTTCTGCTCGCCTCGTTCGCCGCACAGCACTCGATCATGGCGCGTCCGTGGTTCAAGCGGCACGCGATGGTCTGGTTGCCCGAGGGCCTGGAAAGGTCGAGCTATGTGCACATGGCGAATGCGGCGCTCTTCGCAATGATCCTGCTCTGGCAACCGATCCCCGTGACGGTTTGGGACGTGGGCGACGGCCCATGGCGGGAGGCACTGTGGACTGTATTCGCCGTGGGCTGGATCGTTCTCTTCCTCGGCGCCTGGTCCTTCGGCATGCGGGAGTTGCTCGGCGTGGAGCAAGCCAGAGCCTGGAGCCGAGGACGTCGCCACGCTTCGCGGCTCAAGACCGGCCTGCTCTACCGCTGGCTTCGCCACCCCATGTACGCGGGCGTTCTGCTCGGGGTTTGGGCAACGCCCCGCATGAGCCTGGGTCACATGCTGCTCGCCCTGTCATTCACCGCGTACGTGCTGGTGGCCGTGCGCTACGAGGAGAGAGACCTGCTGGAAAGGTTCGGCGGCCGCTACAGGTGCTGGCGGGGCATCCGCGCGCGGCGCTGGCACCCGAGCCTCGGCTGCCATGTCCGGGGGCAGGTGCAGGGCGATAGCCTTGGCTATCGCGCGCCCCGAGAGCAACAGGACGGGAAAGTCCGCGCTTCCCGCGCTGACGCTTGAGAGATCGGGCTTGGTCTCCTTGCGGCGGCGCGGGCGGGCGCCATCCGTGGCGGGTGACGCCGCGCGTCGAGATCGGCCGGAAGCTGGTCGAGGAAAGGTGCGGCAGGAACCCTTTCCCCGCGCTTCCGTTGCTTATGTCAAGGAGAGACCCGCCATGGCCTACCAACGCGATCCCGACCAGCTCCCGGACCCGCGCCTCCCGCGCGATGCGGCCGACCCCCGCGTGCGCGAGCGGCCCCGAGAGTACTTGCGCCGCAACGACTTCAGCTTCGGCGTGCTACCCGGCGTGCTCATCGTCGCGCTGCTTCTCGGTCTCGGGCTGCTGCTCTTCGCAACCTCCGGGAACCAGGGCACCGACCGACAGACCACGAGCCAGCGCACGGAGAGCCCGGCGACGCCGCCGGCCACAACGCCGCCGCGGAAGTGATCCCAGCCGCACTCCGGTGCGCAGCGCAGCCGCTTCTCACAGGCCGGCAGACGAGGCACCTGCTGCTCCTGCCGGCCTGCCGAAAAGACGAAGAGGGCGTCCTGTGTGGTTGAGGACGCCCTCTTGCTTTCGTCAGAGCACATGCATCGGGCCCGGCGCTCTCAGGAGATCGGCCCCCTGCAGCGATGCAGCCGCGTTACTGCGGCACGCACCGCTTCGTCGCCTCGTCCCACTTCTCGTTCACCTTGCACTCGGCGGGACCGGTGGGGGCGGGGGTGGACGGCGAGGTCTGCGCCAACACGGGCAGCGAAAACGCCGTTACGAAGCTGCCCAGCAGTGCAGCCGATATGAGCTTGCGCATCGTCTGTTACTCCTTAGACGTTCTGTGTGGTTAGAAACGTCTCGGCGAAACCCGGGGTTCCAACGCCGCCCGCCGGGGACAGGCAGGATGTGAGCGGGATTTGTGCCGGCCCCCTGACGCCGTCCGGGCCCCGTGGGGCCCCTTCAGCGCGCATCGGCGTTGGCTGCACCGCGAGCTCGACTGCGGAGCGCGGAGCCAGCGCTGGCATCGACGTGCGAGCCGCCGCCGAGCTGCGCTGCCTTGGCGGTCGTCAGTGCTCGGCACCGATGGGCGAATGGGCTGCGTGGCGGAGAGGGCGGGATTCGAACCCGCGATACCCTTGCGAGTATGCCGCATTTCGAGTGCGGTGCTTTCAACCACTCAGCCACCTCTCCGAAGCCGCCTGACCTAGCGTTAGCCCTCTGACATCGCAACAAATTTCTCTCGATCCTTTTGTTCTCTTTCCGTCAGTGGGCAGCGTTGTTTTGCAATTTTGGCCGAATGTTTTGCAAACTCAAGGGCTAGGTGTTCGCCTTTCCTTCCGATGCTCCGCCGGCCTCCCACTTGCGCATGGCCGCCATCGCAAGCCGCTTCTGGTCGACGCCCTTGGTGTAGTGCTCGACCATCTGCCGCGTCTGGCCGGTGATCGCGGCAATCTCTGCATCCGTGCAGCCGGCCTCCGCCAACTTGACCGCTGCGCTCTTGCGAAGGCCGTGGAAGACGAGCCCTGCCTCGCGGATGGCGGCCAGCTCTTTGCGCCCCAGCGTTCGCTGCCAGGCAGTGGAGAAGCCGAACTCCTTCCAAGGCCGGCCCAGTGCAGACGTCAGGATATGAGTGCTGACGCGCGGCGTCTCGGCCAGGATCTCGCGCAGCCGAGTATGTATCGGTATCCACAACGGCTTGCCGGTCTTGCCCTGGCGCACGAGGATCAAGCCTTGGTCGATGTCGCTCCACATCATCCGCAGCACGTCGCCGCGCCGCTGCCCTGTGTACAGTGCCAGCATGGCCGCCCAATAGATTGGTTGCGGAGCGTGGGCCTTGAGCAGGGCGATCTTGTCGTCCGGCCAGGGCGCAAAGGCGTCGCCCTTGCCAATGCGCGGGACACCTTTGCACGGATTGGTGTCTCGCCACTCGCGCGGTATTGACCAGGAGAACACCGCCGAGAGACTCGCCAAAGTCTCATTGGGAGCCGACTGCCCGACCGCCAAGTCGTCGCGCAATTTCAAAACATCGGCCGAGCGGATTTCGGCCGCAGGCCGATCGGCCCAAACCTTGCGAACCTTCGCAAGGCGGCTGGAGTAAGCCTCGCTCGTCTTGGGAGCAAGTCTCTCGTACTCTGGGGACTGCAGATAGGCGTCGATGAGCGCTCCGATCGTCCGCTGCTGTCCCGCGAGTTCTCCCTCGCCATGGAGGCGCCGATACTCCCTCCAGAACTCGGCATCCTGGGGCGTGCCTGGCAGGCGCAGCGCGGCGGAGGCCCCGTCCGTTCCGCGCCGCGGATGATAGTAGAAGTAGTCCTTGCCCCGAGCCCGCACGTGGTTGACATATGCGGGCAGCTCGAGCTTTGGCTTGCGAGGACGCGGCACGACCGTCGGCTCCGGTTTGGAGCGTCGAGTCTGACGTGCCCCGACAGCGCTGACAACTCCCCAACGTGCTTCTAGAAAGGCCAGAAGCTTGTCGCGCCTCCACCGGGTCAGGCGTCCAATCTTCGCAGGTCGTGGTAGCTTGCCCTCGGAGACGTATTTCAGAACCGTACTGGGAGCACAGCCAAGCACAGCGGCCACCTCGCGCGTCGTGAGGAAGATTCGCAGATGACATGCGAAACGGGCCCTCGCTCGGCTGCTCCGAGCGGGCCCCCTTTCCCTCGGCGTCCGTGGCTGCCGCGGATGCCATGATTGCGAGCCCCGCCTCGTCCTCAGGACCTACGTCGACCTCCGCGCCAGGCGCATTGGCGGATCCATCCTCGGTCGGTGGTCCCGGTGACGTTAGCTCCAAGGCAAGCCGAAATGGCTTCGACGCCTCCTGTGATTGACCATAATCCTGACTGTCCCTGAGGCGGCCGGCCCGCGCAGAGCTGCCCCTGTTTGGGTCATGCTGCGCTGGGGGCGGCCGTGCTCTGACCGTTGCTCTCGCCCGCATCTTGTTGTAGCCGGCTACGCCTCCGCACTCAGGGTGAAGATAGCCATTGGCGTCTATGCCGGTCGGCGGAGAACGTTTAGGCAGAGCCATCGGCCCGCCATCGGCCAAGTTGCTTTCTCCTGGAAAGTGCTCCACCCCATGCGATGGGACTATCAACCCTCCCTCCGAAATGCGGAACAGTTCACCAATATGATCGAGCGCGCGCGACGCGACCCCGCTCGCTCTGGCCCACCAAAGGGATGGGCCTCCCTTCTCCGCCGCCATCGCTCGCCGTATGGGGTGAGCGAGCGACGGCGGCTCCGAAGGGATGCAGGCCGAGGTATGATGTCGAGGACATCCTCTGCTGCCGCCCGCCCACCCACCCTTCCGCGGATACCTCAGGCGTCGGCGCAATCGCCATCTTGACATGTACGCGTCCCTCGCGGACGTCGGAGAGGATGGAGATCGACTGCGCTTGCCGAGCTCGCTCCCCGACCGTGGCCAAATAAATAAGCGCGATCTCGAATAACGAGAAATGAGGAAAGGGGATTTCCGGGACGTTCTAGGATAAATACGGAATGATGCGTCGTTTTGTCGCAACTGGTATTATGAAGTGAATTATCGTGCAGTTCCGTGCAGTTTTTGTAGTGATTTGGTGGATGATTATTGATGGCAAGATAAAGCGAAACCCGTGTTTCGCGCAAAATCGACGTAAGCTATTGTCTGCACATGGATTTCTAGGACGTCGGTTAACTCTGATTGGCCCAGACGTGCGCAGGTATGACGTCTATATTTGAAAATATGGAGACCCCTCAACGGCTTATATTGACGTCAATATACGCACCCCTTGCGTTTCCACAACGAGACGCCAATTCCACGGCATGCCGAAAGACGAGACCAGAGATTTCGAGCCACGTCTCGGGAAGTCTCGGGACCGAGCCCGGAGAGCGCCGCGGACGACCACCTCTCTGATACTTCGTTCAATCGCCGAGCAAGGCGGCGATCCGCGCCGCTTGTTCCGTCCGAGGCGGCAACGCAAGCCGAGCGGCCGATTCAATGCGCGCGGCAGGGGCAGCGAGGCTGCCGCATCGCTCGAAGGCCATGGCGGCTGGAACTTCGAGCCTGGCGCGTTCGGGAGCCCTCGCGTGCGTTTCCGGGCACGCCGCGTTGTCGTAAAGGCGCGGGTCGTCAAGCTCAAGGGCGTGGAGAGCCAGCCCGTTGCCGCCCACCTCCGCTACCTGCAGCGCGAGGGCGTCACGACCGATGGGCGCCCAGGCCATGCGTACTCGGCGTTCGAGGATCACGCCGACGCCAAGGCCTTCGCCGAGCGCGGTCAAGAGGACCGCCATCAGTTCCGCTTCATTGTCGCCGCCGAGGACGGTGTGGACCTGGGCGATCTCAAGCCCTTCGCGCGGCGGCTGATGGGGCAGATGGAGCGCGATCTCGATACCACCCTCGATTGGGTCGCCGTCGATCACTACAACACCGGCCACCCGCACACTCATGTCGTGGTGCGGGGTCTGACCGACGATTGCAAGATCCTCTACATCGCCGGCAACTACATCGCCCACGGCATCCGGGCCCGGGCGAGCGATCTCGTGACCCGCGAGCTGGGGCGGCAGAGCGAGCGGGATGTGCAGCAAAAGCTTGGGCGCGAGGTCCACCATGATCGGTTCACGCGCCTTGATCGGACGCTTCTGGACGAAGCCAAGGGGGGCAGGGTCGACCTGCGCATCAGCCCGGACCAAAGCTATCTGGTGCGTGCCAACAGGCATCTGCTCCTCGCCCGCCTGCAGAAGCTCGAAGGCATGGAGCTCGCCAGGCCGGTGAAGCCTGGTGTTTGGGACCTGTCGCCCAAGCTCGAGCCGACTCTGAAGCACCTGGGCGAGCGCATCGACACACTCAACGTCATGCGAGGCGCCCTGGGCGAGCAGGCCGCCCACCGCTCGGTTGCCAATTTCATGGTTCACCGTGATATGCCGCGGGTGGTGATTACCGGCCAGGTCGTCGGCAAGGGCCTCGCCGGCGACGGCTTGGGCGAGAAGGCATACCTGGTCATCGATGGCGTCGACGCCCGGGTTCATTATGTCGAGCTCAACACAGCACTTCTCTCCGATGAAGCCCGGATCGGCGCGATCCTGACCGTTGGCCAAGAACCCTCGGCACGGTCGGTGGACAAGGCCATTGCCGCCCTCGCCGCTGGCAATGACCGGTTCTACGACCCGCGCGAGCACTACGAGATCGTCAGCAGGACGCAGCGCATTCCAGGCGGCGATGTCGAGGGGCATGTAGAGGCCCACATCCGGCGCCTTGAAGCCCTCCGGCGGGCTGGCATCGTCGCCCGTGTCGATGCTGACCACTGGGACATCCCGCGTGATTTCCTGGAGCGGGTGGCGGCCTATGACCAGCGGGTAGGCCGCAAGCTCGTCATCGACGTGCACTCCGCCGTTGCGCTCGACCGGCAGATCACGGCCGACGCCATGACCTGGCTCGATCGCCAGCTCGTTGGCCGACATCGCGTCGAGACTGCGCCGATGGGATTTGGCGGTCAGGTCGAGCAAGCCCTTCAGCGCCGAAAGCAGGAGCTGGTCGCCCGTGGCCTTGCCAACACGCGCGTGGGAGGTGCCATCCAATACCGACCTGACCTGCTCGCCTCCCTCCAACGCCGAGAACTGGACCGTGTTGGGCAGCAACTCGCAGCCAAGCGCACCGACGGGGTGACCTACCTGCCGGCAAACGACGGTCAAGTCATCCGCGGCATCTACCGCCGCGCCGTCACCCTGACGAGCGGCAAGGTTGCTGTCATCGACAATGAGCGGCAGTTAATGCTGGTCCCGTGGCGGGCCATCCTGGAGCGCCATCGCGGCCGCGAGGTTGTCGGTATCGTCCGGGGGATGAGTGTCTCGTGGCAATTCGGCATGCGGCGCGATCGCGGCCTGTCCCGCTGACCTGTCGGCGCGTCTACTACACAGTCCATGGCCCCGGTTGGAAGTCCGCCAATCAACTGCCGCAACGTTGCCCCGCGCCGATCGGTCAAAGGGTGCCAAGAAGATGACGTTCGAGTGGAGCCTAACTGCGCCGAAACGCTTCTATTGGGTCAAGCTCTGCTGCTCTCCGGGCGGGCAGCAGGCCGAACACGAGGCCCGTCAGGACTGCGCTGACAAGCGCAAGCACGATCGGCCCGGCCGTTGGCAAAACGATGATGCCCGAAATTGCGGCGGTGGCCCAGCCGGTAAAAATGCCGAGCAGAATGCCTGCCAGCCCCCCGACAACGCAGATAACCAGCGCCTCAACGAGGAACTGTGTCAGCACGTCCCGGCGGGCGGCGCCGACCGTCATGCGGATGCCGATCTCGCGGGTGCGGGCATTGACGGAGGAAAGCATGATGTTCATCACGCCGATGCCGCCGACGACGAGAGAGATGGCGGCAATCGCCGCCAGCAGGTAGTCGAAGGTGCGCTGCGTTCGCGCCGCGGTTCGGATGACCTCGGCGATTGTGTTGACGGAAAAATCCTCCAGCTTGTGTCGGGCCAGCATCGTGGCCCGCAGCTCGGCTGCAACCGCGTCAGCGTCAGCGCCTAGTTCGGTTTTCACAACAATCCGGTCGACATAGGCGCGGCCGAACAGCCGAGCGCTGGCGGTGGTGTGAGGGAGCCAAATCTGGTTGTCGCGGTCGTGGCCGGGCCCTGTCGTAACGCCCTTGCGAACCATCACGCCGATGACGCGAAACGGTACGTTGCCTATGAGCACATATTCGCCGATCGGAGGATCGCGGTCGGGAAAGAGGTTGGCGGCTGCTGTGGCGCCGAGAACAGCAACTTGACTGTAGCGCTGAACATGTTCGGCATCGAAGAAGCCGCCGGCGGCCACTGGCCAGTTGCGCACTTGGGGAAATTCGTCGCTAACGCCGCTGACCGTGACGATGAAATCACGGTTCTGGTGGCGCGCAACCAAGACCCCGTCGATTTCTGGTGTCATCGCCGCCACGCCCTCGACACGTCGGGCGGCCATGCCGTCGCCGGGAAGCAAAGACACGACGGTGCGCTCGGCTCCGCGCACACCGGGCGGGCCCCTGGAGATCGTGACCAGGTCTGATCCAAGCGCCTGGATGCGGTCGACCACCTGGCGCCGGGCACCGTCTCCGATGGTGAGCATGGCAATGACAGACGCAGCACCGATGGCGATGCCAAGGATGGTAAGGCCGCTTTGCAGCCTTTGCTGGGTCAAGGCGCGCATTCCCATCTGCGCTGCTTCCCGCACCTTCGCCAAGACGCCAGCAAAGGTCTGGGGCGAAGTCGGCGTTGCCGACGCCTGACCCAGGCTCCGCTTGCGAGCCCCGGCGGCGATGGCGTTGTTGATGATCCTGCCATCGCGCATCTCGATCACTCGGCTGGCGATATCGGCGAGGGAAGGGTCATGCGTGACGATGATCAGCGTCTTGCCATCAGCGTTTAGGGTCTTGAGGGTGTCGACGACAGCTGCGGCGTTGGCGCTGTCGAGCGATCCTGTCGGCTCGTCGGCGAGAATGATTTCGGCGTCATTGATCAAAGCCCGCGCGATGGCGACTCGCTGCTGCTCGCCGCCTGAGAGCGTGGGCGGCCGAAAATAGGCCCGATGGCTCATACCAAAGCGGCTAAGCAGTTGGAGGGCCCGCTCGTGCCGCTTCCGGCGCGGCTCACCGCTGTAGATCGCCGGCAGCTCGACGTTCTCGACGCAGCTCAGAGTCGGGATCAGGGCAAACTGCTGCAGCACGAACCCGAAGGCCCTGCGGCGCATGCCTGCAAGCTGGGACTCGTCCAGCGCGCCGACATCCTGGCCAGAGAGCTGATAGCGCCCTTCATAGCCCCGATCGAGGCCACCAATGATGTTGAGAAGAGACGATTTGCCGGAGCCGGATGGCCCCAGGATCACAACCAACTCGCCCGCACCAATCCGCAGATTCACGCCATCGAGCACGAGGGTTCCGCCATTGGCGGTCGGATACGATCGGCGGATGGAACCAAGCTCCAGCACGGCCGCCGTCATCGCGCGGCCTCTTGGCTATCGCCGTGCGCGGCAAGAAGATGGATCCGATCGCCGTTTCTCAGTCCTGCTGTCTTGGCCTCCCTGCAGTCGATGCCTGCCTCGGTATCATTTACCACAGCAACGGGGACTTGCACTTTGCGTAGCTGGCCACCTGCGGCTGCCACATCGAGCCTGAGCGGCCCCGGCGGACTGAATCCGCGCGGCAATACAGCGCGTGGAAGCTGCAGGACGCAGGCGTACTGTTCGAGCACGAAGAAGACCTGCGCCGTCATCTGCAGCTTGAAAACGGCATCGGGATCGGGTGCCTCGATGAGAACGTCATAGAGCACTACATTGTTAATGACGGTGGGTGAGGGCAGAACCCGCAGGACCTGCCCTGTCCAGCGCTTGCCCGGCGCTCCGAGCACGCTGAAGTATGCGCTCATGCCGTGACGAACATGCAGCACGTCGGCTTCCGATACCTGCGCCACGAGCTGGAGGCTCTTTAGGTCCGCAATGCGCAGGATCGTTGGAGCTTGCTGGGAGGCGTTGAGGGTCTGTCCCGGTTTGGCGACGACGGCTACGACTGTGCCGTCCATCGGAGCATGGATCTTTGCGAATTTGAGTTCCGTCTCAGCTTGGGTGATCGCCGCTTCGAGGCCCTGCTCCTGGGCAGACAGTGCGTCCCGCTCCGCCATCAGCGTTGCAACCGCAGCTTCGGCCGTCTGATGACTGGCCGCCGCCGCAACGCCCCGCTGCATGAGTTTGCTGCTACGCTCGAATTGCAGCCGGGCGAGCGCGATCTGCGCTTCCTTGGCTGCTCGCTGGGCGCGCAAGCTGTCGAGTGATGCCTTCGTCTGGGCAAGCCGGCTGCGCGCCAGCGTATCGTCGATGACAGCGACCAGCTGGCCTCGGCTCACCGTGTCGCCCGGCAGCACCTCCACGGATTTGAGCTGGCCGCTCAACTGAGCACCGACATCTACCTGATTGAGCACCTGGAAAGACGCCGTCGCGGTGGCGGTTAACTCCAGCGGACCCTGCCGCAGGATCACGGTGCGTGATTTCGGTGCGGCGGCGGTAGTCCATTGCTTGAGCGGTGCCCTCGCTGCCGGGAGCAGCAGCGCAGCCGTCACCGCCGCCAGGGCAACGGCGGCGACAATGACGCCTTTGGGCTGCATGCGCCTTGGCGAGGTGACTTCCATCGGGCCCAGACGTCTCCAGATTGCCTTAGCGCAACGAGGTGGGCGCGATAACGCGGCCCTCGCGCCTGTGGGTCCAATAGCCCGTGCCGGAGAGAGATTGGCCCACCTTCAGCGCACTCGCCCGCGCTGCTTCGTGTCTCGGGAAATGCAGGACAACGCCGCTGCTGAGCACGACGCCGCTGACATTGCCATGCTTGCCGTGGCGCCGCGCAACTACGGTTCCAGAAAAGGACGTTTGTGGACCATAGTAATGCACCTTCCTCTTTTTCGCCTCGGCGGGCGCGCTCATGAGCAGCGTAACAGCGATCGCCGTAAGGGCCGCTGCGCCCGCAAGCCGGCACTTGATTCCGCGGTAGTGGATCATGGCTGTTCTCCTCCTGTTTGATTGACAGTCGCGCTACACACTCGCTTGGCGTCGGATCACCTGCGGTAGATCGGTCGCGGTGTCTCACCCTGCTTGCCGAGTGCGGTCGCCTCGATGCCGCGGCCGTGCGCGGTCTCGGTGCCGTAGCCCGTGACAGCAATGGCCTGGCCAATCTGTAGAAGCGGGGCCGCCGTCCAGACGGCTTCCTTCGCAAAGCGCACGCTGGTGCCGTCCTCCAGCACGACGCCGTTCACCTCGCCCCTCTTGCCGTGCCGCAGGGCCACAATCCCTCCCTGGGCCGATAGCTCCTTCAGGCCAATTGCGCGCAGATGCTTCGGCATCTTGCGGTCGGTAAAGGCCGGTGGATGCTCGGTGACCACTTGGTTGGTGGCGACGTTGCGAATGACGAGGCCCTTGAACTGTCCACGGGCCGCGGGAATGCCGTGGACGGCCACCTGATCACCAGTCTTGGCGACGGCAATCAGCTCGGCTGCCATATGCGGGGGAAAGGTGACGAGGACGTTCCCGTCCAGCAGAAGGCCGTCGACCTCGCCGAAGGGATTGACGAGGAGACGCTGCACCTTGGCTTGTGCGACAGGGGCAGTGTTGGCGTAGCCTTGCGCCAGGATGTAGTCGTGTTTGGGCTTCTTGGCGTGCGCCGGTGCGGGCAAGGCGATTGTGACGATGCAAGCTGCGACCGTTGCAAGACGGCCTATCGAGAGAAGCCACGGGGTGCGCTCGTTTAGTCTCATGGGATACTCCTTGCCGCAAACGCCTCGATGCGTTGGGTTGGCACCTAAATGGCAAGCCTCGTGCCAACTAAAGCTGTTTGAAATTGTGGAGTTTTCTCGCCGCGCGGCAGCTGCTGGTGTCCGTTGAAAGGACACAGGGTGCGCCTGGCGGACACCTAACGAAGGACTAGCTCTCGATGCCGTACTGCTTGAGCTTGCTGTACAGCAGCTGACGCCGAATTCCGAGCCTGCGCGCGGCCTCCGCTCGGTTGTTCTTGGCATCGCGCATGGCGTTGCGGATCAGCCGCTCCTCCATGCGCGCCAGGGCGTCCGACAGCCCCGTTTCCTGCACCGCCTCGGCTGCCTCCGAGCTGCCTTCGGGGAGCACAATGTCAGCCGCGTCCAGACGCGAATTCCGGGTCATCACCACGGCGCGCTCGATGACATTACGAAGCTCGCGCACATTGCCGGGCCAGCTGTGGCTTTCGAGCTTGGCAACGGCGGCAGGCGTGATCGTGCGCGCCGGCTTGGTCAACATTCCAAGAAAGTGTTCAGCCAGCGGGACTATGTCCTCCCGCCGCTCCCGAAGCGACGGAACATGAATCGGGAGCACCGCGAGACGATAGTAGAGGTCCTCTCGGAACGTACCCTCAGCTATGCGCTTGGCCAGATCGCGATGTGTAGCGGCAATGATGCGCACATCGATCGTGATTGGGCGTGTTGCCCCGACGGGAAGAACCATACGCTCATCGACGGCACGCAGCACCTTGGGCTGCAGGGCAAGCTCCATATCGCCGATCTCGTCGAGAAACAGTGTGCCGCCGTCCGCCGCCTGGAACAGGCCCTTGCGCCGCTCGGTTGCGCCCGTGAAGGCTCCCTTCTCGTGACCGAACAGTTCCGATTCAAGGAGCGCGCCGGGGATCGCCGCGCAATTCACGGCAACAAAGGCTTTGGAAGAACGCGGGCCGTAACCATGGATCGCGCGGGCCACCAGCTCCTTGCCAACCCCGCTCTCGCCGGTGACGAGCACCGTCGTTTCGCTTGCCGCCGATCGCCCGATCAACTTCTGCACCGCGCGCATGGCAGGACTCGCACCCACGAGCGCGTCGGATTTTGCGCCGTTGGCCGCCTGACGGAACTCAGCACCGGCCAGCGCCCTCGTCAGAAGCTTGCTAATGTCGTCGCGGCTGGCGGGTTTGATCAAGTGGTCGAATGCGCCGAGCCGCATCGCCTCAATGGTGTTGTCGCCGGTTGCGAACGCCGTCAGCATAATGACGGGTAGCTGGGCCGTCGCGGGAGCGGCCATTAGCCGGCGCAAGACTTCCAGCCCGTCCATGCCGGGCATGCGGTAATCCAGAAACACTGCCTCGACCGGTTGGCGCTGAATTGTTGCCAGCCCTTCCTGGCCGCTCGCAGCCGTCGTCGGCTGATGGCCGAGGGAACGCACTGTCTCGGCGAGAGTGTCCCGGAAGTCCCTGTCGTCGTCGATGATCAGGATGTGCGCCATGGGATCTCGATCTCGAACACGGCACCTGTTGAGCTGTCGATCAGACGCGCGTCGCCCCCATGGGCTTTGGCAATCTCGCGAACGATCATCAAGCCGAGTCCTGTTCCGTCCGCCCGGCCGGTCGCGAATGGCTCGAAAAGCCGCGCACGAACATCGGCCGCAACGCCGGGCCCATCATCGGCGACCCGCACAAGTAATGTATCCGCTTTGGTCGCGGCTGTGACGTGGATTGTGCCGCCCGGCTTGGTGTAGGTGACGGCGTTGTCGAGCAGATTTTCGAGTGCCCGTCCCAGATGCACGGGATCGAACCGCCAAGTCGAGGTGTTGCATTCAACCTTCAGTGTGATTTGGGCTGCATCCAGGCGCTTATTGAGCGGGCCAAGATGTTCACCGAGCCAGCACTCGACATTAACGTCTGTTACATCGAGCGCGAGCGGCTTAGACGCCAGCAACAGAGACCTCACCACACGTTCGAGGCGCTCGACCTGAGTGAGCACCAGGCGCAGAGCCGATGCTTGGTCCGAGGTATCCGCCGCCAGTGCATTCTCTGCTTTGAGACGCATGGTTGCCAACGGATTACGGATCTCATGCGCAATTCCGGCTGCCATACGCCCCAGCGATGCCAGGCGCTCACTGTGTGCGAGTGAACCTGCAAGCGCCAGCGAACGGGCTTTCTCGGCTTGCAGGCGGTCGATGTAGGAGTTGACGCCGTGAACGATGCGGTCAAGCTCGGCGTCCCCCGTAACGACCAACAGTTGGGGAGGTTCGGCGGGTTGCTCGGCAAGCCTTCCCTCGATGGATCGCAACTGCCCCGACCAGCGCGACAAGGACCACAGCAGCCATGCCCCCATACCGGCGACAAACGCAAGGAGCAGGCCGAGGCCCAGCCTCACGCGATCGTAGGCTTTGCCCGCCGCCAGCGGGACACGGGTCATGGTCCAGACCGCGAGACCTGGCTGGACCGCTTGAACCGGGCAAGCGACCCTGACCAGGGTTTCCCGCGTCCCAGGCCGTATGTCGACAGCCAACGCGCTTCGTTCGAGGCTTTGTCTGGCGAGCAGGGCGATGGGCTCGCGCTCGGTCTCGGGCGGATCTCTTTTGACCTCGCTGCCCTCATGAGTGGGATAGGCGTAGGCAACGAAGCCGTCGCGATGGTGCCAGAAACCGCCCTCAACCCCAGATGCCTCCCGCAGGGTCAGTTCAAGCAGCGCCTTCATGAGGTCGCGCGATGCGGGAGCCGCGCCTGCGGCGCCGGCAGTGCTCTGGTTGTATTCGGAGGCGATGGCGAGGCAGGAAGCCTCAGCCAGCTCACGGCTTCGAGCGACCTGCGCGTCGGTGCTGATCGAATAGACGTTGACCACGATCACAGCGAGTGCTGCGCACACCAGGATCGTGAAGCCCCACATGAGCAGCAATCGAGTTCGCAGTGGCATAGTGCATCAGGGCAGTTTGACAAGCGGCGGATTTGCTGCCGCGACCTTGTTGTTAGGAAGCATACATAGCGGGCCGCTCTGGCGCTGCAACGACTTGCTATAGTGTTAGTTGTTAGTGTTGCCGCAAACGTCGACGTTAGCCGAGGTATCCCAAAATCCGCTCCCGCGGCGCCTCTATCAAGTGCGCGGCATTCAAGCCCAATTCATTTGCTGCCAGCGCCAAACAGCCAGGCAGCTGCCTCGCCAAGCCCGAACGACAGTGCAACAAATGCGGAATTTCGGGTGAGCCTCATCCCGATCGAGAAGATTGCTTGGTACGGGCTGTTCGAAGAAGAAGAACGGTGGGGCGCGGCCGTGGTCCCGTCGCGGTGCTCAAACAGCAACAAGACAGCGCCGATTGGCACAACCCACCACGGGGCGCTGGCAAATGCGAGCAGCGAAGCGGAGAGCAGCAGCCATGCACGAACATGGTTCGGGGTTCCCCCTCCATAGGTGACAAAGGTCAGCACCCGCGATACCCGTGGTCACCGGTACAAGAGCAGTTGCGCCATCCCTCACCGCAGGCAGGCTAGAACGCAGAATGCAGTATGCGACGCTGTTGGTGGTAGCGACCTTCCTTGCCGTCTACGTCGGGATGGCGCTCGGGCGGTGGCCAGGTTTGAAGATCGATCGCACCGGCATCGCGGTTCTCGGTGCCATCGTGCTCTACTCTACGGGCCTCGTCAGCAACGCTATGGTGCTGGAGGCAATCGACTTCCCAACTCTAATCGTGCTGTTCGGGCTAATGGTCTTGTCGGCCCAGTTTGCTGCTTGCGGGTTCTACGATTGGTGCTCGGCGCGGATTGCGGCGACGCATGCCTCGCCTGTGGCAATTCTCGCTCTAACCGTGTCCGTGGCGGGAGCCTTGTCGGCGTTGCTTGCCAATGACGTTGTCGTCTTTGCTATGACGCCGATGCTGATCACGGGGCTATCCAGACGCGGGCTCGATCCGCGGCCCTACCTGATTGCGCTTGCTAGCGCCGCTAATGCCGGATCGGCCGCAACCGTCATTGGCAACCCCCAGAACATTCTGATCGGGCAGGTCGGGCGTCTCGATTTCTGGGCGTTTGCGGCAGCATGTGGACCGCCTGCGTTGTTGGCTCTCGCGACCGTCTTTGGCGTAATTTGGATGGTCTGGCGGCGAAAGCTTTCTGACCTCGCCGTGCGCGATGGCCGGGTCGAAATTCCCCGGATGGATGGCTTCGGTGTCGGCAAAGGCGTCGTTGCGGCCGCTGTGCTGTTAGCCCTGTTCAGCACCCGATTGCCGCATGTTGCCGACGTGCTCCTGGTGACGGCCGTGCTCCTCATTAGTCGGCGCTTGGCGACGCGGGACGTTCTCGGCCTCGTAGACTGGCACCTACTTGTTCTGTTCGGAGGACTATTCATCGTTACGGCCGCATTGGCCGAAACCCCTCTGCCCGCCAATGCCCTCGCGGCAATGATGGCGTTTGGCATCGAGCCCAAGGGCCTTCCAGCGATGGTCCTGTTGACACTCTTCGGAAGCAACACGATAGGCAATGTCCCAACTGTCGTCCTGCTCACAACTGTTCTCAAAGACCTTCCGACTGAAATCCTCTATGCCATGGCGGCGCTGTCCACGCTGGCTGGGAATCTGCTCATCGTGGGCAGTCTTGCCAATATCATTGTTGTTGAACGCGCAAAGCAAGCTGGTGTGACGTTGGGCTTCATGGAACATGCCCGCTGCGGTATCCCAATAGCTCTTATCTCGCTTGCATTGACCATCGCTTGGTTCGTTGCGCGAGGCCACGTGGGATAGTCAACCGGCAGGCGCACGTATGCTCCTTGGAGGGGCAAGTAAGTCTCAGTTCGAGCACGGTGCTACGGAAGTAGCCTGAGTGAGTTGACGTCCCGCTTGCTGCGTAATCCGGGCGAAGGCGGCCAGTGAATCTGGCGCAAGTCGGCCACCTGTTCTGGCGCAATCCGGCCACCCATTCTGATCGAAGTCGGCCACCCCCCTTTTACGGGGGCGTGGCGCTCTCTGTG
>Ga0209172_10002233_pt1 | contig 35396 bp, 25 predicted proteins | sample LarsenN4metaG_FD_184113 | JGI IMG/M metagenome (GOLD analysis project Ga0209172, IMG submission 184113) | Hot spring sediment bacterial and archeal communities from British Columbia, Canada, to study Microbial Dark Matter (Phase II) - Larsen... ... | reverse complement strand
TGTCGTTTTTGCACACGGCTGTTTTTTGGTTTGCGCTGCGCTGGGTGTATGTTCGTGCCAAGATACGGTTCCCGCGTTTCGAGCAGATTGGGATGCGGATGATGTGGTTTTTGGTGGCGTTTTTTACGATTTACTTCACGGTGAACAAGGGGCTGGTTTTCATTTTCGATTCGCTTTCGACCGAGCACGCAGACAACGACCCCAACCCGCTGGTCTCTTTCATCTCGGCTTTTTTGATGTCGGCATTGCTCATCGTCATCTACGAAGCCATGTCTTTTTACATTCAACTGCAACGGGCGGCGGCTGAAAAAGCCATTTTGGAGCGGCAAAATGTGGAGTCTCAACTCGAAGGCTTGCGCAATCAGGTGAATCCGCATTTCCTCTTCAACAGCCTGAACACGCTGATTTACCTCATTCCCGAAGACTCGGACAAAGCCGTGCGTTTCGTGCAGCAGTTGAGCAAAGTGTATCGCTATGTGTTGGAAAGCCGCGACTCGAAACTCATCCCGCTTTCGGAGGAATTGGACTTTTTGAAATCCTACGTTTTTTTGCTGAAAGAGCGTTTTGGAGAAAATTTGCAAGTGGACATCAGGCCATTAACTGGGAAGCAGGAAATCGCCATCGTGCCTTTGACTTTGCAAATGCTCTTTGAAAACGCCATCAAACACAACGTCATTTCTACCGGAAAACCGCTGCACATCGAGGTTTTCGCCGAAAATGGCCACCTCGTGGTGCGCAATAATTTGCAAAAGAAAAATCAGGTGATGGACTCCACCGGTGTAGGCATCCAGAATATCAAAGACCGCTACCGGATGCTGACCGAGAAGGAAGTGGAAGTCATCGCGTCGCAGCAATATTTCACGGTGGCGCTGCCGGCGATTGAAGTTTTCTCAACCACATAGGGCACATAACAGTTTCACATAGAGCGCATAGAACTATGTGCAACCGTTATATGCCCTATGTGACTCTCTATGTGCAATATGTGGTAAAGAATATGAAAATCCTCCTCATCGAAGACGAAATCCCTGCCGCGCGCCAGTTGACGAAACTCCTGCTGGCGCACAACCCGGCTTTTCAAATCCTCGAAGCGCTCGACTCGGTGGAAGGCGCCGTGCGTTGGTTGCGCACATTTCCCGCGCCCGACCTCGTGTTCATGGACATCCAAATCGCTGACGGACTGAGTTTCGACATTTTCCGGCAGGTAGAAGTGACGGCGCCCGTCGTGTTCACCACCGCTTTCGACCACTACGCGGTGCAGGCCTTCAAGGTGAACGCGGTGGATTATTTGCTCAAACCCGTTGACCCGGAAGAACTGGTGCGGGCGCTGGAAAAGGTTGAAAATCAGCGGGCAAAGCCTGTTCAGTTCGACTTCGAAACCCTGGTCGGCTTTTTCAAAAAGGAAAATTACAAAGACCGTTTTCTCGTAAAAACCGGGCAGCAACTGGCTTTCGTGCAAACGACAGACATCGCTTTTTTCCGCTCCGCCGACGGTCTCACACAGGCTTTCACTTTTTCCGGCAAAAAATATTTCGTGGAAAACACGCTCGAAGAACTCGAACGCTTACTCGACCCGCGCGACTTTTTCCGGATCAGCCGCAACATGACGCTTCGGCTCAATGCCATCCACAAAATCCACCCGCACCTCAACGGTCGCCTGAAATTGGAAACCCAACCCGCCTCGCCCGACGACATTTTCGTAAGCCGCGAACGGGTGAGCGAATTCAAGAGTTGGCTGGGAGGTTGAAGGCTCAATTCTTCCGCTCCGTTCTGTTGCGGATTTGAGTGCTGTCCGTCACGCTGATAGATTCGCCTCGACAGTTGGTGAAATAAACCCAGTTGCCAAGGTCATGGAAGCGATAAACTTTGCAACCGTCATGCTCAAAAAGGTATTCTACCTGGTAGGTGGCATTGTTCCTCGGCGGTTGGCTGGAAAGTGGTTGGCCGTAATAGCAGCTGGCGAACAGTAATAAGGAGAGGCTGGCAAAGATGGCTTTTTTCATAACGCAGGATTTTTGCCAGCAATTTATCGAGCGTTTTTAAGAGGACACGTTAAGCAAATCTGAATTAAGACAACCTTAAATTCCCTTCGCAGAGGCGTAGTACATGTCCAATTCCACTTTGTTTTTCGTGGCGATTTTGCCCCTGTGTTCCCATCTGAATTCGTCGGGCGCTACCGCCACCGCTGCGCCACTCACGTTGACGCGACCGGGTTCGCAGGCTTCTTCCATGCGGGCTGCCGTATTCACCGTGTCGCCCCAGATGTCGTAGGCAAATTTTTTCGTGCCGACCACACCCGCCACGACAGGGCCGAAATGAATCCCGATGCGCGCTTCAAAAAACGGACGGCCTTCGGACTGTCGTTTTTCCTTGAGTTTTTGCAAAAAATCCTGGATTTGCAGGGCGACGCGAATCATGTCGGCAGGTCGTTCGTTGCGGTCGGAAAGACCGCTGGCACAGATGTAGGCGTCGCCAACGGTTTTGATTTTTTCAATGCGGTTGCGCCCGATGAGGTCGTCGAATTTGGAAAAACAGTAGTCCAGTTCGGCCACCAGCGCCTCCGGGTCGAGGCGTTCGGCTGTTTTTGTAAAATTCACAAAATCTATAAACATGACGGTCGCGTGTTCGTAGCGGCGGGCGGCTACTTTGTTGCGCACGGTCAGTTCGGCTGCTACCGCCGAAGGCAGGATATTGAGCAAAAGTTGTTCGCTGCGCCTGCGTTTTTCCTCGATCATGGCATTTTTTTCGGCCATTTCGCCCCGGATGCGGCGGTTGGAACGCTGGCGGGCGTAGTACAAAAAGGTCAGCGCGATTAAAAAACCGGCCACGAGCAGGCCGAGCAGACGGGTTTCGCGGCTTTTTTCTTGCAACAATTTAGCATTGGCAGCCTCCCGCTCTTTGGCTTGTTGCTCCGCTATCCGCCGGTTTTTTTCCTGCAAAAGTCGCGCGCGCTCCTGGCTCCACCCATAAGCCGACTTGAAATCCCCCAATTGAACGGCCGTTTCCTGGAGTTTTTCGACCGATTCCAGCACTAACTCAGGCATACTGGCGGCAATGGCAGCTTCGCGGGCGCGGGCGTAGAGCGCATTCGCCTCCTGGCGCCGGCCCTCCCGCCAGGCGATATCGGCGCCGACGAGGGCCGACATGGCTTCGCGCCGACTATTTTTCGTCTCGGCGGCAAGGGCGAGCGCGTCTTTGGCGTGATTGGCCGCCTGCTCCGGGCGGCTGCTCAACAGGTTGCGTGCCAGCGCGTAATTGGCTTCCCAGCGTTCGTCGGGCGTGGCGGCATTGCGCAGGCGGGTTTCCAGTTCGGCGACAGATTGGCCGACACTCTTGCCTGCGAGGGCAAAAGCGAGACAAAAAATCAATCCGCTGAGTGGACGAAAGCGCATTTCGGAATGGGTTTCTGAAAAACAGGCGGACGAAGGACATTTGAAATGGCCGACAGAATGCCTGCACGACGTAAAGTTTCCACTTTTTTAGAAACCATTTGCAAATAAATATGGCGCGCTCGCAGGAAAACGGGTCAATGCCGCATCATTTCTCTTTGTGAAAAAACGCCGATTTCCTTCGAGTCATAAATGCCTTCCAGCATCAATTCGATGCGAACATCTTCGCTGGACTTAGCCCGCAAACATGAATTTCAATGCATCATACATTCCCGATGCCACTAAATTTTGCGTAATCGGCAGGGAATGTTCGTTGATAAAGTTGATAATTCTATCCCCAAAAGATTCTTTTTCGGCGTCGGTTTTTGGCTCAGGCATCTCTTCCAAAAAGGCTTTCAACATCGCCTGTTGCGTCATTTCGAGGTTTTGAATTTGCTCTTGCAAAGCCTCAAAATCGGCCTTGGAAATGCCAAGTTTTGAGTTGTATTTGACATTTTTGATTTGGTCCGAGATATTAAGTTGACCGTAGTTGTGGATATGATAAGTATCGCCACTGCGCCCAACCTTTTCCTGCTCCTTTTCTATTTCAAACCGAACGATTTCTGACTTTTCATACACACCTTCCAGCATTAGTTGGATAGAAACATCCTCGCCCGATTCGCCACATTGCGCCGTCGGTTTGTTGCGGTTGAATTTGAGATTCAGCAATTTATCCAATTTATGCAGATACGGCTGGTCAGCATTTTTGCAAAAACTCTCGCAGCAGCACGGCACCATCTCGTCCGCGTGAATGCTTCTGAACCAACGGCGGTGCAGTTCGTCCACTTCGTCGCGGACGCGGCGCAGGGCGAATTTCCGGTAGCGCGGCTCGCCCATCACTTCGAGGATGATTTGCCGCAGACCGCTTTGCGATTCGGCATCGTCCTCGCGCATGAGCACGCGACATTCCTCTCCCTCGACTTTGTAGCGCAGGATGGCGCCTTTTTTCCACACCATTTCCACGCCCGCCTCGTCGCGCTCGATGAAATCGCTCAGGCGTACGATGAGGCGCGACATCAGGCCTTTCGGCATGATGGGGTATTGGTAGCGGAACTGCAACGCGCCATTTTTCTTGTGCCAAATGAAGGGCGGCGCGTTGTCGGGCAGGAGTTGCGCGGCCACGTAGTTGCCCTCCGACGATTCGTAGCAGATGTCGAAGTTGTTTTTTGTCATCAACTTCAAAACCTTCTGCGCATCGCTGCGCGAGTAATTTTCTTCTTTTAAAATCTGGAAAATATCGTCGGGTGTAAACCTGCCGCCCTGCTTCGCAAATTTTTCGTTTTTGAGAAAACAATACACGCCTTCCACCGCCCATTGAGGGCTTAGGACGACCAAATCGAGCAGCGAGGGGTCGTTCTGAAAATGCAGCAGCGAACCCAACTGGTGCAGGTAGCCGCTCAGGTTCAGTTGGTCGTCTTCCTTTGTCACCTGGTGTTCCGAGCAGATTTCCCCGAAACGCTCCATCGAAATGTAAGGCCGTTTTTTCGATTCTTCGCGCAAGGCTTCGCGGATGGGCTTCCACTGGCGCGGCAGTTTGGAGCGCACGATGGGCAGGTTCACCAGCCGCTCCTCGATGGCTTTTATGAGATTTTCAAAGCGGTAATCGTTTTCGGCAAAATCCACTTCGAGGAAGCAGGGGTCGAGATGCTCCTCGTAGTACTTCAAAATATCCTGATACTGCGGCAGTTTGCCCGTGCTGTCTTTGCGCTTGTTGAACACCAGCAGGAGCGGCACTTTTTCGGGCGAGTCTTCGCGGTCTTTGCCGAGCAGACTGATGATTTTGAACCAGTAAGGCAGGTTGGGCGCTTCGGCGCGGGCGTCCATCATGAGGACGTAGAGCGCGCGGGGCGTCAGGAAAAACTGGTGGGTCATGTACTGCAATTCCTGCCCGCCGAAGTCCCAGAGATTGGCGCGAAACACCTGCTCGCCGAGGCTTTTGTGCCTGATTTCCAAGCCTTCCAAGATATTGATGCCGTGTGTTTCGTCGGTCGGGCAGGCGAGCGGGTCGAAGGCCGGGTCTTCCATTTTTTTGAACAGCGTCGTCTTGCCCGTTTTGCCTTCGCCGACGATGAGCATTTTGGCTTCCAAGATTTCTTCCGTGCCGCCCTGGGCTTCTATCTGCGCGAAGTAGTTGAGGATGGCTTCGTTGCCTTGTTGGACGATTTCAACAGGTGGGTTGGTGAGAGGGCAGTTTTCGACATTTATATCTCCTGCATCGTAGCTCCATTTTACCCTCTTTCCTTTTTTTATCAAAGGCAAAATAGGCGACAAATCGGAAACCTGTGTGCGGTAAACGGAGAGATATTGCAGGTTTTGCAAATCTTTCAAGGGCGACAAATCGGAAGTCTGTGTTATGGGAACATCAAGTTGTTGCAAATTATGCAAATCTTTCAAAGGCGACAAGTCGGAAACCTGCGTCATGTAAACGTAGAGTGTTCGCAAATTATGCAAATCTTTCAAAGGCGACAAGTCGGAAACCTGCGTTTCAGAAATGTAGAGTCGTTGCAGATTTTGCAAATCTTTCAAGGGTGACAAATCGGAAATCTGCGTGTCGGAAACGTCAAGTATCTGCAGATTTTGCAAATCTTTCAAAGGCGACAAATCTGATAAGTCGTATTTGTTGCTCCGACCCGAAACGACCAATTTTTTCAGCCAAAGCAGGCTGGGGAGGGTGGGCGGGAGAAATCGAATGTTGTTTTTTGGGCCATTGTTTTGGCTTGATATTACTTTGAACACCCTATCTTCAAGATCAATTTCCTGCCACATAGTGCTCAAAATTAGTGTTTCGAGCCAGTCGCAGTCGAGCAGTTCGGGCGGGAGTACCGTGAGGCCGCAGTTGCCAAGGTCTAGATAGGGGTTTTTCGTTTTTTTGTTTTCAGCGATGCGTTGCAGGGCGAGTTCGGACATGGCGCACAGGTATTTTTTGCGCAGCAAGATAAGAGGAAAATAAAAAGCGTGTCATTCCTCTCCGCCGGCTGGCGGAGAGGAATGACAGACCGCTATTGCGATGCTTCATACCACTGCCTGAACTCATCCAGCCGCATGAGTTGGACTTTCGGGAAATCCACTTCGGTGAGCCTGCGGAAGTGGCGGTCTTCTGAAACTATGAAGGCGGCGCCTCCGGCTACGGCGGCATCCACGAACTTGTTGTCGTCTTCGTCGGCGAGTAAATTCCATTGAAAATACACCTCCACCGTGCGCACGTTGGGCAGTTCCTGCAAGGCTTTTAAAAAATTGGAAGTGATGACGGAGCCATATTTTTCGGTGAGAACTTCCTCGTACTCGAGCAAAATGTCGTGGCTGACACAGATTTCAAAACGCTCGTCCATCAGTGCTTCGATGAGCCAATGATGCTGCGAAGTGAGCGACAAAGAAGCCACGAATATGTTGGTGTCAAGCACGAACAGCATGGCTCAGGAAGGCTCGTTCAAGAGTTGTTCGGCGGTGTAGCCTTTTTCTTCCCACACCTTCGTAGCGCCCTGAACGGCTTTTTGCATGAAGTAGCGTGCCAGCATCCGGCGAATTTCGAGCACTTCTTCTTCAGAAACGCCCATCGCGAAGAGTTTGAGCAATTCCAACTGCACGTTGGTGAGCGGCGGAGCAGGTTGTGTGCCCATGACAATTATTTTTTTGACAAAAGTAGCGTCCGTTGCGAGAACATCCAAATTGCAGGGCGAGTTCTGACATGGCGCGTGGGTGTTTTTTGCGCAGCAAGATAAGAGGAGTGACACTTTTGTGCGCTCTACTTTTGTCATCCGCCGATAGGCGGATCTGCCCAAGCCGGGTTTCTTCGCATCATCCGAAAAACGAGTGTCGGGTAGATCCGCCTATCGGCGGATGACAAAAAAAAACATCGTGAATGACAAAGTGAGCGTCTCACTTGGAGTGAGACGCTCACTACGCACAAGTCCCTACCTTCGCCCCCATGTCCATCCTCTACACCAACGCCCGCATCTTCACGGGCGAGCAGATGCTCGAACGCGGCAGCATCGTCGTCGAAAACGGGCGCGTCTCAGAAGTGAAAAGTCAGCGTCTCACTTCAAGTGAGACGCTGACTAAAGCCACCGAAGTCATTGACCTGCAAGGCCATTCCATCGCGCCGGCCTTCATCGATTTGCAGGTGTACGGCAGCAACGGCAAATTGTTCAACAACGAACCGACGGCGGAAGCGATTCAAAAAACCTGGGAAAGCGTGCGTGCTGGCGGGGCTTCGCATTTTCAAATCACGCTCTCTTGCTCGCCGTTGGCGACGATGTGGCAGGCGATGGATGCTTGCCGGGAATACTGGGCGAGCGGCGGCGAGGGTTTGCTCGGCCTGCACTTGGAAGGGCCTTATTTCAACCCTGAAAAACGCGGGGCGCATCCTTTGAAAAACATCCGAACTTCCAACCCGGCGGAAGTGGCCGAACTCATCGAACGCGGTCGCAGCGCAGTGCGCTACATGACTTTCGCGCCTGAAATGATGGACGATGTTTCGCTGGATTTGCTTCTAAAAAGCGGCATCGCGCTCTCGCTGGGACACTCGAATGCGACTTTCCAACAAGCCACGCGTGCGCTCGAAAAAGGCGTTAGCCGCGTGACGCATTTGTTCAATGCCATGAGCCCTTTTCAGAGCCGTGAGCCGGGTCTCGTGGGCGCGGCTTTTGCCCGAAAACCCTGGACGAGCATCATCGCCGACGGTATCCACTGCGACTTCAACAGTCTGAAAATCAGCAAAGAACTGCTCGGAGACAAACTGTTTTTGATTTCCGACGCGGTGACGGAAAGCCTCATGGGCGACTACCGCTTCCGCCTTTCCGGCGACCGCTATGTGGACGAGTCGGGGGTGTTGGCAGGTTCGGCGCTCACGATGTGGCAGGCGGTGAAAAATATGGTTCAATTCGCCGATATTCCTCTGGAAGAAGCCCTGCGCATGGCGAGCACTTACCCGGCGCAAGTCGTTGGCGAAGGGCATCGTTTGGGCAAAATCGCGCCGGGCTACGCGGCGCATTTTGTCGTGTTCGATGAAAATCTCGAATTGAAAAACTTCTCCCGGCCAGCGTGATTACTTGTCCAAACGCGCGACGATGTAGGGTGGCAAAGCGTTCCTCACCGGCTCTTGCTGGCGATTGATTTCGGCGTGGATTTTTACCTGTTCTTCTTTCGTCTCGGCCTCGGGCGCTCGCCAGTGCGTCATGTTGTCGTACAAATACCAGAGCAGGAGGCGGTTGAAATCGTCGAGCGTGGGGTCGGCGATAGCGTTTTTCAGGCGATTTTCTACTTCGGGATATTGTTGACTTTCTGACAGGGCGCGACCTGTGCGGGAGACGTTGGCGAAATAATGGTTGGGCGCCGGGTCGTCGAATCGCAGGCAACTGCCCATCAAAAGATCAGGTACCTCGATGCCCAATAATTCGAGTTCGCGGATGTAAGTGCCGCGACGCCCCCAGGCATAACTGCCATCTGTCATTCTGGAAAAACGGTCGTTCATGATGTCGAGGTGAGAACGCAGGAAGACTTCCCAGGAGGTCGTCGCTGCGGCGAGTTGGGCAATTTCAAGTGCATGAATGCGAGGACTCTCGTCCATGCTGCATGTGCCCCGAACCCGGCGAACACGCTTTAGCTGCAGTTCTTTTTTTGGAGAAAGGTAGCGCCCTGCCCAAACTTCCAATTCTTCGGCGGGCTTTTTCCCTTCGATGGCTTCTTCGACAGCGGCGGCCAGCAGACGTTTGAATTCTTCCGTTTTTGACAGGTTGTTTTCGATGTTTTCAGCGCGCTTTTTTAGCCATTCCTGCTGTTTTTCCCAATCGAATTTTTTGCCGGGTTTTTGTTTTCCCGGAGGGTCCACGTAGGCAAAAAATGCCTTGCGCGCCGGCAGCGGCTCGGAATCCGTATCATGCCAGGACCAGTCCAGGTCGGAAAGATAGGTCGTGGTCGTGGTGTCAATCATACAATCCACGTACTGGACGAGCCGGGCGTATTCCGCCGGTAATTGCCGCTGTTCGAAGGGCGATTTGAAAAACCAGGCCGACAACATCGCGTACTTCCGCCATTTGTTGGCAGGGTCAACTTTGAAAACCAACCCGATTTCGTTGTTCAGCAGGTTTGGCTCAAAAGGTATTTCCAAACTGCCCGCGTTTTCGCCCGGCCAACCTTCAAATTCGACAAACTTTTTGCCATTGTCCTCATTGTTCACTATTCGCCGGACGACGAGGAGGTTCGAATCGGTGCGCGCGGAAGGGAATTTTTTCAAAAATGCTTCATAGGTCGGTTGTTTTTCCAAAAATGCTGCGGCTTCTTCCACGTTCGCTTCCAGATGCACCCAATACCCGACGGTTTGCGCCAGCGCGAAATACCTGGGATTGAGGTCGCAGGTTTTGAACCGGAGATTCAGGGAATCCACGATGCGGTGAAGTTGGCCCATCGTGGTGTCGCTGTAAATCAGGCCGTTGCCGTGGTCGGTGAATTCTTGTTCCTGGGCAGAAATGTTCGGCTGAACGGAGAGCAGGAGGGCAGTACAGAAGAGAAGGACTCGCATGGTGTCGGTTTTGAATTCAATTTATCACTGCAAGAACAGGGACAGTGAAAAATTATTGTTGGCAACATTCTCTCCGAGCATCATCTGTTCCGTCACAATTCCGGTAAATCATATTTTACAAGCGTCGCCTTTACTGCTCTCTAAAACCATACCCGGCGACGAATCTTTCCATTCAGTTTCGTCGCTTTCTGTACCTTTTTGGGGTGTCCGTTGTAGTGCAATTTAGACTCGTTTTCAACCCGCGCGTTCAAAGTTCTCTGAGCGGTCAGCCGACACTTCGAAGCACCCAAGACGGTGACAGCGCAATCCGAACACTCAAAATTTTTCCCCTTCAATTCACTTCCGCCGAGGACGGCGATAGTTGCAGAACCAGGTACTTTGCCGCTTAATTTCAGCGTCGAGCCGCCCATAACTTTACAGGAAAAGGTTTTTGAAAAAACGGCGCAATCCGCCGTAGCGCCACTTTGGAGCAGCATCTTCAGGCTGTCCATTTTTATTTGTTCTGGCAAAAAAAGATAACTGCCTTCTTTGACTTCGATTTTGGACAAACTCCCTATCGGGACATAGAGTTTAATACCTTTTGATGTTTCTAGAGATGCCGTCAGGCAAACGGTGAGCTTATTATCTGCCACTTCGGAGCGGATGAGTGGCAATAACGCCGCTTGGGCAACAACTTCGATGGTTTTCGCTTCACCGGGCACGATGAAGAGCTGCATACCGTTGCCCACTGTCACTGCGTCGAAAGATGCTGCGATTTCCCGCCGTTCCGTCACCGGCTTGCCACTGCCGACTACCTTCGGGGCGTTTGGTTCGGTCATGTAATTGATATAATCCAGCTCGCTGTGGCCAGTGTTTTGGGCAAACAGGCAGGGATAGAAGAAAAGGGCCTGAAGTAAGAAAATGGTTATCTGTTTCATAAGCGTTTGGTTGGATAATGATCGTCAAATCTCACTCGCTCCGCAACGACTTCATCCCGCTAAAGACGGGATTAAAAGCCTCCTTCATTCGGAACGAAGGCTTTTAACAGGATTCACCAACGCGGCCCGCACGCCCTGATAACTGACCGTCAAAAATGCGACTGCCACCGCCACTGCACCCGCCACTGCAAACATCCACCACGACAATTCGATGCGGTATTCGAAGCGAAGCAGGAGTTTTTGCATCGCCCAAAATGCCAGGGGCGAGGCAAGCAGGAAAGCGAGCAATACGGGTTTCAGAAAATCCTTGGACAGGTAAAACCACACGCTTGCCACCGTCGCGCCCAGCACTTTGCGGATGCCGATTTCTTTGGTGCGGCGTTCGGCGACAAAAGCCGAGAGGCCAAACAAACCGAGGCAACTGATAAATATCGCCAGCCCGCCGAACACGTTGCCCAGCTGCCCTATCGAGCGTATTTCGTCAAAATTTTTCTGGTATTCTTCTTTCGTGAAACGAAACTCGAAGGGGTAGGCGGGGTTGTGTTTTTTCACCGCCTGCTCGATTTGGGCGAGGCTTTGCCGCCAGTTTTCGCTATTCTGAAAACGCACGAAAAAATGACTCATGCTGCCAGTGCCGAGTCGAATCATCATCGGCGCCGGCGCAGTGAAAGGGTCGTTGTACACAAAATCTTCTACGATACCGATGATGATTCGGGTGGTGTCGTGCGTAAGCGTGGAGCCGATGACCGGCTCTTTCAACCCCATGCGACGCACGGCGGTTTCGTTGAGCAGGCAAGCCAGCGTATCGCCGCCAAATTCGGGGCTAAAGTCGCGGCCTGCCACAACCTTGATGCCGGCGGTTTTTGCCCAGTCATGCGCGACGCTGGTCAGGGTGACGAGAAAATCCTGGTCATCCGTTTTGCCCGACCACTGGATGCCCGAAGTATTGCTGCCAAACATGATCAGGTTGTCGGAACCCGCCGACACGCTTTTGACGCCGGGAATTTGGATCAAATCATTTTTCAGCGCCCCGAATTTTTCCCCCATGTCGCCGCGCGCCGGGATGGTGATGAGATTTTCAGCATCGTAGCCAAGCGGACGATTTTGTGCGTGTTCGACTTGTTTGAAAATAACGATTGTGCTGATTATCAAAAAAATGGAAATGACGAACTGGAACGTCACCAGGCCTTTGCGAAGCAGTCCGCCGCCGCCGCCACTCGAAATCGGGCCGCCTTTTAGCACTTTCACCGGCTGGAATTTGCTCAGGTAAAACGCCGGATAACTGCCGGCAAGCAGCCCGGTGAGCAAGCCCAGCGCGAGTATTGCCGACCATATTTGCCAGTTGGAAAAATCGAAAACGAGGCTTTTTTCAAAAAAACGATTGAACGCCGGCAGCACGGATTTCACCAATAAAATCCCCAGTACAAGGGCGAAAAAAGTCATCACCAATGCCTCGCTTAAAAACTGCCCGATGATGAGGCCGCGCTGCGCGCCCACCACTTTGCGCACACCTACTTCGCGGGCGCGGCGCTCCGAGCGGGCGGTGGCGAGGTTCATAAAATTGACGCAGGCAATCAGCAGCACGAATGCGCCGATGATACCGAGCATCAGCACAATCTGGATGCGTCCGCCGCTTTGTTTGCCTTCTTTGAATTCGCCACGCAGCCGCCATTCGGAGAGCGGGTAGGCGAAAATATGCGCTGCCGAGTAGGGTTCTTTACCTTGAATGAAATTTTCCAGTTTGGCATTGAGCGCGGCCACGTCGGTGCCGGGATGCAGTTCCACCCAGGTCGGGAGGCTGTTATCGCCCCAGTTGCCCATCCAATCGGCGTTTTCCAGTTCATAAATGCGAAACGGGAATACCACGTCGAAGCGCAGGGTACTGTTGGTCGGCACGTCGCGGATGACAGCGGCCACTTTGAGGTTGCGCACGTTGTTGTGGTGAATGATTTTACCGATGGGGTCTTCGTCGCCGAAAAGTTTTTTGGCTGTGCGTTCGGTAATGACGACAGAGCCGGCATCCTGCAAAGCCGCAGCCGGGTCGCCTTTCACAGCCGGGAAAGTCAGGATGTTGAAAAAATCAGGTTCGGCGTAATAGCCGCGCTCGTAAAAGGCTTTGTCTTCGAAATTGAGCAAGTGTTGTCCGCGCCAACTGAACCGCGCAGCGCGTTTCACTTCCGGCATTTCGGCCCGAAGTGCGGGCGCCAAAGGGCCGGGCAAAGCCTCAAAAGTGTAGGTTGTGCCCCCCTGCGTTTGATTTTGCAGAACGAGGTGGATGTTTGGCAGGTTCGTGTGGAACTGGTTGTAACTGAACTCATCAGCCACCCAAAGCAACACCAGGACACCCGCTGCCAGGCCGACGGCCAGGCCGGCGATGTTGAGGAAAGAGTAAAGGCGGTTGTTGCGCAGCGAGCGCAGGGCGAGTTTGAGATAGTTGGACAGCATGGTTCTGCTTATTTGTTGATGTGGTGATTTGTTGATTTGAGGCCGGGTATTCAAATAACCGAATAGCCAAATCCCCAAATAACCAACAAAAACTCATTCACTTCGCAATGACTTGATCGGGTTCGCCAACGCTGCCTTCACACTCTGAAAACTTACTGTCAAAAACGCGATTGCCACTGCCCCTGCCCCTGCCAGCACAAACATCCACCATTGAATGTCAATGCGATAGGCAAAGTCGGAGAGCCATTTTTTCATAAAAAAGTAAGCGACCGGCGTGGCAATCGCGATGGCTATAATAACGAGTTTCAGAAAATCTCTGGCCAGCAAACCCGTGATGCCCGCTACACTCGCACCCAGCACTTTGCGGATGCCGATCTCCTTCGTACGCTGCTCCGTCGTGAATGCCGCCAAGCCGAACAAACCGAGACACGACACCAAAACTGAAAGCAAGCCGAAGATGCCGGCGATAGTGCCGATACGTTGCTCCGCTTCGTACATTTTGGCAAACGACTCGTCGAGAAAACGGTAACTGAACGGCTGTTCGGGCGAAAGTGATTTCCAGTTTTTTTCCAAAGAGGCGATTACCTGTTCCGTGTCCGCGCCTTTGTAGCGGAACGCCGCCAGCCCCTTCGAACTCCCCAATTGCATACAAAGCGCCCCGATGTTGTTGCGCAAACTCGACCAGTGAAAATCCTCGACGACACCGATGATTGTCAATTCAACAAAGTCTTCAGGCTTGGGTGTTCCCTGAAAATTTCTATCGGGAACATACATTTTTTGTCCAATCGGGTCAGCGAAACCCATGAGCTTGGCCGCCGTTTGATTAATGATTATCCCAGTGCTGTCGGTCAGGCGAGCGGGGTCGAAATCGCGGCCTTGCGCGATTTTCATGCCCAGCGTGCGGAGGTAGTCGCTATTCACCCGCCAGCGCTGCATACTCACCGCGTTGTCTTTGTCAAATGAGCGATTTTTAGAAAATATTTGGTCGCTGCGATTGCTCGGCACAGGCAAAAAGCCTGACACAGTGGCACTTTCGACGGCGGCGTTTTTCAACATCTCCTCTTTCAAAGTATAAATTTTATCACCCAACGCATAAGCGTCGTTGAGGATGATGACCTGGCTTTTTTCAAAACCTAATTTTTTCGTTTGAATAAAATTCAACTGTTTGAAGACCAGCATCGTGGCAATAATGAGCGCCACCGAAATGGTGAACTGAAACACCACCAAAGCACTGCGAAAACCGCCAGCCCTTCCCAGCCCGGCCACTTGTCCTTTCAGCACCCGAATCGAATCGAACGCCGACAGGAAAAACGCCGGGTAACCCCCTGCCAGCAAACTTACCAAGACCGTACCGCCAGTTAGCGACAGCCAAAACACAGAACTACTCCAAGGCATCGCCAAATCACGCCCCGTCAAGTCGCGATACCAGGGCATAGCGACGGCGGCTATCAAAACCGCCAACGCGACCGCAATGGCCGCAATGACAAATGACTCGCTCAAAAACTGCCCGATGAGCGCCGAACGCCTCCCGCCCAACACTTTGCGCATCCCGACTTCTTTTGCCCGACCCGACGAGCGCGCAGTAGCGAGGTTCATAAAATTGATGCACGCGATGAGCAAAATGAAAGCGGCGATGGCGCTGAAAATCCACACATAGCGGATGTTGCCGTTGGGAGCGAGTTCGGGGTGCAGGTCGGAATGAAGGTGAATATCGGTCATATTTTGGAGGTAATAGCGTGCGTATTGCCCCGTTTTTTCAATGTCGGCAAGAGTAGTTCCCAATAATTCTCTTGCCGTGACGCCGATTTTTTCAGCCGATAAAGCAGCAAATTTTTTCTTGAATGCCTCTATGTCTGTGCCTTTGCGGAGCAGCAGATAGGTGTGAAAATTGTTGTTCGAAGCCCAAAACGGAGGGTCGTTTTTCACTTCCTCGTTGCCGTTCATCGAAAGCAGCAAGTCCACCCTAAAATGGGAATTGACCGGCATATCTTCATAGACGGCTGTTACTTGCCAGCGCTCGTTGTTTTCCAGCACAAGTATCTGACCCAATGCCATTTGTGGTGAGGAAAAATATTTCTCTGCCCGGCTCTGTGAGATGGCGACCGTTTTGGGTTGAGTGAGGCACCGACGGGCATCGCCTTCGATAACTTTTAAGGGGAAAACCTCGAAAAACGTGCTGTCTGCCAGTAGTACATTCTCTTCGCGGATATTCTGCTGCACTTCGCCGTCGCGTTTTACCAAGAAAGAACCGTTGGAGCGGAAACGACACCACGACTGCACTTCTGGCAAATCCTTCGCCGCGTCGGGCCCCACGATAGAGCCGACTACGGCGAGTTTGTGGTGCATCCCTCCAAAATTGATGTCGGCCACCGGGCGCACAATGCGTTCGGCATTCGGGTTCCATCGGTCGTAGCTCAGTTCGTGCGCCACAAAGAGCACAATCAGAAGACAGGCAGCAATTCCGATGGCCAGGCCGCTGATATTGAGCAGGGAGTAAAGACCGTTTTTGCGCAAGTTGCGGAGGGCAAGGACAAGATAGTTTTGAATCATAGCAGCGAACATCAAAAATCAACAATCAAAGCCGGGGGATCGGCAATCCAATTCAGTCACGGCTGCATACCCTCGGTACGTTCCATCACCGTCGTTTCATCGCCGCCGGGCGTATGCCGCACCAGGTGCCAGGTGTTATCATTCAGGCGCGTCCAGGTCATAGGTTCGAGGCCGGGAACACGCGGGTCGAAACGGACGTCTTTGTCGCCTATCCAGGTGACCACCCACTGGCGATTCTGGCCATAGTAATACCGGCCATCCTGCCACGTGAACAGCAGCGAAACCATGTCACCGTTACCTTCTATTTTTATGATTTCCAGTGCTTTGTTGTTGTGAAACTGGAACGATTGGCGGATGTTCCGTCCCGCCTCTTCGCCTTTCCAGATACCTGCCAGCCATTGCATTTTTTGAATGGCGGAATGGTCGTAACTGACGAGGGAAGTGTTTTCTGGAAGGGCAATGATGTCAGTGATATCTTCGGGCAATTGATTGTTGCAGGCAGAAGCCAAAGCCAAAAGAGAGAGCAGGAGGAAAGAGCGAAACATGGCGAAAGATTTTTTCAGATGAGCTGTGCCAATATTCCTTCAATTTAGTGCCAAGCGCTCAAGTGATTTTTTATCAACAACTTAGAAAAGTTTTCCTAAAATAAAAATGCCCGAAAGCGGACGGAAGTGTTCGCTTTCGGACATTGAAAAATGACACCGGACAAAGGCTTTCACTACACTTCACTCGCTCCGCAACGATTTGACAGGATTCGCCAACGCCGCCTTCACCGCCTGAAAACCCACCGTCAACAAGCCAAAAAACAGCAAAACAGCCGAGCAACCCAAAAGCATCAGCCAGTTCAACGGAACGCGGTAAGCAAACGAATTGAGGATAGAACCAGCCAAAAACCAACCCACTGGTAAAGCAAGCGCAGTTGCCAAGCCCAACATCATCAAAAAACGCCGCGACAAAAGCAGCACAACCTGCGCAACCGACGCGCCCACGACCTTGCGGACGCCGATTTCTTTCACCCGCGCCCCGACGGTGTGCGTCACCATGCCGAGCAAACCGAGGCAAGCCAGCGACATGCCGAGCATAGCAAAAAAGCCGATGAGACCGCCCAACATTTCGATGTCGCTATATGCATTGCGCATTTTTTCTTCCATAAACTCGGCTTCGAAAGGGTGAACCGGGTCAATTTTTTTCCAAATACTTTCGATGGCCGCGAGGCTTTGGCGCGGGTCGCCGGGCGCAAGGCGGATTTGCAAAACGCTGCAATGCCTCGGCGAAAAACGCAGAGCAAAAGGCTCGACCGCGTCTTTTAAAGGGCGAAAATGGAAGTCAGCCAGCACCCCGCAGACGGCCACCGGGGTCGAATCGTTGAGCCAAAGTGTTTTGCCGACCGCTTCTCCGGGGGAGCCGAGTTGGAAACGTTCAACGGCTTTTTCATTGAGTAAAATGAAGTTCTCCCGCTCCGGGTTGGCGTTTTCCGGGAAATTTTGCCCCGCAACGAGGCGCAGTTTCATCACCGGAACATAGTTTTTATCGGTTTGCGCAAAACAAATCTCGGTTGGCTCACCAGCGGGTTCGCGCTGAAGACCGGTAGTTTGCAGGCTGTTTCCAGCAATCAAAATCGAGGAAGCGCACACGCCCGCCACGCGGTGGTCTTGGGCAATTTCAGTTGCCAGCAACTCGACTTTGTTGCCATGCAACGGCAAGGTGAGCAGGTTTTCTTTTTGAAAACCGTAATCGGCGAGGGCCATGAATTTCAATTGGCTCCAAAGCGTGCCAACCACAATCATAAAAATGAGCGACACGGCAAATTGGCCGATGGTCATGGCCGACCGCCAGCCGAAACGCCGTTTCCGCCCGACCAAATCGCCCGTTTGGCTGCGCAAGGCCGCTGCCGGGCGCATTTTTGACAACCGCCGCGCCGGGAGCCAGCCGGAAAACAGCCCGACCCCGATGCCGAACAGCAGGAAGCAAAACCATGTCACGGCATCCGCGTCGAAGGAAATCGGCTCGGAGCCGCGCAGGTTGATTTCGGAGAGCAGTTTCTGCTCCAAAAAATGGTTCAAACCGCGATGCAAAACCCAAGCCACGACCAGCGAAAGCATCGCCGTCAGCACGGATTCGGTCAAAAACAGCCGGGTCAATTCGCCTTCGCCCGCGCCCACGACCTTGCGGATACCCACTTCTTTGGCGCGTTCGAGGCTGCGGGCGACGGCCAGATTAGCATAATTCAAACAAGGGAAAACAATCAGCAGTACCACGAACGCGCCCAAAGCCCAGATGACAAACCAGGGGAAACCGAAGCCGATTTCGTTGGTCAACAGTTCCGGGGCGGGTGTGATTTTGGCGAGGCTTTGGGCATAAAACACGGCTTTTTCGCTCTTTTCATTCGTTTTTGACACATTTTCGCCGACGACGGCCAACGCCGCTTCGAGGTCTTCGCGGGTTTTTCCGGGGCGGAGTTGGACATAGGAAATCGTCATCCAGCGGTTTTCCCAGTTGTCCGTCAGTTTCATGACCGCCTCTTCGGGTTTGTAGCCGCGCTCGATGACAGGCAAGGAACTGGCCGAGGCCAAGCATTCAAAACCGATGTGCGACTTCCCCGGAGCGCGGGCCGCGATACCCGTCACCCGGAAAATGCCCCAACCTTTGATATCGAGGGTTTGGCCTATGGGATTTTCGCTGCCGAAAAAGCGTTCGGCAGTTTTCTGCGACAACACAATTGAGTTGGGTTCGGTGAGCGCGGTCGCCGCGTTTCCGACCTCCAAACCGAAGCCGAACACTTCAAAAAACGTCGGTTCTGCAAAATAACCCGTGATAGGCAGGGTCAGCCCGGCGGCAGTTTTCGCGTCATTTTCATTTATCCCCCGCACCAAACGGGTCGTTTTTTCAGCCACCGCAAAATCGGAGACCAATTTTTCGCCGAGCGGGTAAGGCGTGGTGGCGCATTTTCCCTGTGCCTCGCCATTGCCGCCGAATTGTTGACTGAGCAGTCTAAAAGTGCGCTCCCCGGCAGGGTGAAAACGGTCGTAACTCAATTGGTCGCGGATGATGAGGATAACAGTCAGGCAAGCCGACATGCCGAGGGCGAGGCCGCCGACGTTCAGCAGCGTGAAAAACTTGTGCGAACGGAGGTTTCTGAGAGCGATTTTGATGTAGTTTATGAGCATGGTTTATTTTTTTAGTTCTTGAAAATCAATGACAATAAACCTTGTTTTTTGAAAAAATCGGGTTTCTAAAATTCACTCACTCCTCAATGATTTCACCCAACCAAAGACGGAATTAAAAGCCTCTTTCATTCCGAACGAAGGCTTTTCACCGGATTCGCCAGCGCCGCTTTTATGCTCTGAAAACTCACCGTCAAAAACGCCACTGCCACTGCCGCTGCTCCTGCTACTAAAAACATCCACCACTGAATATCAATGCGGTAGGCAAAATCTTGCAACCATTTGTCCATGACAAAATAGGCGACCGGGAACGCGATGACAAACGACGCGACTACAAGTTTCAAAAAATCTTTGGCCAAAAGACCCGTAATGCCCGTGACCGACGCACCGAGCACCTTGCGGATGCCGATTTCTTTGGTGCGCCGCTCGGCGGCGAAAGCTGCGAGCCCGAACAAGCCGAGACAGGAAACAAGTACGGCTAAAATTGAAAAACTCAATATGGTTTCTGCCATGCGGCGTTCGGCGCGGTACTGCGCATCTAAGTCTTGATCCACAAAACCATAGGTCAGCGGGTTTGCCGGGTCTATTTTGGGATACAACTTTTCTATGGACGCAATCGTGGAGGCCGTCGCGTTGGGTTCGGTTTTGATCAAGATCTGGAAATAAAATTCCTTCGGGCGGTAGCGCACGATGAACGGTTCAATTTCGGTACTCAGCGGGCGAAAATGAAAGTCGCGTAATACGCCAACCACCGTTCCATCGAGTCCCCAGAATTTCATTTTTTTACCAAGAGCAGATTCGTTCGTGTAGCCCATGCGCCGGGCAGCCGTCTCATTGAGCAAAAAAGCGAGCGTATCGTTAGCCACATCGCTCGAAAAACTCCGTCCTGCGGCTACCGTCATCCCCATCGTATTCAGGAAATCCGGGTCAGCATTCATCTGCGTGATGAGCAATTCCTGGCCATGCTGCTGCCCTTCCCATTCGATGTTCGAGGAGTTGAGTGCGTTCACCAAATTATTCGTCGTGGCGCTCACCGAAGCCACACCGGGTATTTGTTGCAAGGCCTCCTTGAAGGAGGCCGCCTTGCCACGCGCTTCGCCTTTGAGCTGGACATACAGCAGTTGAGACTGATCAAAACCGAGGTTTTTGTGCTGCCAATAGTCTAATTGTCGGTAAATGACCACCGTACCGATACCCAAGGCCACCGACAGTGCAAACTGCCCAACAACTAACATTTGGCGAAAAGTGGCACCCGAGCGCACATCAAAAACACCTTTCAACACCTTGGCGGGCCGGAAAGCCGAAAGAAAAACCGCCGGATAAGCCCCTGTCAGCAGCCCGATTACCACCGTTAGGCCGGCCATAAGTGCCCAAAATGTGGGCTGCTCAAACGGGATTTGCAATGTCTCACCCGTTAGTCGTTCCAAAAGCCCCAACGTCGCGTCGCTTATGACAAGGGCCAGCCCCACAGCCAGCGTCGTCATTAGAAGTGACTCACTCAAGAACTGCCCCATGAGGCTACTCCGGCTCGCGCCTACGCTCTTGCGCACGCCCACTTCATGCGCACGGAGGGCAGCGCGAGCAGTGGCAAGGTTGACAAAATTGACCATCGCAATCAGCAACACGATAAGGCCCACCATGCCAAAAATGCGCAGGTAAAGCGCATTGCCGCGTTTACCCCAATCCGTACCAAAGTCGAACTTGGAATACAGATAGATATCTTGGAGGGGTTGCAGGTGCAGGGTCGTTTCATTGCCCGCTTGGTGTTTGTCGAGGTATCGCACTATTTTTTCACCGAAAGCCGATGCATCAGCAGTACTCGCCAACTGGAGGTAAGTGTGGTAACTATTGCTGTTCCACTTGTTGCTCCATTCGTCGTATTTTTCCAAAAACTTAAACGGCAGGAGTACGTCGAATTGAAGGTGCGAGTTGGCGGGCGGGTTGGCTGCCACGCCTGTAACCTTCAAAGGTTTATCCGTATTCAAGGTCAAAATGCTGCCTAATACTGCCTCGTTGCGCCAATCGGCTCCAAAAAGCCGCTCGGCGGACGACTCGGTCAGCACAATCTCGTCGGGGCTGTTCAGTACGGCATCCGGATGTCCGTGCAGCAGCGTGAAATCGAACATTTTGAAGAGCGATGGCTCCGCAATCAGCGTGTTTTTGGATTCTATGCTCACACCCTCGCGCTGCAACAACGCAGGCCATTGGCCTATTCGGAGGGTTTGCTCTACCTCTGGAAAGTCTCCACACAATGCTGTAGCCAAAGGTCCCGGCGTGACGCACACCGGATGCATCCCGTCGGCTTGTTTTTGGATCTCAGTCAGACGGTAGATTTGACCAAAATGGCGGTGAAATCGATCATAGCTCCATTCGTGGTGGACATACAGGCCGATGGCCATGCACGCCGCCAGGCCAATTGCCAAGCCGCCAATGTTGATGATGGAATGCACCTTGTTTTTCCACAAGTTGCGTAAAGCAATTTTGAAATGGTTGTATAGCATTGTGTTTGAGTTTTGTTTTAAAAAAAATCTAATTCCTATAGCCTCCTTCATTCACTCCTCAATGATTTCACCCAGCCAAAGACGGAATTAAAGGTCTCTTTCATTCCGAACGAAGGCTTTTCACCGGATTCGCCAGCGCCGCTTTTATGCTCTGAAAACTCACCGTAAAGAACGCCACTGCCACTGCCACTGCTCCTGCTAATAAAAACATCCACCATTGAATATCAATGCGATATTCAAAATCCTGAAGCCATTGATTCATCACCCAATAAGCGATTGGAGAAGCCAAAACAATGGCGATAAGTACCAATTTCAGAAAGTCTTTTGCTAAAAGGCCCGTGATGCCCGCCACGCTCGCGCCGAGCACTTTGCGGATGCCGATTTCCTTCGTGCGGCGCTCGGCAGCGAAAGCCGCCAAAGCGAACAAACCCAGACAGGCGATAAAAATGGCCAATCCGGCAAATACGAGTGCCACTTTAGCCATGCGCTGTTCGCTGCGATAAAGCGCGTCCAAGTGTTCATCGAGAAAAATATAATCGAAAGCAGAATTTGGCATCGTGCGCTGAAACGCCGACTCCAACTCACGCATCGCGTCGCTGAGCCGTCCGGCTTGTATTTTCACAAGCAGAAAATCCAGCCCTTCCGTGCGGGCATTGTGGAAAGCATAGTTGCCAATTTTATCGCGCATCGTGCCAAAGTGAAAATCCTCCGACACGCCGACGATGACGGCGTTGCGAAGATTGGCCTCTACTTTTTGGCCGATAGCCTGTTCGGGCGTCCAGCCGAGATACTGCGCCGCCGAACGATTGACAACGATTTCCGTCACAGTATCTCCTTCCGCAGGTATGCGCATCGACTGACCGGCGAGCAAGGGAATGTCGAGCACGTTGAAAATATCGGGACGGGCGCGGCAGGTTGTCAGCCCAGTGCCTTCGCCTTCTTCGTTCAGGTGGGCAAGCGAGCGACCGCTGCCTTTGCGGCCGGGAAAAGTTTGCGTGAAAGCCGTGCCGTTCACAGAAGCCAGTTGTTTCACTTCGGATTCCAGCGCGTCCATTTGCTGGCGGTTTTCGGCGCTCGACACTTTGAGCGCGACAATTTGTTCCGGCGAATAGCCGAGTTTTTTATCCCGAATAAAATTGAGTTGTTTGTAAAAAATCAACGTGCTGACAATGAGCGCAGTGGAAATGCAAAACTGGAAAACGACCAACCCTTTCCTGAACCAACCCGCGCTGCCCGCACCCGCTCCGAACGACTGCCGCAACACTTTTATCGGGGAAAATGACGACAGGAAAATCGCCGGATAAGCCCCCGCCACCAACGTCACCAAAAACCAAATGCCAACGATGCCAGCCCAAAACCAGGGCTTTGCCAAAAATCCTGTATCGAGTTTTTTGTCGGCTAATTCATTGAAAAACGGCAAGCCGACCCACAGCAAAAGGATGCTGCTGCCGATGCCCAGCAGCGTGAGCAAGGCCGTTTCGACATAAAATTTCATGGCTAAATGCCGCGACTGCGCACCCAGCGTTTTGCTCAGACTCACCTCTTTGGCTCGGTGTTGCGACTGGGCTGTGGCGAGGTTCATGTAGTTGATGCAGGCGATGAGCAGCAGCAAAATCGCTAACCCGACCAAGATGCGCACCTGCCGGATGTCGCCATAAGGCTGTTTGTCGAAGGCCGTCATGTCGCCGGAATAGAGATGCACATCGAGCAAAGGCTTGAGAGTAAAAGCGAATTGGGTGCGATCGACAGGAATCGCTTTTTTGGTCAGTTCGCCGATTTTCGATTGCAGCGCGAGTCGGTCGGCGCCGGGTTTCAGGAGAAGGTAGGTGTAAAAACTGGCATTGCCCCAGCTGTAATTTTCAGGTTTGCCGAAGCGAATGCTCTGGAACGCTCCGAGGATGTCGAACGGCGAGTGCGTGTTGGCCGGGAAATCGGCAAAAACCCCCGTGATTTCGAGGTCAACATAGTTGTCCACGCGAATTGTTTTGCCAACCGGGTCGTCGTCGCCAAAGTAGCGTCGGGCGGTAGAGGCGCTCACAATCGCCGTGTTCGGGCGAACGAGCGCGTCCGTCGCTGAGCCGGACAGCATATTGAATGTGAGGACGTTGAACACATTGGGGTCGGCCCAGTACATCTGGTTTTCTGCGTAGTTTTTGTCGTCGGCACGCACGTTCGCCGCTCCGGTGAAGTTGTTGGCATACACCCGCGTCGCGGTCTCTACTTCCGGCAATTTCTCTTGCAGAAACGAGGCCATGATGTTGGGCGCGGTGCCGAGTTTCCGCGACTGGTTGTCATAACTATACTCTGCCTCCACCCGCACGACGCGCTCAGCTTTCGCATGGAATTTTTCATAAGAAATTTCATCCTGCACATAGAGCAGCACAGCGATAGCCGCCGCCAACCCGAAGGCCAGCCCCAGCAAGTTGATGATGCTGAACGTCTTGTTTTTACGGAGATGACGGAGGGCGAGTTTGAAGTAGTTGGAGAGCATGGTTTTGCTGATTTGTTGATGTGGTGATTTGTTGATTTGGGGGTTGGTGTTCAAATAACCGAATAACCAAATTTTCGAATCAACAAAAAATTACTCGCTGCGCAGCGATTTAACAGGATTTGTCAATGCGGCTTTAATACTCTGAAAACTCACCGTGAGAAACGCGATTGCTACCGCTGTCGCACCTGCTGCCACAAACATCCACCATTGAATATCAATGCGATATTCAAAATCCTTAAGCCATTGATTCATCGCCCAATAAGCGATTGGGGAAGCCAAAACGATGGCTAGAAGTACCAGTTTCAGGAAGTCTTTTGCCAAAAGGCCCGTGATGCCCGCCACGCTCGCGCCAAGCACTTTGCGGATGCCTATTTCCTTCGTGCGGCGTTCGGCAGCGAAAGCGGCGAGCCCGAACAAGCCGAGACAGGATATCAAAATCGCGATAAATGTGAGACTGCCAACGAGCGAAGCCATTTGGCGGTCGGCTTTGTAATTTTTCTGAAAGTCCTCGTCGAGGAACGAATACTCGAACGGCTCGCCGGGCACGAGGCGTTTCCAGATATTTTCAATAGAGGCCAGCAACGCAGGCATTTCGGCGGCGCCGGCACGCGCAATGAGGTAGTTGTATTGCGGCCTGTCGTTCAACTGAAAACCGTAAGGGTCAATCGGCTCGTGCAAGCTTTCAAAATGAAAATCCTTGACCACGCCGACAATGTCGAAGCGGTAATCCTGATTTTGCCAACTGAACATAACTTTCTGACCGATAGCCGATTCCGGCGACGTGAAGCCGATTTTTTTCACCGCTATTTCATTCAAAATAATCTTGCGCGACGTGTCGGCGGGAAACGCCGAGGAGAACAGCCGCCCGGCCACCGGCCGGATGCCCAGCGTCTGCAAAAAGTCGTAGTCCACCCAGTTCAGCCGCGTGATAACGGACTGCTCCATCGGTTGCCCCTCCTGGCGAAAACCCATGTCCGCCGGGTTCAGGATGCCCGGATAATATTGCGACGCGCCGACCGACTCGATACGGCTGTCGCGCTGGAGTTCTGCTTTCAAAGGTTGATAAGCCGCTACCGCCGCCTTGCTCAAAAGCGGCAACACGATTTGCTGGTCTTTTTGAAAGCCGAGGTCTTTAGACTGCAAAAATTTCATCTGCGTGACAATGACCAAAGAGGCCAAAATTAGCCCCGCTGAAATGACGAACTGAAACACTACCAGGCCTTTGCGCAAAAAAGCCGCCGACAAACTGTTGACAAATTTTCCCTTCAAAACCTCCACAGGCCGGAACGACGACAGGTAAAACGCCGGGTAAATCCCTGCCACCAAACCCGTCAGCAAAGCCAGCGTAAAAAAGCCGCCGTAGAGCGTTGGGTTTTCCGAAAAAGAGAGCGACAACTGTCTTTCCGACAACTTGTTGAAAAACGGCAACACTGCCCAGGCCAACCCCAGCGCCAGTACGAACGAACTCATCGAAATCAAAACCGATTCGCCCAAAAACTGCCCGACGAGCGCCGATTTGCTCGCGCCGACGGACTTGCGCACACCCACTTCACTCGCCCGCCGCGCCGAACGGGCAGTAGAAAGATTCATAAAATTGACACAGGCAATCAACAGGGTAAAAAGCGCAATGGAGCCGAGAATGTAGAGGTAAGTCGTGCTGCCGCCACTGCTCCAGCCGCTCAAACCCACGCCCGACAAATGCACATCGGGGACAGCCACAAGAAATTGCTTTTTGCTGAAGCCTCTGGCTTTCAAATCATTAGCCATGTGTTTGTCCACGAACGCCGGGAGTTTTGCCTCCAGCGCCTTGCCGTCGGAGCCGGGCCGCAGCCGCAGGTAAGTGGCGAACATATTGTTCGTCGCCAGGTCGGTGGTGTTTTTCAAAAAATCGCCCAAACCGCCGGAGTACAGTGACATGAAAAACCGCCCGTCGAGGTGCGAGGGCGCATCGGGCTGGCGAAATACGCCCGTCACCTGAAAGTCAAGGTCGCCCTCGAACCAGTTGGTGCTGATGCGCACGGAACGACCGTAAGCCGGCTCGTCGTCGAACAGTTTGCGGGCGATTTCTTCCGAAATCACAAGCGTTTGCGGCGCCGCCAGTGCCTTTTCGGGATTTCCTTCAATAAATTGATATTGAAACAATTGGAAGTAAGTGGAGTCGGCGAAATAGCCTTTCGCCTCGTTGAAAGCCTTGTGAATCTGGCCGTTTTCCAATGAGCGCAAAAGGGTTTTATCCCGGTCGAACACCATCGCCGTGCGCGCAGTCATTTCTATTTCGGGAAATTCCCGTTGCAGTACCGCGCCTAAAGGCGCGGGTGTGTTGAAAGTTGGGCGTTCTTGTTCGCCGCCGACGCCTTTCAAATTGATGAACGTAGTGCCCACACGGTACAAGTCGCCCGCCCGGTCGTGGTGGCGGTCATAGTGCGTCTCCTCGTAGATGTAGAGTGCAATCAACATACAGCAAGCGAGGCCGACAGCCAGCCCTGTGATGTTGAGCAGGGAGAAAAACTTGTTTTTGCGGAGATTGCGCAACGCGGTAGTGAGATAGTTTTGAATCATGGCTTTTAGACTGACCTGAATCCGGTTGATTTTTCCAAATTCTGCATTCGGCTCACATACTATTTACCACAGCCTGTGCCGGAATTCTTTTAATTTGATTATCAATATCTTGGAAAATAATTTTCCCGGAAAAAATGTCCGATTTCGAACGAAGCGGTGTACGAGCGCGAACGCCTGTTCCGGCAAAAGACCCGTTTGCCTGGCGATGCACATTCCCTGCAAGCATGTTATTTTTGCCGTCAAAACAAATCAGACTATGAGAAAAACTTTCTTCATTTCGCTCCTCGCGCTCGCGGCGATTCGTTGTACCGAGACCCCCAAAACAGGCATCGCGCAACTTCAACCTTCGACACCCTCAGTCACTGTTCCCGCCACACTTCGCGGCTATTATGTACTTGGAAATGAAGTAAATACCCTGCGAAACTGCACTGACAACAAGCAGTATTGGGTCAAAGATGAAACCCGCTCGCTCGATTCACTCTACCAGCAGGCGTGTTTTCCCGCGCCCATTCCCTACGAAGCCGTGTACGCGGTGTTGACGGGCACCATCGGCCCGAAAGATACCCTTGGCTATGCTTCCGAAACCGACGGCATTTTCACCGTGACCCGTGTGGACACCCTGCAATCCAAAAACCGGTTCAACGCTTGTCTGCCCTGGGAATTCTGGTGTCATGGCACGGAACCGTTTTGGGGGTTGCAAATTTCGGAGGCCGAAGGCGGTATTTTTTTCAAAAATATGGCCGACGAAACGGGCGCCCAATATGCCTGGGACGAACCCAAAACGGACGGCGCAACGTCCTGGACTTACGAAACCAACCTGTTGCCAGGTAGCAAGGAGATGTTAAAAATCGTCATCAAAAAAGAAAAATGCAGCGATGGCATGTCGGACATCGAGTATGGCTATTCCGTCGTGGTCACGCGCGGGAAAGAAACCCTGCGCGGCTGTGCCGTGCGCGGCGGAGAACTTATCCGAACCGAATAAGTCATTGAAAATCATGGAACAACAGCCAGTCGAATGGCCGAAAATAATCATCGGCGTCGGCGCTGTACTCATTGTCGCGGGGCTGCTGGCCTGGGCTTTGCAAGGCAAACTGCATTGGCTGGGACGCCTGCCCGGCGACATTCGTGTGGAGCGCGAAGGCTTCCGATTTTACTTCCCCGTCACGACGATGATTTTGTTAAGCCTGCTGCTCAACCTCATCATCTGGGCAGTACGGCGGCTGTGGGGATGAGAGGGTTGGAGGAGTTCGAGGTTAAACCTTCTCAACCTCCTCAACTTTTCTCAACCTGAAATTTTAAACATTTCTTGCTCATTCGGGCGAGAGTTTCTACTTTTGCAGCCGTTTTTTCAAAAAGTTCATTTATTTTTACACAACTGACTCATAATGAGACATTACGAAGTCACCTTCATCGTAGATCCAGTGCTGTCGGGCGATGAAGTTAAAGCGACAGCAGAACACATCCAGAAAGAGTTGAAAGGTTTCGGCGCTACAATTCTGGCTGTAGACGAGATTGGCCTCCGCCAGTTGGCCTATCCCATCAACAAACGCTCTTCAGGCGTTTATTACTCCATCGAGTTTGGTTGCGACGTAGCCGACTGGTTGGTAAAATTCGAGTTGAACATGAAGCGCAACGAGCGTCTGCTCCGCTTCCTCACTGTGAAACTCGACAAATACGGCGTCAAGTACAACGACGACAAGCGCAACGGTCGCATTGGCTCCAAGAAGAAAAAAGAAGCCGCTGCCGCTGTTCCTGCTGCCGAGGAGGAACTGGTACCCGCTCCCGAAGTACTCGACCTCGACGCCGAATAAACCAACTCATTCATTCACAACTAACTAACTCGACATTTTATGGCTGCTTCAAGAGAGGACGTAAAATTTCTCAGCAATCCGAAAATCGGGCTTCGCCAGAAAAAATATTGCCGTTTCCGCAAATTCGGCATTAAACACATTGACTACAAAGACCCCGATTTTCTCCTTCAATTCATCAACGAACAAGGTAAAATCCTGCCGCGCCGTATCACAGGCAACAGCCTCAAATACCAGCGCCGCGTGGCTACCGCTATCAAACGCGCCCGCCATTTGGGTATGCTGCCGTTTGTGGCCGATTTGATGAAATAATTAAGCGTCATTGAAGTCATTATGGTCATTAAAAGTCATCAGAATTTTGAAAAAATGACTCCTAATGACTTTTAATGATTGCAATGACCTGAATGGCCCACTCTCATTCACTCATTCACACATTCACTCATTGTCATGAATATCATTCTGCTCGAACATATCGAAAAGGTGGGCGCCAAACACGACGTCGTCAAAGTGAAAGACGGCTACGGACGCAACTACCTCCTGCCGAAGGGGCTGGCTATCGTTGCCAACAAGGTGAACCTCGCCAAACTCGAAGGCATGAAAAAACAAGCTTCTAAAAAAGAGGCTGTTATCATCACCGCGTTGAAAGAAACGGCTGCCAAAGTGGCAGGCACAACGCTCAAAATCACAGCCAAAGCCGGCGAAACAGGCCGTCTTTTCGGTTCCGTGTCGGCTCAGCACATCGCCAACGCGCTCAAAGAACTGGGTGTGGAAGCCGACAAGCGCATCATCGAAATGCCCGACGAGGTAAAAGAACTCGGTACTTACACGGCTACGGTGAAATTCCACCCGGAAGTTGTGCAGGAAGTGAAGTTCGAAGTCGTGGCTGAAGGCGCTGAAGTGGACGAATTGGCCGAATAAGCGTTTTTTATCGCTCGAAATACGAAGGGCAAAGCCGGGAAGACCGGGCTTTGCCCTTTTTGTTTTTACTGCAAAGGCCGAGAAAATCGCTAAAAAATCAACTTTGCGCTCTTTGCGTTTTTTGCAGTGCAAAATCTCTTTGATAAAAATTGTTTGAAAATTTGGACTTTTGGTTTTGGAAAAACATTTCCCAAAAATGGCAAAACCACGCACCATCTTCTTCTGCTCCAACTGTGGCGCATCCTCCCCTAAGTGGCTGGGCAAATGCCCGCATTGCGGCGAGTGGAACACCTATCAGGAAGAAATCATCCAGAAAGAAACGACGAGTGAAGAGAAGCGGCGTTCATGGGCGCCTGCCGGGCCGGGCGGCAAGCCTGAATCGCCCAAAGCCGTGTCGCTGCGCCACATCGAGACAGGTCGCACTGTCCGCCTCGCCACGCCCGATCAGGAACTCAACCGCGTGCTCGGCGGCGGCATCGTGCCGGGTTCGCTCGTGCTCATGGGCGGTCAGCCGGGCATCGGCAAGAGCACGTTGATGCTGCAAGTCGCCATGCACCTGCCCGCTAAGATCCTGTATGTCAGTGGAGAAGAGAGCGAGGAGCAAATAAAAATGCGCGCCGACCGCATCGGCAGCCCCAAGTCCGACTGCTACATCCTGACCGAGACGAACACGACTAAAATCCTCCAGCAAGCGCAAGAACTTCAGCCCCAACTCATGGTCGTGGACTCCATCCAGACCATGAACACGCCCCACCTCGACTCGGCGCCGGGAGGCATCGCACAGGTGCGCGAGTGTGCGGGCGAACTGCTCCGCTTCGCCAAAGAGACCAACATCCCCGTCTTTCTCATCGGCCACATCAACAAGGAAGGCGACATCGCCGGGCCGAAACTGCTCGAACACATCGTGGACTGTGTGCTGCAATTCGAGGGCGACCGCCACAACACCTACCGCATCCTGCGCACCTTGAAAAACCGTTTCGGCAGCACCGACGAAATGGGGATTTATGAAATGCAAGCCGTCGGTCTGCGCGAAGTGAGCAATCCTTCCGAATTGCTTTTGAGTCAAAAAGACGAGGAACTTTCGGGCTGCGCTGTCGCCGCCACGATGGAAGGCATGAGGCCGATGCTGATTGAAACGCAGGCGCTTGTGTCGAAAGCCGTGTTCGGCACACCCCAGCGTTCGGCCACAGGATTCGATATGCGGCGGCTTTCGATGTTACTGGCGGTGTTGGAAAAACGCTGCGGCTATTTTTTCAGCATCAACGACGTTTTTCTCAACCTCGCAGGCGGTATCCGGGTGGAGGACCCGGGCATTGACCTCGCCATCGTCGCCTCGCTGATTTCGAGTTTGCAGGACGTGAGCATTCCGTCCAACATTTGCTTCGCGGGCGAAGTCGGCCTTTCGGGGGAAATCCGCGCCGTGCAGCGCGTGGAGCAGCGCATCGCCGAGGCCGACCGGCTGGGTTTCAAGGAAATTTATGTCTCGAAATACGGCATGAAAGGCATTGACCCGAAACGCTACGGCATTCGCATTCAGACACTTGGCAAGGTGGAGGAGTTGAAAAGGGCGTTGTTTGTGTGACCCCTTGAAAAGAAAAATCCCGACAAAAAAATGCTTTGTCGAGATTTTTCCAACTCATACTTCGCGCTTTACAAACCTTTCACATCCACGTTCACCTTTCCCTTGGAGTAGAGATTAACCCGGATGCTGGTGGGTGTGATTTTCGTATTTTCGACTGTCACGCTGTCAACAGTGCCGGTGAGCAACACGCCGGGGGAAAGTTCGTAGTGATCGAGCGACCCCTGTACAGAAGATTTCAGGTACCGGATATTCTCCTCGAGCGGGAAAACCATCGCTTTTTTCATCTGGTTTTTGATGGCGCCCTGAAAGAGCCAGGAAGCCGAACGCATCAGGAAGTTGCGCGTATCCACGTGAAAATCAAGGTCTTTTACTTCAATTTGATTTTTTTGCGGATTGTATTCCGGCCTGCCGATGAAGTAAATATTGCCATTGAAAGAGCCGGAGAGTTTGGAGTTTACCACGAGTTTGTCGTTGTTGCCCCAGAGTTGGATGTCTTCCACTTTTACCTTGTTTTTTCCCGATTCGAAGACTTGCCCGACCATCATGTTTTTGGCCAGACGTTCGGCTTCGGGGAAGGGTACGTCGGTGGCCACGCGCACCTGGAATTCGTCGGGCGCATCGTCAATGTAGCGCAAATTGGGCAAATTTGAATTTTCGCGGAACCAGGGTTTTTCGCCAAAAGTCACGTCGTTGAGGCATTCGACGGCTATTTTGGTGCGGATGACGTCGTTGTAAGTAGTGACGGGGGTCATGGCGATGCCGGTGGGTGTCGTTTTCACCCAGAGGCGGTAAACCGAGTCGAGGAGGATGGGTTCCTGCAAAGCCGTCCAGACTTCCTGCACGTAGGGTTTGAGCGTAAGTTGCTGGCTCACGTAGCGGTCGAGGGTCTGGCTGATGGTTTTTTTACTGCGGTTAAGGGCGAGGTTGGCGAGCGTTTCGATGCTGATGCTGCCGATGCCGGTTTTGAGTTTGGGTTTGGCGAGCCACTCGTGGTATTCGACTTCGGTGGTGGTGCCGAGCGACCAGTCTTCTTTGATGCTGAAAGTTGTTTTCATGTTGAGCGCCAGTTCGGCGTCGGCTTCCGCGTCGGCTACGAGCAGGCTTTTTTTCATCCAGATCTTGAGGGGAATGCGATATTTCACCGTGTTTCCACTCAAAAAAAGCGTGATATCCTGGCTTTTCCAAAGATTGAGCATGAGGCCATCGTTGCCGTTGTCGGTGTAGGAATAATCCTCGTACAAGGCCCTGCCAGAGAGCGCCCGGTTCAGGCTGTTTTGAAGGTCGAGGACGGAAATATTGACCGGAATGGTCAGGCTGGACACTAACGGTGGCTCCAATGTCGGGGCATAATTTTCAGGCGGCTTGGGAGCGTCCGTGATTTTGGCGGATTTGCAAAAAGGAAAAAGAAACATGATGGCCAGTAGGCTGAGGCCGGTTTTTGCCTTCATTTTTGAAAAATTATTTTGTTTTAACACACATTGAACGCGTCATTTCCTGACGACGGTGAACTCTACACGCCGGTTTTGCGCGCGCCCTTCGTCGGTATCGTTGGTAGTGACGGGCTGATGTTCGCCGGCGCCCCGATAACGCAGCCGGGCAGGTTTGATTTTGTTTTCCAAAAGGAAAATAACGACCGATTTGGCGCGGCAACGCGAGAGATATTTGTTGTAATCGTCGTCGCCGACGTTGTCCGTGTGGCCGGTGATTTCGATGACCATGTTGGGGTTTTCCTGCATGATGGTCAGCAACTTGTTCAGTTCCACGAAAGAGCGCGGCATGAGTTCGTCGCTGTCGAATTCGAAGTAAATGTTCTTCAAAGCGATTTTTTTGCCGGGCTCCAGTTTTTGTTTCCGCAAATCATCTGGCTTGATAGACTCCAGCAGGATGGGCGGCACTTTTTTCACCAGCACGTCGTCCACATAATAATAGGCGTAATTGAAGCAGTCGTCGCGGTGGGCTTTGAATTTGGTGCTCACGTCGTCCTTAAAATTGCCGAGCATCAGATACTCGTATTCCTTGTCGGCTACAAAGGTGCCGCTCACTTTCACCCATTTACCGCCGGGCGCTTCCACGATGTTTTCGGTGTTGAACTGCGGCTTGGGCGTTAGTACTTCGTCGGTTTTTCTTTCGATGCGTGTTTCTGAAAAATACGCACCTAAATTGTTGATTTGCAGGGATTTTTCCAAATGGACAACCCAATACTCCACGAGGTAGGTCTGGCCGGGCACGAGGGGTTCGGCCAACTGGATTTCGATGTATTCGCGGCAATGCGGCTTGCCGTTGATGCAGCCATAAAGCGTGAGGCCGGCCATACTTTTGCCGCCGTGCGGTTTTTGATCGCCGAAACCCTTGTCAGCCCAGTCGGCAGGAACCCTGACTTCCGGGCCGTACACATCGGGGCTGGCAGTAGTGGCGCTGAACCAATACTTCATCACTTCACCAAAAAAAGTACCCTTGTAAGCCCAGCCAATCGGGGCATTTCTGTACCGCTCGAAGCCAGGATTTGGCACGATATTTTGCAGAAGGGGTTGCTGTGCAAGCGCCGCCTCCGTCAATAGTGTCGAAAGAAGGATGTTAAACCAAATTTTCATCCATAAGAATTAGGCCTGGATGCCGATTGGGGCATTTGCACCGGTAAAAAGAATTGTTTTTCAATTTGTGAAATTACAACCCAAATTTCATTTTAAAAAACGCCCAATATTTACGTTTTGTAAAAATTGTATTTGGGAAGCGGCTATTCTCACGGCAGATAAGTACCTTTGCAAACATTTTTTAATCCCGACAAAAACATCAAAATGCGTAATAAAGATTCAAAAACTCGCAACGTCCATCACATGAATATCGCTGTCATCGGCACCGGCTACGTCGGTTTGGTTACAGGCACTTGCTTTGCCGAAACAGGCAACAACGTCATTTGCGTTGATATCAACGAACAAAAAGTCAAACGGCTCCGGCAAGGCGAAATCCCGATCTTCGAACCCGGCCTCGATGTGCTTTTCGAGCGCAACACGAAGGAAGGGCGCCTGCACTTTACCACCAACCTGCGCGAAGCAGTTGACCACGCACAAATTATTTTCCTCGCTCTTCCGACCCCTCCCGGCGAAGACGGCAGTGCCGACCTTTCCTACATCATGGGCGTGGCGCGCGACCTGGGCGGCATCATTTCGGAGTACAAAGTCATCGTGGACAAAAGTACAGTGCCGGTGGGTACGGCAGAAAAAGTGGCCGCGATTTTGGCGGAAAAATTGCCAAAAAAGATGTTCGACGTGGTTTCTAACCCCGAATTTCTGCGCGAAGGCGTGGCAGTGGAGGATTTTCTGAAACCCGACCGCGTGGTCGTAGGTACCCGCAGCGAAAAGGCTCGCAAGCTGATGAAACAACTCTATGAGCCGTTCGTCCGCCAGGGTAATCCGATTTTTTTCATGGACGAGCGTTCGGCTGAAATGACCAAATACGCTGCGAACTCTTATCTCGCAGCCCGCATTTCGTTCATGAACGAAATTGCGAATCTGTGCGAAAAACTGGGCGCCAATGTGGACCAGGTGCGCATCGGCATGGGCAGCGACAGCCGCATCGGCAAGCGTTTCCTCTTCCCCGGCATCGGCTACGGCGGTTCCTGTTTCCCGAAAGACGTGCAGGCGCTCGCCAAAACTGCCAGTTTGAGTTCCTACGATTTCAAGATTTTGAAAGCTGTGATGAAAGTCAACAGCATTCAGAAAAGCGTATTGACGAAAAAAATCCGCAAGCATTTCAAAAACGACCTCGCGGGCAAAACATTTGCCGTGTGGGGACTCGCTTTCAAGCCGAATACCGACGACATTCGCGAAGCGCCGGCATTGGTTATTATTGACGAATTGCTGAAAGCCGGAGCGCACGTAAAGGCTTTCGACCCTGAAGCGATGGGCAACGTGAAAGAAATCTACGGCGACAATATCCAGTTTTGCAAAAGCATGTACGAAGCGCTCGAAGGCGCCGACTGCCTTTGCATCATGACCGAGTGGCAGGAGTTCCGCAGCCCCGATTTCGAGCGCATGGCTGAGTTGCTGCAAGAGCCCCTCATCTTCGACGGGCGCAATGTATACGACCTCGAGCAGATGAAATCGCTTGGTTTTCAATACATCAGCATCGGTCGGCCCAAAGTGAAAAGCAAAAAACGGGCTGCTGAATTGGCTGAATAAATTTTTAAAATACTAAAAAAAACAGGGCAGCGATGAGTCGCTGCCCTGTTTTTTTTTTAGTTGAGTTTCAACCCTGCCGCTACTTTTATTTTCACGTAATCCTTCATGCGCGGCTCGTACACTTCCCGCTCCACGTACACGACCGTTACCTTTTTTCCGGTCAATCCTTCAGGTTTTTTCGTGAGCAATTCAGCGCCACTGAAATTCTCGAACCACCAGATTTTTTGTTCGCGGCCTTCGGCGTCTTTCACTTTTAGCGCCGCAAAACTTCCTGAAGTATCGAGTCCGTTGAAAGTCCCGTCGAGCGAAGCGGTTGATTTCACCTCTTCCACTTTGGCGCC
>Ga0209172_10002232_pt1 | contig 35396 bp, 33 predicted proteins | sample LarsenN4metaG_FD_184113 | JGI IMG/M metagenome (GOLD analysis project Ga0209172, IMG submission 184113) | Hot spring sediment bacterial and archeal communities from British Columbia, Canada, to study Microbial Dark Matter (Phase II) - Larsen... ... | reverse complement strand
CTCGGCATGCACCTCGGGTTTCGCGACCCACGTCGAAGCCAGTCGCCCCCAAGTGTCAGGCCCTAGTTTAGGGCCGCACCCCGGCGTTGCAAGGGCGAAATCGCCATTTGTCTCAATGCGCCTTCAGCGCCCGCGCCTTGTCGCGCTGCCAATCGCGGTCTTTCGCCGTGTCGCGCTTGTCGTGCTGCTTCTTGCCCTTGGCGAGGCCCACGGCCACCTTGACGCGATTCTTGCTCCAGTAGAGATCGAGCGCGACGAGCGTGTAGCCCTTGCGCTCGACGAGGCCGACGAGCCGGTCGATCTCGCGCCGGTTCATGAGCAGCTTGCGCACGCGCTTCGGATCCGCGACGACGTGCGTCGAGGCCGTGTTGAGCGGCGTCACGTGCGAGTTCAGGAGCCACGCCTCGCCGTCGCGAAAGATCACGTAGCTGTCGGTGAGCTGCGCCTTGCCGGCCCGCATGCTCTTCACCTCCCAGCCTTGGAGAGCGAGTCCCGCTTCGATGCGGTCCTCGATGAAGTAGTCGAACCGCGCTTTTTTGTTCTGCGCGATCGAGGCCGGACCCGGCTGTTTCTTGGTCATGGGTGCGCAATGATCCTAGAATTCACCGCCGAAAAACACGCCGGCCATGGATGGCCGGCGTGCCGGAAACGCAGGAGCATTTTTCGGCCGCCGCTCATGGATGGCCGGTGCGTCAAGAATCCAGGAGCAACTCTTTGACCGTCCAGGCGGCCGCGACTCGAGGAGCCATTCTCGACCGGCCGCTGCCGTCGAAGGAAACGTCTTTGCCCACAGTCAAGCGCAGCGCGCGCGTTCCGTATTCGCGGGAGCAGATGTTCGACCTCGTCAACGACGTCGAGCAGTATCCGAAGTTCTTGCACTGGTGCCGCGGCGCGCGCGTCGACCTCGTGCAAGGCAATACCGTCGAGGCGACGCTCGACATCGGCGTGCTCGGCTTCCATCAAAGCTTCCGCACGCGGAATACGCTCACGCGGCCGCAGGCAATCGGCATCGATCTCGTCTCGGGGCCGTTCCGGCGCCTGCGCGGCGAGTGGCGCTTCGCAGCGACGCCCAACGGCGGTTGCGACATCTCGTTGACGCTCCACTTCGAAGTCACGCTGTCGCCGTTCGGAATCGTGTTCGCGAAAATCTTCGAGGAGCTCGCGGCGTCGCAGATGACGGCCTTCATCGAGCGCGCGAAGGCGCTCTACGGCGCGGGAACTTGAGCGCCGCGCGGCTCAGCCGGCAGGCTGCAGCTCGAGGTCGCGTTCGATGCGCGCGACGCGATCGTTCTCGAAATAGACCACGACCCACCGCCTGAGCAGATCGGGCGAACGCCCGCGGCGATAGTAATACGCGTAGTCCCAGCGGTCGCGATGGAAACTGTCGGAGACCATCGGCGTGCCGAGCAGGAATTGCACTTGGCTGCGCGTCATGCCGAGGTCGACTTGCGCGATGTCCTCGTCGTCGAGCAGGTTGCCCTGCTGAATGTCGATCCGATAGACGCAAGCGGTGAGGGCGAGGGCGGCAACCGTTAGAACGAAAACGCGGAATCTCATGAGCGGCGTAGCGTCTCGGTGGAGCGGCAGCTGAGTCTGCGTCATAATCGGACCGGCATCATACCCGATAGTTCTCCCGCGGGTGGACGGTGGAAGGACAGGATCTACGCAAAGCCGGCCTCAAGGTCACCTCGCCGCGGCTCAAGGTGCTCGAGGTCTTGGAGCACAGCCGCCAACGACATTTGTCGGCCGAGGCGATCTACCGTGCGCTGCTCGAGAGCGGCGAGGAGCTCGGCCTCGCCACCGTTTATCGCGTACTCACGCAGTTCGAGCGCGCCGGGCTCGTCAGCCGCCATAATTTCGAAGGTGGGCAGGCCGTCTTCGAGCTCGCCGACCGGACGCACCACGACCACATGGTGTGCCTCGACACGGGGCGCGTCACGGAGTTCTTCGACGAGCGCATCGAGCAACTCCAACGCGAGATTGCCGACAAGCACGGTTACGACATCGAAGAGCACAGCCTCGTGCTCTACGTGCGGCCGAAGAAGAACCCCGCCGCGAGTTAGCGGCCGGCTCGATCGATCATCTCCGCCGCGTGCGCGCGCGCGCGGGCGGTCACCTCGACGCCGCCGAGCATCCGCGACAGCTCCTCGACGCGCTCCTTGCTCGTCAAAGGCCGCACTTCGGTTCGGCTCGCTTCGCCGTCGGTTTGCTTCGCGACACGATAGTGCGCTTCACCGTGGCTCGCGACCTGAGGCAGGTGCGTGACGCACAGCACTTGCCGCGCCGCCGACAATTGCTTCAGCTTTCGCCCGACGATGTCGGCGACGCGGCCGCCGATGCCCGCGTCCACCTCGTCGAAGACGAACGCCGTGACGGGCGACGCACCGGAGCGCGCGACCTCGATGGCGAGGCTCAAGCGCGACAGCTCGCCACCCGAGGCCACCTTCGCGAGCGGCGCGAACGGCAAGCCCGGATTCAGCTTGACCTGGAATTCGACGCGCTCGAGCCCGGTCGCATCGGCGCGTTCCTCGGGCTTCGGCTCGAGCTCGACGCGAAACTCGCCGTGCGGCATGCCGAGCTCCGCCAAGAGCTCGGTGACCTCCTTTGCGAGAGCGCTCGCGTGCTTCGCTCGAAGCTTGCCGAGGCGGCGGGCCAACTCCAAAAACCGAGCGCGCGCCTCGCGTGTACGCTTCTCGAGCGCCTCGAGCGACTCGCCGCCGCCGTCGAGTGCCGCGAGCCGCTCGCGCAGCGCCGCCAGGGTGCGCGGGAGATCTTCCTCGCTCGTAGCATGGCGGCGCGCGAGCGCGCGTAGCCGAGCCAGGCGATCGTCGAGCCATGCGAGGCGCGCGGGGTCCGCCTCGACGCCGTCGCGGTAGTGCTGCAACGTCGTCTCGACCTCGCGCAGCTCGATCTCGACGCTCGCTAGCGCCTCCGCGGGCGCGCGTAGCGTGGGGTCGATATCCGCCAGCTTCTCGAGCTCGCGGCGCGCGAGCACGACGGCCGAGTAGGCCGAAGCCGTCTCATTCTCGGCCAACGCGTCGAGCGCCGCGTTCGCGCCGCCGAGCAAGCGGTCCGTATTCGCGAGGCGCTCGCGCTCGGCGCGCAGCCGTTCCGGCTCGCCGTCGACGAGCGCGAGCGCCTCGAGCTCGGAGACCTGAAACCGCAGGAGCTCGATCTCGGCTTCCCGCCGCGCGCTCGACGACCGCCGGTCCTCGAGCTGCTCGACGAGCGCGTGCCAAGCGCCGAAGGCCTCCGCGACGGCAACCGCAACCGGCGCGACGTCGGCGTGGCCGTCGAGTAGCGCGCGCTGGCTTCCGGCCTCGAGCAGCGACTGGTGGGCGTGTTGGCCGTGGATGTCGACGAGCAGGCCGCCGAGCGCTCTCAAATCCTGGAGGTTCACGGGCTGACCGTTGACGAACGCGCGCGAGCGGCCGTCGGCGCCGACGAGCCGGCGCAGCGTGCAGGCCGTGCCATCGTCGAGCCCCCGCTCGGCGAGCCAATCGAGCGCCGCATGTTGGGGCGGAACGTCGAACGACACGCTGATCTCGGCACGGTCGGCGCCTTGCCTCACGGCCGTCGCGTCGGCGCGATCGCCGAGCGCGAGGCCGAGCGCGTCGACGAGGATCGACTTGCCGGCGCCGGTTTCGCCCGTCATCACGGTGAGCCCGCCGCCGAACTCGACCTCGATCTCGTCGATGACGGCGTAGTTTTTGACGCGGATCAGGCTCAGCATCGCCCGCTAGCGGCTAACGGTTGGCCGATCCCGGCTCGCGCGCCCCCAGTTCAGCTTCGAGCGGAGCAGCTCGTAATAGTTGTACTCGCGCGGGTGCAGCAACGTTACCGATTGCTTCGCGAGCGAGATCGTCAGCGCGTCGCCGCCCGCCATGCGCGCGAGCGCCTCGCCGTCGCAGACGACGTGGGCGTCGCTGCCGCCGGCGTGATCGAGCGTCACGCGGATTCGGCTCGCGCTCGGCAACACGAGCGGCCGGTCGCTCAACGTGTGCGGGCAGATCGGCACCATGACGAGCGCGTCGACGTTCGGCTGGATGATCGGGCCGCTGCACGACAGCGCGTACGCCGTCGACCCCGTCGGCGTCGCGACGATGAGGCCGTCGCCGCGATGAGTGTTGACGTAGGCGCCGTCGACCTCGGTCGTGAAATCGAGCAGCCGGCCCGTGTCGCCCTTCTGCAGCACGATGTCGTTCAAGCCGAACAACGAGCCCGTCGCCGCTCGGTTCTCGACCGCGGCGGCGAGCATGAGCCGTCGTTCCGAGAGATAGTCGCCGGCGAGGATCGCGTCGAGCGCGCTCTGCATGTGCTCGGGCGAGACGTCGGTGAGGAACCCGAGCCGCCCGCGGTTGATGCCGACGAGCGGCACGTCGCGCGCGGCGACGTGGCGCGCCGCGTGCAGCAAAGTTCCGTCGCCGCCGATAGCGACGACGAGGTCGGCTTTGTGCGCGATCTCGCGCTCGTCGACGCGCGTGGCGCCGTCGAGCTCGCGCTTTGCATCGGAGCCCGCGGCAACGAGAACCGTGATGCCGCGTTGGCGCAAGTGAGCGAGAACTTGCTGCGCCGGCTCCGTTACGCTGTTCTCGCCGAGGCGTCCCCACAGCGCAACGGTCTTGAATTCACGCGGCATGGTTGGCTTTCTTGACAGTGGCGGGAACCCGTTGCTAGCGTGCTGGTCGCCCGAAAAGCGCGCCTACGTTATCACAGCCGAGCCTATGGCGAGCGATCGACCTCGAGACGTCCTCGACGAACGCGCACAGACACTACTGCGCTTGCTCGTCGACAAGTACATTCGCGAAGGACAGCCCGTCGGCTCCCGCACGCTGTCGCGCGAGTCGGGGCTCGACTTGAGCCCGGCGACGATTCGCAACATCGTCTCCGATCTCGAAGAGCTCGGTTTCGTCAAGTCGCCGCACACATCCGCGGGGCGCGTGCCGACGATCAAGGGCTATCGATTTTTCGTCGACACTTTGATCAAGCTCACGCCGCCGCAGGACGAGGAGCTCAAGCGCTTCACCGAAAGCTTGAGCGAAGCGGGCGGCGACCCGCAGGCGCTCGCGCTGTCGGTTTCGAATCTGCTGTCGGCCGTCACGAGCCTCGCCGGGATCGTCACGGTGCCGCGCCGAGCGCAAACGGCGCTGCGGCAGATCGAGTTCTTGCCGTTGTCGGGACATCGCGTGCTCGCCATCCTCGTCGTCAACGAGCGCGAGGTCCAGAACAAAATCTTGAACGTTTCGCGTGATTTCGGCGCCGACGAGCTGAAGCGCGCGAGCAACTATTTGAACGAGCGCTTCGCCGGCCGGACGCTCCCCGAAGTTCGCGAGCTGCTGCTCTCCGAGCTCAAGCGCACGCGCGCGTCGATGAACGCGTTGATGATCGAAGCCATCGAGATGGCGCAGAAGGTGTTCCCCGAGCACGAGCCCCGGCCCGAGTTCGTCGTGGCCGGGGAGACGAATCTCATGGGTCTCGACCAGCTCGCCGAGGTCGAGACGCTGAAGAGCCTGTTCGAGGCCTTCGGCCGGCAGCGCGACATCCTGCACTTGCTCGACCAGAGCATGAAGGCCGACGGCGTACAGATTTTCATCGGCCACGAGTCGGGTTACGAGCTCCTCGATTCCTACAGCATCGTCACGGCGCCGTACGCGACCGAGGACGACACGATGGGAGTCTTGGGCGTCATCGGGCCGACGCGCATGGCGTACGAGCGAGTGATCCCGATCGTCGACATCACGGCCAAGCTGCTCGGCAGAGCCTTGAAGTCGAGCGCCTGACCCCCCATCTGCTTGGGCTCGAGGCGTAGGCGCCGCCGTCGGGCGGGCGCACAGGTAAGTCATTGATGAACGGAAACGGCAACCCGACGGAACCGGTCGAGACACCCGAAGGGCCGCCCGAGGGCGCGGCGACCGAGCTGGAAGCGCTGCGCCGCGAGGCCGACGAGCAGCGCGACCTTCATTTGCGCGCCGTCGCCGAGCTCGACAACTTCAGGAAGCGGAGCGCGCGCGAGATCGACTTGGCTCGCAAGTTCGGCGCCGAGCGCCTGGCGCTCGCGATCCTCCCCGTGCGGGACAGCCTCGAGGCGGGCCTCGCCGCCACCGAGAAGGCCGGGCAAGCGGCCTTGCTCGAAGGGCAGCAGGCCACGTTGCGGCTGCTCGACGAAGCGCTGCGCGCGAACGGCGTTCAGGAAATAGATCCGCGCGGCCAGGCTTTCGACCCGAACAGGCACGAGGCCTTGAGCATGGTGGCCGCGGACGCGCCGCCGAACACGGTCGTCGAGGTCGTGCAGAAGGGCTACGAGCTGAACGACCGTCTGTTGCGGGCCGCGAAAGTGCTCGTCGCGCGCGGAGAAGGTCCTTGAATTGCCGGGGCCGCCCCCCATCTCGCGTAGTTAAAGCTTTTCACCTTTTCATCGACTTTTTGGAGCAGTCACATGGGTAGAGTGATCGGCATCGACCTGGGCACGACGAACTCGTGCGTCGCGATCATGGACGGCGGCAAGCCCAAGGTCATCGAGAACAGCGAGGGCGATCGCACGACGCCGTCGATCGTTGCGTTCACGAAGGACGGAGAGGTGCTCGTCGGCCAGACGGCGAAGCGCCAGGCCGTCACGAACCCGAGCAATACGCTGTTCGCCGTGAAGCGCCTCATCGGCCGGCGGTTCGAGGACGAGGTCGTGCAACGCGACATCGGCATGGTCCCCTACAAGATCGTCAAGGCCGACAACGGCGACGCGTGGGTCGAGGTCGGCGGCAAGAAGATGGCGCCGCCCGAAATCTCGGCGCGCGTGCTCACGAAGATGAAGCAGACGGCCGAGGATTATCTCGGCGAGAAGGTCACCGAGGCCGTGATCACGGTTCCGGCGTACTTCAACGATTCGCAGCGTCAGGCCACGAAGGACGCGGGCAAGATCGCGGGGCTCGAGGTGAAGCGCATCATCAACGAGCCCACGGCGGCCGCGCTCGCGTACGGCCTCGACAAGAAGCGCGGCGACCGCAAGATCGCCGTCTACGACTTGGGCGGCGGCACGTTCGACATCTCGATCATCGAGATCGCGGAGGTCGACGGCGAGCACCAGTTCGAGGTCTTGGCCACGAACGGCGACACGTTCCTCGGCGGCGAGGACTTCGACAAGCGCATCATCGACTACCTCGCGAAGGAATTTCAAAAGGAGAGCGGCGTCGACATCCGGCGCGATCCGCTCGCGATGCAGCGCCTCAAGGAAGCGTCGGAGAAGGCGAAGATCGAGCTCTCGTCGCGCCAGCAGACCGAGGTCAACCTGCCGTACATCACGGCGGACGCTTCGGGTCCGAAGCACCTGAACATCAACCTTACGCGCGCGAAGCTCGAGTCGCTCGTCGAGGATCTGATCGAGCGGACGATCGGGCCGTGCAAGACGGCGCTCACCGACGCCGGGCTCAAGGTCTCCGAGATCGACGACGTCATTCTCGTCGGGGGCCAGACGCGCATGCCGAAGGTCCAGGAGGCCGTGCAGTCGCTGTTCGGCAAGGAGCCGCGTAAGGACGTGAACCCGGACGAGGCCGTCGCCGTCGGAGCGGCGATCCAGGCCGGCGTGCTCGCAGGCGAGGTCAAGGACGTCTTGCTGCTCGACGTGACGCCGCTGTCGCTCGGCATCGAGACGCTCGGCGGCGTCATGACGAAGCTGATCGAGAAGAACACGACGATCCCGACGAAGGCCACGCAGACGTTCTCGACGGCCGAAGACAACCAGACGGCCGTCACGATCCACGTGCTGCAGGGCGAGCGCGGCCGCGCGGCCGACAACAAGTCGCTCGGGCGGTTCGATCTCACGGATCTTCCGCCGGCCCCACGCGGCATGCCGCAGGTCGAGGTCACGTTCGACATCGACGCGAACGGAATCTTGAACGTGTCGGCCAAGGACAAGGCCACCGGCAAGGAGCAGAAGATCGTCATCAAGGCCTCCTCGGGCTTGTCGGAGGAGGAGATCAAGCGCATGGTCGGCGAGGCCGAGGCGCACGCCGCCGAGGACGCCAAGTTCCGCGAGCTTGCCGAGACGCGTAATCAGGCGGACGCGCTGATTCATGCGACCGAGAAGTCGCTGCGTGAGCTGGGCGACAAGGTGTCGGGCGAGGAACGTGCGAAGATCGAATCCGCGATGGCCGACCTCAAGGAAGCGATCAAGGGCGACAACAAAGCCGTGATCGAGACCAAGCTGAAGGCGCTCGGCGAGGCGTCGGCCGGCATGGCGCAGCGCCTGTATGCGGATCAGCAGCAGGGCCCGGCCGCGGGCGGGCAGACGGGCGGCGGCGGAAGCGGCGGAAGCGGAAGCAACGACAACGTCGTCGATGCCGAGTTCGAGGAAGTCAAGGACGACGACAAGCGCAAGGGCAGTTGACCGCGCGCGAGCGAGTCGGCTGACCCGATAGGAGAGCACGCATCGAGCGTGCTCTCCTGCTATCGAGGACGGGGATGGCGAAACGGGACTACTACGAAATACTCGGCGTCGGGCGCGACGCCTCCGAAGCCGACCTCAAGAAGGCGTATCGACGCCTCGCGATGAAGCATCATCCCGATCGCAATCCGGGCAACCCGGAGGCCGAAGCGCGCTTCAAAGAGGCCAAGGAAGCCTACGAGGTCCTCTCCGACAAGGAGAAGCGTGCCGCCTACGACCGGTTCGGCCATGCGGGCGTGCAAAACGGCGGCGGCATGGGCGGCGGCTTCGGCGGCGCCGATGCGTTCAGCGACATCTTCGGCGACGTCTTCGGCGACATCTTCGGCGGGGGACGCCGCGGCGGCCGCAGCCAGGTGTTCCGCGGCGCCGATCTGCGCTACGAGCTCGAGCTCACGCTCGAGCAGGCCGTCGCAGGCGATACCGTCGCGCTCGACATCCCGGCGCAGGTCGAGTGCACGCGCTGCACGGGCAAGGGCGCCGAGCCGGGCTCGCAGCCGATCACGTGTAAGACTTGCGGCGGCGCGGGTCAGGTGCGCGTGGCGCAGGGCTTCTTTTCGATTCAGCAGACCTGCCCGAGCTGCGGCGGCGCCGGCGCCACGATCGACAAGCCGTGTCGCGATTGCCATGGGCGCGGCCGCGTGCGCAAGAACAAGACGCTGTCCGTCAAGGTTCCGCCGGGCGTCGACAACGGCGACCGGATTCGGCTGGCGCGCGAAGGCGAGGCCGGACGCAACGGCGGGCCGCCCGGCGACCTGTACGTCGACATCACCGTTCAACCCCATCCGATCTTCACGCGAGAAGGGCAGAACCTGAGCTGCGAGGTGCCCGTGAGCTTCGCGACGGCGGCGCTCGGCGGCACGGTCGACGTGCCGACGCTCGACGGCAACGTCGTCCTCAAGGTGCCGCCCGAGACGCAGTCCGGCAGCCTGTTCCGCCTGCGCGGGAAAGGAGTACGCTCGGTCCGCGAGAGCGGCGTCGGCGATCTGTTCTGCCGGGTGCAGGTGGAGACGCCCGTGAACCTGACGGCCGAGCAGAAAGAAAAGCTGCGCGCGTTCGACGCGTCGGTCCAGAACGGCGGCGAGCGCCACAACCCGCGCGCGCGCTCGTGGTTCGCCGGCGTCAAGGAATTTTTCGAGCGGATGGGAGCCTAGCCAGTTGTTGAGGGTAGCCGTGTTCGGCGCGGCGGGCCGCATGGGCCGCGCGGTGCTGAGCTGCATCTGCGAGGCCGACGACCTCAAGCTCGTCGGGGCGATCACCGAGCCCGGCGACAAGTGGCTCGGACGCGACGCCGGCGAGCTCGTCGGCGGCGCCGCGGCCGGCGTTCCGCTCACGGATGAGCGCGCTCAGGGCCTCGACACCGCGCAGGCGGCCGTCGACTTCACGCTGCCTTCGGCGACGGAGGCGAACGTGCGCGCTTGCGCGGAGCACGGCACGGCGATCGTCATCGGCACCACGGGCTTGTCCGAGCGCCAACGCAACGCGCTCGAAAAAGCAGCGCACGAGATTCCAATCGTTTATGCCCGAAACCTGAGCGTCGGCGTCAACGTGTTCATGGAGCTCGTCGCCCGCGCCGCGAAAGCGCTCGGCGACGGCTACGACGTCGAGATCGCCGAAGCGCACCACCGCCACAAAGTCGATGCGCCGTCGGGCACCGCGCTCGCGCTCGGGGAACGCATCGCGGCCGCGCGTGGTCGTAAGCTCGACGAACTGGCGGTCTACGCGCGACATGGGCAAACGGGCCCGCGCGTGCCGGGCACGATCGGCTTTTCGGTCGTGCGGGGCGGCAACGTCGTCGGCGAGCACGCCGTGCGCTTCATCGGCGCAGAGGAAGAAGTGGAGTTCTTCCATCGGGCGGCGGACCGCAAGACGTTCGCGCGCGGTGCGCTGCGTGCCGCGCGTTGGGCGGCGGGCCAGGCGCCCGGTTTGTACTCGATGGCCGACGTGCTCGGCTTGTCGCGCGACTGAAGCGCGAGGCATGCGGCGGCGCTCGCGGGCGCGCGATTCTTGTAGATCGTTTGCGAGCGGACGAGCTACAATTGCCGCCTGAGTTTCCCCGTTGACGTACACGGGATTGGCTGCCCGAAGGGCCGTCGGTCCCGCGGGTTCTCGCAGGTCGAATTCTCGTAGGAGCTCAGCGTGGCAGAGCCGGCGATACTAGCGCTCGAAGATGGCACGGTGTTCAAGGGCGTATCGGTCGGCGCCGAAGGCCGAACGCTCGGCGAAGTGGTTTTCAACACCGCCATGACGGGGTACCAGGAAATCCTGACCGACCCGTCGTACTACCGTCAGATCGTCACGCTGACGTATCCGCACATCGGCAACGTCGGCACGAACTCCGACGACTTCGAGTCCACGAAGATCTACGCGGCCGGGCTCATCATCCGCGACTTGTCCGCGATCGTCAGCAACTGGCGGGCCGAGGGCAGCCTCGAGCAGTTCTTGCGGCGCGGCAAGACGGTGGCCATCGCCGAGATCGACACGCGCCAGCTCACGCGCGTGCTGCGCGACAAGGGCGCGCAAGCGGGCTGCATCGTCGCGGGCGCCAAGGCCAACGCCGACGAGGCGATCAAGGCCGCTCGCAAGTTCCCGGGCTTGAAAGGCATGGACCTCGCGAAGCTCGTGACGACGAAGCAGCCGTATCAGTGGAATCAAGGCAGCATCTGGCCCGAGCGGCAGAGCGTCTACACGAAGCGCGTCGCAAGTTTCCACGTCGTGGCGTTCGACTACGGCATCAAGCGGAACATCCTGCGGCTGATCTCGGACCAGGACTGCCGCATCACCGTGGTGCCGGCGACGACGAAGGCCGAGGAGGTCATGTCGCTCTTGCCCGACGGCGTGTTTCTCTCGAACGGCCCCGGCGACCCCGAGCCCTGCGACTACGCCATCGAGTCGATCCGCAGGCTGCTCGAGATCGGCGTGCCGATTTTCGGCATCTGCCTGGGGCACCAGCTGCTCGGCCTCGCGAGCGGCGCGAAGACCGAGAAGATGAAGTTCGGCCATCACGGCGCCAATCACCCCGTCGTCGAGATCGACTCCGGGCGCGTCATGATCACGAGCCAGAATCACGGGTTCGCCGTGCAGGAGAACACGTTGCCCGCGAACCTGCGGGCGACGCACCGCTCGCTGTTCGACGGCAGCTTGCAGGGCATCGAGCGCACCGATCGGCCCGCGTTCTCGTTCCAGGGCCATCCCGAGGCGAGCCCCGGGCCGCACGATCTGCGGCCGCTGTTTCAGCGCTTCACGGCGTCGATGAAAGCCCATCGACATCGAGCGCAAGCTGTCTAGCGATTTTTCAACGCGTTACGCACATCACCTAGGAATCGGTTTAGCTAAATGCCGCGCCGCGACGATCTCGAGAGCATCCTGATCATCGGCGCCGGCCCGATCGTGATCGGGCAGGCGTGCGAGTTCGATTATTCGGGGACGCAGGCGTGCAAGGCGCTCAAGGAGGAGGGCTACCGCGTCATCCTCGTCAACTCGAATCCGGCCACGATCATGACGGATCCGGCGAGCGCCGACGCCATCTATATCGAGCCGATCACCTGGCGCGCCGTCGCGGAGATCATCGCGAAGGAACGGCCGAGCGCGTTGCTGCCGACGATGGGCGGCCAGACGGCGCTGAATTGCGCCCTCGACCTCGTGCGCGAGGGTGTGCTCGCGAAATACAACGTCGAGCTCATCGCGGCCTCCCGCGAGGCCATCGACATGGCCGAGGATCGCGAGCTCTTCCGCCACGCGATGAAGGACATCGGCCTCGCGACGCCGCGAGCCGGCATCGCCCACACGCTCGAGGAAGCGTGGGCGGTCCAGGAGGAGGTCGGTTTCCCGACGATCGTGCGGCCGTCGTTCACGCTCGGCGGCAGCGGCGGCGGGATCGCCTACAACCGCGAGGAGTTCGAGGACATCGTGAGCCGCGGGCTCGACCAGTCGCCGACGAGCGAGGTCTTGCTCGAGGAGTCCGTGATCGGCTGGAAAGAGTTCGAGATGGAGGTCGTGCGCGACAAGAACGACAACTGCATCATCGTCTGCTCGATCGAGAACTTCGATCCGATGGGCATCCACACCGGCGATTCGATCACGGTGGCGCCGGCCCAGACGCTGACCGACAAGGAATATCAGCGCATGCGCGACGCGTCGATCGCCGTGTTACGCAAGATCGGCGTCGACACGGGCGGCTCGAACGTGCAGTTCGCAATCTCGCCGAAGGACGGCCGGCTCCTCGTCATCGAGATGAATCCGCGCGTGTCGCGTTCGTCGGCGCTCGCCTCGAAAGCTACGGGCTTCCCGATCGCGAAAGTCGCCGCGAAGCTCGCGGTCGGCTACACGCTCGACGAGCTCAAGAACGAGATCACGGGCGGCGCGACGCCGGCGTCGTTCGAGCCGACGATCGACTACGTCGTCACGAAGGTGCCGCGGTTCACGTTCGAGAAGTTTCCGCAGGCCGCCGACCGTTTGACGACGCAGATGAAGTCCGTCGGCGAGGTCATGGCGATAGGCCGCACGTTCCAGGAGTCGCTGCAAAAGGCGCTGCGTGGGCTCGAGGTCGGTGCGGATGGCTTCAACCCGGTCATGAAGTCCGTCGAGACCGAGGACGACTGGGCGAAGCTGCGCCAGGAGCTCCGCATGGCGGGCAGCCGGCGGCTCTGGTACGTCGCCGACGCGTTCCGCCACGGCCTCTCGCTCGAGGAGGTCGGCGAGCTCACGGCCATCGATCCGTGGTTCCTGGCCCAGATCAAAGAGCTCGTCGACATCGAGGCGCAGGTCAAGGCGGCCGGCCCCGAGTGCCTGATGCCCGACGAGCTTCGCAAGCTCAAACGCCGCGGGTTCAGCGACAAGCGCATCGCGGACTTGATCGGCGTCAAGGAAAAGATCGTCAGAACAGCGCGTTACAAGGAGAACATTAGGCCTGTCTTCAAGAGAGTCGACAGCTGCGCCGCCGAGTTCGCGAGCCATACCGCGTACCTCTATTCGACGTACGAGGACTTCTGCGAGGCGGACCCGACGGACCGGCAGAAGATCATGATCTTGGGCGGCGGCCCGAATCGTATCGGGCAGGGCATCGAATTCGACTATTGCTGCGTGCACGCGTCGTTCGCGCTGAAGGAGGCCGGGTACGAGACCATCATGGTCAACTGCAACCCGGAGACGGTCTCGACGGACTACGACAGCTCCGACCGGCTCTACTTCGAGCCCGTCACGCTCGAGGACGTGCTCGAGGTCGTGCACAAGGAAAAGCCGAAAGGCGTCATCGTGCAGTACGGCGGCCAGACGCCGCTCAAGCTCGCGCGCGCGCTCGAAGAAGCCGGCGTGCCGATCATCGGCACTTCGCCCGACTCGATCGACCTGGCCGAGGACCGCGAGCGGTTCCAGCAGCTCGTCAATCGCCTGAAGCTGAAGCAGCCGCCGAATCGCACGGCCCGCAACGTCGAGGAGGCCGTCGCGATGGCGAAGGAAGTCGGCTATCCGCTCGTCGTGCGGCCGTCGTACGTGCTCGGCGGGCGCGCGATGGAAATCGTGCACGGCGACGACGAGCTTCGCGACTACGTCGAGCGCGCCGTGAGCGTCTCGAACGAGAGCCCGATCCTGCTCGATCGGTTCCTCGACCTCGCCGTGGAAGTGGACGTCGATGCCATCTCCGACGGCAAGGAAGTCGTCATCGGCGGCATCATGGAGCACGTCGAGCAGGCCGGCATCCATTCCGGCGACTCCGGTTGCTCGCTGCCGCCGTTCAGCCTGAGCCCCGAGCTGCAGAAGACGTTGAGCGATCAGGTGCGCATGATGGCACAGGCGCTGCAGGTCAACGGCATCATGAACACGCAGTTCGCGATCCAGAACGGGGTCGTCTACGTGCTCGAGGTGAACCCGCGCGCGTCGCGCACGATTCCGTTCGTCTCCAAGGCGATCGGCCAGCCGCTCGCGAAGATCGCGGCCAAGGCGATGGCGGGCATCAGCTTCGCCGAGCAGGGCTTCACGGCGCCCGGTAAACGACCGTATTTCTCGGTGAAGGAATCGGTGTTTCCATTCATCAAATTCCCCGATGCCGACCCGATCTTGGGTCCCGAGATGAAATCGACGGGCGAGGTCATGGGCACCGGCCGTACCTTCGGCGAGGCGTATGCGAAGGCGCAGCTCGCGTCGGGCGTCGTGCTGCCGCGCCGCGGTCTCGCTTTCGTCAGCGTGCGCGATCGCGACAAGCCCGGCGTCGTCGAGCTCGGCAAAATGCTCATCGCACGCGGCTTCGAGATCGTCGCGACGGGCGGCACCGCGAAGGCGCTGCGCGACGGCGGCGTCCCGTGCCAGCGCGTGAACAAGGTCCGCGAGGGACGGCCGCACGTCGTCGACATGATCAAGAACCGCGAGCTATCGCTGATCGTCAACACGACGGAAGGCAAGCAGGCGATTCGCGAGTCGCACTCGATCCGCGGCGAGGCCGTCCATTACAAGGTCACGTATTACACGACGCTTGCGGCCGCGAAGGCGACCTGCGACGCTCTCGACCATCTCGACAACGTCGTCGTGAACCGGCTACAGGATTTGCACGCGGAGGCTCAAGTTTGAGCAAGGTGCCGCTGACTGCCCGCGGCGCGGCGCAGCTCAAGGAAGAGCTCCGGCGCCTGAAGCTCGAGGAGCGGCCGAAGATCACGGCCGCGATCGCGGCAGCGCGCGCGCACGGCGACCTCAAGGAGAACGCCGAGTACCACGCCGCCAAGGAGCAGCAAGGGCTCACGGAGGCGCGCATTCGCGACATCGAGGCGAAGCTCGCGAACGCGCAGATCATCGACGTGACTGCCGTCAACGCCGGAGGCAAGGTGGTGTTCGGCGCGACGGTGCACCTCGTCGCCGTCAGCGACGGCAGCGAAGCCAAGTATCAGATCGTCGGCGAGGACGAGGCCGACATCAAAAACGGCTTGCTCTCGATCGGCTCGCCGATTGCACGCGCGCTGATCGGCAAGAAGGAAGGCGACGAGGTCGAGGTCACGACGCCGAGCGGCAAGCGCGCGTACGAGATCGCGGCCGTCGAATACGTCTAGAGTGGCGGATCGATGCCGCGGCGAACCGGTTCGAGTCGGCGCTGGCAAGCGCGCCAGGAGCGCGACGTCTACGTCGAGCGGGCGAACCGCGAAGGCTGGCGCTCGCGCGCCGTGTTCAAGCTCGAGCAAATCCAGGCGAAGGAGCGGCTCCTCGGGCGCGGCAGCGTTTGCGTCGATCTCGGCTCCGCCCCGGGGAGCTGGAGCCAGCTCGCTGCGCGCGTCGTCGGTCCCACGGGCCTGGTCGTCGCGATCGATTTGTTGCCGATGGAGCCGATCGAAGGCGTGGCGTTTCTGCAAGGCGATTTCACGAAGCCCGAAACTTTGGCGGCGCTTCGCGATCTCATCGGCGGCCGGCCCGTCGATCTTGTAATGTCGGACATGGCGCCCAATCTAAGCGGCAATCGCGCGATCGATCAGCCTCGAAGCTTGGCCCTACTCGATGAAGCTCTGCTGTTTGCGCGAGAAGTCCTTCGGGCCGGCGGCGACTTTCTCGCCAAGGCTTTTCAGGGCGAAGGGATCGATGCCTTCACACGCGAGCTCAAGTCCCATTTCAAGACCGTGAAAACGGTGAAGCCGAGCGCCTCTCGGCCGGAAAGCCGCGAGATTTATTTGCTGGCTAGAAGCTTGGGGATGTAGTAGGGTCTAAACGAGCACTTGCGGCCAGGACGGTCGCCACGAGGTAACGCTTTGAACGATCTCGCAAAAAACGTCATCCTTTGGATCGTAGTGGCCGTCGTTCTCTGGTCCGTCGTCAGCAATTTCGGGGTCCGCAGCCCCCGCGTGTCGCCGACCGAGTATTCGACGTTCCTTTCGTGGGTCCGGGATGGCTCGGTGAGGGAAGTCGTTTTCGAGGGCAAGGCCATTCGCGGCGTCCGAGCGAGCGGCGATACGTTCCTCGTTTGGAACCCGGAGACGAGCAACACGGCGTTGATCGGCGAGCTGGAGAAGAGCGGCATCACGTTCTCGGGCGCGCCCGAGAAGCAACCGAATTTCCTCCTGCAGCTCTTCATCTCGTCGTTCCCGATCCTGCTCCTGATCGGCGTCTGGATCTACTTCATGCGGCAGATGCAAGGAGCCGGGGGCGGCCGCGGCGCGATGTCGTTCGGCAAGAGTAGGGCACGCCTGCTCGGCGAGGACCAGGTCAGCGTCACGTTCGCCGACGTGGCGGGCGTCGAGGAAGCGAAGGAAGAAGTCGTCGAGATCGTCGACTTCCTGAAAGACCCGGCCAAGTTCCAGCGCCTCGGCGGCAAGATTCCGAAGGGCGTGCTGATGGTGGGATCGCCCGGCACGGGCAAGACGTTGCTGGCGCGCGCCATCGCGGGCGAAGCGAAGGTACCGTTCTTCACGATTTCGGGCTCCGACTTCGTCGAGATGTTCGTCGGCGTCGGCGCCTCGCGCGTGCGGGACATGTTCGAGCAGGCCAAGAAGCACGCACCGTGCATCATCTTCATCGACGAGATCGACGCCGTCGGCCGTCATCGCGGGGCGGGCTTGGGCGGCGGTCACGACGAGCGCGAGCAGACGCTGAACCAGCTCCTCGTCGAGATGGACGGCTTCGAGGGCAACGAGGGCGTCATCGTCATCGCCGCGACGAACCGGCCCGACGTGCTCGATCCGGCGCTGCTGCGCCCGGGCCGCTTCGACCGCCAGGTCGTCGTGCCGCTGCCCGACGTGCGCGGCCGCGAGCAGATATTGAAGGTGCACATGCGCAAGGTGCCAGTCGACGGCAACGTGAAGCCGGCCGTCATCGCGCGCGGCACGCCTGGTTTCTCGGGCGCCGATCTCGCGAACCTCGTCAACGAGGCCGCCCTGATCGCGGCGCGCGCGAACCGCCGCACCGTGAGCATGGAGGAGTTCGACAAGGCCAAGGACAAGATCATGATGGGCGCCGAGCGCCGCTCGCTCGTCATGAGCGAGAGCGAGCGCAAGCTCACGGCCTATCACGAGTCGGGCCACGCGATCGTCGGCTTGAACGTGCCCGATCACGACCCGGTATATAAGGTGACGATCATTCCGCGCGGCCGCGCGCTCGGCGTCACGATGTTCCTGCCCGAGGAGGACCGCTACAGCTACTCGAAGCAGCGCCTCATGAGCCAGATGAAGAGTCTCTACGGCGGCCGACTCGCCGAGGAGCTCGTGTTCGGGCCCGCTTACGTCACGACGGGCGCTTCGAACGACATCGAGCGCGCGACGGACATCGCGCGCAACATGGTCACGAAGTGGGGTCTCTCGGAGAAGCTCGGTCCGCTCACGTACACCGAGGACGACGGCGAGATTTTCTTGGGCCGCAGCGTCACGCGCCACAAGCAGGTGTCCGACGTCACCGCGCACGCGATCGACGAAGAGATTCGCCTTTTCATCGACACGTGCTACAGCGAGGCGAAGCGCATCCTCGAGAACAACCGCGACAAGCTCGATCTGATGGCGGCCGCGCTCTTGAAGTACGAGACGATCGACGAGCAGCAGATCAAGGACATCATGGACGGGCGCGAGCCGCGTCCGCCCGCGGATTGGGACGAGCCGTCCGAGCCGGGCGCGCTCGTGCAGCGCGGCGGCGCCGCCGACGAGAAGGGTGCCGCGCCGCTCGGCGGTCCGGCGGGGCAGCACTGAACGCTGCCGCCATGCCGGCGCTTCCGGCCCGCCTCCGTTGACGCGCACTTGAGGCGAGAGCCTGCGTGACGCGACGCTATTTCGGCACCGACGGCATTCGCGGCCAAGTCGGCACGAGCCCGATGACCGTCGATTTCGCGCTGCGGCTCGCGAGCGCCGCGGCGCGCGTGCTCGCGCCGCAGGGCGGCACCGTGCTGATCGGCAAGGACACGCGCGTGTCGGGCTACATGTTCGAGTCGGCGCTCGAAGCCGGTTTCGTGGCGGCCGGCGTAGACGTGCTGCTCACGGGGCCGCTTCCCACGCCGGCGATTGCCGTACTCACGAAGAAGCTCGGCGCCGACTTCGGCATCGTCATCAGCGCGTCGCACAATCCGTATCAGGACAACGGCATCAAGTTCTTCGACCGTGAAGGCGAAAAACTTTCCGACGCCATAGAGGAGGCCATCGAGGCCGAGCTCGATGCGCCGCCCGTGACGCGCGATTCGCGCGCGCTCGGCCAGGCGAAGACGGCCTCGGCGGCACGCGCCGACTACATGAGCTTCTGCAAGTCGACGATCCCGGCCGGCATGGGCCTCGAGGACTTCAAGATCGTCGTCGACGCGTCGCACGGTGCTGCGTACAAAGTCGCGCCGCGCCTGATGTCGGATCTCGGTGCAGACGTCGTGCCAGTCGGCTGCTCGCCGAACGGGCGCAACATCAACGACGGCTGCGGCTCCACGCGGCCCGACTTGCTGAAGCTCACCGTGACGGGAGTCCGCGCCCATGTCGGGTTTGCGCTCGACGGCGACGGCGACCGCGTCGTCATGGTCGACGAGCGCGGCAATCTCGTCGACGGCGATCAGCTCGTCTATATCCTCGCGCGCGACCGCTGCGAGTCGCGCAGTCTGCGCGGGCCCGTGGTCGGCACGGTCATGAGCAACTTGGGACTCGAGCTCGCGCTGCGGGACTTGAGCGTCGACTTCCTGCGCGCCAAGGTCGGCGACCGCAACGTGCTCGCGATGCTGAAGAGCCACGGCGGTATCTTGGGTGGCGAGACGTCGGGACACGTGATCTGCTTGGACTGCACCACGACCGGCGACGGCCTCATCACGGCGCTGCAAGTGCTGTCCGTCATGCGGCGCACCGGCAAGGCTTTGAGCGAGCTCGCGGCCGGCATGGAGCAGTTCCCGCAAGTGCTGTTGAACGTGAAGGTGCGCGAGCCCGTCGATCCGACGCGCGACGCGGCGGTGTGCGACGCGGTCGGGCAGGCCGAAGCCGAGCTCGGCCGACGCGGCCGAGTCGTGTTGCGCGCGTCCGGCACGGAGCCCGTCATTCGCATCATGGTCGAGGGCGAAGACCGGCAGCAGGTCACCGCGCTCGCGGGTCGGCTCGCGGACTCGGTCCGCTCGAGCTTCGGGCTGTAGCGGCACGCCGGCCGTTCCGGCCGGTGGGGCGACGGTCGCTTCCGCATTTTCGACGGCCGTGGCCGGTCGGCGCCGTTGCGTTGCGGCGCAGCGGCCCTTAAGCTGCCGGCCCGCGACCGGAACGTCCTTTCACGGCGAGACTCGCGTGACGCGCAAGGCTTTGATTGCAGGCAATTGGAAGATGAACGGCTCGCTCGCCGAGAGCGAACGTCTCGTCGCCGCCCTCAAAGCCGGCGTGTCGACGACGTCGTCCGCGACGATGCTGTTGTGCCCGCCCTACGTCTACCTGCCGGCGGTTCGCGATTGGATCGAAGGCAGCCCGATCCGTCTCGGCGCCCAGGACGTCGCCGCGGAAGTCGGCGCCGGGGCCTACACGGGCGAGGTTTCGGGGCAGATGCTGGTCGACGTCGGCTGCAGCCACGTCATCGTCGGCCACTCCGAGCGCCGCGCTCTCTACGGCGAAACGGACGCCGTCGTCGCGGCCAAGTTCAAGGCCGCGCAGGCAGCCGGGCTCATTCCGATCGTCTGCGTCGGCGAAACGCTCGAGCAGCGCGAGGCCGGCGCGACGCGCGCCGTCGTCGAGCGTCAATTGACAGCAGTTCTCGATGCCGCCGGCGTGACGGCGTTCGCGAAGGCCGTCGTCGCCTACGAGCCCGTCTGGGCCATCGGCACCGGACGCACCGCCACGCCGGAGCAAGCGCAGGAAGTCCACGCCTTCATCCGCGGCATCGTCGCGGCCCGAGATGCTACAATTGCTTCGGGCGTGAGCATTCTGTACGGCGGCAGCGTCAAAGGCGGCAACGCGCGCAGCTTGCTCGCCATGGTCGACATCGACGGCGGGCTCGTGGGCGGCGCATCACTCGCCGCAGCGGAGTTCCTCGAGATCTTCCGCGCTGCGGCTTAACGAAAAGCGATTTCAGATGTTGCAGACGATCGTATTGGTTGCCCATGTGGCAATCGCGCTATTGATCATCGGCCTCGTGCTGTTGCAGCGAGGCAAAGGGGCCGACGCGGGCGCCGGGTTCGGCGCCGGGGCGTCGGGCACGGTGTTCGGCGCGCGCGGCTCGGCAACGTTCTTTTCGCGCATGACGGGCGTGCTGGCAACGCTGTTCTTCGTCACGAGCTTGGCGCTCGCGTATCTCGCGACGGAGCGGACAGCGCCGACGAGCTTGCTCGAAGTCGTGCCCGCGCCGCAAGGCACGGCACCGCAGCCCGCGACGCAGCAGACGCCGTCGCTCGAAACGGCGCCGGCCGTCGAGCCGCCGCCGTCGGATGCACCGCCGGCCGAGCCCGGCAACGACTGAAGTGATTTGCCCACGTGGTGGAATTGGTAGACACGCTATCTTGAGGGGGTAGTGGCGAAAGCTGTGTCGGTTCGAGTCCGACCGTGGGCACCACCCAAAGCGCGCTGGAAAAATCGCTGTCACGAGCCCAAGCGGCTGCTACAATCCGCGCCGGCTTCGAGCCGTAGGACCTATGCTCGCAAACTACGCACCGATCCTGATTTTTTTCATCATCGCCGGTGCGATCAGCGTTGCCCTACTGGCGGCGGGCTTCCTCCTCGGCAGCGGCCGTAAGGACCCCGAGAAGCTTTCTCCGTACGAGTGCGGGTTCGACGCGTTCGAGGACACGCGAATGCGGTTCGACGTGCGCTATTACCTCGTCGCGATCCTGTTCATCATTTTCGATCTCGAGATCGCGTTCCTTTTCCCGTGGGCCGTGTCCCTAGACGCGATCGGGGGGTTTGGGCTCGCCGCAATGGGGATTTTTTTGGCCGTGCTCGTAGTCGGATTCGTATACGAGTGGCGCAAGGGAGCCCTCGAGTGGGATTGAATGCAAGGGATCTGCCGTTCGACGCGCCCGAGGTGATGGAGAAGGGTTTCTTCGTCGCGAAGGTCGACGACCTCATGAATTGGGCGCGGACGGGATCGCTGTGGCCGATGACGTTCGGCCTTGCGTGCTGCGCCGTCGAGATGATGCATGCCGGCGCGTCGCGCTACGACCTCGACCGGTTCGGCGTGGTTTTCCGCCCGAGCCCGCGCCAGTCCGACGTGATGATCGTGGCCGGCACGCTCGTCAACAAGATGGCGCCGGCGCTGCGCCGGGTCTACGACCAGATGCCCGAGCCGCGCTGGGTCATCTCGATGGGATCGTGCGCCAACGGCGGCGGCTACTATCATTATTCTTATTCCGTCGTCCGCGGCTGCGATCGCATCGTGCCGGTGGACGTCTACGTTCCCGGTTGTCCGCCGAGCGCGGAAGCCTTGTTGTTCGGAATCCTTCAGCTGCAGCAGAAGATCCGGCGCACTCAAACCATCGCTCGGTAATGCGGCTGAAAGACTTAACTCCCCGCTACGCCGCGCTGGCGGGCGCGATCGAAGCCAAGCTCGGGCGCAGCGTGGAGCGGCTGCCGACCTCCACGGGCGAGCTCGGCTACCGCGTGGCGCCCGAAGATCTGCTCGAGGTCTGCCGCACCCTGCGCGACGAGCCGGAGCTCAAGCTCGAAATGCTGATGGACCTGTGCGGCGTCGACTACCAGTCCTACGGCCAGGACGAGTGGCAAACGAGCAGCGCGACGGGCACGGGCTTCAGCCGCGGCACGCTTCGCGGCGTGCCCACAGAGGACGTGGAGCAGGCCACGTATCGGCCGCCCGCGCGATTCGCCGTCGTCTACCACCTGCTGTCGATCGCGCACAACCACCGGCTGCGGCTCAAGGTGTTTTGCACGAGCGACGAGCGTCCGATCGTCGACTCCGTTTACGACGTCTGGAGCTCCGCCGACTGGTTCGAGCGCGAGGCGTTCGATCTCTACGGCATCCTGTTTCGCGGCCATCCGGACCTGCGGCGGCTGCTCACGGACTACGGCTTCATCGGCCATCCGTTCCGCAAAGATTTCCCGCTGATCGGCAACGTCGAGATGCGTTACGACCCTGCGAAGGGCCGCGTCGTCTACGAGCCCGTCAGCATCGTGTCTCGCACGCTCGTGCCGAAAGTCATCCGCGACGACGCGCGCTACGAGCCCGACCTCAAAGTCAGGGATCCCCGCAGTGCCTGAGATCCAAAATTTCACATTGAACTTCGGTCCCCAGCACCCGGCCGCGCACGGCGTGCTGCGGCTCGTGCTCGAGATGGACGGCGAGGTCATCCAGAAGGCCGACCCGCACGTGGGCCTCCTGCACCGCGCGACCGAGAAGCTCGCCGAGACGAAGCCGTTCAACCAGTCGATCGGTTACATGGACCGGCTCGACTACGTCTCGATGATGTGCAACGAGCACGCCTACGTGCTTGCGATCGAGCGGCTGCTCGGCATCGTTCCGCCCGTGCGCGCGCAGTACATCCGCGTAATGTTCGACGAGATCACGCGGCTCCTGAATCACTTGATGTGGCTCGGCGCGCACGGTCTCGACATCGGCGCGATGGCGATGTTCCTGTACTGCTTCCGCGAGCGCGAGGACCTCATGGACTGCTACGAGGCGGTCTCGGGCACGCGCATGCACGCCACGTACTATCGCCCCGGGGGCGTGCGCCTCGACTTGCCCGACCAGATGCCGAAGTATCAGCCCTCGCCGCACCGCGACGAAAAAGAGCTGAAGCGGCTCAACGAGGCCCGCAGCGGCTCGCTGCTCGACTTCATCGACGACTTCACGCAGCGGTTTCCGAAGAACGTCGACGAGTACGAGACGCTGCTCACCGACAATCGCATCTGGAAGCAGCGCACGGTCAACATCGGCGTCGTGTCGCCGGAGCGCGCGCTGCAGCTCGGCTTCTCGGGCCCGATGCTGCGCGGGTCGGGCATACCGTGGGATCTGCGCAAGACGCAGCCGTACGAGGTCTACGACAAGATGGACTTCGACATTCCCGTCGGCGTCAACGGCGATTGCTACGACCGCTACCTCGTGCGCGTCGAGGAGATGCGGCAATCGAACCGCATCATCAAGCAGTGCGTCGATTGGCTGCGCGCAAATCCGGGCCCGATCAACGTCGACGACCACAAGATCGTGCCGCCGCGGCGCATCGAGATGAAGGACGACATGGAGTCGTTGATTCATCACTTCAAATTGTTCACGGAAGGCTACTGCGTGCCGGAAGGCGAGTCGTACGCCGCTGTCGAGGCGCCGAAGGGCGAGCTCGGGGTCTATCTGATCTCGGACGGCGCGAACAAGCCGTACCGGCTCAAGGTGCGGGCGCCGGGCTTCCCGCACCTCGCGGCGCTCAACGAGATGGTCGTCGGTCACATGCTGGCCGACGTCGTGGCCGTGATCGGCACTCAAGACATCGTATTCGGCGAGATCGATCGATGAGCGCGCACGTTGCCGAAGCGGGCCTCTTGTCCGCGCACGTCCGCGAGGAAATCGACCGCTGGGTGGCGAAGTTTCCGCCGGGCCGGCAGCGCTCGGCCGTGATCGGCGCCCTGCACGCCGTGCAGCACGAGAACGGCGGCTACTTGACGCCCGAGCTCATGACCGCCGTGGCCGAATACTTGAAGCTTCCTCCGATCCAGGTGTTCGAGGTCGCCACGTTCTACTCGATGTTCGAGACGAAGCCCGTCGGCCGGCACAGCATCTCGGTTTGCACGAACATCTCCTGCATGCTGCGCGGGGGCGACGACATCCTCGCGCACGTCGAGAAGCGGCTCGGCATCAGGGCAGGGCAGAGCACGCCCGACGGCAAGTTCTACTTGAAGATCGAGGAAGAGTGCCTCGCGGCCTGCTGCGGCGCGCCGATGATGATGGTCGACCACGTTTATCACGAGAATCTCACGCCGAAGACCGTCGACGAGATTCTCGATGCCGTGAAGGATTGACACCGTGGCCGAGCGGCAATTCAACCAGGTCTGCTTCGAGACGCTGAAGTACGGTAGCGATTCGCACACGTACGAGACGTATCGCAAGATCGGCGGCTACGAGGTGTGGGAGAAGGTTCTGCGCGGCGAGCTCACGCGCGACACCATCATCGACGAGCTCAAGAAGTCGGGCCTCCGCGGCCGCGGCGGCGCGGGCTTCCCGACCGGCGTGAAGATGAGCTTCATGCCGCGCAACGCGCCGATGCAGAAGTACCTCGTCTGCAATTCCGACGAGAGCGAGCCCGGCACCTGCCACGACCGCGACATCCTGCGCTTCAACCCGCACGCGCTCGTCGAAGGCCTCGCGCTAGAGAGCTTCGCGATCGGTGCGACGGTGGCCTACAACTACATACGCGGCGAATTCATGGCCGAGCCCGTGCCGCGCTTCGAGCAGGCTCTGAAAGAAGCGTACGCGGCCGGGCTGCTCGGCAAGAACATCCGCGGCTCACGTCTAGACATGGACATCTACACGTACGTCGGCGCAGGCGCCTACATCTGCGGCGAGGAGACGGCGCTGCTCGAGTCGCTCGAAGGCAAGCAGGGTAAGCCGCGCTTCAAGCCGCCGTTTCCGGCCAATTTCGGCCTCTACGGCGCGCCGACGACGATCAACAACACGCAAAGCATCGCGTCGATTCCGACGATCTTGCGCAGGGGCGCGCAGTGGTTCGCCGATCTCGGCGTGAAGGGCTCGGGCGGCACGGCGATCTTCTCCGTCTCGGGCCACGTGGAGAAGCCCGGCAACTACGAGCTGCCGCTCGGCATCCCGTTCCCGGAGCTCCTCGAGATCGCGGGCGGCGTGCGCGGCGGGCGGAAATTGAAGGCGGTGATCCCGGGCGGCTCCTCGTGCCCCGTGATCCCTGCCGAGAAGATGATGACGCTCACGATGGACTTCGACACGATCAAGGCCGCGGGATCGGGCCTCGGCACGTGCGCGTCGATCGTCATGGACGAGACCACCTGCATGGTGAAGATGCTGCGCCGCATCTCTCGCTTCTATCACGCCGAGTCGTGCGGCCAGTGCACGCCGTGCCGCGAAGGCACGGGCTGGCTGCACCGCGTGCTCACGCGCATCGTCGAAGGGAAGGGCGCGAAGGCCGACATCGACATGCTCGTCGACGTCGCGAACAAGATCGAAGGCCACACGATCTGCGCGTTCGGCGACGCGGCGGCGTGGCCCGTGCAGAGCTTCATCAAGCACTTCCGCCACGAGTTCGAGTACATGGTCGAGCACAAGGGCCGCAGCATCGTCGACGATCTGCCGTCGGTGGCCGCATGAGCACGCCATCGCCGACAGCGCCGCCGCCGACAGCGCCGCCGCCGGCCGCGCCTCCGCCGCCCGCCGACCCCAACGTCGTGAACATCGAGGTCAACGGCGTGCCGCTCAAGGCGCGCAAGGGCCAGATGATCATCGAGGTGACGGACCAGACGGACATCTACGTGCCGCGGTTCTGCTACCACCCGAAGCTCACGATCGCCGCCAACTGCCGCATGTGCTTGGTCGAGGTCGAGAAGGCGCCGAAGCCGCTGCCGGCCTGCGCGACGCCGGTCGCCGAGGGCATGAAGGTCTTCACGCGCTCGAAGCGCGCGATCTCGGCGCAGAAGGCCACGATGGAGTTCCTGCTCATCAATCATCCGCTCGACTGCCCGATCTGCGATCAGGGCGGCGAATGCGAGCTCCAGGATCTCGCGATGGGATTCGGCCGCGACGTGTCGCGCTACACGGAACGGAAACGCATCGTCAAGGACAAGAACTTGGGGCCGTTGGTCTCGACGGACATGACGCGCTGCATCCATTGCACGCGCTGCGTGCGGTTCGGCGCCGAGATTGCCGGCGTGCAGGAGCTCGGCGTGAACTTCCGCAGCGATCGGAGCGAGGTGGGCACCTATATAGAAAAGAGCGTCGATCACGAGCTGTCGGGCAACATCATCGATCTTTGCCCCGTGGGCGCGTTGAACAACAAGCCGTACCGCTACAGCGCCCGCGCGTGGGAAATGGTCGCGAAACCGCTCGTGAGCCCGCACGACTGCGCCGGCAGCAACCTCTGGGCTCACGTGTTGCGCGGCCGAGTGCGCCGAGTCGTGCCGCGCGAGAACGAAGCGATCAACGAGACCTGGTTGTCCGACCGCGATCGTTTCAGCTGTCACGGCCTCTATGGCGCGGATCGGCTCCTCGCGCCGCGCGTGAAGCGCGACGGAGTGTGGGTAGAGACGGCGTGGCAGGACGCGCTCGCATTCGCCGCGAGCACGTTGAAGAAGGCCACCGAAGGCGGCGGCGCAAGCGGGCTCGGCACGCTCGTGTCTCCGAGCGCGACGCTCGAAGAGGCGTATCTCCTGCAGCGCATCACGCGGTTCTTGGGCAGCGACAACATCGACTACCGGCTCCGGCAGCGCGATTTCCGCGATCAGTCGAACGATCCGAGGGCGCCGCTCTTGGGCTGCGCGATCGCCGAGCTCGACACGCGGCAAGGCATCCTCGTCGTCGGCTCGAATCTGCGTATGGAGGTGCCGATCCTTGCGCACCGCGTGCGGAAAGCCGCGCGCGGCGGCGCGAGCGTCGCGTTCTTGAATCCGGCGCAATACGAGTACTACTTCGAGCCGGCCGCCTACGTCACGGCGCCGGCCGATGCGCTCGTGGCGAATCTGGCCGCCGTGCTCCGGGCGGCGGCGACGGAAGCGGGCACGGCGGTGCCCGCGCATCTCGCGCGCGCCGTCGAAAGCGTCACGGTTACGGACGCGCATCGAGCCGCGGCGCAAGCGCTCGGGCGCAAGCCGGCGCTCGTGCTGCTCGGCCAGATTGCGCAGCGGCATCCGCAGTACGCAGAGCTCCGCGCGCTCGCGGCCGGCGTGGCCGCCGTCACGGGCGCGGCGCTCGGCACGTTGAGCGAAGGCGCGAACGCGGCCGGCGCTGCGCTCGCGGGCGCCACGCCGCATCGCGGCATCGGCGGCAAGCCGCTGCCGAAGGCGGGTTTCGATGCGCGCGCGATGCTCGAGACGCCGCGCAGCGCGTACATCTCGTTCGGCATCGAGCCGACGAAGGACCTGGCCGAAGGCGCCGCCGCGCTGCCGGCACTCAAGCACGCCGCCGTCGTCGCGTTCACGCCGTTCGTCTCCGACGAGCTCCTCGACGTCGCCGACGTGTTGTTGCCGATCGGAACGTTCGCGGAGACCGCCGGCACGTTCGTCAACGCCGAAGGCCGATGGCAGAGCTTCGACGCGGCGGCCGACGCCGTCGGCGACTCACGGCCCGGCTGGCGCGTGCTGCGCGTGCTCGGCAACGAGCTCGAGCTGCCGAATTGCGAGTACCTGCGCCCGAGCGACGTCACGGCGGAGATCGAGCGCGAGCTCGGCTCGGCACGCGCGCTCTCGCCGACCGATGCGGAGTACAAGGGCACGTTCGCGCCGAACGGCCGCGCGGCCGCCGTCGACGGCGCGTCGCTCGACGTGCCGATCTACGCGATCGACGCGCTCGTGCGCCGCTCCGAGCCGCTGCAAGAGACCGTGCAAGGCAGGCAGGGGGCGGCATGAGCGCCATCCTCGACATCGTCATCGCGGCGTGGGCGTGGATCGTCATGGCCTGGCAGAGTCCGCAGGGCGAGTGGCAAGTGCTGGTGGGCAGCGGTGTGAGGATCGTCGCCGTGCTCGTGCCGTTGATCTTGGGCGTCGCGTACTTCACGTACTGGGAGCGCAAGATCCTCGCCTGGATGCATGTGCGCGTCGGCCCGAACCGCGTCGGCTGGAAGGGTCTGCTGCAGCCGTTCGCGGACGTCATCAAGATGCTCTTGAAAGAGATCGTGGTGCCGGCGAATGCCAATCGGTATCTGTTCCTGACGGCGCCCGTGCTCGCGCTCGTGCCGGCGTTCGCGGTCTGGGCCGTCGTGCCGCTGTCCGACACGTTCGTGATCGCCGACATCGACGCCGGCCTCCTTTATGTCCTCGCGCTGACGTCGCTCGGCATCTACGGCGTGATTCTCGCCGGCTGGGCGTCGAACTCGAAGTACGCGTTCCTCGGCGCGATGCGCTCTGCGGCGCAAATGGTGGCTTACGAGATCGCGATGGGCTTCGCACTCGTCGGCGTGCTGATGGCCGGCGGCAGCCTCAACCTGGGCGAGATCATCCTCGCGCAAGAGGGCGCCTACGGCCTCTTCAGCTGGTTCTGGTTGCCGCTCTTTCCGCTGTTCATCGTCTACTTCATTTCGGGCGTCGCGGAGACGAACCGCGCGCCGTTCGACGTGGCCGAGGGCGAGTCCGAGATCGTCGCGGGCTTCCACGTCGAGTATTCGGGCATCGCGTTCGGCCTGTTCTTCCTCGCCGAATACGCGAACATGATCCTGATCACGGCGCTCACCGTCGTGTTCTTCTTCGGCGGCTGGCTCTCGCCGTTCGCGGGCGTGCCGGCTCTCGAGAGCACGTTCCTCGCGGCGCCGAGCATCGGCTGGATGCTCGCGAAGATGGTCGTCTTTTGCTTCATGTTCCTCTGGTTCCGCGCCACGTTCCCGCGCTATCGGTACGACCAGATCATGCGGCTCGGCTGGAAGGTGCTGATCCCGGTGACGATCGTCTGGATCGGCGTAGAGGGCGTGATGGCCGCGCTCGAGATCGGCCCGTGGGCGCAAGCCTAAGGAAGGGCATCATGAGGAACCTGATCAAAACCTTCTTCATGACCGAGCTGCTGAAAGGCATGCGCGTGACGTGGCGGCGGCTGTTCGGCAAGAAGATCACGGTGCAGTATCCCGAGGAGAAGACGCCGCAATCGGCTCGGTACCGCGGGCTGCACGCGCTGCGCCGCTATCCGAACGGCCAAGAGCGCTGCATTGCCTGCAAGCTCTGCGAGGCCGTGTGCCCGGCGCTCGCGATCACTATCGAGAGCGACGTCGGTGCCGACGGCACGCGCCGCACGACGCGTTACGACATCGACCTCTTCAAGTGCATTTATTGCGGCTTCTGCGAGGAAGCTTGCCCCGTCGACGCGATCGTCGAGACCCGCATCCACGAGTACCACATGGAGCGGCCCGGCGAGAACATCATGACGAAGGACAAGCTGCTCGCCGTCGGCGACAAGTACGAGGCGATGATCGCGGCCGACAAGGCCGCCGACGCGGCTTTCCGCTAGAGTTCGACGAAAAAGAAGGAACAAGGGTGCTGATCACGGGGGTGCTGTTCTACGCGTTTGCGGCCGTGCTGGTGGTGGCGGCGCTCGGCGTCATTACGTCGCGCAATCCCGTGCACTCGGCGCTGTTTCTCGTGCTCGCGTTCGTGCAGAGCGCGCTCCTCTGGCTCCTCATCGAAGCGGAGTTCCTCGCGCTCGTGCTCGTGCTCGTCTACGTCGGCGCCGTGATGGTGCTGTTCCTGTTCGTCGTCATGATGCTCGACATCAACGTGGAGGAGATCAGGAAGGGCTTCACGCGCTATCTGCCGCTCGGGGCCGCGGTCGCCCTGATCGTCGTGTTCGAGATCGGCCACGTGGTGTGGTTCAGGAGCCAGGGATTGCAGTTCCTCGCGGCGCCCCAGGGCCAACCGGCCGACTACAGCAATACGAAGGAGCTCGGCAGCCTGCTCTATACGGAGCACGTCTACGCCTTCGAGATTGCGTCCATGATTCTGCTGCTCGCGATCGTCGCGGCCATCACGCTGACGATGCGGCGGCGCCCCGGTCTCAAGGTTCAGGACATCGTGAAGCAGGTGGCCGTGCGGCGCGAGGATCGCGTGCGCATCGTCAAGGTCGAGCCGAGCCGAGAGTCATGACGATCACGACGGCGCACTATCTCGTGTTGGCCGCGATGCTGTTCAGCATCAGCGTCGCCGGCATCTTCCTGAACCGCAAGAACGTGATCCTGCTCTTGATGTGCATCGAGCTCATGCTGCTCGCCGTGAACTTCAACTTCGTGGCGTTCTCGCGGATGCTCGGCGACGCGACAGGTCAAATCTTCGTGTTCTTCATCCTGACCGTAGCGGCCGCCGAGGCCGCGATCGGGCTCGCGATCCTCGTCGTGCTATTCCGCAACACGCGGAGCTTGAACGTCGACGATCTCGACCGGCTGAAGGGCTGAGCGCGTGGAAAACGTCTATCTCGCCATCGTTCTCGCACCGCTGGCCGCGGCCATCGCCGCGGGGCTGTTCGGCCGGTACATCGGCAGGGCGGGGGCGCACTGGGTAACGATCATCGGCGTCACGATCTCGTTCGTCCTGTCGCTCGTGGCGCTGAACCACCACGTTTTCGGCGGTGGCGAGACCTACAACGCCACCGTGTATCGCTGGGCGTCGATGGGCGGCATTTACTTCGAGGTGGGATTCCTCGTGGACCGGCTCACCGTGCTCATGATGACGGTGGTGACGTTCGTGTCGCTCTGCGTGCACGTCTACACGATCGGCTACATGCACGACGACGACGGCTATCAGCGCTTCTTCAGCTACATCTCGCTGTTCACGTTCGCGATGCTGATGCTCGTCATGAGCAACAACTTCTTGCAGCTTTTCTTCGGCTGGGAGGCCGTCGGCGTCGTCTCGTATCTCCTGATCGGCTTCTGGTACAAGCGCCCGACGGCGATCTTCGCGAATCTGAAGGCGTTCCTCGTCAACCGCGTCGGCGACTTCGGCTTTCTGCTCGGCATCGCGGCGCTCGCAATGGCCACGGGCACGCTCGATTACGCGCTGACGTTCGCCGACGCCGAGCGGCTGTCGGGGCTCACGATCGAGATCTTCAGCGGCGTCGAGTGGTCGCTCTTGACCGTCGCTTGCATCTGTCTCTTCGTAGGCGCGATGGGCAAATCCGCGCAAGTGCCGCTGCACGTGTGGCTTCCCGACTCGATGGAGGGCCCCACGCCGATCTCGGCGTTGATCCATGCGGCCACGATGGTCACGGCCGGCATCTTCATGGTCGCGCGCATGTCGCCGCTCTTCGAGCTGTCGCAGACGGCGCTGTCCGTCGTGCTCGTCATCGGCGCCACCACGGCGTTCTTCACGGGCCTGCTCGGCCTCGTGCAGCAGGACATCAAGCGCGTCATCGCGTACTCGACGCTGTCGCAGCTCGGGTACATGACCGTGGCGCTCGGCGCCTCCGCGTACGCGGCCGGCATCTTCCACCTGATGACGCACGCGTTCTTCAAGGCGCTGCTGTTCCTCGCCGCGGGCTCCGTGATCATCGCGATGCACCACGAGCAGGACATCCGCAAGATGGGCGGCCTGCGCAAGCACTTGCCGATCACGTACTGGACGAGCGTCATCGGCACGCTGGCCCTGATCGGCTTCCCGGGCTTCTCGGGGTTCTTCTCGAAAGACGCGCTGATCGAGGCCGTGCACGCCTCGACGACGCCGGGCCACACGCTCGCGTACTGGGCCGTGCTGCTCGGCGTGTTCGTGACGTCGCTCTACAGCTTCAGGCTGCTCTTCGTCGTGTTCCACGGCGAGGAGCGCATGGACCATCACACGAAGGAGCACCTCCACGAGACGCCGTGGGTGGTCACGGGGCCGTTGATCGCGCTCGCGATTCCGTCGGTCGTCATCGGCTGGCTCACGATCGGGCCGGTGCTCTTCGGCGGCTATTTCGACGGGGCCATCGTGAACCTCGAAGGGCAGAACCCGCTCGAGATCGTCGGCGAGGAATTCCACGGTGCGTGGGCGTTCATCCTGCATGGCTTCAGCGGTCTCGCCGTCTGGCTCGCGGCCGCCGGCGCGGCCGCCGCCTGGTTCTTGTACCTGAAGCGCCCCGACGTTCCGGCGCGGCTGATGGGCACGTTCGGCGCGCTCTACACGCTGCTCGCGAACAAGTACTACTTCGACTGGTTCAACGAGAACGTGATCGCTCGCGCGGCGCGCGGGCTCGGCACTGGACTCTGGAAGATAGGCGATCAGGCGCTGATCGACGGCGCCGTCGTCAACGGCAGCGCGCGGACCGTCGGCCTCATCGCCACCGTCACGCGCACGTTGCAGTCCGGATATCTCTATCACTATGCGTTCGCGATGATCGTCGGTCTCGCGGCGCTCGTCGGCTGGCTCGTGTACCGGCCGTAAACGAGTCATGCGATGAGCTGGCCGATTTTGAGCATCGTGGTTTGGCTGCCGATCTTGGGCGGCATCGCCGTCATGGCGCTCGGCTCGGAGCGCGCGCAGCTCGGCAAGCAGGTGGCGCTCGGGGTCTCCATCGTCACGTTCGCGCTGAGCCTCGCGCTCTGGACGGGATTCGATTTCGCCTCGGCGCAGATGCAGTTCGTCGAGAGCGTGCCGTGGATCGAGCGGTTCGGCGCCACCTACGGGCTCGGCGTGGACGGCATCTCGATGCCGCTCGTCCTGCTCACGACGTTCTTGACGCCGTTCGTCGTCGTCGCGGGCTGGCGCGTGATCGAAACGCGGCCGGCGCAGTACTTCGCGGCGTTCTTGATTCTCGAAGGTCTGATGGTAGGCACGTTCGCGGCCACCGACGCGCTGCTGTTCTACGTGTTTTGGGAAGCGATGCTCGTGCCGATGTTCATCATCATCGGCGTGTGGGGCGGGGCGCGGCGAGTGTACGCGACCGTCAAGTTCTTCCTGTACACGTTCCTGGGCTCCGTGTTCATGCTCGTGGCGCTCATCTACATGTACCTGCAGACGGGCGACTACGCGATCGCGTCGTTCCACGACCTGCGCCTCACGATGAACGAGCAGATCCTGATCTTCCTCGCATTCCTGCTCGCGTTCGCCGTGAAGGTGCCGATGTTCCCCGTGCACACGTGGCTGCCCGACGCGCACGTCGAGGCGCCGACGGGCGGCTCGGTGATCCTCGCGGCGATCCTCTTGAAGATGGGCGGCTACGGCTTCGTTCGGTTCAGCTTGCCCATCACGCCGGACGCGAGCCAGGAGCTCGCGTGGCTCATGATCTCGCTGTCGCTGATCGCCGTGATCTACATCGGTTTCGTCGCGCTCGTGCAAGCCGACATGAAGAAGCTCATTGCGTACTCGTCGATCGCCCACATGGGTTTCGTGACGCTCGGCTTCTTCGTGATCTTCGCGGCGACCGACGCAGCGCCCGGCTCCGACGGCGCCCGCCTCGCGCTACAGGGCGGCATGATGCAGATGCTGTCGCACGGTCTGATCTCGGGCGCGTTGTTCCTCTGCGTAGGCGTGCTCTATGACCGCATGCACACCCGCGAGATCAGCGCCTACGGCGGCGTCATCAACACGATGCCGAAGTTCGCGGCGCTGATGGTGCTGTTCGGCCTCGCAAACGCGGGCCTGCCCGGAACGTCGGGGTTCGTCGGCGAGTTCTTCGTGATCCTGGGCACGTTCCACGCGGATCCGTGGCTCGCGTTCCTCGCGGCGACGACGCTGATCACGGGCGCCGCGTTCACGCTGTGGATGATCAAGCGCGTCGTCTTCGGCGAGGTGGCGAACGACCACGTCGCGGCGCTCACGGACGTGGATTCGCGCGAGCTCTGGATGCTGATGCTGCTCGCGATCGCCGTGCTGCTCGTCGGTATTTGGCCGGCCCCGCTCGTCGACGCCATGGACGCGTCGCTCGGCGCGCTCCTGAACCACGTCGCGCAGCCGAAGCTCTAGGGAGGCCTGGGAATGGACTTGAACTACGCCGCTGCCGCCCCGGAGATTTTCTTGAGTCTGGCGATCTGCGTCGTGCTGCTCGTCGACGTGTTCCTGCGCGACGACCAGCGCGAGACGACGTACGTGCTCGCGATGGTTGCGCTGATCGGCACGGCGGGCGTCACGGCGTACTTCGCCGTCACCGAGCCCGTCGTCACGTTCAACGGCAGCTACGTCACGGACCCCGCGAGCGGCGTGCTGAAGATGTTCGCGTACGTGGCGCTCGGCATCACGTTCCTCTATTCGCGCGAGTATCTCGAGAACAACGGGCTTCTGAAAGGCGAGTTCTTCATCCTGGGTCTGTTCGGCCTGCTCGGGATCATGATCATGATCTCGGCGCGCAGCCTCTTGACGCTCTATCTCGGCCTCGAAGTGCTCGCGCTGTCGCAGTACACGCTCGTCGCGTTCAATCGCGACTCCGCGACGTCTGCGGAATCGGCGATGAAGTACTTCGTGCTCGGCGCGATCGCGTCCGGGGCGCTGCTCTACGGCATCTCGCTGCTCTACGGCGTCACGGGCACATTGCAGCTCGACGAGATCGCGGCGCAGATCGGCTCCGAGGAGTTCGGCATCCCGGCGCTTCTCGCGCTCGCGTTCATCATCGTCGGCATCGCGTTCAAGTTCGGTGCCGTGCCGTTCCACATGTGGCTGCCCGACGTCTATCACGGCGCGCCGACGCCCGTCACGCTGTTCATCGGCTCCGTGCCGAAAATCGCCTCGTTCGCGCTCGTCTGGCGCCTCTTGGCCGAAGGCTTGGGCCCGTTACACGACGGCGGCTGGCGCGACATGCTGATCGTGCTCTGCGTGCTGTCTCTCGGCATCGGCAACGTGGTCGCCATCGCGCAGACGAACTTGAAGCGCATGCTCGCGTACTCGACGATCTCGCACGTGGGCTTCATCTTCATGGGCTTCATCGCCGGCAACGAGCAAGGTCTTTCGGCCGCGCTGTTCTACACGTTCGCCTACGTGCTCATGGCGGCCGCGGCCTTCGGCATGATCATCCTGCTGTCGCGCCGCGGTTTCGAGGCGGAGCGGCTAGAGGATTTCAAGGGCTTGAACGCGCGCAGCCCCTGGTTCGCGCTCGTCATGCTGATGATCATGTTCAGCATGGCCGGCGTGCCGCCGTTCATCGGCTTCCACGCCAAGCTCGTCGTGCTCGGTGCCGTGCTCGACGCGGGCCTCGTCTGGCTCGCCGCGCTCGGCGTGCTGTTCGCCGTGATCGGCGCGTACTACTACATCCGCGTGGTCTGGTACATGTACTTCGCTGAGGCAACGGATACGGCGCCGTTGAGCGCGGCGGCCGACATGCGGATCGTCATCAGCGCGAATGCGCTCGGGCTGCTCGTGCTCGGGGTGTTTCCGGGCCAATTGCTCGATCTTTGCGCGCGGGTGCTCGGCGCCTAGCCGCCACGCCTGCTCGTCGATCCGTGGCGCCGCGCTTGCCGGCGCGAAAGCCTGGTTCCGGGCTCCCTGTTGCCTTGCGGCTCATGGGCCGGCCTCTGTAT
>Ga0209172_10002231_pt1 | contig 35456 bp, 27 predicted proteins | sample LarsenN4metaG_FD_184113 | JGI IMG/M metagenome (GOLD analysis project Ga0209172, IMG submission 184113) | Hot spring sediment bacterial and archeal communities from British Columbia, Canada, to study Microbial Dark Matter (Phase II) - Larsen... ... | reverse complement strand
TAAACCCACACCCCATCGATTTGACCTCGGCTCAACTGGTAATTACTCAAAAGCACTTCTTCCACCGCTTCGGCGTGTTGACCAGCCTCCCGCAGCCAGTCGCCAATCGTGTCCTCTTTGTGCCCGGACTATCGAATTCCAAGAATCAGTAGATCCAATTTTTCACCGTAGCTAGTGCATCCCTTTGCGTCAGTAGGTGGCATAGGGATGCCACCCTACGGGAAATTTGGATCCACTGAGAATAGATTTTTGTGGTACAATAAGAAACCCAAAAGAGGTGAGAACAGACCCGTGAGCCTGGAAGCGCAACATCCTGCCGAATTGAATTTTGAGGAATACTCAATCCTGATTGTAGACGATAACCCGGCCAATTTGGGGGTGATCGTGGATTATCTGGAGCGATATGGCTTTGCCATCAGGATCGCCCGTAGCGGGGAAAGCGCCTTGCAAAAGGTTCGCTACAACCCGCCTGATATTATTTTATTGGACGTGCTCATGCCGGAGATGGACGGCTTTGAAACGTGCCGGCAGTTGAAAGCTGACGAATCCACCCGTACTATCCCGGTGATTTTTATGACCTCGCTGACCAGCCCCGAAGATAAGGTCAAAGGCTTTGAAAAGGGCGCGGTAGATTATGTCACCAAACCACTGCACCAGGAAGAGGTTCTGGCCCGAATTACCACCCATCTGCGCCTGCGCCACTTGACCGAGAGTTTGCAGGAAAAAAACCGGCAACTGGAACTGAGCAGCCGGACCGAGCGCGAGCGGCTGTTCGAGGCGGTCAACCAGCAGCGCCAACAACTCCGCGCCCTGGCCAATCGGCTGACCGAAGTGCAGGAAGTCGAGCGCAAACAGTTGGCCCGTGAACTGCACGACCACCTGGGCCAGGCGCTCACCGCCATCAGCATCAACCTGACCCGGATTAAAGCCGAACTGCCGGCCGAGTGCTCCCCCAAAGTTAAAGAACGCCTGGCCGAAGCCAGCCTGCTGACCGACCAGACGCTGGAGCAAATCCGGGAGTTATCGCTCGACCTGCGCCCGCCCATGCTCGACGACCTGGGCCTGACCCCAACCCTGCGCTGGTATATCAAACAGTTTGCCCAACGCCTCAACATCGAAACCCACTTTGAAACTCTGGGCCTGGAGGAGCGTTTAACCCCCGAGTTGGAAACAACGCTCTTTCGGGTGGTCCAGGAAGCGTTGACCAACGTGGCCCGGCATGCCCAGGCCAGCCAGGTGCAGTTGCGCCTGGAACGTAAGGGGACCACTATTGTCGCGGCTATCCAGGATAATGGGCAAGGCTTTGATGTGGCCCAGGTGGTCAATCATAACACCTCGACCAGTGGCGCGGGCTTGCTGGGGATGCGGGAGCGGGTCACTTTATTGGGCGGACGTTTCAAAATCAAATCGCAGCCGGGCCGGGGGACCCAGTTGTTGATCGAACTACCGTGGGAGAATGGGCATGCACCCCATCAAAATATTGCTGGCTGACGATCACACCATTGTGCGCAAGGGGATTCGCTCGCTGCTGGATGGAGAAGCGGACATTGAGGTGGTGGATGAGGCCGAAAATGGGCGGGAAGTGCTGGAAAAAGTGGAAAAGTTGCTGCCCGACATCGTTCTGATGGACAGCACCATGCCGGTGCTCAACGGCTTGGAGGCGACCCGCCAGATTGCCAAACGTTTTCCCCAGGTAAAAGTACTGGTACTGACCATGCACACCAACGAGGAGTACATCTTGCAATTTTTGCAGGCCGGCGCTGCGGGTTATCTGGTCAAGCAGTCGGCCCCCCAGGAATTGGTCTCGGCCATTCAGGCAGTTTACCGGGGCGACATTTTTCTCAGCCCGGCCATTTCGCGCACCATTGTCGAAGAGTATATCCGCCAGGCCAAAATCAGCGACAAAGAAGACCGCTATGACCAGTTGACCGACCGCGAGCGCGAAGTGCTGCAACTCATTGTCGAAGGTTTCTCCAACCGGGAAATTGCCGAGCGCCTGAATATCAGCTTAAAAACAGCCGGCGTCCACCGGATCAATCTGATGCACAAGCTCAACATCCACAACCTGACCGAGCTGACCAAATTTGCCATTCGCAAGGGCATTATCAGTTTAGAGTCTTAAACGGGGAGATTAGACGCTTTGCGTGGAGATTATGAGCCTGAATCTCCAATCTCCAATCTCCCAAATATAAAAGGCGACAAAGGTGTTGACTCAAAAAATCGTTGGGTTAATGCTGGGGGTTATCGTCACCCTCTCCCTGGCCGCTTGTAGCGAGGGCGTCGGAGAATCGGTGGCGGCGGAAGCAGTCAAAATATCCACTCCCGGTTCTACCTTTTTAGCTGAAGCAGCTAAACCCTACCGGGGTGTGGTGATTCGCGGGATCAGTGAGAACACACCGGCTTCTACCTATGTTCGGGATGTATTAGCGCCCGCGTTTGAACAGGAAACGGGGATTAAAGTTGATTTGGAAGTGACCAGTTATGATCAGATGGTCAGTTTACCGATCAAGGATATGGCCGCCGGAACCGGGATTTATGATTTTATCTATGTGGAGCAGGATTTTATTTTTTCCTATCTGGAACGGGGCTTTCTGGTCAATTTAACCCAAGCCCTACAGCAGCAGCCTACTCTGGCGCTGCCCGACTTTAATCCGGTTGATTTTTCCTCTTTTATTGAAGCCTTCAAAGACCCGCACAATGGCGACCTCTACGGTGTGCCGATGGAGGCTTTTCTCAAGACCTATCTGTATCGCACCGACTTGTTTGAAGACCCGGCTTTGCAGGCTGCTTTTGCCGCCAAGTATAACTACCCGCTGGCTCCGGCCATTACGGTGGATCAATACCGCGACAATGCCGCCTTTTTCACCGAGTACGGCCGCGAGCACGGGCTGGAATTATGGGGCACTAGCGTTCAGGCGGCATTGGGCCACCCCGCCTCAACCTACGAATTTTTGGAGACGATTGCCCCGGCCTTTGGCGTCTACAATTGGGGCATTAATCTGGATAAATATAAGGCCAGCGTGGCCGACGGCGGCCAGCTCAACAGCCGGCAGGCCAAAATCGCCCTGACTTTTTGGATTGATATGCTGCAATACGCCCCGCCGGAGGCTACCCACAGCACCTGGGATGAAGTGGCCGCCAGCTTTGCCGCCGGCCGCGTGGCCCAGGGCTGGGTTTACGGCGAAAACACCGCCTGGATTGCCACCGACTCGACCCGTTCTCAGGTGGTGGGCAAAGTGGGCGTGGCCTTGCCACCCACCGCGCCAGGCGTGATTGAAGACGCCCTGGTGGGCAAAGGGTATCTGGGTTACTACGATGGAGCCGCCTTTAGTATCCCCTATTCCTCCTACAACCAGGAAGCCGCGCTGCTCTGGTTGCAATACCTGGGCCGTCCGGTGGTTCAGCCGGAGTGGGCTACCACCAGCAGCCGGGTGGTACACCTCTCCACCTTTGATGATCCCCTGGTGCGGGCGCAAGATAAAAGGCTCAATGGTTACTACACCCTGATGAAAAAAGAAGGTCACCTTTTTGCCGGCGCGCCGCCTTTTCCTTTCCATGTGGCCATTCGTGATGTTATCAGTATTTATATTCACCAGGCCATTACCGGCGAGTTAACCCCCGGCGAGGCTCTCGATCAGGCGGCGACCGCCGTTGATAAAGAGTTGATGCGCCTGGGGTATAGCCGTTAAGAATTGAGATTAGAGATCGAGGATTCAGGCTAATAATCTTCAATCTCCAATATCCCTCTGAAGGAGGCTGTGATGACCAACTTAAACCCCGCCTCACCTTATCGGCCTACTCTTTTGGCCCAAAATTTATCCCAGTCATTAACCCGGTTACCGGGATTACGCCGCTTCAATAACCTTAATATTGGTCTCAAACTCAACATCGGCTTTGGGATTTTGGTCTTGCTCACCTTTCTGGTAGTCGGCCTGATTTTTGCCGCCAGCCAGGAGGCTACCCAAAATATCAATCTGACCCAATCGGTGCGGGTGCCGTCTGCCCTGGCCTCAACCCGCGCCCAGTCCAGCTTGTTAAAGATGCAGGCCAGCGTGCGCGGTTACCTGGTTTTGAGCGACCTGCAAAATATTGATGATTATAACAAGGCCAAAGAAATTTTTGAGGTCAACCTGGCCCAACTCGAAGCCCTCTCGGTCAATTGGACCGACCCCGACGATATTCGCCGCCTCAACGAGCTAAAAACCACCTTTGCCGACTGGTCGCCCATCCCCAACCGGCTGTTTGCATTGCACGACAACCCCCAGGAAAATCAGCCGGCGCTGCGCCTGGAAAGCGAAGAACTGCGCCCTTTGAACGCCTTTATTCTGGAACAGCTCGACCTGCTGATTGAACTGCAAGCTCAGCGGGAGCCGTCGGCTGAAAACCGTGAACTGTTAGCCCACCTGGTTGACCTGCGCGCCTCTTTTCAAGCTATCACCACCAATCTGCGGGCTTATGCCACCTCCGGCGACCTGGCTTTTAAATTTGGTTATGCCGACACACTGCTGGCCAACAGTATCGCCTGGGACGATATCCAGGCCAGGCCGAACCAATTCATCGAGACGCAGAAGCCGTTGTTGAGCAATATTGCCAAAGCTCGGCAAAAACTTTTGGAGCTGCCGCAGCAGATATTCGCGGCGGTTGAAGGTGAAAGGACCTATGAAGACTTGTACCTGTTCAAAACCGAGGTCGAGCCTCGGGCGGAACAGATGCTCCAGTTGCTCGATGAACTGACCATGGCCCAGCAGTCTCTGCTCCAAACCAACCTGAATCGAGGCCGGCAGAGCTTGGCCAACGTCCAACTCCAAACTCTGATTGGGGGCGTGTTGGCCCTGGTTTTGGGCGCGGGCATGGCCTTTATCTTCAAAGAGAATATTGCCGGACCTGTTCAACGCCTGATTACCACCGCCGAGCAAATTACTGCCGGGGCCTTGAATGCTCAGGCCACCGTCGAGTCCAGGGATGAAATCGGCCGGCTGGCTACCACCATCAATATTATGACCGGCCGGCTGCGCGAGACGATTGGCAGTTTGGAAAAGCATACCCAGCAGCTTGAAACGATTGTCGAAATCAGCCAGCGCCTGACCAGTAAATTGGATGTGAGTGAATTGGTGCGGGATGTGGTCGAGCGGGTCGCCAACGGCTTTAATTTTTACCATACCACTATTTATCTGCTCGACGAGGAGCAGCAAGACCTCATCGTAGCCGAAGCGGTCGGTTCGGTGGGGGGCGAGATGAAGGCGCGGGGACACAGCATCTCGCTGGCGGCTTCCACCAGCCCGGTGGCTCAGGCGGCGCGTTTGAAGGAAATTGTCAGCGTTGACGATGTTCAGGAATATTCCAACTGGCTGCCCAACCCCTTTCTCCCCCGCACCCGCTCTGAAATGGCGGTGCCGATTATGGTCGAAGAGCGAGTGCTGGGGGTGCTGGATGTGCAACATGACAAAATGGCCGGTTTTGACAAGGGCGATACCAAGCTCATGCACTCACTGGCTAACCAGGTGGCTATTGCCCTGACCAATGCCCATTTATTTGAGCAAACCCAAAGGGCGCTGGCCCAAACCGAAAAACTTTACCACATGAGCCAGGGCATGCTGTCGGCCGGCAATCTGACCGAACTGATTGCGGTCCTGGTCGAAGGCGGTAAGATACCCGTCATCAACCGGGCCGTGCTTAATGTTTTTGAATACAACGAGGCCGGCCAGGTCGAAGCGATGGTGGTCGAGGCAAATTGGTACAATGGTTGGGGCGCGCCCCCGACTCCTCCCGGCACTCGTTATCTTCAACCCGTCCACAGCATCATTAACGTCTTCCTCTCCCGTGAGCCGCTTTTTTTCACCGACACTCAGCAGGATGAGCGAGCTGACCCGGCCAGTTTGCAAGTTTTTCAACGGATGAATATTCGGGCTATGGTGGCCCTGCCCTTGTGGAGCCAGAGCCAGGCCCGCCAGGTGGGGGTTTTGCTGCTGCAAGGAGAAGAGCCTTATCAGTTTAGCCGCCAGGAAATAGAACCCTATCTTTCCTTGTTAGGCCAACTGGCCGTGGCCGTCGAAAACCAACGCCTGCTGGAGCAGACCCAGCATCGGGCAGTCGAATTAGCCAAAGCCAAAGAAGCGGCTGAAATGGCCAGCCGGGCCAAGAGCGAATTTTTGGCCAATATGAGCCACGAGTTGCGCACCCCCTTAAATGGCATCTTGGGCTACGCCAATATTCTTAAGCGGGACGGTCAGCTCAGCGCGGCCCAGGCCAACGCCGTGCGAGTTATCCAGCAGAGTGGCGAGCATCTTTTAACCCTGATCAATGATATTTTGGATCTGTCTAAAATTGAGGCCCAGAAATTGGAACTCTCGCCCAGTGATTTTCGTTTGCCCGATTTTTTGGAGGGGATTGTTGGCATGTTTTACCTCCGGGCGCAGCAAAAACCGGACGTGGCCTTTATCTACCAGCAGTTGACCCCGCTGCCCGCGCTGGTGCAGGCCGATGAAAAACGCTTGCGCCAAATTTTAATCAACCTGTTGAACAACGCCATCAAATTTACCGATCAGGGCCAGGTGACTTTTCGGGTTTGGGCCAGTAACGGGCTGTCAGATTCGGCGGGAGCGGAAGGCGGCTACCCCACCCTCGGCTTTGAAGTAGCCGATACCGGCATCGGCATGACCCCGGAACAAATTGAGCGAATATTTTTGCCTTTTGAGCAGGCGGGTGATGCTCGGCGCAGGGCGGAAGGAACAGGGCTAGGCCTGGCTATTACCAAACGCCTGGTTGAGGCCATGGCCGGTAATTTGGAGGTCGAGAGTGAATTTGGCCGGGGCAGTGTCTTCCGTCTAACGTTGGAAATTCCGGCCTTATGGACTGAGGCAGAACAGAAGCAGTTTCCAGGACAGAAGCCCAAGCTACGCGGGGGTGATGACGGCTTGCTTGATCGTTTGCCCCTGGAGGCAGCGGATGAAGGTCAGCTAACTTCTACAGAAAAATTCATTGAGAAAAAACAGCCGTTGACTCCGCCGCCCCCGGCAGAAATGGCCCTCTTGTTCGATTTGGCCGCCAAAGGAGAAATACCCCGGCTGCGCCAGCGAGCCATTCAAATTGCCCACCTGGGGCCGGAATATAAACCTTTTGCCACCCTTTTGGAACAACTCGCCAAAGATTATGAAGAAGGCCAAATTTTGAAGCTGATTAAAAAGTATCTGTAGCTTTTGTTGTCCTTAAAAATGTGTAACTTTCCTTCAAATAGGCCGACTTACGGCTTCTCTGTTGTGATAAATCTTGGCTATCTGCCTCACTTCAACTGAAGCTGAACCGGCCGGCGTTTGTGCTGGTGGGTGGCTTGTTCATACAGGGCCAGGGCCAGGTCGCGCTCGCCGCGCTGCTCGTAAATGGCGCCGAGGTTGTGGTAGGGCCAGGTGTAGGCCGGGTCTACTTCGATGGCGTGCTGGTAGGCGGCAATGGCCTGCTCCGGCTGGTTCAAGGCATTGTAAACATTGCCCAGGTTAGTCCAGGAGACGGCTTGATCGGTGGTGGGGCCGGGCAACTGCTCGATCACCTGGCGGTAGAGGCTGATGGCCTGGTCGTAATCGCCCAGTTTTTCGTAGACCAGGCCCAGGTTGTTGTAAGGCCAGGCATAATCGGGGGCCAGTTCGATGGCCTGACGGTAGGCGGCAATGGCCTGGTCGGGCTGCTTCAGATCATCGTAAAGATCGCCCAGGCTGTTCCAGGGCAGGGCCAGCGTTGGGTCCAGTTCGATCACCCGCCGGTAAACCACAATCGCTCGCTCGTAGTGGCCCAGGGTAGTATAAAGGTTGCCCAAGTTGTGCCACGACATCGCCCGATCCCGATCATTCGTGTGGCGGACAATTGCCTGCTCGTACAAAGCCAGCGCCTGCTCGTATTTTTCCTGGCTCTCGTAAATCAAGCCCAGGTTGTGGTACGGCCAGGCGTAGGCCGGGTCCACCGCAATCGCCCGTTCATAGGCCCCCACGGCCTCCATCGTTCGATCCTGGGCGCTGTAAATTCCGCCCAGGCTGTTCCAGGGCAGGGCAAAGGTCGGGTCGAGTTTGAGCGCCGTTTGCTGGGCGTCAACCGCCTCATTATAGCGGCCCAGCACCCGGTAGACATTGCCCAGGCAGTAATACAACACCGCCTGGTCCCGGTTCGACTCGCCGGCCCCGCGGTGCTCGATGGCCTGTTGGTAATAGCGCAGCGCCGCCTCGTAATTGTGCTGTCGCTCGTAAACCAGGCCCAGGTTTTTGTACAGCCAGGCCGCTGCCGGGTCCAGGGTCAGGGCGTGCTCATAGGCGTTCACCGCCTCCGGGTAGCGGCCCAGCGTGGCGTACACATTGCCCAGCCCGCTCCAGGGCAGCACATAAGCCGTATCCAGCCTGGCCGACTGCTGGTAAGCGGCAATGGCCTCATCGTGGCGGCCCAGGGCTGTATACACATCGCCCAGGCTGTTCCAGGGCAAAGCGTAAGCGGGATCAATCGTCCCGGCCTGCTGATAAGCTTCCAGCGCCGCTTCCAGGTCGCCGCGAGCGACACAGGTGTTGCCCAGGTGGTGCCAGGTGACGGCCCGCCTCGCGTCATCGGGCTGGTGCCGCTCGATGGCCTGGCGATAGTATGTTTCGGCAGTGCTGTAGTTGCCGTGCGCTTCATAAATCAGGCCCAGCCGGTGATACGGCCAGGCGAAGGATGGGTCAAATTTGATGGCCTGTTGGTAAGCGTCGCTGGCCGCCCTCGGTTCGTTTAGCTCATCGTATACGTTGCCCAGGCCGTACCAGGCCCGCGCCCGATCTCGGTCAACCGGATGCCGCTCGACCGCCTGGCGATAATAACTGACCGCCTGGTGATACTCTTCGCTCTCCTGGTAAATTTCGCCCAGGCGGTGGTAGGGCCAGGCCAGGCCGGGGTCCAGGGCGATAGCCCGCTGGAAGGCTTTGACTGCCTCCTCGGGCCGCTGGAGGGTGCGATACACCTCGCCCAGGCTTTGCCAGGGCAGGGCCGCTTTGGGGTCAAACTGGGTGGCCTGCTGGTAAGCTTCCAGGGCTGCTTCGGGCTGGTTTAAGCCGGTGTAAAGATGGCCGACCTGCTGCCAGGCCGCTGCCCGGTCGGGGTCGTGGCGGTGGCGGCTGATGGCCTCCTGATAGTGAGCCAGGGCCGCCTCGACCTCACCGCGCTCGGCGTAAAGTTCGCCCAGGTGATGGTAGGGCCAGGCCAGCTTGGGGGCCAGCTTGACTGCCCGCCGATAAGCGGCAATCGCATCTTCGGGCCGATTCAGCACTCGATAGACCTCGCCCAGGCTGCTCCAGGGGGCCGCGTTCTGCGGGTCCAGCCGGGCTACGGCGCGATAGGCGGTTACCGCCTGCTCGTAGCGGCCTGTCTGCTGGTAAAGCCGGCCCACCCGTTCCCACAGTTCGGCCCGCTCCCGATCGCCTCGGTGATGAGTGATGGCCTGCTGGTAGGCGGCCAGGGCGGCTTCTGTTTCGCCGCGCTGCTCATACAGCAGCCCCAGGTGGTGATACGGCCAGGGATAGGTCGGGTCAAAGCTGCTGGCCTGGCGATAAGCAGACATTGCCTCATCCGGCCGCCGCAGCGCCCGGTAGACATCGCCCAGGCTGTTCCAGGCCAGGGCGCGGTCGTGGTCAACGGTGTGGCGCTCGGCGGCCTGCTGGTAATAGCTGAGCGCCACAGGATAGTCGCCCCGCGCCTCAAAAATAGCTCCCAGGTGGTGATAATCCCAGGCGCGAGCCGGGTCCAGTTCGATGGCCCGGCGATAGGCCTTGACCGCTTCATTGTGGCGGCCCAGCGCCTCGTACAGATCGCCCAGACTCGACCAGGTAGGGGCATAGTTGGGGTCGAGTTCGCTGGCGCGCTGGTAGGCATTGAGCGCCTGGTCGCGCCGGTTGAGGGCGTTGTAGGTGTCGCCCAGATGATGCCAGGGCCGGGCAAAGGTGGGGTCAAGCGCCCCGGCCTGGCGGAAGGCTCTGATGGCTTCCTGGTGGCGGTCCAGCCCCAAATAAATTTGGCCCAGTTGCTGCCAGGTGACTGCCTGGGCCGGCTCGGTTTGATGCCGTTCCAGGGCTTGCTCGTAGCGGGCAAGGGCCGGCTCGATTTCACCGCGCTGCTGATGCAGCCAGCCCAGGTGATGGTAGGGCCAGGCCGCCGCCGGGTCCAGTGTGATGGCCTGGCGATAGGCCGCCATCGCCTCTTCCTGCCGCCCCAGCCCGCGATAGACATCACCCAGGCCGTTCCAGGGCTGGGCGTAAGCCGGGTCGAGCCGGGTGGCTTGTTCATAGGCATGGATAGCTTCCTGGGTGCGCTCCAGCCGCTCATAGGTATAGCCTAGGTGGTTCCAGGCCACAGCCCGGTCGCGGTCTTGAGTGTGACGAGTCAGCGCGCCCTGAAAAGCGTTCAGGGCGGCGGGCAGATTGCCCTGCTGCTCGTACAGCAGCCCCAGGTGGTGATAAGGCCAGGGAGAAATTGGATTCAGCACAGCAGACTGGCGATAGGCCGGTTCGGCTTCGGCAAAGCGGTCGAGGGCGGCGTAAGCCTGGCCCAGATAATCCCACGACTCGGCCCGATCTTCGTCAACTGTGTGGCGTTCCAGGGCTTGCTGGTACAGCGGAATAGCTGCCTCAAAATGACTCCGCCCGGCCTCGATCAGCCCCAGGTTGTGGTAAGGCCAGGCCAAATCCGGGTCGAGCTGGTTGGCCCGGCGGTAGGCTGCCTCCGCTTCCGCAATACGCCCCTCGGCCCGGTGCAGGTCGCCCAGGCTGTTCCAGGGCAGGGCCAAGGTGGGGTCAAGTTCGGTGGCCCGGCGGTAGGCTTGCAGCGCCTCCGCTGGCTGTTCCAACGCTCGCTGGACATCGCCTACCTCGTTCCAGGCGGCGGCTTTGGCCTCGTTGTCGCTGTGGCGGTCGGCGGCCTGGCGAAAAGCGGCCAGAGCGGCTTCATAATTACCCTGGCGCTGGTAAAGCAGGCCCAGGTTGTGGTAGGGCCAGGGGTAGGCCGGATGGAGCTGGTTGGCCTGCTGGTAGGCCGCAATGGCCTCAGCGTCGTTGCCGACCGCCTCATACACCCGGCCCAAGTTGTGCCAGGAGACAGCTTTATCCTGGTCGCGCTGCTGCCGTTCCAACGCCTGCCGGAAGGCGACAATCGCTGACTCGGTGTCGCCCTGTTGAGCGTAGAGAAAACCGAGGTTGTTGTAAGCCGCCGGACTCTCCGGGGTCAGTTCGATGACCCGGCGGTAAGCGGCAATGGCCTCGGCGGGGCGGCCGGTTTGAGTGTAGATGTGGCCCAGCCCGGTGTGAGCCGGGGCGTAAGCCGGGTCAAGCGCGACCGCCCGATTGTAAGCGGCAATGGCCTCATCGGTGCGGCCCAAGGCCCGGTAGACCTCGCCCAGGCTGTGATGCGGGCGGGGGTCCTGCGCGTCAAGCTGGCTGGCCCGCAAGTAGGCGGCGATGGCCTCGTCGGGGCGGCTGAGGGCCACGTAAACATCGCCAAGGTTGCGCCAGGTAACGGCGCGGGCTGTGTTATCCTCATGGCGCTCCAGCGCCTCGCGGTAGAGGCTGATGGCCTGCTGGTATTCGCCGCGCCGTTCGTAAACCAGGGCCAGGTTGTTGTAGGGCCAGGCTGCGGCGGGGTCAAGGGCAATAGCCTGGCGGTAGGCTTTGATGGCCTCGTCGTCGCGGCCCAGGGCGCTGTAGACGTCGCCCAGGCCGTGCCAGGGCGGGGCATAGGTGGGGTTGAGCACACTGGCCCAGCGATAGGCGGCCATGGCCTCGTCGGACTCGCCCTGCGCGGCGTAAACATTGCCCAGGTTGTCCCAGGTGACAGCTTTATCCTTGTCGCGTTGATGCCGCTCCAACGCCTGTTGGTAGAGCGGGATGGCCGCCGCGTAGTCGCCGCGATGCTCGTGCAGCAGGCCCAGGTTGTGGTAGGGCCAGGGATAGTTGGGGTTCAAGGCCAGGGCCTGTTCGTAGGCGGCAACGGCTTCATCGTAGCGGCCCAGGGCGGTGTAGACGTCCCCCAGGCCGTTGTAGGCCGGCGGGCGTGGTTCCAACTCGATGGCCCGCCGGTACGCCTCGACCGCCTCGGCTTCGCGTTCCAGATAATCCAGGGCTGCGCCCAGGTTGAACCAGGCATCGCCGTTGTCGGGGTCGAGGGCGACGGCGCGCTGAGCCGCCTGCAAACCCGGCTCGGAGGGCACGGTTTCCAGGGCCGAGTGGGGCCAGAGGAAAATGCTGCTGAGCTGGTAAAAGCCCTGGCCCAACTGCCGCCGCAAATTGGCCGCCGAGGAGGGCAGATTGGCTTCGGCAGCCAGGTAAGCTTTGAGGCTCTCCGGGTAACGCCCGGCTTGCAACAACCAGTCGCCCTGCCAGCGATGGAGGATGCTCAGGTGCAGCGGGGCCAGTTCGGCGGTTTGCAGTAATTTGTCCACCATCCGTCCGACGGCCTCGCCCGGCTCGTCGAAGGGGCCGATGTCTTTGAGGCCGGTCCGCAGTTGGTGCAGTAAGTTGGCCGCGGAACGGCTGAGCGGCAGGGCGGCATCGCCCAAAAATTCTTCGGCCTGGATGAGCAGCCCTTCAGCGAAGGGCCGGTCAAAGCCCAACCCCTCGACAAAACGGGGCAGTAAAAATTGGATGGCTTCGTCGGGGTCGTACCAGAGCAGGGCATTGAGCAAATCGCGCACGGTGCGCTGCCAGTGAGGGTCGCGCACTCGCAGCAGCGGATCGTCGGGGGCGGCGGCTTCGCGCTCGGCCCATTCGGCCTGGTAGTGGGTCAGGGCGCGTTTGCTCAGCCGGTCGCGCAGGCTGCGGTGCTGTTTATCGGTGCGAAGTTCGCGCCGGACAAAATCATAAACGGCGTCGTGCAGCCCGTCGCTTAAAACAAAGGCGTAGCGCGAGCGCAAATCACTCAACACCTCGCGGGCCGATTGGCCGGGCAGCAAACTCCAGACGGCATGCATGGCCGCCTCGCTCGACCCTTTGCGCAGCAGAGCCAGCGCCTGCACCCGCTCCAAATCTTCTTCGCGGTTCATGCAGTAGCGTAGGAAGCGGGTGGTGATTTGCTCCAACCGGCCGGCCGGCAGCAAGCCCCGGTCGGTCAGGACGATGTCGCGCAAAAAGTCGGTCCGGTCCATGCTGAACAGGGCATCGGCCACCATCTCGACCACCAGGGGCACGCCGCTGCTGGTGGATTTGACCGCGTCAATCAGGGCGTCGTCAATCTCCAGGGCCACCCTGCGCCGCTCGGCTTCGGCTTCCAGGTATTCGCGCAGGTCGGCGTCGCTGAAGATGCTCATATCCCAAACAACCGGCGGATTTTCACCCAGCAGGTCGCGGTAGCCTTTGTAATCCTGTTTGACTCCTTCCACCTCGACCAGGCGCTCGTCGGCCAGGTTGTAGCGCCCGCTCAAAATCCAGATGATGGGGGCGTGGTTGGTCGGCAGCACCAGGTGGTCGCGCAAAAAAGGTTCGAGAGGGACGATAATTTCCAGGTTGTCCAGGGCGATAACGATAGGACGGCGGCGGGCAATGCGCTTGAGGCCGGTCACAAGTTTGGCCGTTTGGGTCAGGGCGGGCTGGCGAAACAGGGCCGCCTCCTCGGCGGTCAGCTTACCCTCCCGCTGCATCTGCTCGGTCAGCAGCTCGTAGGCTTTGGCTATAGCCGCCTCTTCGGTAGACGGGGAGGGGTGAGGGGCGAAGGGGTGAGGACGTGTACGGGTCTCTTGAGCCAATAGACCGCGGGCGGTCTGGAGCAGGTCGGCCCACCGCTCGCGGTTTTCGGCCTGGGCGCGGTTGACCCGCTCGACCACGCCGGGCAGGTCGGCCTGGGCCTGGCGGTACGAGGCCACTTCGGTTTCGTAGCCGGCCTGAACTAACTGCGCCGCCAGCCGGTCGAGCAAATGGACAGGTTCCAGCACCGGCGACCCCAGCGAGACATCGTCGTACAGGGTCAGGATCGGCGGGTCGCCGGACTGCTCTTCGGCCAGAATCAGACAGCGCCGGGCCAGCCAGCTTTTGCCAATCCCGCCAATGCCGTGCGGTAGAAAGATGTGGGCGTAGGAGTCATCGCCGGGGGCCTGGTCGGGGTCAAAATCGGCGGCCTGCATGTAGGCCAAATCGCGCCAGCGACGTTGGTGGGCCACCAACCCTGCCAGGGCGACTCGAAACTGGCGCTGCTCCTGCACCCGGCCAATAAAGTTGGCCCGCTGCTCTTCCGACTGATTGTTGGCCGATGGTTGAGGCATCATAGGCTTCCTTGTTGTCAAGCAATGAAGCTAAATATCATCAATTTGACGGGAAAATGTTAAGCTGGATGACCAAAGTACGCTATACAATCGCTTAACAATAGTGTACCATGAAAAGTAATTTCCGAACCTTTTCACCTTCATACTATAGCATAACTCTGGCAGTTTAGTAAAGTAGTTATGTCAAAAGCAGGCGTCTTTTCAGCCAACGGGAGGGAGGATTGAGCCGCCTGGCGGCTCTGTTGTTTGTGCTATAAGGCATAAAGGGGAAGAGTCCGTGGGACCGGGAGGCCCAGATGCGTAAAATTCTCATCATCGAAGACCGGCGCGAAAACATCGTTTTCATCGCCAATAATATCCTGAAGCCACTGGGGTACGAGGTTATTACGGCTATGGATGGGCCGACCGGCCTGGCCAAGGCCCAGGAAGAAGCCCCTGACCTCATTATTACTGATTTAAAGCTGCCCGGTTTGGGCGGCCTGGAAGTGCTGGAACAGCTCCGCCAGAAAGGGAGCCATATCCCTACCATTGTGATGACCTTTCACGGAACAGAAGAAACCGCGGTGCGCGCCCTGCGTCTCGGCGCGCGTGATTATTTGATCAAGCCGTTTACCATCGAGGAGATGCAGGCGGCGCTGGAGCGGGCGTTTAAACCTGTCGCGCCGCCGGCCCCGCCGGTCTTGAGAAAGCTGACCACCGGCCCCCTGTCCAGAGATAACAGCGAGGAATTGGCCCGTATTCCCCAGTTGGAACGAGAGTTGGCTGAAATGCGGGTGGCCTTGACTTCGCGGGATAAACAGATTAGCCAGATGCAGCAGTTGTTAGCCAACCGCACCCCAACCCCCGCTGCGCCGGATGGAAGCCCTGCCAAGCCGCCCACCCGCGATATTGCCACCGAGATGAAAATTACCCAATTGGAACAAGAGCTGATCCAGATGCGGACCGTGCTGGCCGCCCGTGAAAAACAACTGATTCATCTGCAAAAGCAGTTGGCCAATTCGGTCAAGAAGCTGGAGATGGCCGAGGTAGCGCAGCGGGCTGCAACCTGGGAGGAAGATAATGCCCGGCTCAACCAGGTGTTGGCCCAGACCAAGCAAATGCTGGGCGAATCTGAGCGGCGCACTCAATCGCTGGAAGAGATGGTGCGGGTGCAGAAGGTTCAAATGAGCAAGTACCAGGAGGAAGCCAAGCGCCTGGCCGACCAACTGCGTAATCTTTCGGAAGCGGTGCGTTTGTTATCGCAGGATTTAGGGCAACAGGTGGAGCGAATCGGGGTAGTTGCGCCAGCGGATAAAAAAAGGTAGTCAAGGGTTAATTTTCTATCGGGATGGGGGGCAAAAAGTAATGGCTCAAGATATTTCCTGTTCTGCTTTTACCCTAAGTCCAATACATTTCAAATAAGGCCGTAGCATAGGGCCTTGTGCCCGCCCACAAGGGACTAAACCACGTTATTTGAAAAGTATTGACCCTAAGTCCTAATCCACCTCCACAAACTGGCGTTCATAAAGCCGGTGATACAGGCTGCCTTGAGCCAATAATTTGTCGTGGCGGCCCTGCTCGACGATGCGCCCGGCCTCGACCACGCAGATCAGATCGGCCCGGCGAATGGTGCTGAGGCGGTGGGCGATGACAATGGCGGTGCGGCCTACCAGCAGCCGCTGCAAGGCTTCCTGGATCAGCGCCTCGGTCACGGTATCTACACTGGAGGCGGCCTCGTCCAAAATCAACAGGCGCGAGTCGGCCAGGAGAGCGCGGGCGATGCAGATCAACCGGCGTTGGCCGATGGACAGATCTCCAGCGGGGTGGTCAAGATAGCCGTCTGGTTTTGCAGCAGCGCCGAGAGCGGGCGGGAACGCCGCCCGAAGTACAGGGCGCGATAGGCCAACAGCGGCATGGTTGCCAGAGCCAGCATGGCCAGGTGGGGGTTCATCTACACCAGGACGCCAGCCGTGCCCAGCAGCACCAAACCCTCGATCAGGCGCAGGGCTGCCCGGCCTGTCAAAAAGCGAATCCGCTCGACATCCTGAATGGCCCGCGACAGAAGCTGGCCGGTTTCGGTGCGGTTGTGGTAGGCAAACGACAGCCCGGCCAACTGGCGGTGCAGGGCGTTTCGCAAATCGTAGGTTACCCCCTGCGAAGCGGTCTCGGTCCAGCGGCCTTGCAGCAGCACCAGCACCCCCGCACCAGGGTCAACCCCGGCAGGGCTAACACGGCCTGCCCCAGCAGCCCGACATCCCGCCCACCAATGCCTGCATCCACAATCCAGCGTATCAATTGGGGGATGGCCAGGCTCAGCCCGGTAATGCCAAACAGGGTTAAATATGCGCCAACGGTGATGCGCCAGTAAGGGCGCAAATAGCCGAAACAGCGCCACAGAATATGTTTCGACCCTACCTGGGGTAGCGGCAGCGGGTTTGCCGGAGAGGTTAACGGCATGGATTCATGCGGTTGCTCCGGCTTCTCTATTTCTAAGGGGCAGGGTTTGGCCGACAGCGTAGGCCCCTGTCATTACCGGTGAAGCTACAACGACGGCTTGATCGAGGTGAGGGGAATAAACGGCTACCCAGGGAGCGGAACGGTAGAACAAAGTCAGGCTGGTGTAGAGCCAGATGGGTAATTTGCCGCCGAGGATGAGGCCCCTGTCTTGTGGAGGAGGGGGTAATAAAAACGGCAGTTCCGGCTGATAAACCAGATAATCCTCCGGCAGATCCAGTTTCAGCCGCAGGTAGAGCGGAGTCTGTTCGACATTCAGCTTGAGCGGAGTGGAAGCGGCGGCGCTGTGATGAAAGGTAACCGGCTTGACCCAGCCGTAGCGGATATCAAATTGATAAAAAGGCTGGGGGAAGATATAGCGGGCGACGGCGGCGTAGAGCCAGGCCGGGCCGCGGCCATACAGGGCAAGCTGGGTATCTTGGGGCAGATACTCAAACACACCGGGCAAATCGGCCGGCTGCCAATCATACCCGGCGCGGTTGGGGTTGAGGTGACGGTACATGGTCGGCAGGTCAACCACAAGTTCAACCCGGGCTTGCTCGGTGTGGATGCTGAGCAATTCGTCGTAGCTGTAGTTGAATAAGGCTTTGACCCGGCTCAGCACCGCTTCAAAAACCGGCCCTGTGGCCAGTTGACCCCGCTCAAGCCCGCTGATCACCCCACGAATAATCGGCCCGTTGGCTTCGACTAACTGCGACTCGCCGGTGCGCTGCGAGATTAAACTGGCGGTGAGCAAAAGGTTATAACGGGCCACTCGCTCTTGCCACTCGGCCAGGCTGGCAGCGCCGGGGGTCAGCAGGATGGCGTGCGTACATTGGTCAATAATGGCTTCCTGCCAGGGTTCGGGCCGCCCGCCGATGTCTACCAGGAAGGGCAGCGGGCGGGCGGCCAGGTCTCGACAGACCCGCTCGACCCAAGCAGGCGTAAAATTCCCCTTACGGCGCAAAGACTGAGCCACCGCCGGATCAGCTTCGTGAAACCAATTTCCCTCGCCATCGGGCGCGGCTCGTAATAGATAGTGTTGAATTCCCGCTCCGGTCAGGGCTTTGGTCAAGCTCTGGGCCAGCACCGACTTGCCGCTGTGGGGCGGTCCCCCGATGAGAATGGCCGGAAAACGACCGGCGCTGGGGTAGGACATTTCGCCACCTCGTTGTATAATGGATATTATGCCATAAGCGCGTTCCACCGCAGAACCAAACTTGGCTCTTTTGGAATTCAGAGATCAACGGCAACGTGATGCGTGATAGGTGATTATGGTCATCACGCATCACGTATCAGGCCCGAACCCCACGGATTCCTGAAGAACCCCCTTGTCAAGGAGAATTGAGGCAATGGAGCAGGCATCTGGCAGCATTATGGTTGCTACCCTGGGCGGGCAGCCCCAGGTGATTACCTTTACTCTGGATGAGCTGCTGGCCCGTGGTTTTCCGATCCATGAGGTTATTGTATTGTACCTCTCGGCGGAAGGCAGCCGGGTTAACCGCGCCCTGGAACAGTTGCAAGCCGAGTTTCAGGGGGATCAATACCAAGGCCGCTTCTGCCGCCTGCGCCCGATTCCGATCCGGGTTGGACTGACCCGCCTGCCCGATATCCGCAGCGACCAGGATGCGATTATCACCGCGGAGGTGCTGCGCGACCTGATGGTTGACCTCAAGCGCCAGCAGCACCAACTGCACCTCTGCCTTAGCGGCGGGCGGCGTATGATGGCCCTGCTGCTGGTCCCCCTGGCCATGACCATTCTGAGCTATGGCGACCGGCTGTGGCACATGTACACCCCCGACGAGTTTCAGGCCCAGGCCCGCGACGGCCAGGTGATGCACGCCCGGCCCGAAGACGGCGTCCGGCTGATCCAGGTACCCTTTGTTCCCTTAGGCGCATTGGGCAGTCTGGCCTCCTTGAACCCTCCCCGCTCCCTAGCCGATGAAAGTGAATGGCCACGCTGCCAGGCCGTGTGGAACAAGCTCAGCGCGCGCCAGCGCGAGGTGCTGCGCCTGCTGGCCGCCGGCCAGACGCCGCAGCAAGTGGCCGAGCGCCTGTCCATTTCGATCAAAACCTTCAACAGCCACCATTCCAAAATTTTGGCCGAAAGCCGGCTGGCCTGGGCGCTGCCGGAAGAACAGCGCCTGGATTATCACTTTATCAAAGCCAGCTTTGGCCCGTTTTTGGACAGGCTTTATTAGAGCCTATCCAAAAACGGTAGGTTGGCATCCCTATGCCAGCCGGTGACATAGGGATACGTCACCTACGGGGTTATTAGGATAGGCTCTTAGTGTAGCACAGTTTTATACCGGGAAAATCAGAAACAGTTCTGATTTTTTTCAGAAGCGCGGCTGATGTCAAGAATTTCAAGATGGGCTATCATGAGAGAGATTGAGGCTCTGCGGGCGGCATAATAGGGCGCATAGTAGGGCGCATAGTAGGGCGGCATAGGGATGCCGCCCTACTAAGGCTGGCTGGCGCTGTAGGCTGGCGCTGTAGGCTGGCGCTGTAGGCTGGCATAGGGATGCCAGCCTTTCTGACCAAATTTAGTGAAAGGAGCAGCTATGGACGACAAGGTATTTCAGGCAGCTTTAGCCGGGCTGCTGCATGATGTGGGTAAGTTTGCGCAGCGAGCGGGTGAGTTGGGCAGCCGCACCTGGGACAGCGAGTCGGAAAGGGATTATAAGTACCAGCACGCTCTTTACAGTGGCGATTTTGTCGAGAAGTACGTCCCTAAACAGTGGCAAACCGGTCTCAGTGGCCCGGCCCGGCACCACCGGCCCCAGACCCACCACGACCGGGTAGTCGCCCTGGCCGATCACCTTTCGGCGGGGGAGCGGGCGGATGAGCGCAAAGACCACCCCAAGCAATTGCAATCCATCTTTTGCGGCGTCACGGGTTTAAAAGATACTCAACCGCCAACCGCCAAATATTTGCCGCTCAAAAAATTGGAAATCAAGCGCGAGGTTATCTTTCCGGTTGACCGGATTGATGACTCTTATGGCACGTATGAAGCCTTGTGGCGCGATTTTGAAAGAGACGCCCAAGCCTTGAAATCTGCCCATTCCGGTGATAAAGCCGACCCGACAACCTATTTGCACAGTTTGCTCGACCTGATGCAGCGTTATACCTGGTGTATCCCTTCAGCCTATTATCGCAGCGTACCGGATGTGAGTCTATACGACCACAGCCGGATGACGGCGGCGTTGGCAGCGTGTCTGGTGGAACAGCCGGAAGATAAGGTGCAGGCATGGTTGGAAAAGAAAAATCAGGATGAGTCGGTGGCGCTGTTGGTTGGTGGGGATATTTCGGGGGTACAGAAGTTTATTTACACCATCACTTCGCGGGGAGCCACCAGCGGCCTGCGCGGACGCTCTATGTACTTGCAATTATTGACCGAGGTTACGGCTCGTTATGTGTTAAAACAACTTGGTCTACCCTTGACTAACTTAATTTATGCCGGGGGAGGCCATTTTTATTTATTGGCTCCTATCGGCAGCGAGAAAGCCTTACAAGACGCCCAACGACAGATCAGCCGGATATTACTGCACCATCACCAGGGCGATTTGTATCTGGCTTTGGCTGCAGAAACGCTGCAAGCCGATGAATTTCAGGGCAAGCCGTTTTCGGAAAAGTGGCGCAGCCTGACCCAAAAATTGCAGTTGGCGAAACAAACCCAATTTGCGGAGTTGGGCGATGAGGCCAAACTTTTATTTGAGCCGTTAGAGCATGGGGGTAATGATGAAAAGCAATGCGCTGTATGCCAACGCGAACATGCTGAACCCAAAGAAAAAGATGGGGTCAAGAAATGCCCGGTATGTTTGAGCTTTGAAGACTTGGGCAAAGATTTACGTGAGGTTAAATTTTTTGGGTTAGATGAAATTAAGCCGGCCGATTTACCCGGCTTGCTACAAAAGCCCGCAGGCGATTGGAACGAAATTTTGGGCCATTTCGGTTTTCATTTTTATGTGGATAAAAATGCGCCTGCGCCGGGCCAGGAGGTTATCCGCCGCCATTGGCTGGCGATCAATGATGGTGTTTTGAGCGACTTAAAACCAGCCTTTAACCAAAGTATTAACCGCCGCTTTTTTGTCAACGTAACCCCAACCCTGACCAAAGAAGAATACGTTGAGTTTAAAGGTAAGGTTGAGGATTTACACCCCGACTCGGTCAAGCCGTTTGAGGTGATGGCCGAACAAGCGCAAGGCATCAAGCGCATGGGCGTCCTACGGATGGATGTGGACAACCTGGGCAAAATTTTTAGCGAGGGGTTGGGCGAACAGGCCACCTTATCGCGGGTAGCCAATCTAAGCTTTGCCTTCAGCCTCTTTTTTGAGGGCTGGATGGCCCAATTGGCCAATGAGGTGAATCAAACGATTCAACGGCGGGAGGCCAAAGGTATAGAGGAGCGCCTTTATTCCATCTACTCCGGGGGGGATGACCTGTTTTTTGTGGGTTCCTGGGAGGTGATGCCCCTGCTGGCCGAGCGGATTAGTGATGATTTGAAAAGGTACAGCGGCGAGCATCCCGGTATTCATCTGAGCGGCGGTATTACCTTGATTGACGGTAAATATCCCCTTTATCAAGCCGCCGAAGATGCGCACGAGGCAGAACAGGCGGCTAAAGATAACCCCGGCAAAAATGCCCTGCACTTTTTGGGCGCGACCGTCCCCTGGGCCAAATTTGCCGAAATAAAGGCCCAACAGGAAACATTGGTCAAATTGGTTGAAACGAAGGATGTACCCAAATCGCTGCTGCGCCGGTTGAACCAACTCTACACTGAGTACGCCCAGGCCAACCAGGATATGGCCCGGCAGGGGCAGGGCGACAAGGTGTATTGGGGGCCGTGGCACTGGCACAGCGCCTACAGCCTGGGCCGCCTGGCCGAACGGCACAAAAAAGCCAGGGAGGAGATAAAACAGATCCGAGATAATTTGAGCGGCGAAAATTTTAAAAATATTGAATGGATTGGCCTGGCGGCTCGCTGGGCGGAGTTGTTGGTGCGTAAAGGGCAATAAGGGAGGGTAAATGGCAGGTGACAGTAAATTTCAACCTGAACGATTTACCGCTCCTGAATTACTTCAAGAGCGTACACTTTCTGACTGTAAAGAGTATATCTACACGTTATCTTGGACACAAGAAGAATGGCAAGCATGGGTTAGAGATAATGAGTGGAAACCGGAAAACGAACGGACCAGGTCGCCGAAAGAAGATTTAGCTGAACTTATTCGTGATGTTATTGCCTTTGCCAACGCTGCCCGACTGAGAGGTGAGGCCGGTTATATCCTGTTTGGTGTTGAGGATAAAACGAAAGTAATTGTAGGAATAGAAGGGCAAGCGACAAATCCAAATATAAAACCAACCAAACAAGAGAAAATTGATGAGATGAATGGGCGAGAGTTCAAAAAAAATTTAACAGATTATGTAGAACCTGCTCCAACCTTCGAGTATAGGCGAGGTGAAGTTAATGGTAAATGGTGTTCTTATTTGGAGATATTGCCTCAGCCTACACCCAAACCTTACCAGGTTAAGATGAATTTAGATGGGGTTAAAAATCCTTTACGCGTTGGGGATTGTTGGCTTAGACATGACGAGAGTAAATATCTTATCAATGAAGAAGAACGGCAGTTCCTATACTCCTGGACTACTGCGCCATACATAGACCGTGAAACTTGGCAGCAATATTTACATCACATAAAAACCAGTTATCCAGGCATTGAGCGCACTGACGGGTACCAAGATTTATGTTCAAAGAAGGGTATCCTCCTGGCCGAAGAAGTAAAAGAATTTTTGGCATCATCTTCATCTTTACTGGTAATTAAAGGATACGCCGGCTCTGGCAAAACCACTTTTATCCAGGATATTGCTCACCATAGAGCCGATGATTTACTACAAGAATTGGAATTAAACGAAGCAGGCCCCTATCTGCTTAGTTTTCAGAACTGGCTTCCAATTTTTCTAGATTTAAACTCATTTTCTATCAAAGCAGGTGAGTCGCTTGCCCATGAATTAATCGAAAGAATACAGGGGAAAGGGCTACTTAAAACGCCTTACCATACTCACGAGCCAGAAAAAATTTTCAAAGACAAAGGCAAAAAATGGTTGGTATTGTTAGATGGTTTCGATGAAGTCACCCCTGACTCTAAAGATAATGTTTGGTCGGCTATATGCCAGTTGACCGAAACGCATCAAAATCTAAAGGTAATTCTTACAGCCAGGTATAGTGAAAGCAGAAGAAAATTACCCGACAAAGCCCATAGTATTACGGTAAATCCTTTGTCAGAACAACAAATTCTTGAATATTTGGATATGCGATTACAAGCGGTAGAGTCGGTAAGGTTTGAGGAGATAGTAAATTTTCTGCACTCTGAGGCCGAGTTATGGCAACATCTTCGTTTGCCTTTATTTCTGGAAAAGGCGGTGCGTTATTTTAGCGGTGGGGAAATTGCTGCGGATGAAGAAGATGAATTTGACCCCATGTGGGAGCAATCTCAATCGGTATTTTTGCAGGAAGAAGAGGCAAAAGTCTCGTCTCACCCGAGTTTTCTTTCAACTTTTGGTTGGACCTCGACAAAGAGGTTTGTAGGCGAAGAATTAATAAATGAGGCTGATATGCCGCTTCCAATCATTTCCCAAGAAGAGGAAGATGGGGCTGATATATCATTGACCTTTTTGAAAATGGGTATATTCCTGGAGCATATATTCCGCCAACTTTGGCGGCACAATCGCTCAAAGAAAATATTGAGAGAAATTGACCCTGACAGCTTGTATGAAAAGACCGGAGAAATGGCGGCTCAAATGGCCGAAAAACCATCACTATGGGAGCGTGAATGTCAAAAATACCTAACGATAACAGGTTTGTTGTGGGTTTTAGATTTGGACGTTTTGTTAAAACGAGAAACCCAAATTTCGTTTCCAACATCGCTTTCCAAAATGTATTTTGCCGCTTTTTTCTTAAAGCAGTTGTTGGAAAATGACTCGCCGGAATTGTGCCAACCTATCAAAGGTAGTCGGATTTTTTGGGAGCGATGTTTGAGGTTGGTTTCTGATTTAACTGAAAAAGACGTATCACCTTTAATTGACTGTATAGAACTTTTGAAAGGAGAAAATTAAATGCAAGACAAAAAATGGGAAGCCTTCCCCAAACCTACCAATGAACAATTGAAAACCATTATTACCCACCCCGGCAACGCTCAAATTTTGGTGAGCTGCGCCGACGCGATTGGCAAAGCTTTGGCCAGACAACTCACTACCAACCAGATTCGGGCCATTTTTGGTGAGGTGCGCCGGATTGAAGGCAACTGGCAGCCTGTGATTGGTGATGAGAAGAAAAGCGCGGAGCGAGCCAGGCAGGCCAGCCAGAGTTTAAAGTTGCTCAAACCCAAAATGGCCTATCGCGCCAAAAGAGAGCGGGGGAAAGGGGTGGAAGATTTGGTGTCGGTACTCTCACCGGCTATTGATTATGTCGGTGAGAGCCGGGATAACTTTACCCATTTTGTTGAATTTTTTGAGGCCATTCTGGCCTACCATAAAGCCTACGGGGGAAACTAACTAAAAGGCTATTCGAATAACCCCGTAGGTGTCGCATCCCTATGCGACACCTACTACGGGCATAGTTTTAAGGTAATGGCGGTAGATTGGGGTCAAGCACCACCAGCCCTTCGGTCAGAGCGGCCTCGTTTAAGCGGGTATCTGACGCAAGGAAGATGAGAGGCGGAAGTTCGGCGGCGGCCAACTGTTGGTTAAGGATGGTAGCCGTAGCCAGATGGATAGCATCGGCCCCGCGCAGGGGATGCTTTTCAAGCAGGGCGCAGGCAGTTTGCAGCAGCCCCTCGGTCATCGGCGCAAGCCGGTACAAGCCGTGCAGATGCTCGGTGAACCAGGTGATGGTTTGAGTAAAATCCGAAGCGGAGAGTGATCCCTCGCGGCGGCGGCGAGCAAAGGCGCTCCACAACTCGACCCGCAGCAGTTGCGAACTCACCACGGCTACCGGCGGCTCTCTTAACAGTAATTGGCGCAGCCAATCGGCCCCGGTTTCGGCCACATATAATTTAACCGCCGCGCTGCTGTCCAGATAATATTGACTCATATCCTGTCAGCCCGCTCCTCGATGATAAGGCTTGACAGGGATCGCCCGGCGCTGAGTTTGTGAGACAAGGCCTCTTTTTCCTGGGCAGACAGCGGTTTGAAACCAGGCGGCAGCGGCTCCGGTGGGGCCAATAAACCGGCTTCGTCTAACACCTGCAAGACCCTGGCCCGGTCAGGAGCCGGCTGCGATCGGGGGCGAATGATAATCTGTTCTTTGTCTTTAACAATTTCAAGTCCCCGGTCTAACCATTCTTGCACGGCTTGTAAGGGGATCAGAACGCCCTGGACGGTAAGCTGCAAATGAATGGGGGTGCTCATTGGATCGAACCTTTCTTTACAAAATAGCCACTGCTTTGATTATAGTCTGGCTGATAGAAATGACAACCTGATACAACCGCATAATTAAGCTAACAGTTTTTACAAGGAGAAAAAATGTCAAACATTCAATTAACCGGCCGCATTTTTTTGGAATTTGAGTTAAAAATCCAATCGGGCCTGCACATTGGCGGCTCGGATGAGGGGATTAGCATTGGCGGGGTGGATAAAACGGTCATCCGTGACCCGCTGACCAACCGGCCTTATATTCCCGGCTCGTCGCTGCGAGGCAAAATCCGTTCATTGATGGAAAAATATACCGGGGCTGAACAAAATAATCCTATAGGTAATAACGTTAAAATTCACTCCTGTGGTGCAGGTGTGCGTGAAAACGATGAAGAAGGGATGAGGCGAGCCACAGAAGCATACAAAAAGTGCCCTATTTGCCAGATATTTGGTGTGCCGGGTGAAAGAAAATTCTCCTCGCCCACCCGGCTGATTGTGCGCGATATTCAACTGACGGACAAAAGCGCCGAGGACCTGAACAAACTCCGCACCGATTTGCCCTACACCGAAGTAAAAACCGAGGTGGCGATTGACCGGGTCACTTCGGCGGCCAGCCCGCGCCAGATGGAACGGGTGCCGGCCGGGGCGGTCTTTGGCCCGGCGGAAATGGTGTACAGCCTGTATGACCACAACGGCAGCGGCAGCGCGGATGATTTGAAACGCTTTAAAACCGTTATCACCGGGCTGCAACTGCTGGAAGATGATTACCTGGGCGGCCTGGGGTCGCGCGGCTCCGGCAAGGTGGCGCTGAGCAACATTGCTGTCAAGGTCAAATCAGCGGCGCGTTATGATGATCGTCAATCCATGTCGAGTTATGATTCGTTGGCCAGGCTGGTGGCCGATTATAGCCAGCTTGAGCAAAAAATTAATCAGGCCCTCACAGATACCCAACGCATTTAAAATTTCCGTAGCTGACGCATCCCCATGCGTCAGCGGACGGCATAGGGATGCGTCAGCGGACGGCATAGGGATGCCGTCCTACGGGAATTTTGGAAAGGTAGCGTCACATCCCGGACGGCATAGGGATGCCGTCCTACGGGAATTTTGGAAAGGTAGCGTCACATCCCGGACAGCATAGGGATGCCGTCCTACGGGAATTTTGGAAAGGTAGCGTCACATCCCGGACGGCATAAGGATGCCGTCCTACGGGAATTTTGGAAAGGTAGAGGCATGATGCTCCACGTAAACATATACCATTTAATCCCCGAAGGGCCGTTTCATGTGGGCCAGCGGGGGGTCGGGTTGGAAGAAACGGGCGTACATCTGCCCTCGGATACGCTGTTTGCGGCGATGGTGGCCGCTTACGCCGAGGCCGGTTACCCGCCGGCCGACCTGACCCAACCTTTTGAAACGGCCCCGGCCAGGGGGAAACCGCCCTTTTTACTGACCTCGGCCCTGCCTCGCGCCGGACAGGTACGTTTTTACCCGGCCTTGCCGCTGAGTTGGCTGAATCTTTCCGGCCCGCGGCGCGACCAGCGGTTGAAGGAGTTAAAGCGCATCCAGTTTGTCTCTGAAACTATTTTTCAGAAGATCATTAATGGTGAATTGCTGGATGAGTACTTGCCGCCTGCTGATGAAAATAACATTGCTGACAGTGATAAGGGGGTTTATCTGCAAGGCCGCAGCCTGTGGTTAACCGATAAAGAAATAGCTAATTTGCCGGAAACTATGCGGCAACACCCTGTAACCAAACAGATGATGAAAGGGAAGCCATTATACCGGGCTTTACGCCATCAAGCAGTATGGGAAACCGGCAAAACGCCGCGCGTTACGGTTGACCGGCTGCGGAACGCTTCTAACATCTTTTATATTGGCCGCCTGGTGTTTAGCCCTGATTGCGGCTGGTGGTTTGGCTTATCCTGGCAAATGGATGCCCCACCTTTGCAGCAGGCGGTCAAGCTGGCGCTGGCGTTATTAAGCGATACCGGCCTGGGGGGTGAACGGGCCGCCGGTTACGGCCGTTTTGCCTATCAACAAATTGATTCAATCACCTGGCCCAAACCCGCCGCCGGTGATTATTTTGTCACCTTAAGCCGTTATCACCCCGGCCCGGAAGAGTTACCGGCCGCCCTACAGGGAGCGGAAACCGCTTATAAACTGGTCACGGTGGCCGGCTGGTTAAACTCTAACCAGGCGGATGGGCAAAGCAAGGCCCAGCGCCGCCGCCGGTTGTGGCTGCTGGCCGAAGGCAGTATTGTAGCGGCGACGGGTAACGGCCCCTGGGGTGATTTGACCGATGTCAGACCCAAGTATGAATCAACCGGGTTGGAATTTACCCACGCCATCTGGCGCTATGGGTTTGCTTTTCCGGTAGCATTGAAGGGAGTAAAAGCCCCATGAATTTTGATTATACCGTTTACGAGGTAACGGTTACGACCTTAACCCCCTTGCATATCGGCTCCGGGCGTAAGCTGCTGTATGAGTATGATTATGCCGTTCACAATAATACCACCTGGCGCATTAATGAGGATAGCTGGCTGGAGGCACAAACCGGGCTGGACGACCCGCGCAAAATTGAACTGCTGGCCAAAACGCCGCCGGGCCAACTGCTTGATAAAAACAAAGATTACCAACCCGGCAGCCCTTTTTTTCGCTACCAGTTAAGCGGCAAACCCCGCTCGCAGCAAGCAGGAGCCGAATTGCAGGAACTCCTTAAAACGGTTCACGATGAGGTTTACCTGCCCGGCTCCTCGCTGAAAGGGGCCATCCGCACCGCTCTGGCCTGGCACGGTTGGGCCGAAAAGGGGGTCAAACCAAACAAAGCCGACCTGGAACGCAGCCGCAAATTTGCCGGACAGCGGCTAGAACGGCAAATTATGGGGCCGGACCCCAATCATGACTTGCTGCGGGCCTTGCAGGTGAGCGACAGCGCCCCCGCCGGCAAAGACCGGCTGATGGTGATAAATGCTCAGGTGGTAACCCGCGACGGCTTGGGGTCTCCGATAGAGCTAGAAGCTATCCAACCCGATACGGCCTTTCAGTTGAGCCTTAAGATAGATGAAGCGTTATTTAGCCAGTGGGCCAAAAATAACCGGCTGCAACTGGGCGGCAATCCCAACTGGTTAAGCCGGTTGGCTGAAATCATCCAAAAACATACCCAACAACGGCTTAAAGAGGAATTGAACTGGTATAAACAGCGTCCCGACGCAGAGCAAACGGCTGCTTTTTATCAACAATTGGTTAAGGCTCAATTGCCGCCTCTTAGCTGCCTGCTGCAAGTGGGGTGGGGGACGGGCTGGGATGATAAAACCTTTGGCAGTCACTTGCGGGCTGACTCGCGTTTTTTGGATTTTTTGATTGGTGAGTACAGTTTGGCCAAAGGCAAGCGCCAACATGGCGACCCCTTCCCCAAATCCCGCCGGGCGACGGTGCGGGTGGTTAAGGATAAAACGGGCAAAACTATGCAGCGGCCCAGTTTGCCGTTGGGTTGGGTGCTGCTGGAGATGAAGCCAGCGGCATAGGGATGCCCGCTGCTACGGTGGAAAAACCCGTAGGGCGGCAGATTGGCAGCGGCATAGGGATGCCGCTGCTACGAAATCAACCAAAATTGTTTAATCCGTAGCTGCGGAAGAATGATGGGCGTAATCCGTAGGCGGGACATCCCAATGCCCGGCGAGGCAGCGGCATGGGGATGCCGCTGCTACGGTGGAAATATCCGTAGGTGGGCATCCCTATGCCCCGGCGAGGTTGGCAGCGGCATGGGGATGCCGCTGCTACGGGATGGCGTAATCCGTAGGCGGGGCATCCTTATGCCCCGGCGGGAGGTAAAGATGGGCCGATTGACGCATTTATATGAACCGGGGATGACCTATCTCATTACCACCGTCACCCATCGCCGCCAGAGGTTTTTTGCTGAGGCAGATAGGGCGCAGGCGGCGCATGAGGATATTGCTTTTTATGGGGATAAATTTGGCCTGGTTAGCCTGGCCCATGTGGTGATGCCGGATCATTTGCATTGGGTAATTTATCCCTCGCCGGCGGATTTTGAGCGATTTACCCGCGAAGAGCGAGAAAAGCAGGGCAAGTATGCCGATGCGCCGGAGCGGTTTTATCTGAGCAAGATTATGGAGGATTATAAGCGGCATACCAGTTTTGTGGTCAATCAATTGGCAAAAACCAGGGGGGCGCAGGTGTGGCAGGATGGTTTTCGGGATGATGGGCTGCGTACGCCAGAGGCGATTCGGGCGGTGGTGCGGTATGTGGTGTTTAATCCGGTCAAGGCCGGGTTGGTGAAAAGGCCGGAGGATTATCCCTATTTGGCCTGGGCGGCAGATTAGCAACGGCATAGGGGTGCCGTTGCTACGGAATGGCGGAAATGACCGTAGGCGGGGCATCCCTATACCCCGGCGAGGCAACGCAACGGCATAGGGATGCCGTTGCTACGGTGGAAAAACCCGTAGCATAGGGATGCCGTTGCTACGGGATGGCGGAAGAACCCGTAGGCGGGGCATCCCTATGTTGGTAGCGGCATGGGGATGCCGCTGCTACGGTGGAAAAACCCGTAGGCGGGGCATCCCTATGCCCCGGCGAGGCATAGGGATGCCCGCTGCTGCAGGATGGCGGAAAAACCCGTAGGCGGGGCATCCCTATACCCCGGCGAAGGATAGATGAAGGAGCGCAGATGAAAACCAAAGTGATCTCTTTTTTGGGTACATCGGTTAAATTAACCAAATATAGCTATAAAGAGCAGGTTTACGAAGGCAGCCTGTTTCAGATTGCCTTGCGCCAATTTATGGACTTTGATGAAATGCTGGTGTTTGTAACCAAAGAGGCCCGTAAAATTGCCTACCCTGCGCTTGAAGAATTGAACGATCCCCGGATTAAGCCGGTGGATATTCGAACCGGGCGCACTTCGGAAGGGTTGTGGCAAATTTTTAGTACGGTGGTTAAAAGTGTGAATGAGGGGGATGCAGTTATTTTTGATATTACGCATGGGCTGCGCTCCATTCCTTTTCTAACCTTTCTGGTGGCGGCCTATTTACGTTCGGCCAAAAATATCACCATTAAAGCGGTGTTGTACGGGGCGTTTGACCTGGGGCAGGGGGGTCCCGCCCCGGTGATTGACCTGAGCGAATTTGTGAGTTTGCTGGACTGGCTGACGGCGACCAATGAGTTTGTTAAGAACGGTAACGCTGCCGCATTGGCCGAGCAGCTAAGTAAAACCAATGACTCGATGTTGCTGCCCCTGGCCGGGACAGTAGAGGAGATTGCTACCGGGCTGCATCTGCTGCGGCCCAAAGAAACATCTATCGCGGCTATGGCGCTGCCAGAACATCTAAACCTGGCCCGTGAAAAGTTGCCGCCGCCCTTCACGCTCCTGGCCGATTCTGTCCTCGCCAGTTATGGCCGTTTTGGGAAAGCCGGCGTCCTCGAGCCAAAAGATCAGCTCCGCTATCAATTAGAAATGATTAACTGGTATTACCAACGAGGCCAGTTGGTACATGCCCTCTCTTTGGCGCGAGAGTGGGTGGTATCATTTTTGTGCGTTTATTTTGGATTAGATATGGAGAATAGGGATGACCGAAATGAAATGGAATTTCTGGTTGGAGGGGGTAAATTAAAAGACCGGGAAACCGGGCGAATCATTCGTGAGTCGGGTTATTTGTCTCAATGGCCCGCTGTGCCGCAAGCTAAAAGATTGCGTAAGTTGTGGGTAAAAGGCGCCGGTTATGAACTGGCCGAACTCCGTAACGATGTTTTACATTCTGGCTTTCGAAAAGATGCTAAAACGGCTGCTGAAATTATGGCAGATGCCGACAAAGTGCTTGGTGAGTTACAGAGTATCGCCCGTGAATTGGGGGTTAATTTCCAATCTTCAACCCAATCTCAAAATTTGGAGGTTTCTCGATGATCCTGCTCAACCTCTCCCACCCGCTGACCGCCGAACAGCGGCAGCAGATTGAAACCCTGGCCGGCCAGCCCATCACCCGGCTGATCGAGCGCATGGCCCAGTTTGACCTGGAGCGTCCGTTTGCTGAACAGGTTATAACGCTGGTAGAATCGTTGGGGCTGGCCCCGGCGGAGTGGCAGCGCAGCCCGCTGCTGGTCAATTTGCCCAGTTTGAATTTTGGGGCGGCGGCAACCCTGGCCGAACTGCACGGCCGCTGCGGTTACTTTCCGCCCATCGTGCGGCTGCGCCCCGTTTCCGGCAGCCTGCCGCCGAGGTATGAGGTGGCGGAGATCGTTAATCTGCAGGGGCTGCGCGATGCGGCGAGGAAAAGAAGGGGGTAAGGGAGCAAATGGCGAATGGCGAATGACGAATAGCCAATCATAAATCGTCAATCATAAATCGTAAATCGTAAATCGTAAATCGTAAATCAGAAATTGAGTGATGGCTGCATTATACGTAGTTGAACAGGGCGTAAAAATTCATAAGGAGAGCCGCCGGTTAGTGGTCAAGAAGGATGAGCAGGAGCTGTACAGCATCCCGCTGATTAAGGTGGAGCAGGTGCTGCTGTTTGGCAATGTGGGGGTGACCACCCCGGCGCTGACCTGGCTGATGGCCCAGAATATTGACGTGGTGTTTTGCGACCAGCATGGCCGCTACCGGGGGCGGGTGGTGGGGCAGACCAGCGGGCACAGCCAACTGCGGCGGCTGCAGTACCGGCGGGTGGAGAATACCCTGTTTGCGACTAATACGGCGCGGGCGATTGTGCGGGCCAAGCTGCAAAACAGCCGGACGCTGCTGCTGCGTTATGAACGTAAGTTGGATAAGCCGGGGCTGGCCGCGGCGGCGGAGCGATTGAAGGAGCTGCTGGGCCGGGCGGAGCGGGCGCAGACGGTCAACAGCCTGCTGGGGGTGGAGGGGGTGGGGGCGGCGGTTTATTTTGAGGCGCTGCCGCTGCTGTTTAAGCACGACGTCTGGCAGTTTGAAAAACGGGTGCGCCGCCCGCCGACCGATCCGGTGAATGTGCTGCTGAGTTTTGGTTATACTTTGCTGGCCCATCATCTGGAGGCGGCGGTGGAGGCGGTGGGGCTGGACCCGTACCTGGGCTGTCTGCACGCCGATAGTTATAACCGGCCCAGCCTGGCCCTGGATTTGACGGAGGAGTTTCGCTGTATTGTGGTTGACAGTGTGGTGCTGCGCTGCCTGAACAGCGAGTTGATTAAGCCGGAGCATTTTACGCGACAGGAGGACCCGGAGCGGCCGGTGCTGCTGGCGGAGGCCGGGCGCAATCGTTTTATCCAGGAGTTGGAGGCCCGGCTGGCCGTGACTTTTACCCATCCTCTGAATGGGGAGAAGGTGACGTACCGGCGCTGTTTTGAGCTGCAGGCGCGCGAGATGGCCCAGGCTATCCAGTCTGACCGGCTTTACCGGCCTTTTGTGGTCAGGTAGGGAGTAGGGAGTAGGGAGTAGGGAGTAGGGAGTAGGGAGTAGGGAGTCAGGCAGCTCTCTATACTATCCTCTATCTTCAATCTTCTATCCTCTATCCTCTATCTTCTATCCCCTTACTCCTTACTTCTTACTGCTGATTATGTTTATTTTGGTTTCTTACGATATTCCCGATAATAAGCGCCGGACAAAGATTGCCAAGATTATGGAGGATTATGGCGAGCGGGTGCAGTACAGTGTGTTTGAGTGCGAGCTGACGGCTAAACAGCAGGCCAAGTTGTTGAAGGAGCTGCAGGGGGTGCTGGTTGAGCGGGAGGACAGCATCCGGCTGTACCGGCTGTGCGCGGGGTGCGTCAAGGAGGTTAAGACGCTGGGCCAGGCTAAACCGCCGGCCGAGGCGCCGGTGGTGATTATTGTTTGAGCAGGCTGCGAGCACCCCCCCAAAACGGGGTTAAAAAGGGGGAAAAATGAGGCTCCCGCGGGGGGGTGCTCGCAAGAGGCCGGGCGGTGGGGCGGTCGGGGTGGTTGAGGCTTAAAAAGGAGGCTAAAATGTAACGGTTAGAGAATTTTTTGCGGTGGTGGCTCTCCGAAGTGGGGGGCCAACCCAACCCCAACGCGCAGGGGTTGGAATAGACAGGAAGCTCGAAGGAGCATTAAGACCATCATTAGGCAGCGGTTGGTAAACGTAGTTGCGCCGTTGGAATAGACAGGAAGCTCGAAGGAGCATTAAGACCTAACCGGCTGCGCCGCCCCCTGCGCGTTGCGGATGTGTTGGAATAGACAGGAAGCTCGAAGGAGCATTAAGACCTCGCCCCGAAGCACTGTTCTACGCCTTGACCTTGCTGCAAAAGTTGGAATAGACAGGAAGCTCGAAGGAGCATTAAGACTTTTGTTTTTCCATTCTCACTCATTTTCGGGACCGCATTACGTTGGAATAGACAGGAAGCTCGAAGGAGCATTAAGACCAAACTCAAAGGCTTCAATCGCTTCGGCGCTGAAGATTTCCGTTGGAATAGACAGGAAGCTCGAAGGAGCATTAAGACTTAAGTTGTTTTGCAAGTTCTTCAGCAACGGTTGATTTCGTTGGAATAGACAGGAAGCTCGAAGGAGCATTAAGACTGCGCCTAAAGCCATCCCACATCTAAACTCGTTAAACTTCGTTGGAATAGACAGGAAGCTCGAAGGAGCATTAAGACCCTCTTGGGGAAGCTACCTTGTTTAGCTTATCCTTTTCCTTCTGTTGGAATAGACAGGAAGCTCGAAGGAGCATTAAGACTAAATGAGTACAGGGTGGTGCAGCCAGTATTCCGTAGGTTGGAATAGACAGGAAGCTCGAAGGAGCATTAAGACTAGTTATTAGACTTAACTTGCAGTTTGGGGGATAGACGTTGGAATAGACAGGAAGCTCGAAGGAGCATTAAGACTGAACTGGAAGTTGGGGATGAACTACCTGTACTCAGGTTGGAATAGACAGGAAGCTCGAAGGAGCATTAAGACCCCCACATAAACCAAATGGAATGTCTCTTGTTCTTTCCATAGTTGGAATAGACAGGAAGCTCGAAGGAGCATTAAGACGGTTCTTCATATGAATATCTACCGTCACGTTTGAATGTTGGAATAGACAGGAAGCTCGAAGGAGCATTAAGACCAAGCTTAACCCGGTCGCCAAGCGCAACGCCACTACCGTTGGAATAGACAGGAAGCTCGAAGGAGCATTAAGACCATATAACACAGGTCTTTACGTATAAAAAGAAGATGAAGCGTGTTGGAATAGACAGGAAGCTCGAAGGAGCATTAAGACTCCATTTCTTTAGACACGGCCAACCAAGCCCCCCGAATAGGTTGGAATAGACAGGAAGCTCGAAGGAGCATTAAGACCTAATCTAACCGTATCACCTGCAACAAGTGAGCCACTTGGGTTGGAATAGACAGGAAGCTCGAAGGAGCATTAAGACGTTTATCATTCCTTTTATCCAGTTATGGTAAATCTGGTTGGAATAGACAGGAAGCTCGAAGGAGCATTAAGACCAGGGGTGGGGCGTCGGGATCGTCAAAATCGAGTGGTTCGTTGGAATAGACAGGAAGCTCGAAGGAGCATTAAGACGCAGCAGGCCAGGCGGCATTACCAGGGCAGAGGCCAGGGGGTTGGAATAGACAGGAAGCTCGAAGGAGCATTAAGACTTGTCGTATCCAACCAGAGATGACCCCTGGTGCAACGTTGGAATAGACAGGAAGCTCGAAGGAGCATTAAGACTTTTGACCAGGTGCGGGCCGGGCTGGTGGCCAGCACCGGTTGGAATAGACAGGAAGCTCGAAGGAGCATTAAGACAGAAGTGGCTGGCGGCTGAAGACAGCACGCCGTATGCCACCCGCGTTGGAATAGACAGGAAGCTCGAAGGAGCATTAAGACGCAGGCAATTCAGAGGCCGGAGCATTAGCAATGATGGTCAGTTGGAATAGACAGGAAGCTCGAAGGAGCATTAAGACATATGATTTGTGCCAGGGTCTTTGAAATCGAGGAAGTTATAAGGTTGGAATAGACAGGAAGCTCGAAGGAGCATTAAGACTTGTACGTGGCCTTCATTGGCGTGTCTGGAATGATTAGTTGGAATAGACAGGAAGCTCGAAGGAGCATTAAGACGAACCAAACGGAACACGCGCCCAAAAGCCAAAGCGTTGGGTTGGAATAGACAGGAAGCTCGAAGGAGCATTAAGACGAAAACTCTCAGCTAAAGTTATTCCTTTTTGTTCTGCTACGTTGGAATAGACAGGAAGCTCGAAGGAGCATTAAGACTGAAACCGCTCACTAGTGCATTTTTAACAAAGTATTTGTGTAACAACATGAGGTGGGTACAATAATGAGTTATGAAATCACCTTTATTTGTTCACGAATTAAGACCGCCAGAGCGTGAGGCCCTCGAAGCCGGTCTACGCAGT